>Ga0247778_1000544_pt1 | contig 42267 bp, 45 predicted proteins | sample UWRJL049202B5_FD_179939 | JGI IMG/M metagenome (GOLD analysis project Ga0247778, IMG submission 179939) | Plant litter microbial communities from Arlington Agricultural Research Station in Wisconsin, United States - UWRJ-L049-202B-5 | ecosystem: Environmental > Terrestrial > Plant litter >...
GTCGCTGTTTACCGAAGCCAGAAACGTGCTGTCGCGGATGGAGACAAAATAAGAGGAAGTTGCGTCGCTTTCCCAGCTGTTTTTGCCGGATTTTGCGGGGCCGGTTGGGGTGACAGCGGACACGAACCAGTGTCTGTTCTTTCCGGCTCCTTGATCTGATTGCATATGTTAGCTGTGTTGGAATATCTGCAGAGGGCATGGAAGGTACCGGTAATTTTAATGTTGGCGTCGCATTTATTTGGTTGCCAGTTGGCGCGTGCTTCCACTTGATTGGGGGCCGCGAGTGCAGTGCTAGCAGAAAGGATGAAGAGGATGGCTGCCTGGAAGAACATTTTTGGAATGGGCTTGTGGAGATGTATAAGCTGAGTGAAATATCTTGAAAAATGATTGACAGCAGTGGGAGTGTGATATTTGATGAGGATATTGAGAATTAGAGGACAGCAAACTCTTACACATTAAATATACAAAATTTGTAGGATGGAATGTAAACATGTAGTCTCAATTTCTAAAATAGCTTCATGACCATGCTCATTTCCACGAAATGGAGCTCATATCAAACAATGCTCTTTCTGGAGGGGCGAACGAATGTATTTGAGCGGGCGCTCGGACTGCTAGGTGATCCTCAAAGTTGCTGCGGCTACGACTGGCTGAGCCTGCTGGCGGGGGACTAAAAAAGCGGCACTGATTCTGAGCTTCCCGGGCCAGGTGGAATAGCAATATCCACTGCCGCTTTTGTTGTCCGCCGTTCGATCCTTCATAGGGCTGTGGCTGCGCCACGAGAGGTTGCAAAAATAATGGTGCCAAACCTCAACTTTTTGAACAGAAACTATTGTCATGGATTCTTTACCGAGTGGTGGAAATTCAGGAACAAGATTGAAGACCCTACCGCTGTCCTTTGAGAGCCAAATGCTTTTATTAGACACTAATCAGAAGTTGCATTTCATCACGATTGCCTGGGCAAGTCTACCAGCGCATCTCGACGTCTATGAGAAAATTTTCGACGTTTAAAATCATATTCAGCTTTGATTGAGAAAACATCATCATCGTGCTAAAGACAGGGAGAATAAGAGCCGACGAACACTTGTGAGATAGCAGCCGTAAGAAGAAAATAGAGTAAGGTGAACAGATATTGTGTTTCAGCACGAAAGAATCGCAAGTGGAAGGGCAAAAGCAATTCAAATGCGACGAAAAGATAGCAAATACCCAACTTACGATGAAACTCCCTCGCATTACACTACAAAACATTCATAGCTTTGATCTTGTAAATGAGGGGGAAAGTCACTCCCCGGATTCTTCAGACTGCCTGAAGTGGGGCTACAGTAGCGAGCGGCTTCAGTGCTCGGGACACCCTGAAAGCTCTCTTCCTCCCCCTTTTGCATCTAAGGTAACTAGATCACGGCAACGACACAGAACCCGCCAAAAAATGCATATCAAAAACAAAAATACCAAGGTCAAAGGTGTGGTGGTGGCCGGGATGCTCGGGATACGCACCTATTGGCCAGTTTACGGCCTCAGCTGAGAAGACCCCTTTTGCAGCTCGCTTGGGTGGCGAAAACCAACGTGCAGATAGGCAACCGAATTTATGTTCACTGCATCTGAAGTAAATTACCAGCATAATATCATACGTGCCGAGTCTGCCTGGGGTGCGCTTGTTTGGAATCATTCTTCGGCGCCTCCGCGTTTATTACTTTAGGTACCGAAGTTTCGGTTCGGCCCTGTTGTTGGGTAAAAGGCTTCAGTTTCCTAATTCGGCGAGAAAGTGGTGCTTCGAGTATGCAGCACAAATGAAACGTTCGCAACGTTACTGACGTTAATGTGAGCACATGAAAGACTGATGTAGGAGAGTTTACATGGATCTTGGGAAATCCTGTGAGTGACGACTGGGAAATGACGACCCCTGTTTTCGCTTTCCATACTGGAGAAATTTCTGGAAGTAATGGATATCGAGGCAGTGAAGGGCATGCAGCTATTAGAGGAGCCAATTAAGGATCTATGGATCTGGCGAGTGATGCCTGCGGGAGGGAAACGCAACAGTGTGATCCCTCCAAGCGGACTGTCATGCTTGCTGGTAGCACAAAGTTCTTAAGATGAAACCGAACATTCAGAGCCTCAAAGTGTGGAAGCAAGGAGTAACAACATCACAACTGCGATGTCAGTACATCTTACCCCAGGAATCCCTGCCCGCAATGTGAAACTAACAACCTCACTGCATACGAACATGGGGTACGGGTAACGAAGGAACGGACGATATTCCCTCTTGTGCTCCGCAAAATAAACTAACCTTCCCACCAATTCCCTCTTCCACTGTCCACTTTCCTCTTCTGAGCGCGTCCCGTAACACCACCAGCCCCAAGCTCAGTTACTCACACCACAATTACACACTCAATGCTACAAAACTCACCACCAACCTAATCGCCTCGTTAAACGATCTCGTCTAGGGGTCAATTTCCCATCCTCTCTCTCAAATATATACCCATGAACCACAACCCAAGACTTTTTCTGCAACAGAACTTTTTGTATACCCCGAGATGCACATGCAGCTAAGCAGCACAATAGAGACAAGGAACAAGACTATTTGGGAGAAGTTCCGAAGGATAGCAGGGATTACTTCGATGATACTTTTTGTACGCCCGGAAGCAGGGTACATGCTGGAAATTTTATTCTACTTCGTATGAAGGAGCAAGGAGTATCTGCATTGCAACCCCCCCTTATGCTCTGAGCCTCAATTGCTATTTCGAGCTACATTTGACATGGAGACTATTCTGGAGTAGCTCGTACAGGTCAATGCGGACTTCTGTACGCCGACGAAAGAGAGACGCTAGGGAAAACCTCTCACACGAACATGTTAAGAAAAACATCAAGAAAAGGTATCAATTCCATTAAAACTAGTAATTAAGAGTCATAAAAAACTAAACAACAGGCGACGCCCGTCCACCACTACAACTTCCACTCAAACTCTCACAGGCAACCGTCAAATTCGCCGTGCTATTCCCCACCCAAAACAAGAAAGGCTGACTCGAGCTAACAGGAATAACCCAATTCTGCTTCGTCACATCCCACACACTGAGATCCCTTCTCGTAACATTCAACGATAGTGTCTGGGTCCCATTGGGCGCCAGCGTATTCGTCTTCTCGAAGTCGCGGAGTTGGATTATGGGAGTGTCGTAGGAGGAGTCGGATGGGTATTGTACGAAGAGCATGACGGTGTCTTTGCCGGCTACGGAACCGGTGTTGGTTACTGTGACGCTGAGGGTGAACATTACGTCCCAGAGCGCGGGGTTGCCACCTTCATCGCCGCCCGCTGGAGGGTCGGGTTGTGGTGTGGTTTGGTAGCCATCGGGGTACTTGAAAGTTCCCGTGGAAGAGATCGAGGATGGATTATCGAGGTAGGGGTAGAGGTAGCGCCAGATCTTGTTGAAGCCTGTAGGCCAGGCGACTTCGGCCGCTGGTGGGATGGCGGTGCTGTAGATTGGCGTAGAGCCTTTTGCGGGTCGTGCAGGAGGCAGAGTTGAGAGCGGTGTGACCGAGGTGAGGCTTACGCTTGATTTGGAGAAGGTGGTGTAGGAGAGACCATGACCAAATGCATATCTTGGTGAGATGCTGTGCTTGTTCAGGTAACGATAGTCGATGTAAAGACCCTCAGAGAAAGTGTCTTGGACTTGGAAGAACTGGAAGCCCATAAGGCCGGTTGAAGCGGGGTAGTCCGATTCTGCCACTGGAATGGAGTACGGGAGGTGCCCGCTAGGGGAATAATCACCAAACAGGATGTCCGTGAGAGAATCGCCAGCCTCTTGGCCTGGGAGATGGGCAAATACGAGTGCTTTGACGGATGGAAGATTAATCCATGGCTCCACAATGACTGGGCCTACAGTGTGGACGACCACAACTACGGTAGAGTACTTGGCTGCAGCTGCTTGCACGAGTGCATCTCCGTTATGCCACGCAGCCAGGCCACTCGCATCACGGTCTCCATGATTACCTTCAACAGTATACTGGTTTTCTCCAGAATCACTGCTGATGAAAACAACGGCAATATCTCCAGCAGCAGCAGTGAGGCCGGACGGGAATGAGTCGCTAGAATAGTAGGTTGTGTTTGCAGCTTTTCTCTTGATTGCATCAATGGGTGCATCCAAGTAGGGGTAGTTTGCGGTTCCTTGAACAAGTCAGTATTTGCTCCTAAAGTCCTCATTGAAAAGCTCACCGCTTCCCCAGCCCATTCCGAGAACACCCTTGTTGCAGCTACGCTGATTACAAGCATTGATGCCGTCTGGGTTGTTCTGTGCATCTGACCCAAAGACCTTCAACACGGCGCTCCTAGATAGCGGCAGCGTCTTGTTATCATTCTTCAGCAAAGTGATTGCTTCTCGGGAGACATTTCTGGCAACATTGGCATGATCGGCCTGTACATTGACGTACTCATTGGTCACACAAGTAGGCGAAAATAGGGCACCGGGATAGCAAGGACCAGTTGCAGCTGCAGTATTTGCCGAGAAGTTGGGCAATGGGTAGTCTTGATCTTGGCCAAATTGATACCAAGTAGCCACTATGCGGGTGACCATGTCGTTGAGGCGCTCCAGAGGCACGGTCCCATTTAAGACGCTGGTTGAGAGGTCAGAGGCCCAGTATGCAAGCCCAAGCAATGGAATGGACCCATCGCCTGGCATTGCCATATCCAGACCCGCAAGTGCTGAACTGACCCCTCCAATCTGCGCAAGCCAGTCGGTCATCACCTAGCAAAGTCAGTACATTCGTCCAATTTTGGGGCGTGGGGGTCATACCAGTCCTTGGAAGCCGAACTCATCCTTCAATATCCCATTGATCAATTTCGAATTCTGGGAGGCTGCACTTCCGTTCACATCATTGTAACTGGTCATAACAGCCCCAACCCCCGCTTTAATCGCATCCATGAATGGCCAAGCATAGAGCTCATGAAGGGACCGATCATCAATGTTGCTGCTGATAGCTTTCATCAACCCATGGGGAACGATGTCCATGCGGTACATCTCTTGCTCATTGCCAATGAAGTGTTTCACTGTGGCTATCACACCATTGGCCTGCATCCCCTTGATCGTCTCAGACCCTCCAAACCCCTGGAGCACGGGATCAGCACCAAAGCCTTCCCAGTTCCTTCCTCCGCGTGGCTTGCGTCCAATAGGGCCAATAGTCGGTCCGAGTTGAATGTTGACACCCTTTCCGCGTGCCTCTTCTCCTATAGCGAAGCCTCTCGCGTACATCAACGCCTTGTTGAACGTAGCTCCGGTAGTGATACCTGCTGGGAAAGCAGTAATGTTGTCCGTAGCGGCAATTCCAAGGGCAGAATCCTGGAGACATAGATTCGGAATCCCAAAGCGAAGAGCTGATCCAGTGTTTCCAACGCAGGGGCCCATCAAAAATCCAGTGCCGGACGTCAGATTGACCTTTTCGGCCAAAGTCATATTAGCGACTACTCTCGCTGCCTTTGCATAGGAGTCCGTCCAACTGGGAACCCACCCGCCATTCGGCGCGGGGTAGTAAGGAGGGGCGACATATCCAGCAGGGACATCGTCGCGCTTTTCGAGGCTTGCGTTGCCGTATTGTTGTAACAGCTGAGCACTAATTACGTCTGCAGCGAATGGAGGCTCTTGTATGAGGGCCAACGCAGAATGAAGGCCGGCGAGCAGTACCAAACAAGAATTACTAATAATTAACATTTTGAAGCTATTGAAAAACGAATGTCGGGGGGAGGAGGCAAGTCGAGTAGCTGAGGTTATGCAGCCTCGTCCTTAAGTGCAGCTGGCTCTTCAGCTCTGGAGTTGCACGTCTAAGACACTGCTGAGGGGAAGGAGAAACCTGGCGACTGCTGCTGCAGGTCTCCCGAATGTGGAAAGAAGCTGTGATTTTATGAACAGAACGCACGACCACTTGATCAAGTTCTGGGATGGATTGCGTGGAAAAACGAGATGAGCAGTCCACATCGGGCTGCATAAAATTGCGTGCCATGCGCACAATATTGAGATCTTGTGATAGTTGCGGGCATAAAGACTTGGGTTATGGCGATCAGCGCTGGCTGAGTGGCCCTCCTCGTCTTCGAAATAAAAAGCGGCACTACATATTGCAGATTTTGAATGCTCCATACGGCCTGGGACGTTTAAAATCAATGCCGCTTTTCTTATCCATTTGCTGGGTTTGCTGGGACGGCGCGCGGAGAGCATGCTGAATTGAGACACCTCAGCGGCCAAGAACGCGGAGTGGACATGGGGATCTGGGACATTCTCCATCTTGAGATTTCGATGACCGCACAGCCTCGTTGGCAGCGGCCGAGGTACCTCGATGACGCGCGATGGTACCTGTGATCGATGCGTCTGTGAGATTGCTTATTACTTGCAGATATGGGGACGGAAGAGATCTGGCCAAGCTTTGGGATTTTTTGAGCTGACGACGTTCGCGAAGGCGCGTTCTTTTCGCGTCACTACCCCGAAGTCCAACCCCTGAAGCAAGCGAGACTAGCCCTAAAATCTCGGAGCGAAGACCGGAGAAGGAAGTGAGCCCCTTTGGCAGGTGTATTAATACCGAGTATTATGGTTCTTTACATATCTTGGAACAGTGGAGAATTAAGAATTCGTTTGTCCTCACCAAATCCATACCACACCTCCGTCTTCTGACGTGCACGATGAGTATTGTGGGCGAGTTGCCTCGAGCATCGAAAGGCCTGTGCTATCATTGAGGACGCGAACTGCTGTCGCTCGGATGCAGCAAAAAATAACCTCTTCAGAGACGAAGCTTATTGTTCAAACTCTCCCATTCTTTGACCTATTTCCATCTTGTCTTCATAAACTACAAAGTTCCAACTTCCAAGAGTCAAAGGGCGAAGACGCTCAGTCACGGCCAATGTCATCCACTTGGCAAAGGATATTAAATTCACGGAGACTCGAAGTGTACAGAACCCATTCAATTTGTCAATTTGTTTCCCTCTATCCCAATTATACAGTATGTACAGAAAATCCCGTCTCATGGCCTATGTCCAGTTTCTTTCCCTCTTTCTTGATCTAAGCAACCAACTCCTTATTCCTCATCCTCGTCCTCAATTTCATTACCCGCTGCATCGTATTCAAAAGCGTTGTCGTAGGCTCGCTTCTCGACTTCCTCGTCCTCAATCTCGTTGCCAGCGGCATCATACTCAAAGGCATCGTCGTACGATCGCTTCTCAACTTCCTCATCTTCAATTTCGCCCGCGGCATCGTAGACAATAGTGGTATCCAAATCCCGCTTCTCGACTTCCTCGTCCTCAATCTCGCCCGCGGCATCGTAGACAATAGAGGTATCCAACTTCCTCTCCTCAATTTCGTTTCCCTCCGCATCATACTGAAAAGCAGTATCATAATTTCTCGCCCCGATTTCGTTTCCATCAGCATCATACTGGAATGCCGTATCGTAATTGCGGGTGTTAAGAGGAGCAGCTTGTACCGCAAGCGCAGCGCAGAAAGCGAGGATGAGGGAGGCGGTGGAGGAACGCATGGTGGATGTATATTATATTTCTGAAAGATGAAACGTGCGAAGTGAAATATGAATGTGGCAGGCCAGCTGAGCGATTATGAGAAGGTAGAAAAATGCGCTTGGAAAGTGGAATGAAGAAGAGAAGGTTGCTTTACTAGCACACTACCTTCTTATATGACTGGCTTCTCCTCAAACACACGTCAAGCGAGAAAGAAAGTAAGTAGATCCGGAGAAACCCAGTCCCAGCTCAGCCTCCCAGTCTCGTGTCGGAATCCCAGCTTAGGAAAAGTCCTCTGACGGAAGCTTGATCACCGAGCTTGTCGAAACAGATCAGAGCCGCTTGCAACATGTTTTGTGGGAGATGTGTGGGGACTTGGCGGCAGATAGACGGACTTGCGCAGGGCACGAAAAGTTTAATGTGTTTCTTTGACAATACCTGAAGTCTGTGCTTGGGGGGGCTGAAGATTAGATGTGGAGATAAAGATGTAAGAAACGTGTGCCGAAACGAGGTTTTGAAACGGCTTTGTTGCGAGAGGTCGAAGCGCTGACCTACTGCAAAAAGCCGAACCCGGCAGCTGCGAGTTTGTCGGGACTGTTTCGAAGTATTTGGGAATGAAATGCATGCTCTGCGGACTCGCAACAAGACAGATCTGGATTTGAAGAATTCTAAGGATCGGATATTTCATCTTCCAGAACGCAGTGCTAATGTATCATAAGCCCATTGCGCGAGCTCTTGTTTGTCTTCCAAACGTACCGCCTACCAGGTACCTGCATACCTCCAAGACCAAAGAACAAAAGGCAAAGCTGACTCCGTGCCATAAACATAACCGCTACAAAATATCAGCAAGCACAACCCTCTTTCGAGGCACTATCTCTTGGTCCCGTCAAGTTGACTCTCGACTGATCCTCTGTCCTGTTTGCACTAGACTGCGCAGCCCCTGGCCCTCGAGTTCCCTTCAAAGACGTCTCGGGAATCGCATTCGCAATTGCGGTAAATACCTCCGTAACATTCGTCCCGTTCTTTGCACTCGTCTCGAAGAACAATAGTCCCTCCTCCTCAGCATACGACTTAGCCTCAGCGGTCGATACCTTTCTCGCATCCCCATCATCAGTCTCGCCTTCCGTAGCATCGTTGTCCCCATCCTCGCCCAACGCATTGCCTGATCCAGAGCTCTCGTTTGTTAAATCGAGCTTGTTGCCTACCAGCGCAATTACGATTCCGGGCGAGGCTTGCCTTTGCAGTTCTGCTACCCAGTGCTTCGCTTTGATGAGCGATGTAGGCTTTGTGAGATCGTAGACGACGAGCGCGGATTGGGCATTTCGGTAGTACATGGGTGCGAGTGATGCGAAACGTTCTTGTCCTGCAGTATCCCATATCTCGAATTTGATTGTCCGGGTGGGTAGATTACATTTTTGTGTGAGGAATGCAGCTGCAGATGATGATGTTAGCTAGATATTACACGACGAATAATGCGAAGGACATACCTCCGATCGTTGGTTCTTTGTTTTCTTGGAAGTCGTTGTTGACGAAGCGCAATACTAGAGATGACTACATTCCGTCAGTCCATCATTCTGCCAGTCGGAATAGACCCATCCATACCTTTCCCACAGCTGCTTCACCAAGAAGGACCAGCTTCACGCTGCTGCTTGGCTTGGGCGCTGTTGCCTCAGCCATCGTATGTCGTTTGGAAGGTTGTATGTTAAATTAAGAGAGTTTATGCGATGATATTTTGGATCTTCGTAGCTGAAGATACTCTGGAAGTATCTGGGAGAGGTATCTGGGGAGGTGGTTATGGTTTACGATGAATTTTGCAGTTGAGTTGAGCGGCGAGCTCGGGGTATCTTTGAAGCTTTTGATGGCAAGCCTGGAAGCAAGATGACGAAGTCGAGACAAGGCACGTGAATCAAATGGATTTTTTATTGATCCGTTCCGTGGAGCTAATTCTTCAGCGGAACATTTTCCTCTTCAACGCCGACATTTTCTAAAATAATTTGAGGCATTTGAGGCATTCTTTTCAGGTTTGCAAAAATATCCACAATGGCGAAAAGAAAGGCAGAGTCCCTTACGCAAGGGAAACCTGAGAACGGGGCCAAGAAAGCCAAGCATGCAGAACCTACCAAAGTAAAAACCCAGAACTTGCTCGACGACAGCGATGCCAGCAGCGACGACGAATCGATGGGAGGGGTCAAGTTGGAGGAACCAGGATTCAAGATCAATGAGGACTATGCGAAGAAATTCGAACATAATGCAAAACGAGCTGAATTGCATCGATGTTAGTCGACCCTCTATTATACGATTTCACTTACTGACTTTCCTTAGTGGAGGAGAAATACAACAAGCCTGCAAAGCCCACCAACGGCCAATACGGAGACAAGTACGATGAAGATTCCGAATCTTCAGACGATGAAGACGAAGACGATGAGGGTTTTCTTGCAACGGAAGAATTAGATGCAGAGATTTCGGCGACCCTGCAGGCATTGCGATCCAAAGATCCACGAGTCTACGATGAGAAGGTCCAGTTCTACAAGCCGATTGAGGAGGGTGACGAAGAAGGCGCTACACCAGCGAAGAAAGAGAAGCCAATGTATTTGAGCGATTATCACCGAAAGAACTTGCTTGAGGGAAATATTGGGGCAGAGGATGAAGAAGAGGCTCCGCGAACGTTTGCACAAGAACAAGAAGATTTTAAGCGATCAGCTGTCAAGGAGATGCACGCCGCGGCAGACAATTCTGATGTCGACGACGAGGATGGGGGTTTCCTTATTAAAAAGTCCAAACCAGAGCCAGCTACCCAAGGGGTACATCCCTCAAGGGCGCGTAAGGTCAAAGTCAATCTGGACGTCAATAACGCCGATAAAGACCCGGAAACATTCCTCTCAAACTTCATGGCTGCCCGGGCTTGGGTTCCTGGAGAGAGCTCACAATTCAAACCGTTCGAGTCAGATGATGAGGAAGAAGACGAGCGTGCGGACAAGTTTGAGGCTGCTTACAATCTTCGGTTCGAGGATCCAACGGGAAGCAATGAGATGCTGAAGTCGTATGCAAGAGACATTATTGCTGCAAAGTCTGTTCGCCGAGAAGAGCCCAACAGCAGGAAGAAGCAACGAGAGACTGAGCGAGAGAAACGAGAAGCTGAGAAGAGAGAACGAGAGTCAGAGAGAGCCCTCTTGCGACAGTTGAAGATCGGAGAGATGGAGGAGAAGCTTCAAAAAATCAAGAAGGCGGCCGGAATCAAGGGCCAAACTCTCAAGGACGAAGAATGGACCAAATTTTTAGATGAGAAATGGGATGATGATACCTGGGAAGCGGAGATGAACAAACGGTTTGGGGAGGACTACTACGCCGAGCAGGAGGCTGAGTCATCAGATGAGGATTCCAATGGTGAGGGATCAAGCAAGAAAAAGAAGAAGCTTAAAAAGCCAAGGTGGAAGGACGACATCGAAATCAAGGACCTGATCCCCGACTTCAATGACGAAGAAACCGAGAAACCCGCTTTCACGCTTTCGGATTCCGAAGACCAAGACGAAGATGAAGAGGAAGACGCAACACCTAAGAAGGGCAAGACTAGCAAGGATCGTATGCGAGAGAAGCAAGACAAGAAGAAGGCCGCAAGAATCGAGCGCAAGAAGATCGAAGAGATCGTCGACGGCCACTTGGATCTCGACCTACCATTGAAGTCAAAAGGACCGGCCGCTTTCCGCTACCGCGAGACATCCCCTACATCCTTCGGTCTGACCGCGCGAGATATCCTCATGGCACCCGACTCACAACTCAACCAATTCGCAGGTCTGAAGAAGATGGCTACGTTCCGAGACCCGGAGAGGAAGCGCAAAGATAAGAAGCATTTGGGAAAGAAAGCTAGACTTCGGCAGTGGAGAAAAGAGACGTTTGGTAATGAGGATGGGCCGGAGGTTATTATTGGTGCCAATGCTGGGGAGGGTGCTTTGGTTGCCGATGCTGAGATTCCTGAGGGGAAGAAGAAGAAGCGGTCGAAGAAGAATAAGGGGGCTAAGGTTGATGCTTGAGTTCTACTTGAGATAGAGTTATGTTTCGCAATGCATAATATACCCATTATTCCCTCTGGATTCATTTTGGCGACTGTGCTTTTTGCTTTATATGTCTGCAACAGAACTTCATCTCGAGCCAAGTGGCTCTGACTTACAACCAATAAATCATTGTAAATCACAGCTTCACGGGAACAGTGTTTGTTTGAAAAGTCTCGCATTTGTCTCTATCCGACCTAAACAGATTCTCCATTATCTGTACCTGCGGGTGAAGTTCATGTTATACGGCAACCGAGTGCTGGGACCGGGTGCCCTGCGTGGCTGCATCGCTGCACCACTGAACATTAGTGGACCACGGTAGATGCCCATGTTCGTTCTTCTGCGGTCCACGACGTTCACTAATTGCCCCATTGCATTTGTGCGTAGAGGTGGAAGTCTGCGATCGTAAGGGTACATGTTGGATGGACCGTTGGATGGATTGTAGATACGGGTTTGATTTGTAGGAGTTGTGGTGTAGTAGAGAGATCTGAGGAGTGTAATTGAGCTGGTAAGAGATTAAATGGATGCTACTTATAGTATTTCCAAACATCTAAGGGTTGCGAATAATATGAGTTTTTTGGTGATTAACGTTGCAATGTAGAATAGAATATGCAACTATGTGTCGGTGACAGTACATTCACGCACCTTTCTCGACAATATTCCATGGAGACCATTCAGACAATACGTAGGTTCTTTAACATTAGACAGCCTATTAATCGTACGCATAGAATGTGAAAAACCAGTCAAAGGATCACAGGTGCTCGTCATGATTGTAGTTTGAGGTGGAGGAGAATGTATCAGTAAGAAGTTAAAAAGAGGTATTTGGCTGTTAAAATAAGCCGTACGTTAGATCTTACATATCAAAAGCATTACTCTGTAGTATGATAAATCTTTCGAGAATCGCAACAAAGCGGATGTCTTCAACTTGAAGCATAGTTTGATTTAAACGTCCAAAAAATATGGCTGACTGGATTGCGGGGTCCCACAACCTTGCAGCGTTGCTTGGCGACGACGACATTGATTTCGCAGAGGCAAAAAACACACTCTTCCTTTTTCTGCAGCTTCTAACAATGGACATTTGCCTTCCGCTGCCAACCACAAGAACACTTCCCAGCCAATCGACCTTAAGGAAGCTGCAATGCACTCGCGCGCCGCTTTTGCCCCAGCTATCACCATCACGACTTTCGAATGTTCGGCAGGGTCCTTGGAACGGTAATCCACAGTGACAGAGTATAAAGGGAAAATAAAAATGCAATACTACTCTCAAGCTATAGGTATTAGGCAAGTTTTCGTAAATGCTAATATGAAGCGTCACGGTTTCATATGCGGGACGGGACGGTTTATTGGAACCCCTCTAAAACAAGTGTTGCCTTGCCCAATTTGGAAATCGACGGCGTCATCTAGCCTTGTCTTAAGACCGAGGTTTTCTGCCTCCCTCCACTTTCACGTTCACGCTCTCGGGAACGAAGCTTTTCGGTCAGGATCTACGTCCGTAGGAAGGTACAGTCGCCGATGGACAGCCTTGCTGGCGCACGGCTACTTGAAATCCCGAACTCAACTCCACTCCAAGTTTTATTTTCCTTTTTCTCTTGTATATAGTCCTCTGCTCTTGTTTACAAACATATCCCATAATATAATCATTTTCTTGTTCCATATATCTATCAATCAATTGTTACCATGGCTTCCACAACACCCGCAGCAGAACAGCCCAAGATAACGCTGTACTGGTCAGTTCAAGCTTCCAATTCTCCACTTACCCCTCATTGGCATCTCCCTTCAATTCCTTTGACCCCCAACTTACATTCGTGATCACAGGCTCGAGCAATCGCGCTCCCAGCGTATTCTCTGGCTTCTCGAGGAGCTCAAAGTGCCCTACGAACTCGAGATCTTCCACCGCCACCCGAAAACGCATCTCGCTCCTCCCGAGCTCAAGAAAATCCATCCCTTGGGAAAATCACCCACTATCTCCGTCACACCTGCAGGTTCTACACAGCCTATTGTAATTGCCGAATCTGCATTTATAACCGAGTACCTGCTGGACCATTTCAGCAATGGTAGCACGTTGTTGCCGAAGCGGTACAAGGAGGGGCAGGAGGGCAAGATTGGCGGGGAGACTGAGGAATGGTTGCGGTTTCGATATTTCATGCATTATGCAGAGGGAAGCTTGATGACGCTCTTGCTGATATTCCTTGTTTCGAGCAGTGAGTTCCTAATTGGCATATCTGATAGCGTGCGATTAACAAGCAACTAGACATCAAATCCTCACCTGTGCCCTTCTTCATCAAGCCCATCACCAGAACCATCGGCGACAAGATCGTATCCGAATTTCTAGCACCGCAATTCGAGACGCATTTCTCGTTCCTTGAATCGCAGCTCAAGACTTCCGGTGGGAATTATCTGTGTGGGAAGAACTTGACGGGGGCGGATATATTGATGAGTTTCCCTTTGATTGCGGCGAAGGAGAGGGCGATTCAGAGTGATCCAAACTCGAAGGAGAAGTACCCAAATTTGATCGCATATATAGAGAGGATTGAGAAGGAACCCGGGTATGTGAAGGCAGTGGATAAGATTGTGGAGATTGATGGGAAGTTTGAAGCGATGTTGTCTGTTTGATTTGGCACTTGGATGGTCCATGATAGTGAGCTAAGTAATGTATTGTATACTTACCCTCTCCTTGAATGCTTTTCTCGTTGGCCCTTTCTCTGATTTCTGGAGTGAGGGTGAGTCGTTACGAGGTCGATGCTCCCTGTTGTGAATTGAGTTGGAAAGGGGTGACATGACTTCACAAACTTTTGGCCGTCATCGTCCTCACCGGCAAGAAATTGAGCCCCTATTAGGTCGGAAACTGCCTATTCTAGCTCTGCAGAACTTAATTTAAAGACTAGATCGATGGAAGAATACGCGCAAGGGATTCTATAGTGGAAGGAAGATTCGTGTTATTTGAGCAATCCTAGAACCCCTTAGCCCTGTCACTTGTGATCTTAACACACGATTGAATGTATACGAAAGAAACAAGCATTTTGATCAGACAAGGTAAGGCTGCAGATCTTGAAACAGTTGTTCATGGAAGGGATTCGAAGCCTCGAAGCCTTCGAAGGATGCGGCACGTGGAGGGTGGTACCTCCGTACCAGCAATTTACCTAAAATAGATACACGCCATCAAATCTAACGGCAATAATTAAGAATGTTCCATTTCTTATGGACGTTTCTGAAACGACTTGATTCGACTATCATACTGGAGGATAGCTCTCCTTTGGGTTCGAGAGAAAGTGGTGGGGGAATTAGCCGAATTTGGCATGCCGCACACCAACAGAATTATTACAGAAGCTTAACACCAGTATATACGAAAATAAGGAATTTTTGCGTCAAACGCCGCCATGGCGCAGTGGTAACGGTAAGACATTACAGCCCGATCTCACGTCGAACTTCGTCTAATTCTTGACAGCGTCGCACTTGTATACCACTCTTGGCATGAAATGCGAAGGTAAATTGATCATTCTAAAGCTTTAACAACTCCTCTAACGGCGTTTTTCAGATCCCTAGTTCAATTCTGGGTGGCGGCAACTTTTTTTTAGCAGTTTTTTATCCCCTGTAATAAGGTCCGCTTCAAGTGTCTGAAAGTTCATCTCGTTGTGGAACATTTTGGCTTTCAACCCTCTTCTCACGGTAAGCGAGAGACTGCCCCTCTAGTCACATGCTGATGGATTGAAATTTTTTTCTTCTGGGTAAAAACCATCCAGTTTTAGTCAATTAAGGATTGTAACGTAAACATTCAGCTCAACCCTCGATGTTGTTATCCTTACATTTTCGTTGACCTTCGAAAATTGTGGCACTTCTGAGGTGACGACACTAGCTCCAACCAAAATTTCGCAATTCCTTTCAGGACGATCCTCCAAAATGTTTTATTGTGACTTCGACAGTGGAAAACAAATTGTTCGTAAAACAGCCTACATGAATCGAATGTTTCAGAAGTCTGTATCTCATTGTGCACAAGTCATGCATCTTCAATTCAGGGTCCTGAATCTCACCACATCAGCACGTGCGTAGCAAGATCCGAGTCAGACCAACAACCGTTTGGCGGTTTGATCGAGATCCCGCCCGCTACTGTACCACGATGAACCGCCTTCCCGCAAGACGCCACAGGGCGGCTTGAGCCTTCATATAGGCGGTTATGAATTTGCACTGGATATGGCGTCTTTGAGTTGCAATATTGGATAAATGACAGCGCCGCCCATTAACTGACTGCAATATAACTCAGGGGGTGCCCAGCGGCATGAATGATCCCCTTTGCAGCGTGGAGATGCGTTCCCCTTCACCGTCTTTATTGCTCCATAGAGAACCGGGGATCTGTTCAGACCAATAATGTTCCCCCGAGATTAAGATGGGTGATCCCGCCGAATTGGGGAGGAACGCGCTGGGCAGTAGTGGAGATGCGGCCATGTCCTAAAGATAAGGATTGCGACGATTCTTTGCACTTAAATTCCTAGTCCAGTCTATCTGCCGAAACTATTTTTGAGAACCCCTTTTGTGGCTGTTGTAGTGCGAACGGTCAGCATGACCGCAGAGTTCGATTGTCATCACTTCCAGATTTACGATGATATTATTCCGAGGGTACGAGAACGTTCTGCTTCTCCGCGACCACATCCAGATTACTCCTGCAATACCCTGGCGGTTTGCTCAGGGGAAAAGTGGCACCCCGTGGCACAGATCAAACCCCACTGGCTGAGCGGGACATTGGCCATTCTGTTCCTGCATTAGCGGGCACACAAGAGACAAGCATCTCACCACAATCCAGGGTTCTTGAGCCTCTAGCTTCCCGGTGTTCCTTCGGTGGGCATCAATCTCCCAAGGATATCTTTAGCCACGCGAAGCCCGTTTGGATGAACACATGGACACCGCATTCTGTGATTGGTGTGATATATCGCAAATCTGCGAAATCTGCAACCTTCCACCATCGGTCGCCTCATTTTGGACCTGTCAACGACTAGCCGGTCCCGGTAGGTGCCACCCCTTTTCCTCTGTTCGCTTCGTGGATGGCTGCAGCATTGCCGCCGCGAGACCCAGGGCCCCACGTCAAAGAGGAGCATTATGGAAATGAGTTGCTGTTGCTTCAGAGCCTTTGAGCTTAGTGGCTAAATTAAGGGACAAGGGAATCGTTCTTCCTTGCTAACCCACCTGCTGTAATCTCCCCAAACACTTATATGAGCCTCTTCCTCAACTCGTCCATTCTTTTCTCTTCAGCCCAACAGCCAATCTTCAACTACCATCAATCTTCTTGATACCCTTTGACTTCGGTCGTCCATTCTTTACAGAATCAACTTACAATAATACCGCTCTTCAGCAACCTAACGAAAACTTACCCTTTTCATCAACCCTTATAAATCTTCAAGATGCAATTCACCGCCGCCGCCGCTGCTGCCTTCATGGCCACCGCCGTCATGGCTCATGGATCTGAGTCCGTTGTGTACACCACCAAGGAGGTTACCATCACCAGCTGTGGTCCTACCGTCACCAACTGCCCAGCTCACTCAACTGTTGTTTCCACCACCTCGTACCCAGTCATCACCTCGAGCGTCGTCTTCAGCAACACCTCCACCCCAGTTGTCCCAGCTCCCCCAGCGACGACCTTCACCCCATCGTACGCTACCAGCAAGACCTCTGCTGTTGTTATCCCACCTCCAGCATCATCTGTCCCAGCCGTGTCTTCCCCAGCTGGATCCCTCTCCACCATCACCATCTCCACCTGCGTGCCAACAGTTATCTACAGCACTGTCACTGTTGCCCCAACTGTCCCAGTTGCCCCAGTCCCAGCCCCAAGCTCCACTGGATACATCCAACCCCCAAAGGTAAGCATTTGTCCAGTCAATTGAAAGAATTGATACTAACTCTGCATAATAGAACGTTACCAGCCCTTCAGCGACTGCCACCCCAACCCAGTTCACCGGCTCTGCTGCCGGTGTCCAGGCATCATTCGGCTTCGCTGCCGTCGCCGGTCTCGCTGCTTTCATCCTCGCATAAGTCATCGTTTGCATTTGAAGCCTCGATTCCCAACCGGTTTGGAGGAGTCAGGCTATGGCTTTCATGAAAGGGGTGTTGTTTATAAAAAGCTAAAAGGCTTGAATTGGGCATGACCGTTAGTGACTTAGATTCTTGTAATTATAATATGGAGCTTCGGCTTGGGAGGCTGGCTCTGGTCGCTCTGGGACAAATTGGAGTCAAGTATCATTGATTTTAGGCATTGATCCTCCAACCGGTCTACCAAATTCAAATTCTCAGATAAAACATTCACTTCTTGCCTTTTCTGACCAAATAAAATGTGTTGTTTGTTCGTGACTTGTGGCTGCTCCTTGAAACCACTTGCGCCAGGGATCTTCGAAAGGAAAACTGCGTAATTTCCCCAGTTTTTAATATAAATCCTTGGCTGCAGGATGGGCCGGAAATTGCGGTCGTTCTGGTGACCCTGACAAGCAGCCACCTGCGACCTCGAAATGCCTGCAGATTGAAACGGCTAATTGTAAAGGAAGGTGTGGTTGGATGATTTGTTTCGTTGGCTGTCAGACCGGGATGAAGCCGAGTGAAGCTGTTCGGCGGTTCTTCCACCACCCAGAGTGATGCGATGTGATGCCCGTTCATTGTCTATGACGATGTGTGGATCAAAGATGAACATTGCATCCTTGGGACTTGAATCTTGGGTTGTTGTCGGTGATAGATCTTTTCTGGCAGGTCTTTCCGCCCAATTCAAAGGAACTTTTCTTCAACTCAACGTTGCGAAGTGGAATTGAGCATTTCGCCACCATCACGGGGGCTGCCCCTGAAGATCTGTCACAAAGCAAACACTCAAAGCAAACGCTCGAAGAATGGAGTGTTTGCTTCCCTGAAGATATCCGTTATTGCACGAGGAAACTGATCCTTGAGCTGCGAGTTCCCCTTTCTGCTAGGTCTTGAGCGCCCTCGAGAAAGAGGCACGGTAAGTAAAGACCGAACCAGCAGGCCGCAACAAGAGAAGATCTTGAGGTTTGTATGAATCTCAAGATAAAGAAAACAAAAATTTCACATCCTCCAGAAACAATTGATAGTATTCAGGTACATCTCTTTCGCAGGATCTATTGTGATTGGCTCCCCACCTTCAGGAACCAAGCCTCGGATGAACATTGATCAGTCTCAGCCTTGCGAAGACTTGAGGTCTGCTTGGAACCTTTGCTACCACTCAATGCCGACTTGGCCCGATGATACTCATCCAGAAACTCTTCAGAAGCACAAGAAAATCCAAAATTACCCAAAAATGGCGTGCAACAAAGTTTCCTTCCAACAGGCCATCTCTAGTTGCTGACACACTGACGTCAAGCCAAAGAAAGCCTCGCTTCCAGCACTTCCCTGGAAGTTTGAGGCGCGGGAATCAACAATCGACGCAACGAAAACAACCACAACATCCCACTCCAAGAGCTTGTGCATTTCACATGACCAGAATATGATCAATCGGTAGCAATAGGCCCCGGATGGCTATTTGGTAAGCTCGAAAAATTATCCGGCCATAAGTATGCGTCTTGAAGCTTATCACAGTAGATTTCCGTACATTCCGGCGCGCTCAGCCTCAAGATCCTTCTCGTACACCTGCACCGGCACAAACATACCAACAGCCCTGTTACATCCCGGAACTGGGTCGCAAACAATGTCAGAACACGTAACCCCCACTGGGTCGGCCCAGGGGGCAATCGAAGAGAATGCAGCTACTATCTCATCCAACGGGACACACCCGTCCGGTCTGTACCTTTCCAATATCGAAAGCATCCTCGAATTGCCCAACGACTCGTCCGATGACCAAGACGATATGGCTATTTCCGAAATCCAAGACGAAGACGCTCAATCGCTCATAGAGCCTTCCATCAGCCAGGTCGCGACCCGTCTAAAGTCCCCAAAAACACCTGCTGTAGAAAAGGCGGCTGCGATGGAGGAACTTGAGGGTGGGGGCTTTTTCGATAGCGATGTAGAGACACCTCCGGCTTCAGACGAGAGTCAAATTGGTCCTGGGGAAGAAACGGTTTATGAACCGCCTACAACTGCTGCGGATTTGGGGGAAAGAGAGCCAGAGAGTGCCCAACCAGATTCTGGAAAAGGAGGGTTACACCTAGGGCAATTGCCATCGCCAAAGTTGGAGCAGCCAGCTATTCCAACACCATGGCACGCAGGCCCTAAGGCTCCGAATGTACCGTCAAATCAATCGGCATTGTCGGGCGTGTTTGGCGCTGGGAAGACTAGGTCGCGCTCTGGTAGTACGGAGGCATTGAGGAAGTTTCTGCCCAGTTTGCCATCTATGGCGCAAGTGGGAAATCTGTTTGGATCTTCTACTTCGCCGAAGCCTAGCTCTAGAGACTCGTCCCCTCCAAGTGACTCTAGATACACCCGGTTTGCCCGCTCAGCCAGTCTGTCTATGCAAAATCGACCTCGAACTGGGATGTCTTCATCACCTGCGCGCACATATGGATCAATAGTGAACGCCCGGCCCCAAGTGTTACCACGACAAAACTCAATACCCCAGCGACCTAAAGCAATACGGCGATCAACCTCAGACGATTCGCTCCTTTACCATTCATTGTCAAGAGCCTCGTCTCTGGGCGATGATACTCGATTCGAAGACCAGCATGAGCAAGTCAACTCCCGCGTGAAAGCCATCCGGGACTCTCTCCAAGACCGATCCAGCTTCAGGATGCCCCAGATGCCTTCCATGCCCAGCATGCCAAGTATGCCCCGTGTACCCAGTTTTACCTTCAACATGAGCTTTTTGAATGCCAACAACGTACCTGCCAGATGGAGACAAGAGACTGATATGATGCCAGATATTTTGCCAGGAGCGATTGCCAAGAAGAAACCGTCGGTGTCGCCTCATCCTGCTGTTGCGTCTGGAATGGTCGGAGCTGCAATCTCTCAACCTGAAGCTGCCATTGATACTGTTAGAGCTACTGGCGAGAAAACTCATAACAGTGCTTTTGATCGTGCACTGGAAGTTCTCACGGGCGATATAGTAATAATGGGTGGCTATCGAGGCTCGGTTCTCCGCTCGGCGAAAACGCACCGTCAAGTCTGGGTTCCTGTAAAAGTTGGTCTGAACATACGAAAGGTCGATTTGGAGGTAGGACTTGAGCCCGAAGATGAAGAAAGAATGGAAGAAAAGATCTATGCATCGGGGATGCTTCAGAATATAGGTCCTGTCGATATATCGAAACGCTTATTCAAGAGGCTCAGCGAATGCGAGAACGCTAGGAACGGGAAACTACGAGTGTGGGATTATGGCTACGATTGGCGCCTTAGTCCGCACTTGTTGAGCAAACGACTCATGAAATTCCTTGAGGGATTACCCTCAAATCAGCCATCGAAAGATGGCTCGGTACAGCCGCATGGTGGAGCTTTGGTAATTGCACACAGTTTGGGAGGTCTAATCACTCGACATGTGGTCAATCAACGCCCAGAATTATTTTCTGGAGTTATATACGCCGGAGTACCCCAGGCTTGCGTGAACATTCTCGGCCCAATACGAAATGGGGATGCCGTTTTGCTGAGTTCAAGGGTGTTGACGGCACAGGTCAACTTCACATTACGGACAAGTTTTGTCTTGCTCCCTGAAGACGGCGGGTGTTTCATCGATATCAACACTAAAGAGAAATATCCAGTCGATTTCTTTAACCTGGATGACTGGATTAAGTACCGCTGGTCACCATGTACCGACCCACCCCTCCCTCCTCGTAATCAACAATCTGGAGGTCTAGGAAGCATTCTCAACATGTCGTCAAGTCTCCTGAGTCTCCCAATCCCCGGCAAGAAATCCATCTCAGGCACCTCAAGCCCAAACTCCCCCAGTTTCCCACCTAATGGTTCCGACGACGGTAGAAATCACTCTCCGCCTACAAAGACCACCCGCGCAGCAGACGTGCTTCACAACATGGACGGTGGCAACGACCGCACCCTCGCTCCGCAAATGGGCAGCAACCCTGTTAGCAAAGGTCAAAGTACTTCTCAATCCGTGTCTACGGCCGTCACTATCCCGCGCCCAAAAGCCATCGCATACTTAAAACGTACTCTCGCCGAGACTCTCAAATTCAAACAAGAACTACATTTCAAGCCAGAGCTGGAAAAGGAGAATCGATACCCACCTCTGGCATTGATTTATGGGAAGAGTATACCAACAGTGTACGGCGCGAAGGTTGATGGGAGGGAAGGCATCCCATGCTCCGATTCATATGACAATCTCGCTTTTGCAAGCGGTGATGGAGTTTGTCTGGCTAGAGAAGCGATGTTGCCGGCGGGATATAAAGCTGCGTATGGAGGAAGGATCAGCAGTGACCGGGGACACGTTACATTGCTTGGAGATTTGACAGCGGTTGGGAGAGCGATGGAGGCTGTTGCTAAAGGAAGGGCGAAGGGGATTGGGTTGGGTGTTGGGAGGTGATACGATATGGCGGTTTGGATAGATGTATACGATGAGATGAAATACGACTTATATATGGGATGGATGATACAATAGAAGACGAGCAATCGCCATTACATACCTTGAGGACTTCGGGCACTTTTCAACATTATCGATGCATCTAGGTGCAAGGTGGAGACGCCACCAAAAGTTTGGTGGTTAGTAAGAAGATATCCGATTGGTGCGTTTCCAAACCACCAGCTCAAGATAACTTTGCATTATCATTCGCTCTCGGGGTATCACTCAACCTTCGGCCGGCATCAAAAGCCGAGCACACGACATTTAGTGCGATAACCTTATGCCGCTCCGCTGGTCTACCCCTCCGATTGCCAACTGTACCACATACTCGCTATCGCGACCAAGAATGGGGGAGGGGAGACTTCATGTGGAAGGCCAATTATCCAACGTCCTGGATGTCAAGTGGCGATATCTGATATGAACCCATCTCATTGTTCTCATTCATTGTGTCACTTTCCTCAATTAACTGCTGTTGTGGTTCGTCCGAATAATGCATTCTTCTCAACCCTCTTTCGTATGCTTCAGGCGGATTTGTGGACGGAAAGTCTCCCGATCACATACCATAGTCTTTTCCCTTTCACAAAGTCGACAACAATCCAATTCCTCAACAATCGACACCAACAATGCCTTCAAACCAGACCCCAATACATCGGGAGTTAAGGGAGCAAAGAATCCCCTTCCACCTCTCTCCGTAATGCCTACACCCATTCTCCTCCGAACTCTCATGGCCTACAGTTTCATGACCTCCCCACGAATCCTAGAAACCTGTCTCCCAATAATGGACAAGATGTCCACCACCAAAATCTGGGCTTTCAATCCAGACAAGAATCCCGCGTTGAACCGCATAGTCAGACTGTTGTTCTACAACCATTTCACGGCCGGCGAAAACGCCGTCGAGGTCAAGAGCACGCTTGCTAGTTTGAGGAAGATGGGATATACGGGCTTTATATTGGCTTACGCGAAGGAAATTGCGGCTGCAGAACACACGGATAAGAGTATTGGGAACGAGGATGACGCCACCGCAGCGCAGATTGAGGGGTGGAAGCAGGGGAATCTGTTGACGCTTAGTATGCTTGGACCTGACGATTTTCTGGGCATCAAGTGAGTTGATATCAGCGGCCTTCCCTTTAAAACCATCTCCTAACATCTAATAGATTCACAGGCGCCGGCGACGCAGTAGCCAATGCCCTCCTATCGTCCACCGCTCCCCCATCCGCATTCCGCACCGCAATGTCCGAAATCGCACACACAGCCATCGCAGCTAAGACACGTATAGAAATCGATGCCGAGCAGACTTTCTTCCAAGGCTGTATTGATGAGTGGACATTCGATCTAATGCGTACCTACAACAGGCCTCCCAATATCACTTCTAATGGCCCGCCCATCTTCAATACTTTTCAGGCGTACTTAAAATCCACGCCTGAGCGCATCACGAAGATGCTAAAACGTGCAAAGGAAGAAAGATGTGAAGTGGGCATTAAGCTCGTGAGGGGGGCGTATATAGCTTCTGAGCAGCGGGCCTTGATTCATGATACCAAAGCCGAGACGGACGCTGCGTATGATGGTTTGGTGGAGCATCTTGTGAGGAGGACCTTACCTGGGATGAAAAAGGAGGAGTACCCGCCTCTTAAACTGTTTGTGGCAGGGCATAATGAGGTTAGTGTAAAGAAAGCTATTGCGTTGGAGAAGGAGATGAGGGGAAGTGGGAGCGGGACGAGACTGGAGTATGGGCAGATTCAGGGCATGGCGGATGAGCTTAGTTGTTCGTTGTTGCAGATGGGGAGGCTGGCGGAGAAGGGGGGTTTGGTGCCTAGGGCGTATAAGGCTACTGTTTGGGGAAGTACTCAGGAGTGCATGCAATATCTTGTGAGGAGAGCTGTGGAGAATAAGGCTGCGACGCTTAGGACGAAGGAGTGGAGGGTTGGAGCTAAGAATGAGATGTGGAGGAGGGTTAGGGTGACATTTGGCAGGTAGATATGGCACTTGATGATGCCGAGAAATAATGGCAACTGAAGATACAAGAGGCAAGAATATTTTTGATATAGCCAATGTCAGGCGTGATACATTCAAAAGTCAGGTATCGAAACTCCGACCCCTTTACTCCTCGCCAAATCCACCAAGTCAGAAGCAACAGCTGCATCCATAACAGCAATACCAACACACTTGTATATCACGAACCCAGTTTCTAGCCAATCTCGAGCCTTTTCTTTCTCCTCTTCACCCAGAGCCACAATTTCTCCAACATCCACAAGAGACTCCCCACCAATTTTCCCCTGAATGATCTCTCCAGCTTCCAATAGACAAGACTTCCGACTATCTACAATAATAGCTCCTCCTTTACCTCCAGTTGGATGGAAAGCCGACGTCTCATTCACAACAGTTGTAAAAATAGCCGGATCCAACTCCGCCATCGTCGCAGTATGAGACCCAATAGCCGTGATATAACACCCCGTCTTCAACTTCTCCTCCGAAACAAGATACCTCGCCGGAAACAGCGGTCTCGGCGACGGCGTACAGCAAAACACAACATCAGCCTCAGCCAACCTCTCCTCAAGCCTTTGCCAATACCCAAAAAGCAACGGATCCAACGCCTCAAATTCTACCTTCGACCCCCACTTCCCCTGATCATCCCCCTCAAGCGTCTTAAGCAACTCATCAGACCTACCAGTCGATCTATTCACAACAGTAAATTTTTCAATTTCCGGCCCCCTCAGCAGCAACGCAAGCCTAATATGCCACAACGCCTGCTTCCCCGCCCCAAAAACCACCACATTCCCAATCTTTCTCCTCCTCTCAAACAGAATCATAGAAGCAAGCGCAGTACGAAAAGCCGTCAATTCCTCTGCATTCAGCAACCCCGTCGCTGTCCCACTAGCGTCAAGTAAGGTGACGACGCCTTTTGGAGCTGTGTTTTTCACACTGCTGCTTGTGGCTTTGGAGGAGGGGGGCGCGAGACCGATTATTTTTGTGCCGATGGTGGTTGCGGAGGTGAAGGGCATGAAGAGTGTTAGTTGGCCCGAGGGGGTCGTGACGCCGGTTCGTTGGGGCTGGTAGCGCGAGGCGTAGCTGGGGGTTTCGGGGTTGGTGGAGTATTGGGAGAGGGCGGTGGAGAGGGATGTTAGTATTTTTTGTATGTCTGGTTTGGTGAGGCTGGAGAGGAGAGACTGGATTGTCTCGTCGGAGAGAACTGTGAGTGTCATGGTGGTGGAGGTTGGACTTGGCAAACTCAAGCCAGCGTGAAATGGGATGCGAATATTCTGAGCTATGAGTCCTTGATCATGAGTAGATTGTTTGAGTGTCGTTGTTATTGCGCTCACATATTTCACTGCTATTAGAAGCCATACAAGTCGATCCGGACGCGCCGCTAGTGGTAGGTGGATATGAAGTCGAAGGTTGCGGGAGGGACGGGATTCAAAAGTGGTGGTCCGATGATCGGCTCTCGGGAATGGGAATGGAATGACAAAAGAATTGAAGATCCCACGATAGATTCAAAGATTCAAAGATTCAAAATTGAGATACTCTTATGGTGCTTATGGAAATAGGGGCTTGCGAATTGGATGCACACCTCAGATCTCTGATCGGAAGTAGGAAAGTGTCGTTTACTCTATTGAGTTATTAGCTGACGAATACCGTATATAATGTGCGTTGATTCTTTGATCAAAAGAAAGACTCCAAGTTCATATTTTGATACACTACCACGAATCGCTAGGATAAATAGAGCAGGGAAATTAGTGTTTACAACCTGCCAGGCTGATTCAGCTACCAATTTCAGGGGTTCGCTTACGCTTCCGAATGAATAAGGGGGGGCATAATGGCTGACCCTCGAATTGTCGAATATCTCTTCATAACGATCAATACATCTTATGTTCAAGTACTCGATCACCAGCGCCGTGTATTTATCCTTCATCGCACCTTTTCTGGTAATGCTTATCAAGGTTTCTGCATGTCGCATTGCGTCGGCATGCACGAACTCAGAAGTGGGCAAGGTTTCCCCGCTGCTCCTTCCCCCACCTTCACTTCGCTGTTTCCAGCAATCACGACTCTAGGCTCATATTGCGATTTAAAATGCATTCCACGTATTTTCTCGCCTTCCTCCAGAATCTGATTACAGAAAAAATTGGAACAAAATGTCGCAGGTCATCAATCAGCTAAGAAGCGGTGTGATTCGTTCTCGAGTTCGTGCAAGAACTCCGAGAATTGCAGCCCCTCGAAAATCATGCATGTCTATGTTGCACCCGCCAGCGTTCGAAAATGAGGAAACGGTACGAAATTTGCGCAAATGCAATTACATGAGAATAAGCTGATGAGTTGATGCAGAAAACATACACCAAAGGATCTTCAGAGAGGACAGAGTTGACACAGGCGATCAAAAGTCTCAAGGCTAGAATGCCTGTCAAGATCCCGTTGGTTTCTAGCGGTGTGCAGGTGAGTCTCCCTAATCAATCTAGAGTATCATACTAAGTTGGAACAGATCAACAAGAATTTTTCTACACGACAGGAAAACCCGTCGAAGCGTGTTGAAATTGTGGCCGATTATGCTTCAGCCACCGCAGAAAATGTTAACACGTGCATAGACGCGGCACTGAAAGCGAAGCCAGATTGGGAGGCAATGCCTTTCGAAGACCGAGCTGCGATCTTTCTCCGAGCATGCGAGCTTGTCGCTGGGAAGTATCGATCCGAGATAGTTGCGGCTACCATGTTGGGCCAGGGAAAGAACATCTGGCAAGCGGAAATCGATGCAGCAGCTGAGACTTGCGACTTCTTTCGTTACTATGTCCAAGAAGCTTTCAAAATGTTTGCAGACCAGCCGAAGATTCATACCCCTGGTACTTGGAACAAACTGGAGTATCGTCCGCTCGAAGGTTTTGTGTACGCGATTTCTCCTTTTAACTTCACCGCTTTGGCAGCTACGCTGGTCGGTCCTGCTGCAATGCTCGGAAACGTCGTAGTATGGAAGCCATCCCCATCAGCCTTGCACGCTAGCTGGGTTTTTTACAATATCCTACTTGAAGCTGGATTGCCCAAGGACGTCATCCAATTTGTCCCGGGCGATGCCGAACTAATTACAGATGAAGTTCTCAAACGCTCCGAGTTCTCTGCTCTGTCATTTATTGGATCAACGGTGGTCTATAAGGAACTGTTGGGAAAGGTGGGAAAAGCAACGGGGGCTGGTACTTTCAAGACTTACCCAAGAATTGTGGGCGAGACTGGTGGCAAAAACTTTCACTTGGTCCACTCATCCGCAGACGTCAAAAGCGCTGCTCTCAACACTATTCGAGCTACTTTCGAATACCAAGGACAGAAGTGCTCGGCCTGCTCCCGTGTCTATGTTCCCGAATCAGTATGGCCAGAATTCAAACAACATCTGGTACAGGAAACCGCCAAGCTGAAGGTTGGAAACCCAGAAGACTACACCAACTTCGTAAACCCAGTCATTCACGAGAGGTCTTTTGACAAATTGAACGAAGTCCTCAACAAAGCGAAGACTGATCCCGAACTTGAGCTCATCATCGGTGGCAAAGCCTCTAAAGACGAGGGATATTACGTGCATCCAACAATCTACCAGACCAGCAATCCAAGACATGAAATCATGTCCCGGGAGCTTTTCGGTCCCATCATGGCGGTCTATGTCTACCCAGACAGCGAATGGCCCAGCATTCCCAAGCTCGTAGACTCCACTTCGAGTTACGCATTGACGGGCAGCATTTTCGCACGAGATCAATATGCCTCTCGATTTGCTCAGGATGCTTTGAAGCACAGCGCTGGCATGATGTACTTGAATACTAAGTGTACTGGCTCAGTGGTGGCACAACAGCCTTTTGGCGGGAGTCGTGACAGTGGTAGTAATGATAAATCTGGGACTGCTGCACTGTTGCAGAGGTTCACAAGCGTCAGGACCGTGAAGGAGGAGTTTGGGTTGCTGGATGAGGTTACTTATCCTTCGAATGAGGTTTGATTATATCTTCACTCGAGATTTTGGTTGCCTTTTAAGGCTAATAAGCAATTCCGTGATATTTGAACAGAAGTGACTTGACAACAATCGCGATATTTCTTCAGAGTGTCTCCCGACTATCGTATAGTACATTTAGACTTGAAGAGTTATAAGGGCAAAAGAGTCATTTTTGAACCTGAAACCCATGAAACTCGTTTAAAAAAGGGGGCGGGGAAGAAGACCGTGCGCAGGGCTGATCTGGCGCGGCTGTGCCTCAGCCACTGGTCTAAGGCTAAGAGAGACTGCATTGACATATGGGATTTCGAGAAGATGGCGACCTCTATTCCCCAAGGACAGGCTCATAGCTTTATCATCTCTTCTACATGGCTTCAGAAGCTCCCCCCGCCTACTCGACGTTAGGGAATCCGCCGCAGACCGAGGACGCGGCCCCCACCTACGATGATGCGACGGGAACTCTAGACGTGCACCAGGATGGACTCAGCGCGCAAACCCAAGTTAGAAGTCAGTCTTAGAACTTGCTCCACTGTATGACCTATTTAACCAAAAGATTAGATGACGGGCGTGTCGATATACGAATAAACGAGACCGATACGCGGCTTGTCCAGCAACTTGAGCAAATTCAGTTGGCGGCACAGCAAGAAGCTGCCCAATCCCCTCTATTACCTACTATTACCACCTCATATTTCGACGAGAAACGATTTGAAGGTCCTCCACCCCTTAATATTGTCATACATGTTGTTGGGTCGAGAGGCGACGTCCAGCCGTTTGTTGCACTCGGGCGTGTGCTGAAGAACAAGTATGGGCACCGCGTCCGCTTAGCAACACATGGCACTTTCAAGAAGTTCGTCGAGGAGAACGGCCTTGAGTTCTTCGAAATTGGTGGAGATCCTGCCGAATTGATGGCGTTCATGGTCAAGAATCCGGGATTGATCCCAGGAATGGACTCTCTGAAAGCGGGCGACGTTGGAAAGCGGCGAAAAGGGATCGCAGAAATCCTGCAAGGTTGCTGGAAATCATGTGCTGATGTCAACGAGGTCAAAGATGACGAAGATGTTCAGACAAGATCTAAGCCATTTATTGCTGTAAGTAATCAAGCCACGTCCCAAGCAAAGCTTATTTTTCGGCTTCATTCTTGGCACAACACTTCCGCTTCTGATACATTCCCGTGGACTCCCCCGCTCCGCTCCCGCACCCGCAATCACTATTCATAGACTCCTCTATCTTGAGTCGATACTGACTCCGGAATGCTAGAATGCAATCATTGCGAATCCACCGAGCTTTGCTCATATTCACTGTGCTGAGAAGCTGGGAGTTCCACTACACCTAATGTTCACGTAGGCATCGTCCCAAGCCATGAAAGTAATAGTGATGCTGATCAGGATTCATTTAGCATGCCATGGTCTCCGACCCACGACTTCCCTCAGCCTATCGCGAACATTAAATCATCTAACGCTAGTGGAAGCGTAACTAATGAATTGACTTATACTCTGGTTGAAATGATGACATGGCAAGGACTAGGCGACATTATCAACAAGTTTAGAAAAGAAACCCTAGATCTTGGCATACTGTCTTCATCCGCAGCCACTACTATGATACATCGATTGCAAATACCTTATACTTATTGCTGGTGAGATCTTCCCATCTTTGAGACTCTTCCAAGGTCAAATGATGCGCCAATACGACACTCGGTTCCTGACTTCATCAACAGGTCTCCTGCTTTGATTCCAAAGCCCAAAGATTGGGGTCCCCACATCACCATCTCAGGCTTCTACTTCCTCTCCCTCGCGTCTAATTATCAACCTGATCCCGATCTCGCCGAATTCCTGGCCGCTGGCCCTCCACCTGTTTATATCGGCTTTGGCTCGATCGTCGTTGATGACCCGAATGCAATGACTGAGTTGATATTCGAGGCAGTCAGACGAACAGGACAGCGAGCTTTGGTTTCTAAAGGCTGGGGTGGTTTCGGTGGAGATGAACTCAGCAAGCCTGATGGAGTTTTTATGCTTGGAAACTGTCCACATGACTGGCTGTTTCAGCATGTTTCTTGTGTTGTTCATCGTAAGTACCATATTTCGGAAGCAAGAGCTTCTTTCCACAGTTAGGAAGGAACAGCTGTTCCAAGACCTACGCCTATACCCTAATCTCGCTTTCCTCCACAGTTATTTTTCACACTTCTCGATTCGCTCTCTCAAAATCTGTACTGACGCATAACCTTTGGGACTTAGACGGCGGAGCAGGCACAACAGCAGCAGGCATCGCCCTTGGTCGGCCTACAGTGATTGTTCCTTTCTTTGGCGACCAGCCATTTTGGGGCGCGATGGTAGCTCGAGCTGGAGCTGGTCCTACACCGATCCCAAACAAAGACCTCACGGCTGAGGGGCTTGCGAATGCGATACTGGAAGCTCTAAAGCCCGAAACACTAGAGAGAGCAAAGGAGCTTGGCGAACGCATTCGCGAAGAAAAGGGCTGCGAAGCAGGCGCTGCAAGTTTCCATGCACAGATGAAAGTAGACAAATTAAGATGTCTGATGGCCCCAACTCGAACGGCAGTGTGGCAACTCAAAACTAGCGGTTCGAAAAAAGAAAATGTCAGATTAAGCGCTTTCGCGGCGACGGTGTTGGGGAACGAAGGGATTATCGATATTAACGAGCTGGAATTGTACCGGCCTTGCGAATACGCCGTCGAAGAGCATTTTGTGATCTCGAATTTGAGCGGTCCTAACCCTGTGCTTGGGGTCATGAGCTCTTTTACCTCCAACCTGATAATGCTGCCTGTCAATGCTGCTAAAAGATGGGGTGGGGTCGTGGCAGAGCCATATAAAGGCGCCAAAGCGAACGGCTGGCGCGGCTTTGGCAAAGGGCTGGGTAAAGGCTTTGGCAATCTGTTATTTGCTCGGAGGGGCTTTGTCATTCATGGAACAACGATTGGGCTCCAAGCTATTTACAAAGCCATCAAGAAGCGTTTGGGATCCGACACTCTGAGTTTCATCCTTGCGGCCAACTTTGCCCAAGGTTTCGAGGAGGAAAAGGCGTCGACGGAAGAGGAGCGGCAGGACGTGATCCGGAGGTGGCATGAGCTGTCGCCAAAATTGAAGCGGGAGCATAGTGGTTCGAGCGTGGGAAGCACATCGACACTGGCACGTTTGACGAGCTCAAGGAGTTCCTCAAAAGCTAGGAGCGAGGCAAATACTTCGAGACCCAGTGAGAGTATCTCGAGTAGAAGTCGAGATGACTCCCTCTCCCTCGCTCCGTCTAGTAGGACATAAGGTGGTTGGTTATATTTGCCTATTCACTGTGACTAGACGCGCGGAGTCTTAACTCTGACGCATAGCTATAGACGGCCATGACGCTCATGTGGTTGGTATTTTAAAGACACACATGTCTGTTTCTCTTTTTCTTTAAGTCAGGTGTGTCAAGATAACCACATAAAAGCGCTCATATCATGTTACCAGATCCAAATAGACTCAAACTTCCAACATTTCCGGTTCCCATTGCCCAGTCCTCTCCTTTACAATTTGCAAGGCTGCCCCCCGCAAACCGTCATCGTATGCACATACCTCAACTTTCCCCCCTCAAGCCGAAACTCATGACTATCAGCCGCCATCATCATATGCTCCCACACACAAAAAATACTAACTGACCCCATCGCCTCGTCCACCACATACCTCCGATGCGTATTCGGCGCCTGGTTATGATTCGACGGAATCCCAGGCTTGCACGAATCATCAGGCTTTCCTGAACCCGTGTACGCTGAACCTTCGAGACGCGTGCAAGGCGTGCCCCATGGCACGGCTTTGTCTGCTGTGGCGTTGTTCCACATGTCCATGTAAGCGTCTCCGGCTGCTTGAATCACGGCGCGGGAATCGCGTTTGCTTTCTGGGATTGGATCCCATTTTTCCTGTAGCACGTGCTGAAGTGTTGCGGAGGCGTTGAAGATCCAGGAGTTGGTCGTTGAGGCGATGGAATCGATTAGGATCACTTTACTATCTGGTCCGTGGTGGAGCTGGGTGCCGATTACGTACGGGTTGGCGGAGTCTGTGATGATTATTTCCGTGTATGTCGCGCAGGATGTGGTGTCAAGGTTTGTGCGCCGGTGGTCGATTTTCAGGGCTTTGCTGAGAACTCCTTTTTTGACGTCTGGGACTTTGTTGTTTTCTTGGTAGGTCCAGTTTGAGGAGAGAAATGGTTGGAGGGGATCGAGCTTTCCTGATGTTTGAGATGCGACGTAGGCGTCTGCTGCTGCCGTCAAGGCTGTTTGATTGCATACAAACGCGGCCATCGGAGCAGGAATCGCCAGGACACTGGAACATATGGCACTGATGGCCATCCAAATCACTAAGTTTATCAATGCCATTTTGGACTTATTTGAGAAGCTTCAATTCAAGTGCAGAATCTACGATCTTTGCAGGAAGGAGAAGTGGTTGCAAAGCGCAGGACCTCACGATGGACAAAGTTACAAGCTAAGTGCTTGCTGGGCCTTACAACCGCTTTTATATTTTTATCAGTGCCATGAATTTTGCTGGGTACCTTAATATCAAGGGAGTGAAGCTACAGGTCAGTAGTGATTGCCGCAATGGGTGATATGGAAAGGTTATATCCAATTGAGCCGGTGAGTCTTGACAGGCCACGGCAAGTGCTTATCATGCACCCCGCGCCTGGCAATATCAACTACGTTTGATTCAAGTCTCTGAGGTTTATTGATCCCAGTTGATCAATTTCATACAGTTTGGTCGGGCGGTAGTGCTCTGGGTACTGTATCCAGCAGAAATCATGACTGCAGTCAATCGTAGCCAAACTTGTCAAGCGACTCGTGACGTACAAATTTTGCTCGACTGTCCTGTATGTCTTGCTGATTACTCATGAGGAGTTATTCCCAGAAAATACTCAAGAACCAAACTCGGTTTCAATTGACATTGCAGGTCTTGGCTTATGAACTAGCAAGACCCCCTCGAAGAGACGGGCTAGAAAGTGAATGACAATGATCAAGTGAGGCATCACACTCCTTTTAGAGATTACAATCAAAAATATCGGAGGTCAAGCACGGAAACCAAGATGGAGAGGGCAACAATTGACATTCATTCACGAAGTCTATCAGCACACGCCTTTGCAGCATTCCAAACCAATTCTCTACGGAGCAAGACAGCAGAAATCAACATTTATCGAGGAACTTCTATTCATCACACGCCAGCCTGACATTCAACTCCAACTCCAACTCCAACTCCAAATTTCTATCAGAAGATCTTATGCCTCAATCAAACATCAGGAGTGTAAGGGTAATGCTGAACAGGAAGGGACGCGGGATCCTGCTGGAACACATTTGAGTCGAATGAACCAAGAATGTTTCCTAGATCATCTGTTAATGACGCATTCAAGTTCTGGAAGAATGGTTTCACCTGGAGGGCCATAGTTGCAAACGGTGTAAAAACTCGGAAGGTACATCTCGGTGGGGTCACCAGGCGGAGCCTTTGACGGATGGCAGAAAGCGGTGTGGCATCCAATGGATGTAGTAGAGGCCCATACCATCTCGGTGTAATGCAAAAATTTATTCTTTCCCTCGGGCAATGGCGGAGACTTGAGACCGTAGAAGTTTTTATAGGCAGGGTACTCAAAGTACCACCAATTAGTGTGAGTAACTAGGAAGTTGACAGGGTCTTCATATCCATCATAGGCGGATGAACCACTGAAGGCAATGTTTTGGCCATAGCCGCCACCGCCAATGTCCCTGATTTAATATGAGTTTAAACAAATACCGATTTGAGAGAGATGCTTACATAACATGGTGATATTTGCAGGTATTTGCGAGGATAGCAGCTTTGGCAGCAAGGTCCTTGTCCCAATGAACATAATTTAGATTATGATACCGTCGATACCACTACAGCAGATCAGTAACGGGTGCCTTGCATATATGGGGAGTTGAAAGAATGAAACGCTCTTCCGGACTCCCTGCCAGCAAAGTCGAGAAAGAGGAAAAGGGGAAAGGCTACTTACTTTGTGCTGTTCTTCGGCCCAAGCGCCATAGTTAGGGTAGTCATCGTTGTCTCGGGCAACATGAGCCTCTTGTGCGGTATGGTTCGTACGGTGGCCGTGGTGGGTGCGGTTTGCATGATTCGCAACATGGGGTCGCGTATAATTGGCGTGGTGGGCACGGCCGTGGTAACGACGAGCAACGCCAGGAGAAGTTGGAATCAGGCCAGCGATGACCGTAGACAGCAGTGTCGCGGTAATGAGAATCATGGAAGCGATATGCATCTTGAAGGATGGCTGCGACGAATTAAGGCGGGAAAAAGATCAGGACAGCGCCGACTTGAATTGTCGAGCCAGAAAGACAAAGACGTCGAAGCTTAAAACGGTGCAAAGAAAAGACCAAGAGAGGTATTATGCAGAAAGCCCCAAAAGACGCTAACGAGAAAATGCAATTCTCCCTTCCGATTCTGGCACGGAATGAGAGTGATCCGGAAATACTGCCATCCACTTCCAAAGCAATCCATCGTTCCTGCATCACTCGAATAGAGATTACCAGTAAATATGGATCTTGAAAAAGCAATTCCAAGCCCGAGATCCGGACGAAAAGGATCGCGGAACTCAGTTGAAGAGATGAGTTGCAGTGAATGTGGAAAGTGCAGTATCCGAACTCTGAAGGCATTCGCACGAGATGCCAAGACCCAAAACGAAACACGGAGCGGTGAAGAACACACGCTGATTTCTTGCGAAGAAGTCAAGAGTGCGAATTCAAATGTCATCTGAAAGCAAGAGCCAAAACTATTGTAGAACAACCATACATCTCAACACTCTAAGCCAAGAAATATACTGCAGAGAAGGGCTGAAAAGTCTATCTTCGAGCAATGAGCAACTGATATTCAATCACCCAAGGCCAACTCCATTCCATCCTAGAATACTCAAGAAGCTGGAGATACATTCTTATCAAATTCACCCAAAATATTGCCTATTACGTCGTGTTAGCCTGAAAAGTTATTTTCAGTCTAGACAGGGGAAACTTACCAGCAGGACCATGGTTGCAAACAGTGAACCAACCATTAAAATTGGCGCCAATACTAGTGCCTGTAGGACAAAAAGCAGTCGCACAGCCAATATTCGTCGTGCTCTTCCAAACTAACTGCGTGAAGTGCAAAAACTGATGCTGAGGATCCTCGGGCGGAGGAGAAGGACGACCAAAGTAGGAAGCGTAGTTACCGACTTCGCTACTGTACCAGCTCTGGTCAATCTCAAGCACAAGCATATCTTCAGGATTTTCACTCCCATCGAAGGCGAAGGAAGTGTGATCAGCGATGTTTTGTCCATAGCCCCCGCCACCAATTGATCTGTGTTGTTGTTAGAAGCATGTCAAATAGGAGGAAGCAAGGGTTTCTGACTGATCATGCTCGAAGACGCAGCGATTGGCTAATTCAAGAGCGTTACCGGCGAGCCGGTCGTCCCAGGTGACATCGGCAGCAGAATGAGCTCGTCGATGGGTGTTGTGATGTTCGACTGCGGTTGCGGCATAGGATGAGGCATCTCGAGGGGTGTTGACGGTGGCTACCGGGCTGCCGGTAACCGTGCAGGCAAGTGCAGCTGCAAGCGTAGAAAGGATTGCAAGATGCATAATGTGGATAATCCGAGTAGCTGTTTCTGGAAAGATAGAAATAGAAGCAATAGAAGGAGCGGGTTACTGCTTGGACTGGTGTAGAGTGTCGATGCAGGAGGAAGTTCTGGAGAGAGAGGACATCTTATATAGAGAATATTCAGGATTTGAAAGACATGTCTTGACGGTGAATTCTGGCAGAGGCTTACGCTTCAACCACAGAGGCTATGGATACCAATTTCGAGGAATTTCAAAATCCACCTATAAAACGAAAAGCTACAACGCGCCACTTTGAACCTGGGATACATTGAAGGGAACCTGGAAGTCGTAAACAAAAGCATGCCCCTAGTTGGAGCTGAGGCTTACAATTTGCGTAAATTTCAATTCAATATTGTTCGAATCCGATACCGAATCAGACTCAGCGCTCCTGCTTGACATAAAGAAAGTCGAGGCTTAGGTTCAGCAACAACCCGAGACCGATTCCGAGTGTTGATGAAACCATGAAATAGCCCATACCTAACCTATACAGGCCAATGAGAAGTCAGGTTTTGCTGGTTCCTCGGCACTCCTAAAACGGTACAGTAGAGCCTCAGAATGCATCACACGATGTGATCCTATTCTTTTCCATCCTGCAATCGAAATTCGTTTCTTGAGCATGCGCCAACCAAGTTCGACGTACCTATCTCGTTCAAACAATTAACAAAGTTAATTCATAGGAATGAATCAACAGTAGATGGGGCGGCAGGAATATTTCTGAGAATACGAAATCAAAGTCAAGGATGGCAAGTGTTATACAATAAGCAGGAGTTTCAGCCTTGCCGGCTCCTACGCGTCCACTAGATCTGAGATAAGCCAAAGCAAGGGCTTCATGTAATATAAGGCTTTTTTCAGCCTCCGGGGGCGACGCATAAGCTGCTTCGTACACCGGGAGCCCTGCACTTCAAGGGGCTTTAGCGAGCCAACCACTCGAAGCTCCAGGCTTCTGGATTTTCTCAAATATTCAATACAAGAGAAACACAGGGCTTGGATGGAAAATGGGATGTATTCCTAGACCCCAAAGCCCCTCGCTGTGTTGTGTTGTGCGATTCCTACCACCACAAATAAATGTACCCTCGGGTATGTATGCAACCTTGAACCTCGCTATGCTTACCCTCGTTAGTCCGTTTCTATGCCGGAAAAGGAACGATTTGTCTTCTACAATGAGATATTGTTCAACTCCCCAAGGCTACCTTCTGTAGTAAGCAAATTGCGACTCGCCTACTTCCTCTCAGGTACGCGATGGAGGCGAGACATTCTTCGCAAAAGCACCCATAACATTGCCTATCATACCTATCAGTGTACGACATTTCTTCACACGAAGTGAGAAACTTACCTGCAGGTCCATAATTGCACACCACAAACCACGAATTAAGCTTGCCCATCGGTGAACCAGCAGGGCAGAAATGGGAAGCACATCCAACCGTCAAGCTGCCTTTCCAAACCAATTGTGTGAAATGTAAGACTTCTTTAGGACCATGCAGCGGAGGAGACGCAAGGCCATAATACGGGCCGTAGTCGGCAATTTCACTGTACCAACTGTCGATTGCTGAGACAATGAGCGGGTCTTGGTTATCTCCTGGGCTCGCGTTGGTCCCGCCGACCATGTAGATGTTTTGGCCGTAGCCACCGCCTCCTAGGCCCCTAGCTTAGTGTTAGACTAGTATCTGAAGGGGAACTTAGGGTAAAGCTTACATGTCATGAGCAAATTTGCAAGTATTTGCCTGCAGTATGGCTCGTCCGGTAAGTTGATGGTCCCAGACAAGATCTGGAGAGCCGTGAGCACGACGGTGGAAGTTGTGTCGTTTTAAAGCTGCGTTGGTATATGAAGCGGGATCTCGGGGAATGGGGGAAGTGGTTTCGGCCTTGCCGATTGCTGTGGATGCCCATAAAGAGGCCAGCATGGCCAGAAAGATGGGGACTCTGAAATACATCTTGTGGAAAGAGTTGAACTTGTGATTCAACAAAGAAGCGTTTGACGCAATGGTAAAGTGGGCTGGAGTCTAGGGTGTTACCGAGTGCTAGGAGCTGAAAAGGGATTTCTGGGGAAGGAGTAACGGAGGATTTCCTGATGAGAGCTTCTTGCCTAGAAATGTCTGATATACTGGCAGTCATTCTGGATTGTGAATGTTTGTTGCAGCTCTGAGAGTCACTTTGTCACAGAAGCTGCTGTGTATACTAAATCCGCAAGAATATAAAGTAGGAGAGTGTATGATTGACCATTGAATGGAGTTTTAACAGCCTCTATTGATACTGCTATTGGCTCCAATTCTCCTAGGATCTGAAAGGAAGCACATGGGGTTTGCTAACGAACTCGGACCTGGAGGAAGTGGTTCGATATCCATACGATTTATGACTCCTACCTGATCACGAGTCGCGCTTTAATCATACTCGGAACCAGACTCGGCCAACCTGACGTGAAGAGCAGGTGCGGTAGTGCTCACTTCAAGCGACTTGCTATTGCATGTCAAAATTTCATGATTGGGAAACGACGACCATATATCCCCGAGGAATTCTCCCTCTCAGATCTGATACTTCAGACGTATATGTGTAGTTGGTGTCTAGAAAATACTTTGTAGAGTCAGTATTATACCAGGAAGTCTTTCCGGTACCGGTACATATGTCACTGGAAGGCTGTATAACTGGCATCCTTCTCCAGCGGATATTTATAGAACGCCTTGCTTGCTTGATGAAAGAAGTACTCAGCGTCATAGTGGGTTTCATTTCGCTCTCCCAAGCAGATGCATGCTGCTTCCTGCCCGACTTGGGCGTGGTAGGAGGTACCGAGCTCTTGCGATCTAGGAAATCGAATTTCGAAAGCTGAGGCTTGCCGACCATTTCTTTGCAGACCCTTCAGCTTCACTCTAGCTGCTTATGAGGCTACTTCCTAGCTTTCAAGGAGAAAGGATGAAGTTGTCCACATCATGTGATCACGATATTTCGGAACACCTTGTGCCTCAGATATGTCGTGCAACAGTTGCCAAGATATAAGCATAATGATCCTTTCCCGAAGTCCCAATAAGATGAAAGTAATACACAGATCCATGAGAAATATGGCCCTGACATTGGTAGACCGTAGATTCCAAAACCACGCCACATGAAGTCATCCCTTGAACTGCCTCGGGAAAGACCGGGGGCGTCGTACCTTGCTGGTAGTGTTACTACTTAAGACGTCCCACCCTCTCCATATGACGCGTTTCCCAGATCTTTGGATCTGTGTACAACTTCATCTCTACATCTCGATATCCCATATGCCACAAAAACCATCACCACGGTCATCAAAGGTAGGGTTTTCGACTGCCGTCGCCATGAAGGACCGCCAAGAAGTTTGCCACCCAACTCCGCCTCACGCGAAGCTCCAAAGTTTGACCGACTTTTGGCGTCACCGGCAATCCGCAGGCAAGGTTTGACTGATGCTCATTTCTCTACAAATTGTACTTCTGTCACCTCAAACTCGGTATCTTTCCCCGCAGCATCTGCAAAGTGCCTGTGGGATCTGATACTTTTTCTGTTCTATCATTTCAATTTCTTTATCTAATTATTCCTGTTTCTGTTCCACACCTCTTCAGACCCAACTTCGCCATGGCACAAGGTCCGGATTTATCGAATACTATCACCATGCACCCTCACCCGTTTCATTTGCATCCCAATCGAACTGAGCATTCACACTCGCGATCCGGGAATCATACGCCAATTCAATCCCATGCGTCCACAAAGCCCGGCGCAACGACAGCCTTCGAACCCGTAACTCCGCCCGACGAAGCCAATGACCCCGTCAACAGACACCCGTCTCAAGGGATGACGGACCTTGAGGAGCAGCGACCGCCCCGATATACACGCGAAAACGATCCCTACCGGCTTTCCTCCGCCTTCAAGAACGAGAGCGAGATCCGCGATATCGCAGCAAATACTTCGCGCAAGAGAGATGGCTGCGGCCCTATCAAGTTCAACGGGGATGCCACCAAGGCGAGGAAGATTCAGAAGTTTTATGAGGCCCAGAATGAGAACATAGAGCGCATGCTTAAGCCAGTGGAGGACCACCGCGCAGAAGCCAAGCAGGAGGCAGGAGACGACCATCTCAAGTTCCAGATAGCGGTTTATGGCTCATTCATTGCGAACGTCTTGCTGGCTGCTCTCCAGCTCTACGGTGCTATCGCCTCCGGCTCGCTATCCCTCTTCACAACCATGGCCGATGCTATATTCGATCCTATGTCCAATGTTACTCTTATCGTGACAAACAGAGCCGTCAAGCGCGTTGATCCCAACCGCTTCCCCTCAGGCAAAGCCCGTCTCGAGACAGTCGGCAACATCGTCTTCTGCTTCCTTATGACCGCCGTCTCATTCATTCTAATCGCTTTCTCCATCCGCGAACTCGCCGCTGAATCTAATCACGCCGAGACGACCGATTTCCATCTACCATCCGTTATTGCTGTTGCCACAGCTTTCGTTACCAAGTTTGGTCTTTGGCTATATTGCTGGGCTCTCAAGGACAAGTACTCGCAAATCAACATTTTGTGGCAAGATCACAGAAACGATTTGTTCATTAATGGCTTCGGTATCTTGACGTCTGTGGGAGGATCAAAATTGAAGTGGTGGATTGATCCTATGGGCGCCATTATTCTTTCTTGTCTCATCTCTGGGATCTGGCTGCATACCGCTTTCTCGGAATTCCTGCTCCTTGTTGGAGTCACTGCTTCAGTCGAGACGCAGCAGCTGATCACCTACGTCTGCCTCACACACTCGCCTGACATCGAAGGCATTGACACAGTTCGCGTCTATCACTCCGGACCAAGACTGATCGCCGAAGTCGACGTGGTGATGAATGCGGCGAGTAGTCTGAGAGATACGCATGATGTCGCAGAGGAGCTGCAAATCAAGCTTGAGAGTCTGCCGGATGTGGAGAGAGCTTACGTGCACGTCGATTACGAGACGACGCATAAGCCAGAGCATGCTTATAAGAAAGATCTTTAAGCTGATGTCGAGTATCATCTCGGTTGGGCGGTAATTTAGGGTGTATGGGCCAGACGGGGTGGAATCTTTGATTTTTATGATATCAGGCGTTTGGATGGCTGCTTTTGTCTTTTCTGAACCTAACGATCGTTCATGTTACTTGTGTTATTTGACTAATTCTGTACATAGACCTCTGCTTACGCAAATACATACCACTTCACTTCCGTATTTTCTTGCTTGAGGTGGTAGTTCTTCAATGTGGAGTGAGGGTATTTTCATTTAAAATCAAATACTATCTCATTGCCCCTTTCCTTTTCCACGCCGTTTGGCGAACCACGGAGCTTCTTAAGGGGCTTGGCTTGCAATTAGGGCGCAATTCTTTCTGCTCGTCGATACGCGACGTGATCATCCTTCCTGATTCTCGTACCTTTGGCTCATTCCCTTGTATCCAGTCGTTCGCTGAATAACCCCTATGCCGGGCTGACAGCAACACTATTCTCGACAACAAATCCTTTATCTCTTGTCTAATGAATCTAGCAAGTGCTACTGCTTCAAGTAATGAAGACTCGGCTCTGGGCTCCAGGATCGTTTCTCGTGTGAGCTACTATCGCTCAGCACCGTGGCTCGGAGTCCAAGCCATGAATTTTTGGAACCGAGTTCCTACTGACACTATTTCTCAACTCACTTTCGTATTGGATATTTAAATAGTGGCAAGAATTGGTTTGCGACTCTGCAAGGCTGAAATTTTCGGATGTCTGGCTCTTCGTTTTCGGAAGGAGCACAATTGGACTTGAATACCTATGCACTATAAAGGACATCTCCGTACCTAATCTTAAGGAGATGAGAAGTCACGCTACACACAATTGGAAGAAACGATGGGTGAGAGAAGCTTGAGATGGAGGAGAGAATTGGGTGTGATGTATGAGGCATGATGTGGATGGCGACTGCGAAAGAGCCAGTATTTCAGGGCGTTCCCATTCTGATTTTCTTGCAAGTTTGAATTTATTTCTGCGATAACAGTAATCATGTCTTTGATATCAACTCATTTGGTTGACATGTTTGTCTCGCCAGTCAGAAACGAATAGGAAGCAAATATCAGTACGGAGACAGTCATCTTCCAAAGTCGCTTGCACAATCGAAATGGAGATTCTTGGCCGCCCATTAAAGTACATTATGCTAGCTAGTGTCTCCTGCTACCGCAGAGTGTTAGCTGGATTATAGGGGATGTTCATACACACCCAGCCCCTGGGACAGCTAGAATCCCTGTGTCCAATTCACCGTCCTCTCAGGCTTTCGGGAGGATCTTCTACCGACACCGGCTTTTCCAGGCTATAAAAGTTGATTATTTCTTTCTCTCTACGTCTCTTTAGACTGAGAAGTCGTCCTATCGCTCAAATCGCCCCCAGGTGGAGAGTTTCTCGGCGCTAACTCGCTCAGTTAATCTTCTAATGTCAATCTCGCGCACTCTCCTTTTGCTGCTTACCCCCATTTTTATGTCCCATTATACCTAAGGGGCGGGATTGAAAGAGAGAAATGACCAGAAGGGACTGTTTGACAGCGAAATTCTCTGCCATAAGGAATTATCTTCGCAAGTATGGAAGCTTCAGACGTTACTTGGAAACTGCCTGTTTTAGAAGTAACGCCAAGATTTAGAATGTACAATTTTCTATAAAATGTCAATCTAATTCTGCAATCGGTAAGATACCCAAAGTAAGGGTGGGAGCGACAATCAAATCTGGAGATTTGAAGTCTGCTG
>Ga0247778_1000545_pt1 | contig 42241 bp, 44 predicted proteins | sample UWRJL049202B5_FD_179939 | JGI IMG/M metagenome (GOLD analysis project Ga0247778, IMG submission 179939) | Plant litter microbial communities from Arlington Agricultural Research Station in Wisconsin, United States - UWRJ-L049-202B-5 | ecosystem: Environmental > Terrestrial > Plant litter >...
CTTCAAACCCCTAAGCGGAGATCCCCCAATGCCCACCAATCACCAGCGTATACTTTCTTACACATTATTTCCTCCCCTCACCATCTCATCATGCCCTCACTCCCAAACATCATCAGATGATACATTGGGGGCCACATGCCATTTCTATTTTTACCCTTCCCCTCTCCCACCACCCCCACTGAGGTCAGCGGCTTATCCTCCTCCCAAGTGTCTGGATAAAAGAGGAAAAGATAAGAAGCTACCTCCACGTCGCTGTACAAATGCAGGTAAAGGGTCAAATATCAATTAATCCTTGAGAATAGGGCGTGCGAAATGCACAGTGCGTTGTTTTCTGGGAATGGGGAAGGGCAGTGAGGGGACTGGGGAAGGGGAGGATCCGGTAGGTTGGGTGATGAGGCTGGAATCCGCTGGATTTTTGAGTGTTGTCATGTTGGGATTGGCGGCGGGATGGGCCGTGGGATGGAGTAGTTGTTGGAGAAAAAGAAGGGCGAAGTGAAGGAGCCGACTTCGCTGGTTGTGAAGTGCTTTCTGCTTCGAAGAAGCTAAAATTGCAGTGCAGTTTTATGTGGGTGGGAGGCGGAGAGCAATTCCCCTGGTACTTGTTACGCACGACGTTGAAAGCGTACCTATCTCGTGTCATGGAATCAATCCGTGTGACCATAATTGCTTGTTTGAAGGGCGCGGTTGCCGGTTCTGGTAATCCGCATACGTTGGAGCTTAGAGTTTTGGATTATGTCGTCCGATGTTTATTGGAGGGAAAGACGGGGGCGGTATTCATGCTTCCGTACTATTCAGGAGCTGTTGGATTGGAGTTGGACACGCCCTTTAGGGAAGGACTTTGCCTGACACGACACTCAGCCATGAGTGAGGCAAAGATAGGCTACGACCAGGCAGCGTAAAAAATGACATTGTAAACCCCAGCAGCTTTATGGAATGACCTTTCAATTTGTCAAATGTTTTATGCCCACTCGCCCCGCCTGATGCTTGAATGTTACGAGGTTACGGGGATATTGAGATCTGACTCGATCATTTTAATCGCGCAATGAGGCAAATTCATTGGCCGCGAGATCCCGAGACTGCTTGAAAGTTGAAACCAAGGTCCTCCACTAAAAAGGAACTTTGCATTTACGATCATGCACTGGGAACAAATTGACCCCTTTATGGATATTGAATTGGAAGTAATACGGGAAGGATTTTATATGCAGCGATTATGGTTGTTTGGAAGGGTGAAACCCTACGTATTTTAAGGGAGGCCGGAAGTAAAGGGCGCGGCGCGCGTGCTTGTTCGGATCTTGGGTTGGGTTGGGCAGCTTGGGTGACGAGGCTGCGAGGAATACCGCCGTCGACAGTGGATTCCTCCGTCGGTGACAGGATCGGGTACTAGGGGCCAAGTCAGCTGAATCGTGCTCTTGGACCATTATTTGCTACGTTTTCCGGCGTTTTCCTGGCCTTCCATGGTTTCCTGTGGTTTTGCCCCTCTTTCAGGCTCTTGCATCGGGCTCTCCCAACTTCGGAAGTGGTGGCTCAAGTTCTCAACCGCTGGGACCGCCTCGAGCGTCTGAGGGCAGTGAAAGGGCAGGCTGGAGGGCAGTGCATAAAACGCGAACCATCAACATCAACCATCTGGACTGGCCTCTGGAGGCTGGAGCACCACCACATTGAGGGTCTTGGCACTCTGGGAGAAAGATGGAAGAAGAGATGGAAGGGCAGAAGGGAGAAGAGAGAAGGGCGTAAGGGCTAAGATGACAGGATACCATACCATACTGAGTAAATTGCACATCTTTCTGCGTCTTCCCGGCGTAACAACAATAGAATTAGATTTAGAGGCCCTTGATTATGCGGCCTGCCCCTGTCCTGCGCGTCTCGACAAAGACATGCTGGCGTAGAGCAATACTCTTCTAATTTTGCATTGACAATCTTTTGGAACCTACATCCAACGTCCAACATCCCCTCATCTCATCATAAATGCACAGTACCATAATACAGCGGTGAATTATTACCGTACAGCTGGTGCAGATCTTCGATATCGAAACAGGATCCAGGCCTTAATATTCCATTAATAACCCGGAAAGAGGAAGGCGCCCCATTGCTTGGCGCTAGACCCAAGCGAGAAAACCATCTCAGGACCTCTTCATCCATCATCTACTACCTCTTCTTCCCCACCATACCAACACCCCCCAACGCTCTCCGACACCACGCGTGAACATTGCCCTCGACGAGGTTCTTCTTGAGAAAGGATCCTCACGAGAGAGCCATCTCGTCGCCTCTGTCCTCTCTACCCCGTTGTCTGCATTCTCGAGCAGCCACGAACACATCTCCGGTCGGCACCGTCATATCGTCCCCGTCTCACCCTGGGAAGCAGCACTAGATAGGTACGTACCGTACATTCCACTGCCTCTCCAGCACACGGCAGCATCTCGAGAACCTCAAAGCATCATCTGCGTCAGTTCAAGAGCTGCAGAGGCTTGCTTCAGCTGCCATTCACAGCGGAGAAGCCGCTTACCTCACACATTCACACCTGCCTGCTTGAACCACACCGCTCTCGTGTTTGACCCTCAGCCTGAACATCTCCACAACACAACCACTGACACAAATTCTGCAATCTAGCTCCCTCCACCTCCATTAATACTCCTCGACCACGACCTACTCCGTCGGTCGTCCTTAATACCAACCCCTCTCGTCGACTCTGTATCGGACTACCCGATACCCAGAGTCCATAGTTCAACTTCAAGATGACTACTATGGTGAATCCACCCGCTTCCAAGTCGAAATCCAATCCTCTGGTTTATACTCCCTTTCTTCAGCCTTCTACGAGCACCTTCTTGTTACTACTATATATTTGCTGGTGCTGCTCAGGCTCGATTTCAAGAGGGTGCCAAGTTGTCACTTTTGAGCTTGGTCACAGCCTCATGCCGGCATACCTCCTTCCCTACTGTCAATTATACACACCATATACATTCACATGAAAAAAAACACCTCATCTGCAGTATACTGACCTTTCTTCTTCCTAGGATCTTCGCGTCGGCAATAAATACCGCATTGGTCGTAAGATCGGTAGTGGTAGTTTCGGTGACATCTACCTCGGAACCAACATCATCTCCGGTGAAGAGATTGCCATCAAGCTTGAGAGTGTCAAGGCCAAGCACCCTCAACTCGAATATGAAGCTCGTGTCTACAAGTCCCTCGCTGGAGGTGTCGGCATCCCCTTTGTCCGCTGGTTCGGTACCGAGTGCGATTACAATGCTATGGTCCTAGACCTCCTAGGTCCTTCCTTGGAAGACCTCTTCAACTTCTGCAACCGCAAGTTCTCCTTGAAGACCGTTCTTCTCCTTGCCGACCAATTGATCTCCCGTATTGAGTACATTCATGCCAAGTCCTTCATCCACCGTGATATCAAGCCGGACAACTTCCTCATGGGCATCGGCAAGCGTGGCAACCAAGTCAACGTTATCGATTTCGGTCTCGCCAAGAAGTACCGTGACCCAAAGACTCACTTCCACATCCCATACAGGGAGAACAAGAACTTGACTGGTACTGCTCGCTATGCCTCCATCAACACCCACTTGGGCGTCGGTACGTACTCCCCTCAACTCCAAATGATGACACTGCTAACAATTATCCCAGAGCAATCCCGCCGTGATGACATGGAGTCTCTCGGATACGTTATGCTCTACTTCTGCCGTGGCTCTCTTCCATGGCAAGGTCTCAAGGCTGCTACCAAGAAGCAGAAGTATGACCGTATCATGGAAAAGAAGATGACCACTCCAACTGAGGTTCTCTGCCGCGGTTTCCCCAACGAGTTCGCAATCTACCTCAACTACACTCGTTCCCTCCGCTTCGACGACAAGCCGGACTACTCTTACCTTCGAAAGATCTTCCGTGATCTCTTCGTCCGTGAGGGCTTCCAGTACGACTATGTTTTCGATTGGACCGTTTACAAGTACCAGAAGAACGCTCAGGCCATCGCCCAGGCTGCCGGACAACAGGCTCCCCAGGATGAGGACGAGAAGCCACGCACTCGTACTAACGCTGCCACCGCCGGTGGACCTACCCCTCAACATGCCTCCAGCGCTTCCAAGCCTGGTGCTATCTCGGGATCCCGCCGCAAGGTGATTGAGCGTGGTGCCAGTGGTGCTGGTGTTGACACTCCCGATACCAACCGTGCCGTTGGAGGAAGTGATAGGATGTGAGTGTCTCGCTAGTTCCGGTTCCTTGTAAGGGATTTTTCCTCTTCGCGTTTAGTGTGCTTCGATGACGCTGGCCGCGAGGAGAACAGTATGCTGACTGGATGGCTGACGCTATAGTCTCCGAAAATAGGCTGCGCTCTGCCTCGAAAGGTGCAGCAACTGGTACTGGATATAATTCTGGCTCTTATCGACCGAAGCGGGAGGATCAGACTGGGCAGCAATGGTATTGATTTATTTTGATGGCGACTCTCCTTGACCGATATCGTTATCCGACATTCGACTCGCGGCAGTTTCGCCTGGCTTGATCTCAACATCCTCGCTGACCATACCTGAACGTCCTGTGGACACTCGGTAATGGCACGATTATATCACAAAACTCATCTCATTATGATTGCTTTCTTTCTTACGACTCTTCGATTTATGGATCTTCACATGGCTCGAGCAGCTTTGACTTCGGCACGACTACTCACATTCGAGTGAGCATTGTCTGCCTGGTCAAAGTAATCGAACGGCATGCCGATGTCATCACATCCAATTTCGGAGCTATAATGCAACACTCGCAGCATGTCATTCGACGACACGATATCATTCGACAACATCACTCGACATCGCTGGTTACATTTAGTCGCGAAGCAATTGCACTCAAGGTCACTCAAGCTCGCTTGCACTTTCGACGTTCGTTACAGCGTTCGTCGTCACATTAGCATTCAGAGCAGACCCTCTGATTAACGAGACACATGTTTTGCCGTGCATCGTTTCTTTGTTTTCCTTTTCTTTCCTTGCGCTTTGGTTTTTGGTTCTGTGGGGGAGAGGACGCCCGGGGATGTCGACGAGGGGAGTCATAGGGGAGAGAGTGACCCGGCCCGATTACACATGAAGTCGCGATACGAGCATGTTTGCTATCAGGATCACCGGACAATCAATCTTCTAGGGGGTACAACATGGAACCGCAGCTTCTGGGGAGGTTTAGTTTTGCGTGTTTTCTTTGGCATGGCTTTTTCCTTCGCGTTGCGTTGTGGTGGATATTGGTAGATATGGCCGATGTCATTGGGGAGTGAGAGGTCCACGCGCGCGTGTCGTTTGTGGTAGCTTGTAATGAGGACGAAGCAGCTCCGGCTACTTCCGTGCTACATAGGCTCCACTTTAGTCGTAGTGAAATTCGATATGGCAACCCAACATCTGGCTTTAATATGTGATTGGAATTTGTGCAAATGACATAAATGTTCGAGCGGCTTTTTCAGGACTGGAAGGGCGGTCCTTGAAATTTTGTAGGTCCAGTCTTGTTTTATGCTAGATATCTTGGAAGCATCGTGAAGAAATAGGTCAGTACTTGGTATGTTGAACCTCAAGAAGATTTGGAGCTCCTTTTCTAGTGTTCATCTTTTCTCTTGGGTTGGAAACGGACAGGTGCTACTGTTCGATGAAGGCACAGTGAGATCGACCTCTGCAATTTTGAATCGCTGGGTTGGAAATGCAAGCCTTGACAAAACTGTGCGACTAGCAGGTAAAAAGAGGTAAGTTAGAAGAAAAGGAAGGGAAGAGGTAGCTGGAGCTGGTGCTTTTGGGAGCATTATGTTCGAGAGAGATGTGGAGGTATGCTGGACGAGAAAAAGGGTCCATGATAGATGCGAGCACGACTTTAGAACTGGCCTAGCCTAGTAGGGCAAGAGCGACCCCCTTCGCTTGTTTAAGGAGGCGTCGTCACGTGAGTGGGACGACGTCTCGTACCTGGCTTGGGGAGGCGCGACTCAGGTGCAGATTAGTTATGGCGAGAAATGTGGGTGTGTATTCCGAGGTCTGGAGGATTGTGTTGCTGGAAGCAGGGCTAGGCATATGCTGGCGGGGAAATAGGGGTTGGCTCTGCGCTAGTTGGTGGGTCCTGGGTGGAAGATATTTGTTTTGAAGTTTGATGTTGGAGGTATATTCATTGCGGTGTTCGAAGGTCTGGAGTGCGTTTTTGGAAATATTGAACTTGGAACAGGCAGAGGTGGTTTGGTTGAGTGGGAATTTTGAAGTTTTGACACAAAAGAGCTGACGGAAACTCCGAGAGAAAAGGCCAGCATGGAAACCAAGCTTTGAGATAGAAGGAGATATGGAGGTATGACTAGAGATGGTGGGTATCGTTACTTGGGGAGGTGTACCTGGTGCAGGATCTCAACCTTTTGGGACCCTTCCTAGAGCACCAAATTCTAAATATCTGATCCAGTGCCAGGTCTACAAAATCTGCATTCAAGAGGGAGCTGAAGATTCAAACCTCGATGGAGATCAAGTTTATTTAGTTGCCAGTACTGGAAGGGGGAATATTTCGAATAAGACAGTCTGACAGGCTCAGAGCCGGATTGGAGGCATATGCAAGACCTTAGCAGAGGCGGATCAGAGAGTCAAAGAAGTGGCCGCAAGATATTCTATCTATTTGAATAGAATTGCAGGTTGTATTAGACGGGGTATTCAAGCTTTGCTCTATGATGGCCGGGCATCACAGGCAGGCAGGGAAGAGGGTGCTATTATTGTCTGGCCTGGGATGAGTGCTTACAGGCTAGACTAGTCTGACTACCGAAGTGCTACTATTGTCGTGTGGAAACAGGGTATTGATCCAGAAGGATATAGTCCAGTGCATATCTGGGGGATAACGTGGGCGGAAATGAGGGATGGGATAATTTTCAATAATATACTGTACCTAGTCACACATCTATGATCTATGAAGCTAGCTGCCCTCAACGATAATTTTGATGCAATTATTTTCTACAATCTGGGTTCTATAGTTTCAGTGCCGAGAAGAATATTCTTTGTCAAAGTTGTCATGTTTTCACAACTTTTCTAAACGAGAGACACTGAAAGTCGTATGACCGAAAGGGACTCTTTCACCGCATTTCCCTATGCGGAAGTTCGCAAGAATGGGCCACAAAAGCAGAGTGGTGGAAACCGAAATCCAAATCCAAAGAAGCGAATGATTTGGTACAAATGAATATGCCCGTTCGCTATAGGCTGAGGTGTTTATACGCAGCATCCGGCACACGCAGATACCTAAATATGGAAGTTGCCTACCACTCTCGACATGATGACCCTTGCAGTTGCATCAACGCCGTAACGACACTTCCGGCGAATCAAAAGCTTACCTCCGTAACTGAAAATTATATAACTGTTTGCGGAGAATAAATAAATAAAACCCCTCGGAGTCTCAGATATTGTAGCTTAACCTCGAATTTGTGACCGACAGATCCTTCAATCTGAAATCGTCATGATGAAAAAGGCTTCAATCACTGCGGGACTCTTGCTTTCTGGATGGCCTGTCCTTGCGACTTCAAACCGCGAAGTTGACCTTCATTTGAATGATCTTTCACCCAAATTTCTTCGTAGCCGAGATATCAATCTCCGCGAAGTTGCCTGGGCCGCTCCAGACTGTGAGGCGACCGAATCCTCTAGGACATAACTATACCGCGGAAACTAATCAGTGGATAGATTGTTCAAGCACCACTGGTTACCCCGCCGAGCTTGTCACTTCATTGGAAAAGCCGTAAGGACCCCTTTTCAAAAGATCTCTCAGGTGCTGACCCCCACAAGCCCTCCGGGAGCTTCGTTTGATTATCACACTTTTTGTTCAGAAGTCCTCCAGTCAACGAGTTTCACTCACGTCTACACCACCGTGACAGGCAGTAATACCATCACTGCGACCATAACGAGAACTTCGAGCGTTACTGCCACTGCTGTTGTTCCAGGGTGAGGAATCAGAGTTCTGCGAACCCAATCTCAATCTAATTGGACCCACTCAGTTCTTCCACCGTCACGGAACTCTGCCCAACCCCATCATCTTCGATGACTTGCCATCTCCAGGCGGGCTACGATGGATCCAAAGCGAGCCCTCTGCAACAGAGAATTTTAGCCCCCTTAGCTGGTAACGACTGTCACCAAATCTGTCTCCGAGATCCAGCTTGCAAGAGCTTTCAAACCGTTACACAAAATACCGAACATTTTGCTCAGATTCTCTGCAACACCTTCGGGCAACCCGCTTCGAACATTACCATTGTAAGCCCCGGATTTGACAAAGGGACGTTCTATGACAGAGATTGCCCTGATCTTCTGCCTGTAAGTGCCCTGAACAAGACATAAGCTACACTTCTGACGAGGACTACGTAGGCTGGTTGTTCGGCCCCCGCACCAGCCGTGACACCAGGACCCGCACTTGCTAAAAGAGGAGACTCTCTTAAAAAGCGTGCTTATTCTATACCACCTTATCTGATGGAGAATCAAGCAAGTATTTTATTCCTCCTGCCGGAAGCATGCTCGTGCCTCATCACTTCCGCATTGCCTCTTACGACGGAGACCGCTTGGCATGTCCAGGCAACTTATTTTGAGACTTCGGTAGGACTACCAATTTAGTTTTTTGAATAGTGATGGAAGACTTGCTAATTTTGGCTGCTATAGACTACAACAACTACGACAGAATCGTATACGGTTACGAATCACCCGCAATGGAGTACTGTGTATAAGAGTGTTGCGTAAGGGAACAGAAACTTGAACATTATTAGGGCAGTACACTTGAGACAACGCATGCGGTGGAATATCCGAAACCACAGATTAATTCAAAGTACGGGTAGGCTTTTCAAATGAGATCTGAATGAGTGCAAAAAACCAGTGCTGTGTCTCGTAACCCGCCCCCAATTCTTGCTATATGAAGAGTGTCCGAGTATTGAGTGAACCTCATTGACCATAGCCTTGCCGTTTTAATGCCGCAAGTTTCGCAAAGTAGTCTTACAAGTGCACGTTTTGCAACTGATTATTCAGCTTTCATCCATCCCCAGTCCGCATTCGTTTGTGGCTTCCATTGTGGTATTGCCAAGGACGAGGCCAAGCGGCCAAGCTGCGATTTGAGCAAGAACGAGCAGATATGCGAATGCTTGGAGACGCTCAAGGAGACCCAGTAAAAGTAATTGTGGAAAAGGTCAAGGTGTCAGAAATCAGCGGAGGTAATTCCTGTGGTTCGGTCAGACATCAAATTCCCCAATGCGGGGTTGCAGGAAATAACGATTAAGGATTCTTACAGTAAGATCAAAAAAACTACAATCTCAGAGGAGAAAGTTCAAGAACGCAATAAAACATGTAATTTCGAGTAACAGCTGATAATGAAGTGTTTTTTCCAAGTCTTGCGTAAAAGGAGCCCAGATGGCTTTGAAATTACGACTTAATCGAGACCGCGGATTGTGTTCAAGAATAATTGACCAATAAGTAATGACGAGTTTCTAAATTGCAGGCCTTGAGCACAAAACTAAGAATGTTGCGTTTAGTAGTTGGGAGTGTACCTAGGTACCTATAGACTTCAGTAGTGTACTAACAATTTTTACCAAAATCGAGGTCTAGCTTACATGCAAGCCAAGGACATTCTTTCAATTCCGGTTAGTAGAAAAGTCTTGTAGAAATCTTAGGAGTCTTAGAAGAGCCTTAGAAGGAGAAAGCGCTCGTAGGGCTGGACAAATGCTGCTGATATATACTGGGGGCCTTCCCCCACAGTCTCTTATAGACTTCTCGAGGTGAGCCTACTCATTGCCCACCATGATAGCAAAAGCCCCCATCTCGCTACTTATTTACTTACTAGCCTTTTTACTTAACAGCAAAGTCCTCGCCGACGGTACAGGTCTTATAGGATGGGGTAAAACTATGTATGATCCCCCTTGCGCCTTTGCTTGCCGGGCTGTTATCAAGGCATGTCGTTTGCTATGTACGCCGGCACCTGGGGGAAAGAATTACGGGACTGCGCATTCTCCCATTGTGACGCCCCCTGAGTGCTTCACCACCGACAATGCCTTCCTACGCACGATGGCTCTCTGTATCGATACTTATTGCCCGGCCAACGGCGCTCCTCCCATGAGCAAGATCGACGACTACTGGGCCTCGCATCTAGCAGTCACAACCGTGGGAAACTATCAGTGGAAACCATCGTTTACGTTCAATGAAGCATTGGAGGCGGCGCGGATCGATGAGGAAGTCTCGCTTGAGAAGACAAACCATAGCACAATCTCCCGCCGGCAACACTCTCATACGCCCAGCGATGGCGGACAAAGTAGCCCGCAACCCACATACACCTCATCCCTTCCCGTCATCAAAGCAAAAGCGCCTCTCAACGTCACGAGTTTCGTGAGTGAAAAGGATTGGCGGAAGCAGTATAATGGCTTGACTTCATTTGAGATCAACGAGAACGGACACTCCACTTACACCATCACTGTCATGCTGGTCGCTCTTTTCCTTCCCGTGTTTCTTTCCCTCTTGCAATTCATTCCTGGTGTTCGCAGGAACCAAACGTGGACATGGATCAACTCGCTCTTGAGCTATCCGGCAGCATGGGGAAAGCGCCACCGCGAACCTACAGCTGCTGGCCTGGTGATTCCCACCCGCGGTCAAATGCTATACCTCCTTCTTATCAGCTTCTTGAACGTCATTTTCCTCGTGGCGCCTTACTACAATATCCAACCCCAAAGCACATTTGCCACACTGCGCGAGCAAGAGGTAAGCACCATCGGTAACCGTGCGGGGTCGATGGCTATGGGCAATGCCGTTGCCATATTTGTCTTCTCGACACGGAGCAATCTGCTCTTGCATTTGACAGACTGGAGCCATGGAACGTTCCTCCTTTTACATCGCTGCTTGGGATATTGGGTTGTGTTGCATACAGTCTTGCATTCTATCATGCTGCTTGTAAATTACTGCTTATTCGGACATTATGACGAGGAACGAATCCGGCTGTATTGGGCTTGGGGGATCGTTGCGACTATAGCTATTGTTGCGATTGTTCCTTCTTCATTACTCATCGTACGGCAGAAGATGTACGAGTTCTTTCTCGCCACACATGTTGTCCTCGCCCTAATCTTTCTTGTTGGATATTACTATCATATCTGGTATCTCTATACCTGGAGTTGGGGATATGAAATCTGGGTGTAGATCTTGGGAGGGACCTGGGCCGCTGATCGTATCTTCCGGATTTTGCTCCTGGCTAGTAATGGGCTTCGCACCGCGGTCGTGACTCCATTGCAGGGCACCGATGGGGAGTATTTGCGCATTGAGATCGAGGATCTCAAGGCCCACGGCGCAGTGTATCTATACTTTCCCACACTCAGCTGGCGGATCTGGGAGAACCACCCCTTTTCCGTCGCTTCTTCAATCGCCAAGAAACAGCTCACTGCGGTGGATGAAGTAAATAAATCGGAATCGAAAATTTTAGAGGCACACCAAGTTCCAACATTGACGAACGATCGGCAAGCAACGTTCATCACTCGCGTCCGTAAAGGTACCACATCCGCACTCGCCGCTAGAGTATCCCAGGCAGGATGCTCCTTCCGCCTTCCGGTGCTAATTGAAGGATCCTATCGCTCGCACCACAAAATTCAGCTCGCGGCCTGTCAGTCCATTCTCTGTATTGTAGGAGGTGTCGGCGTCTCTGCTGTGCTACCGCTCCTTACGGGATCGGAGGCATCATCTCAAGCTCGTCTATTTTGGGGTGTACGAAAACAGGCCTTGGTCGATGGACTCGCCCCTGAGATCTCGCAGTTACCTTCCAATGTTCAGGCTGACATCAGTGTTGGGAAGCGTCTGGACCTGGGCGTGATTTTGAGAGCAGAATTGGTTGGGATTGGAGAAAGAGGCTTACTGGGTATCGTAGTTTGTGGGCCCCCTGGAATGGCTGATGAAGTGAGGCAGATTGTGTCAGAAATTGGAGGATCGGGGAATTCGAGAAGGGCATTTGTCTTGCTCGATGAGGCCTTTAGTTGGTAGGTCTGTTAAACAAGATGTTTATATATTGAAACCTTCCTCTGCAACTAGAAACATAACATCTGAAGCCAAAAACCATTTACTGCTACCCAGAGAACACAACTCAACCCTTTTTGTATATTGGTAAATCCTGCACATGGAACACCATTTTCTCGGCATCTTCACAGCGCTTTTGATATAATAGCTACTTCATGCCCATTTACGAAAAGTAATTTCGAGTTCGGCAGTATCTCCAAAATAACTTTCGAGTCTGTGCTTAACCAATCGTCAGGGAGGAAAGTATGCTTGGTTGCCATCTCCCGGTCCTCGGTTTTCGATTTCGCAACAGATCTTTTTCCCTGCCTGACCGCTGTGGGCTCGTCGGAACAATCAATACTGGAGACCCAAGCCGATTTGTCTAGGAACAGTAGCATACTTCGATGGGTACCAATAACGCAGCGGATTTCTTGGGGCAGAATGGTCGATGACACTACTAATGACGAGCTCCCCAAGCCCTCGGTCTTCGAACCTGAGGTTGAGCCTAGGATAAGAATTCGCCGATTTTGGTTGTTGTTGGCGACTGAGTATTCAACGATGAGCTTGTCTTTGATTCCCGTAAAAATTTTTCGAGGGGTGTCATGTTCACCGAGGTCGGTAATGTTGACAAACGACAACTCGTCGAGACTGACCCATGAATGTTTGGTGAGCGTGTGTGGAGAAGAGCAGGAGATAGCAATTAATTGGCCGTGGTCATCGATATCGGTCGACCACACCCTGGAATCAGCATAAGAGGTCGAAGCAAAGTCCGTCGCTGCAGTGCTGGCAAGGTTCCATACTGTACACAGCCCAGCCATTGAAACCAGTAATCGATCTTCCAACGGATTCAGCAAGAGTTGAACAATGCTAAACGGATGGGCATGATCAAGAAACGGTTCGCTGCATTCTACTTGATCTCCTTCTTTCATGACTTTCCGAACCAGAACATGACCAGAGGTATCTGCTGTGGCAAGTATCTTTGATCTACTCCCGAAGGCAATCCGTAATGTTGAGACCCCAGCTCCATGCTGGAACAAGGTCTTGAGTGGCCTTCCGCTATTTGAGTCGTAGACACCAACGGAGCCGTCGTCAATACCACAGAATATGATGTTCCACGCTGGGAAGGTTGCAATTGCAGTGATATTTCCTTTTTCGTATAGTTCCTCGCTGCAAACAGTCTTTGGGTTCATCGGGATGGGATCAGACACACTATTTGTTTCTTTCACATTTCCTCTGACTAAAAGCGATGGTTCCCAAATGTTGGCATGGGTAGCTCGTACTTCCAATAGGCGCATATTGTCGGCGCTGAATGACATGCTTCGTATTGATTGGTCTGGCCCCACGATTCTGTATATTAAGTTGAGCGTCTCGAAATCGTATATCTCAATGATGCCAGCGGCATCTCCAGTGGCAAGTGTTCTTCCGTCCGGGGAAGCTGCAAGGGATTTTGCAGCTGCGCCACTTACAACCTTGAGCAAATCAAGCTCGAGTGTATCGTAAAGCGCGAGGTCTCCGTCAAGATAAAGAGCAGCAATTAAATTTAGGTCGGAGTTGGGGTTGAAGATTATAGATAATGGTGCTATGTCGCCTCGTCCATCCCTGGTCACCTCCTCTCGAGCACACGCACCCAGAAATTCGTTATCGTCTATAGTGTATATTTCAATTGGTAGACCTCTATAAACCACAGAAAATAGATTGTGCTCAACTGAATATGCTGCACATTCGATAGATGGTCGGAAGCCTAACCTCTGCGTCTCCAAATGACTTTTTCGAGATCTAGACGAGATGATTTTGCCAGTCAAGGTCTCGCGAGTAGTGAGAGTATTTTGGTTGGAAATAGATATCACAGTCGTGTCACCTTCTGAAAACAAGACTGTGACCGGCGGGACGGAGAGCGCTGAATTCCAAAGCTCGGTAGTGTCCAAGGCATTCCACAGCCGAATGCTCCTGACTCCAGCACAAAGGAGCAGGCCCCCGGATGTGTCAAATGCCATGAATTTTACAGGATCACGTCTTCCACTGTGCTTCAAAATTCTCGCTTCTTGAAAAGTATCCTGAAAATATAAGTGGACATTGCCACTGGACATTCCCACCGCAAAGTGCTTGTCACTGAAAATTGTAGAGCCTGCTTGGTCATCGTAGTAAGTCTTACACGCAAGTCTATCGTTCCAGGCTGAGTTTGAAAGTCCAGTGACTGAGGCGCCACCTGGGAAAGATCCAAATTGAGTTTTGACAAGGCTTTCCAGAGGACAGAATGATGGAATCAGCCAGTATATAGCGGTAGGTGATTCCAATAGCTTCTTTCCAAACTTGGTTGCAATACGCTCAAGATCGGTGCTCCAGTCACCAATGAGCAAAAGCTGTCTCCCAAGTGTCACACGTTGCTTCTCGCAAAATTCCAGAAAATCTCGCAAGTTTTTTACAGCCAGTATCAAAGGGCTCAAGGTTCCCTTGGCGGCAACTGCTTCTACCCAGCTGAGCACATTGGACAGAAGAAACTTTCCGAGAAGGTCTATGAGTGCGTCATTTGTGGTACATGCCCTTTTGATGTGATCGGCAAATGACGTGCAGGCATAATCTGCAAAGGGAGACCGTTTCTTGATTCGTTGGTCGGTTGGAGTGATGAGCTTGCGGCTTCTAGGGGCTTTCATTTCTTCACTGATCAGATATTGGAGGCAAGTGTCGGCGAGTTCGCCGTGCGCATCGCAAATTTTGATTGCGAGCTCAGACTCTAGATCGTCCCGCAAGAGGAATTCCTTGGCTGTGTGGTGGATCATCCGTACCTTCTTGTACCCGTCCACATATACCAAATGCCCGCATGTGGAGGATATAAATTTTTCCAAGGCAAATATACCACTTTCCTTGGTCTGTAATTGAAGTGCAGCTTGGAGCTCCTCGACCGTTAGTGCACGGGTTGCACAAGCCGACCATATCAGAACTGCTTTTACCAGTGACTTCCCTCGCGGAGACTGAGACATTCCGTCCAAGATCCTTTCGTATAGCGGATTCATGCCCACCGGTACCTCGATGAGGATGCGATCTATTTCTGACTGACTAAAAGCATTTTCGAGTTCATCTATGACAAGTACAGCCCACAAAAAGCACCCCTCAGACTTTTCAATGATCGATGAAGTTATTTTCTGCGCATACTCAGCGTGATCAATGTCAAAGTCTTTCACTTTCTGTGAGACATATGCCTTGATGTCACCAAGCGTATTCTCTGGGGAAGCCGTTTGCGTCGCAGTATTTCGCAGTTGGGAGAACTGCTTGTGGATTACTGTTGATGGCCGACTTGTGATGAAAACGCACAGAGGAAGTCTGCTATCAAGTTTTGAAAGTAAAGGGAACAAAGCACTGTAGTTGTGGCATTCATCCAACGCATCAATAATCCAGTACTGCGTGCGCTCGAATGTTGCCCTGAAGATGCCACCGACAAAGAGCTTACGCCACAGGGCTCGCGGCTCATCGTGATCGAAATGAATGTCGTTTTGCTGCATTGCTAGTATCTCTTGCCGGACTTTGGGGTTCATGGATGCCATCTGGAAAGCGAGGGATCGAAGGCACAATTCCAGGGTTGAGCTTGACTTGTCGCCATGCCTCATGAAGAAGTAACTGCAATCCAGGTTGAGTTCTTTCAGCGAACTTGCCACATGGGCAGCAAGGAAGCTCTTCCCAGCCCCTGGCTGACCATTGACCCAAAACATCTTTGGGCCTGATTCAATCCCATCCCTCCAATCGAGAAAGGTCTCAGACGTGGTTAGCCATCGGCCAGAACCCTCAATCTGTTGCTCCTCATAGGCGGCGAGGATGTCCTCTGATTGCGATGATTCGTGTACTCCGAGAAATTTCTCTAGCACTTGAAGCTGGTTCTGCTGGTCTCGGTTCTGATGATATAATCCATCCTCAATATCCTTGGTGATCGAAGCAAGCGCATTCCGGACAGTGGCATAGTTGGCTTCCGATGGACTTGCAAATTTGCAGAGCCCTCGATGGGTCGCATTAATTAGGGCACTTTGTTCGTTGGGGTAGCCTAGAACAGCTGACTCACGATTTACAATCAAACTAGAAGTGGGACCCATTTGGGTTTCCACCACTTCGTAGAAGGATCGCAATTGAAGATCTCCAGAGATATGACGAAATCCGTCGTTTATGAGTTGGAGCATAACTGAATCAGTGTGGAGGTCGTCAACATATGCTTTGGCGCCGTAAAGTAAGACCATGCTTTTCAAAGAATAATCAAGCACTTTAGCTAATCCAGATCCTCGATGCGGGGTTCCGAGAAACATCATGGAATGGAACCGCTGCCCAAGAGCGTTGTAGATAGGGTCCTCCCGAGCTATCATATACGCCTTTTTGATCACTAGTCCGCCCATACTATGGCCAATCAAGACTATTGGTGTTTGCTGTCCGCTGCCCATATGAGGTGAGTCCTGGATAGCTGATACCAAGGACTTGGCAAAGTCGTGGACGTTGAGAACGCTCGACTTTCTGTCGGTCCATTTCGATGCATACCCAAACGCGTGTATACGAACATTCTTGAAGGACGAGTCTCGAGGGAGCCATTCTTGAGGCCAATAATGTGATGGGTCTTTCGATAGCGCCCAGGTCTTCCGCGAGCCTCCGCCAAGTCCATGTACGAATATAAAGTCGATCAACGGTTCTGAGGGCAGAAATAAGAGAGTCAATCCTAGCGGTCCAATGACATCAACTGCTGCGTCCTCCACCGTATGCTGTGCTGAAGCTGACAAACGCTTGAGTGCACTTTGCAGAGAATTCGTAGAAGATTTGGGACGCTGAGAAAATGTTCGAGAGAACTATGAAAGAATTGAGTTATTACGTTGGACCAACATTCAGGGAGCCTCCCAGAACGGACCATTCTGTTGCTTATCCCGCAGGTTGGACAGTCAGCATGCCACTCGATTGCAGGCTTCGGAGAACGGAATCGGAAGTAGGAAATATATATCTTTTCTATTTCGCAGATGGAAATCGTCACGATGTCAAGGTTGATGGGGCACAAGGCTCCCACAACCAGTGTTGGGCTTTCGCCCCCATCATGCAGGCTGCAGATGAAGTCCGCCACGTGCCGGGAAAATGCCCCCAGAGTCCCCTCAATGTCTCGGGTCGTACGGGAGCGAAATCTCCATTTCAAAATGAGCTGGCAGCTAAGGAGTACTAGCAGAAATGTAAATAAGAGCATTGGTCTGGCATGACAAAGATGTATCAGTTTAGTTGGAGGTTGGCAAGTTGGCCAAATTAGGCTTAGCGTCAGGCAACACCCCGCGTTCTCCAAGTCTTCCTCTCCTCTGCATCTTACATCAGTAAAAACAGGTAAAAATGGACTCGAAAGGTTCCGTTGGGCAGATCAAAGCTCAAGGACAACAATGCAACCTAGTCCCAGACTCGCCCTTCCACTTCAGACTCCTCCCAAAGGAGCTGCGGCTAAAGATTTATCCTCTGAGCAACAACCTAGCTCTTACATACGCGGGCGGCCCTCCAGCTCTACTCCTGGCCGTTGCACCGGACCCAGTTCTATACGCTGAAGTCCGTCCCATATATCTTTCTCAGAACGCGTCCGTCTCCCGCTCCTCCCAAGAAGCCTTTAAAAAATGGCCTATGAGCAGGATTCTAGCCCTCAGACACATCCGCTTACACTGGGAAGCTTTAGAGAACGAGTGGGACAAGCCATTCGGACTCACAGGAAACAAAATATGCTTGAAGAATAATCTGGAAAGTATATGTGTTGTGATTGATGAGGAAGCCTGCAAGGATGACAGCTCTCTTGGGCATCAGGTATACACTACGCTCGAGTATCTGGTTGTTGCTAGTTCGAGAAGTGTGAAGAGCATTGTGGCTGTGATTCCTGACATTGGGTTCCTTGTGAGGCGGCACTTAGAGCTGCGGTTTAAGGCACAGGGGGTGTTGGGGGATAGGTTGCCAATTGGGCAAGTGTGGGTGTGGAAGGCGGACGGAGAGCATGCTCTTCTCAAAAAGTAGCTGCTGCAGAGAGATTTCGTCCCCACCCTATCGACGCGAGCGCAGCTCACAATCTGACACCTCGCATCGAGCATTCGACAGATCGCAGCGTCCTTGGCATATGCAGCTGTTACCCAGCTCCAGAGTAAGATATCCGCTGGAGACACATTGAAGTCATTTGTTTGTTGGTTATTGTACCGAAATGGGAGGCTTTGTAGACGAATAATACATCACCACCTTTCTCAGCGTTTAGCTCTTCTCATCACATTCGTATATCACTCACTCCCAACCAACCCATTTCCAGAAAGAAAATTTGCTTCTCTCCTCAACAACCTTATAGATCTGCTCAACTTGCGAAAGTGTGAAATTCGCTTCCAATATTTCTTTCATTGGAATCGGCAGCTTGACCAGACGAGGTTGACCCCACCTCCCTTTCGTCCAATGCGTTTTTGGCTTGGTATCAGAAACGACTTCGATATTGGGGTCGGCTCCATATTGAATGAAAAGTTTTATGATTTCAACTAAAGCACGCTTCTGCGTCAGGTAGAAAGGTGTGGGCTTTTCGTGGCACTGTTGTAGGAGACGCTCCCATGTCGAGCGATGGCTGTTGGGATCCTTTTGATTAGGAGGTACTCCGTGACTGAGGAGAAGTCGAATCATTTCAACATCGGCAGGTTTCTCAGGTTCTTGATATGCATGATAAGTTCCTCCAACCCCTATATATGTGACAGAGATGGCGTGGTCGAGTAGGCTCCAGTCGTCATTCTTGGAGATGAGCCTTTTACTGAGAGACAATTTCTCCTTTACATATGAAAGCAGTTCTAGTTCGACAGCCAGGGCCACTATAGGCTCATTGTCTTTGTAGCGGTACGCAGGGAGTATGGAAACAACGTCCCTTCCAGAACCACTCTTGTAAGTCCGCAGGACCTCGTGAAGCTCATCGATGAGTGCACCCTCACAATCTCCACGGTATCTCTCGACCATCCGCACGTAGTAAAAAAGGTCGTAGATCAACTCTACAAGGACTACGTGTAGCGATCCACTCGTTAGTGGTTGTGAAATGCGGCACATAGTCTTAATCTCTGCTAGGACCATTTTGCAGAGTGATACTCGCGCGTCGAAATGTTCCCCGGTCCGACTTCCTAGAAAGTCATACATCTCCGAAAGAAAGTCTCGCACTGAGCGATGTACGAAGTCAACGTAATGGGTAAAGGTCTTGCCGTCGTCAGAACTCGATGAATTATGAACCTCGAGAAGGTCTTTACACCGAGCGTTGACATACTTCCGCGACCTGATAAATACATTTCCGACCTGGTCTGGGGTAACGAAGGGAGGATCCTTGTGAAGCGCGTAGTCCGGGTCCTTCTTTTCGATCGCTAAGAATTCAAGGCACACTGCGGGGAGAGATTGTCTCGAATGAACCATGACCTGAAATATGCGTGCGGTTTGTTCTTGGTAGACTGGCTCGATTGTACCCAGTATTTTCGTAAAATAGTCCTCCAACCCCGCCGGCATACTATCAAGCCTCTCGTTTAGAAAGTTTATGTCGTTGTCATCAGTCAAACCTCGTAGGAGTGCTCGAACGACGAGGAACACCCAAAGAAATACCCCCTCTGCTTTATTAACAATATTTTTCTCGAGTTGAAGATAACGGTGATCTTGCATTTTAAGCTTCATGAACCGATCATCCGCTTCCAGTTGATCTTTTACGTAAAGCGTGATATCGTCCCTGGTGAAATCTTGGAGGCGTAGTTTCTGCTCTGTATTGCCCCCAAAAGCGTCCTCGAAAACGTTCCACGGGCGACTGGAAACGCACATCTTGATTCTGGGCGATCCATTCATTCTTTGTAGCACCTGGACCAGATCTCGATGCTCGCCGTCATATTCGTCCAATCCGTCTATCAGAATGAATAATCTTGGCGTTCTTGGGTCCTCAGCTAGCCTAGCGAAGCAGTCAGAAAGCTCTTGAATGCTCCAAGGGTCTGGGTCGTCCTGGTAAAGATCTGGCGATTCCCATCTAGGCAGACAACATGATTTTATGAGATCTGGGCATCGACGTAGGATCTGGAAGAGGAGTGACTGTAACAATCCCTCTTGTGACTTTTGCATCGCGTTGCCAGAGCTCCAGAAGAAGTGACTTGCAATGACAGGTCTTTCTCCTCCGGACCATGATTCCAACGTTGAAAGTGTAACTCGGTGGCTGTTTAAAAATTTCATCAGTGTCGACTTTCCAGATCCAGCTTTGCCAGACACCCAGTAGATGCCGTTCTTGGTTTCCGATCTCATCCATTTTTTGAACCGAGTTTGAGGTTTCGCGGGATCATCTACGTCGTTGAAAATCCACTCAAACGTCTCGGCGTGTGCTTCCTTAACATTCACCTGTCGTATCTTGAATGCTTTGAAATGCAAGCTTCTCAATATTCTTTGTGCCGTCGCCACACATTTCCCCTCTTCGGCCAATGATAGACATTTGGATGAAATACTCTCCAGCTCTTCAAATTTCATGGAGGCTTTTTCCTGGCGTTCCAAGATGACTAGCAGCTGCGACTGCAACAACTGGAGATTATCGGTAGTAGTCGTATGGGAATATTTAGCCTCCTCACTTAGGTCTGAGAGGAGATCAGAGACCCCTGATTGCTTTTTGCTGCGGCGCATCAGCGTTGAAGGACTCATGAAGTCATGGGAAATGTCACCTCAGGATCGCCGTGAGACGAAGGCTCAACTCGTCGCGAATCTTGTCTAATCGTTTTTCAATGTTCTGAATCTTGCCTTTCTTTCTCATGCTTCGTAAAGACTTGCGTACCACTTCCAACCCATTCTTTGGTTCTTGGACTTTGAGGGTCTTCAGTACGGCCATCATTTCCTCGGCCAATTCTTTGCATGAGCTGGCTAACTGTTGTAAAGCTATTTCATCCTGAGATGGGTGCTTCGAAGCAGGTGGACGATGAGCACCAAGCTCTTCGGCCAGATGGGCAATGTCCAGTGTGATTTGTTCGACTGCGTCATTGTTGGCAAGGCTGCCCTTCTCATACAGCTCGTGCCCCGCTGATGCCAGCCTTACGCTAAAGTTAACGAACTGCACAACGGCACCGGCGAGGCTGATGGCGCTTAAAGGGTCGAGCATTGTTTCTAGATAATGGCAGTACGTTGTCGGCCAAGACCGTGGGCTGGGAAAATAGAGGTAGATGGAGCCTGTGATACTGCTAAATTAAGATGCTGGCGAGGCTGAGTAGGGTTGCTGACGCTACTGCATGAGAGCCCCTGCCTCGCCAACCCGCAGCAGTGTAGAGTACCAGGTATACGTTCAACTCCGAATGATGCTTTTTGGGGCTTTCTTGACCTTTACCTCTCTACTCTCTTGATCGTGTTCCTCCCGTGTTCCCGAGCTCCCCTCCCTAACAACGATAGCACTAATCCTACTTCGGGTATGGCCGCACACATCAAAATGCTGTGGAAATGTAGCTCAGGTAACGTATTTTCCTTACTGTAGCTCTACCTTCTAGGCATTTGAATGGTCTGGTACCTCCGGATAGAAGTGGCATGCAACTCAAAAGCAAAAGTAAAGAAATGACAAATATGCAGTAACATTCATTATCAAACCCACCACAACCCCTAAGCTTTTGAGAGGTATGTCCAATATAACACCAAGGGCTGTGAAGCGTCCTCTAATCTAGATGAAAATCAAAACACCAACACATGTCCTGCATCTTTGTACAACTTCCGAAAAATTCGCGACCGAATCTCTGTCGCCGTGTAAATCAGATGTGTCTCCAACTCTATCTTCCAGAACTCCAGCGCTTGAAAAGACAAAAATCAAATTCGGGGTTTACAGTCAAACGGGATCATTGCTTCTTCTTACGCCGTCCTCTTCCATCCAGCTTCTCCCACTTGGTGTTGGTATAAAAGTCCAGAACGTCTTTATCCGTGGGGATCTGCCTCCTCTCAAAACCTGTGAGCCTTAAACCATCAAGATGAGTAGCCCTCGAAAGCGCAACGTAGAGCTGGCCTGTCTCAAACATATCTTTGGAAGAGACTTCAACATATTCTAAAGTCATGCCTTGACTCTTGTGGATGGATAAGGCCCATGCGAGAGTAAGAGGTATTTGCGTCCGGCAAACAACGTATTGATCCTGGACTTTTGCACCACCTCGTAGAGAGGTGGAAGGTATGGCGGGAATGACCTCTGTCATGCCGTTAGTGAACCGGACCAGGGGCCGCATTTCGCCATTCGTGTCTTTATACTCCTTCATACATCTATTGCGGAAAGAGTTGGGATCTCCATTTTGGTCCATCTTCTCCGTCTCTGGTTTGACCGGCTGGAATCCAACGACAACGCCTTGAGATCCATTGACAAGACCTGGCATGAGGTTATAAAGAAGTACAACGCGAGCTCCAACTTTCAGAGTAAGTTCGTTTAGAAACCTGTGGTCTCGAAGAGAGTCCAGATATTCCTTAGTTTTGTACGGAATGGATATGTCGTGGAAAGTCTTGTCATGAGCGATTTTTTCACAGGCGTCCTTAGCTTTCCATATTTTGGGTGACGGTCGTAAAGCTTCTAATTGTCGCTCGTTGAATTGCTTCACCGGCCATAGTTTCGACATTAGGCGAACGGCGAACGCTCTGGGAGGGAGGACTTTCGGGCGCTCAAGGTGTTGCCACTCGTCGTCGGTAAGTGGAATGCCACTCCGAATTTTGTTCAAGACATCCTGAAAATGGGAGTCCTTTTGTCTATGGATTTGCTCCAACTTAACGTGCCGTAGTTTTCTGCCATGAGGGATCTAGAGTCAGTATCCATTGTTCGTAGCAATCTAGGTAAGAGCGAGGACTTCGTGCAAGAATAGACGTCTATCTAAGCTCTCGAGAAGACTAGCTAGGAAGTTATTGAGGTAATGGACTTACAACTCTTTCCACACATTTGACTTGAAAGCCCACTGATCACTCATCGTGAATCCTGTTTGTCCTTCTGGCCTGGTGCATTCCTTATAGGTGCAATTGAGCTCTTTATTATTGGCTGTGGGTACCGGTATGTCCGCTCCACAGTGCAAGCAGCGCTCAAAGGGTTTCACTGGCGGGAGTTGATGAAAGTCGCCCAGAAATATGACCTGTTTACCACCAAAGGGGAGTTCGTTCTGCATGACACTTTGGAAAAGCAAATTCAGACGCTCCAAGAATTGGTTCTCAACCATGGAGATCTCCTGCGAGATTTAACAGTTAGCATTGCGCGTTCAACTTTGTAAGACAACAATCATATTGCTGGACATGAAAAGCGACAAGTATTGCAGCATCGAGCCCCGCCCGAGTCCAAAACCAATACCAGCCGACATTAAAAACAGCATACTAACTTCAACAATTAAAACATCCAATTCTTCAATAGCTTTGACCGTGCCCAACCTACGTTTTTTTAATAGTTCTGCCATTCCCTCCCGAAAAGAATCCGGGTTCCACTGCTAAACATTAGTTGCCGTTGTTACTTCTAGTTTATGGCAAATACTCACTCCTGCAAATGAATATGTTGTCTTCCCACCTAGCGGAAGTGCTGCAATTCCGGTTGGCGCAATGACTTGTACATGCCCACCCTTTTTCTTCGCCCTCAACCGTCTCAAAATCTCCTTCAGAGTAACAGTCTTTCCAGAGCCTGCGGCGCCGGTAAGGAATATGCTCTTCTTTTTGACCGCCAGATCGACCACCTTTTGTTGTTCTTCAGACAGCTCGACTTTCTTCTCTTTAACGGGTGCTTGCACATGTGCCTCTGTTCTTTCCAATTCGCTTAATTCGAATCTTTCATCTGCAGTAAGGGGTAGCGGCTCCAGCTCTAGCTTGAGTCTTTTTGCTGCCGGATCTTCGTTCTCATCCTCTCCAGTAAGATCAATGTAGGCTGAAGTTCGTTTGAAATTTGGGGTAATCTGCGGCAGAGGAGCATATGGGGTAAAAGCAATAGCACCGGGTGGGCTTTGTAACCCAATGCAGTTCTGTGCCGGCGGTCTTGGTGCTTGAGGAAGTGGTGGGTCGTAATAGAAAGGAAGCGGTGACGAAGAAGGTTGCGGGGGATCTGAGGGGTCACCAGCCCAAGTCCTAGGCGCCATCCTTTGCAAATTTTGTGTTGGCTGGAGTATGTTGGAGGGCTCAATCCAAGGCGTAGGAGGGTGTACGTATTTTGCCCAATTTCTCAACTCGTTTTCGGGAGGTGGTGGTGCAGAGCTCGCGAGTTTTGTGTTGACCAAACTTTGCCAATTCGCCCAGCTTTCTTCTGCCGCTCTCATCGAATGAAAGCCTTGATATTTTGCTTTACTAAATCCGTCAACTTGCTCTTTGCATCCTTCCCAGCTTCGATATACTCCTGGTATCCTCCCCCGATAATTGGTCAAAAGTCAGTGTTAGTATTGCTTGGGAAAATATTGACTGAAGCAAATATTACTCTGAGAAGCTGATGCTTACACGACGTAGGTCACTTTTTGATTTTTGGCCATGGTTATGCGTGTGGTTCCACTGCATTGGGTTGGGAAGGAAAACTGCAATGTTAAATTGGTAGACTTTCGTGGGAGACGCGTTCATGAGGGACGACGCGCTCAGGCACAGACCATGCAGATCGTCTTTACCACACAGACTATACCGCTTTTTCAAATCTGCAATACGGATTGTGTACGAAGTAAGTCAATAAGAAATCAATAGTACACATGAAAAGTAGCCTTTGAAAAGTAATGGCCACGAATTTCTCGCACAACTCGGGTTTGAAATGTAAGCACGTGACATATAATTGAGACGTCACTAAGGTTCGAGAAAGTTGAACGAGGGGCAAACAGATAGAACAACCACCCGGAAAATACAAGAAGTAAGACGACGTTCTTCTGAATCCTTGGGCCTGCTATATCAATACTTACAAGTACTGGTATTCCAACCATGGCTTCAGAACCTCCCCTCAACTACGAGGCATCCGCCGGCACTACCCACCTTCAAAGGACCAGCGGTCTTCCCTCAGAAGTAGCCCAATGCCTACAAAACGCAAGATTCGTATGGCTTCTCCCCTTTATACCCCCCTTTCATTTTCCCAGCTAACATATCCCCTTCCAGCTCCACCTCGCAACATGCACGAACCTCTTCCCCCACGTCTCCCTCATGAACTACACCTACCTCCCCTCGAACCCCTACAGTCCCTCCCCAACAATAATAATGACCACCAACCCCTCCTCCAAGAAAACCCTCAACCTAATCTCCAACCCACACGTCTCGCTGCTCGTCCACGACTGGGTATCGCACCGTCCCCCCACCACTGCTCGGCGGGGGTCTACCAATGAGCGAACCGGCTCTCCGCCCCCAGAAGCGTCACGATCTTCGCTGGCTGCTTTACTGCTGAATTTGAATACGAGTGCGTTGAGCAGTATCAGTGCGACGATTAATGGGGAGGCGAAATTGGTTGATAGGGGTACGGAGGAGGAGAGGTATTATAAGGAGGCGCATTTGGACAATAATACGTTTGGGGAGGGGGAGCAGAGGAGTAATGTTTGGAATGAAGAAGGGGGAACTTGTGATGGGGGAAGGGAGAGCTTTATTGAGGGGGAGGATGTTAGGGTTGTGGTTGTGAGAATTACGGATGGGAGGGTATCGGATTGGAAGGGAGCGGTTAGGGATTGGAGTTTGGTGGGGGAAGTGGGGGGAAACCATGTGCAGGCTGAGGGAATGGTCAATGGTGTTACTTCGAGCTAAGTTGGGCCATTTTCTCTGCTAAATTTAATGAATATTGCAGGTGGCATCTCTGCTACGCTAGGGCCAGCCATGCCTTCTCCAGCTCACGTTTCGTCTCGGAGTCACTGGCCAGCCGAACTCTTTGCTACGTTGTTTCCTCTCCAGCTCTGTCAATTTCTTGAACCGCAAATACCTTCCATCGTCTGCCTCCCAGAACCAGACCTCATGCTGATCAGTTGGCGATATTCTCTCCAATTTTGCCACGATTCCAAGATAAATGCTAATGTTGTCCATAAGCTTCCGACATTCTCTAGCGCCGTACCCTGAGAGGAAAGCGGGCTCTAGGTCCAAACTATGAAGGCCTTCTATTTGAATAACAATTTTCCTCAAGTTGAACATTGACCCGCTGGGGCTTAAAATCACCGGAAAATGTGCCGATATGAATTCATTACGTGCCAGCAAATTTCTCCACTCGTTCGAAGCCGTACCCCTGATTGTGATAGTTTCCAACTTGGGGTATTGTGAGAGACGCTCTGTGACGTGGTTGACAACTTCGCCGGCCAGATTCTTATAGGGGGAGAATGGCCATTCCCAGGATGGTATCAATACATGCCTGACAAGGCTGGGCTCTACTTTGATGAATGGCTCGTTTGGCGGCCTAGGCCTCCTTGTCAAATTGACGCTAGTACGGTAGAATTCGTCTCGAGCTTCCTGGTACAGATCATAATCAGGTTTGAGTGCTTGTAGGAGGGCTGGAAGTCCACCGTCCACCGAATACTGGAGGACGCCATCAAGAGCCTATATTTCTAGGCGTAGTTCAGGCGGGAGACGATTGAAGAGAGACATCTTGGATGATGTTCGTGAAGTATGAAAATAGGTGTGTCAACAGGTGAGAGGATGCTACTTTCCCTTATATAGCTTTGGCATTGAGAAGACAAAGAGATTGGGTAAGCTTCAGGTCTTGAGATGAGACTTCAGGAGTCGCTGGCTGGAATAGAAGCTCTAGGTCTCAATGAACCCGTTCTCCTGCTTGTTTCGTTTCCGGACTCACTGACACAAGCTAGAAAGTTCTAGGTATCCTGGGTTCTTGATTTCCAATTCTACCAATTTACCAAGCCTCTATCCTGCACCTCCCAGAAGAAGCCAGTCCTGCCCCCAAACCGTACCTTCTCATATAAATCCACCCATTTCCCCATCTTTCCTTTCGACTTTCAAGTTCACGTCACCAACGACAGAATGGCTACCGCTTCAGATCGATCACCGCCGGGCACATTCCCATTCCAACGTCTTCCACCAGAGATCAGTCTCATGATCTATCCACATGAACTCATCCTGCAACTCAACAAGCAACCTCCGGCACTCCTTATCGCGCTAGCGGTCGACCCAATTTTGTATGCGGAGATGCGAAGTATTTACTTCAAGATCAACGAGTCTGTCTCAACACATACCTGGGGGCAGGATAAGATTCCCAGAAGTCTTGATGTCAGGCATTTACTGCTGAACTGGAACAAAGATACGTACATATTCCCCCACAAAGCATCCGTCAGCAAGATCCATTGAAGTTTTCCAGGTTGGTGCCCTTTAGTAAGACCGAAAGGTACAATAATTTGGAGACACTCACGATCGACAATAAGTTGGGAAAGGGTGTTTATGTATTTACTAGGGCATTTATTGAAACTCTTCTCATACGGTCTAGCCGAATGAGAAGAATCGTTGTCCGAGGCATCGATTACAATCCCCCCTCACCGTCAGGGGTTCAATGGGATACCTTTCGTAGATTCGAACAGCAGCGTGTGTTGGAGCACACTGTTGAATATAGGTCTGATGGGAACTTGTGGGTCTGGGAAATCGGTGAGAAGGAACGATGGAGGGCGAGGGCTGTGTTCAGAGTACGTGGGTCCATACATCAGCAACCAAGCAACTAGCAGCCACCAATACATTAGTAAACAGCGTCAGACACTCCATATTCCTAATCATGCATCAAATAAGATACTCAACGTTCCTCAGAGCATTTTCCTCGACTTAGTACCAGCCGTTGGCTCCCAGAGTGACTAGGAATAAGTCTTCACGCCATCTTTACTGTACCCCTCTACAAAAACCCGAGCTTCAACCTCCTTTAGAACCCATCTCCTTCGCTTTCCTTCTCTTACTTTTATTCTCTTTCTCCTCGAAAAGAAAACTCAAAGAAAATGGCCGCCACATCAACAATATTCCCCTTCAAAACTCCCCCCCTTGGAAATACATCTCAAAATCTACGGCCGGCTACTTATTCTACAATTCAGCAATCAAGCCTCCGCATATAATTCTTGCACTCAGGCGACCCCGCACTATACGCAGAAGCCCGTTCCATCTCAATGACTCCTTTTGAGTCATCAAAATAGGGCATCCAGCCCATCCCTCATACGCCTTGTGCATTCCACGAAATGCTAAAACCGAGTATTTAGCAATCATCTAGGATAAAGCTGGGTAAGTTTCTCCATCCAAACACCTTGTGCTCCTAACTTTTCCGAGGCTAAAATATCCTATTCGAAATCTAGGTACTGGCACGCAGCAACAGAGCGCATACTTGCCGGCAACTTGCAATTGTCGACTATCTCTCTCTATTGACATCATCAGTCGTTTATCTCAAATGTCACGGCCGATAGATGGAACGATCTTCGTGGGGTTGCTTGGTCGCCGGTGCAGCAGAATTGCTGTCAGATGCTGGCGTCCTGAGGAACCTGTTCAGAGGGCCGTGGAAATGGTCGAGGAGGCATTGCGGACGGGTCGTTTACCGATGCCAGTGCTTTCGATTCAGAGCGTTACTGGATGTGTACCCACTTTTGAGGTGGGCGCGTGTGGTGTGGTGTGGTGTGGGTTTGGGAAGGCCTTGATAGGGCGGAATGGCAGGATAAGGGGTGGTAGGTGGTTGATGATTATTATCGAGCATACCGGTAGGATGCTTGATGATGTACGCAAGGCAGTTGGAAGGTACGTGTGACACAGAACGAATGCAGTAGACGTATTTACAAGCTATTATTTTCGAGTATTATAGACATTAAGTAGTCCGAAGGTTAGGCTGGTTAGCGAGCGTAGGTGCATCAACACGCATCAATTCCACCTTCAAAACGCCTTCTCACCAGTATAGTACAAATCCATCTCACGTCATCCTCCCCTCTCATCTGTTCTTTCATTTCAATCCATATAGCCCAAGATATTGGGAACGAAGCCGTGGGTATTCATTACAACTGCTCCCCCCACCCACCTAGGACATCCCCTACACCGTTTCCCATAACCTTCTCTGCATCATGTATCAAGTGAGTACTTTAGTTGTACTCATCCTTGACACGGCGCTGGCTCTCGGCGTCGACGAATGAGCCGCGGGCTGAGCGTCTGCTGCGTTGACGACGGAAGAATCCGAGGTTACCCCCAGCGCCGCCAGATCTGGTGGTCGTCGTCGACTCCTTGCGACCGGAAGCCCCGCAGCCCAGGAACAGGAAGACCGTTGCAAGGAACATGGCGGCCCACGCAGCCCAGACCCAGGCGAAGGCGTAAATTCCGATTTTAGCACTGATACCTGCAGCTCGGAAGGCGTTGCGGGCTTTGACGAATTCGGCGCTGGATTCACGTTAGAATGTAGAGGAGTGAGCTGCATGAATGGTATACTTACGTCATCAATGCGGCCCCAATAGAAAAGAAGGAGAGACCAATGAAGGTCAGCAGCCCAGAGAGACCGGCTACAAGGCGGCTGCATGGTGCAACGACTGCGGTGAGGAAGCCAAACACATTGAAGAGGAAGCCGGCGAGGAAGAAGACCCAGCCGAAACGCCACATGTAGAAATAATAGTTGCTCGTAGTACCGTGATAACGTGGTCTGTTTGTTGTCAGTGTATTGTAATTCTATTTAAGACGTACACATACCCAAGAATGTCCTCTGGAGCTCCTTGGCCGCCTCCAATCCAAGCGGCTCCAAATGGAAGAGCTGGGACAGGAGAGCCGCAGTTTTGGTTTCCCTCACCGCATACATAGAAGAAAGTCCATTGCGAAACTGGGCGTGCGCCTTCGATTCCAGAGGTATCGGCTTGCAAGAAGTAGGTCTTGTTTAGAGGAGTGACATTAGATACACCGCTAAGGACGACGAAGAACATGAACAAGACAGAGGCAGCCAGTAGGACCAGGGAAACGGTCCCCATCGCGCCACCTATGAAGCCATTAATAACGTGCCACTGACCATCCGGCTGGGTGAGAGAACTTACGAAGTCCGGATGCCATTGTGAATTAGGTTATTAGATGGATTATAGAGGGATGTGACGGGGGAGCGAGGTCTTTTGAGTGACGCGAGTTAGCATGCGCAGGAACATAAACAAGGGTAGCTCTCGAGGCAGAGCTCGGAAGCCAAACAGCTCGGATGTCGAGGGAACATACTTGGCGGTTTCGCGAGCAAGGGAGGACGATATACGGCTCCGACAACGCTGACACGGGCAATTGGGATGCTGTTCTGTCTTATGTATATGAAGAACAAGGACGAGATCGATCGTGGGCGGCTGGGGGTATAAGAGGAAATTACCTGTTGCTCTTAGCACGCAGCTATGGATTTTAGCTGGTGATGGTTGTGATGACGATGCAGTCTCGGCTGTTGCTGCTAGCTTCACCTCCAGCGCCGGTTGGTGTGCGGGAAATTGTGGACTTGGGGCTTCGCTTTCCTCACTTTGGAGCTCTCAGATGTGAAATCCACGCCCCGTTACACCGAATTATGCTCAGAGTGGACTGGGTCGAGGAAACGATGAGCTGTCCGTCACGTGTGTGTAACTACAAACCGGATTGAGGTGATGTCCAAGTCATGATGTGAAGTGTGGCTTTCGGTCTACGTCACTCTCAGATCCCTGGAATGAAGATCCCCGAAGCTTGGCAACCGACTACTCCCAAGGTCTGAAGATCTTGAGGCTGAGGAGAAAGGAAAGAAATCCCAAATTCTGGGGAAGGACAAAGGAGACAATTGGAATTGCATAATAACTGCAAGTGAAGAAATAAAAATCTGGAAACGTTTCAGAGAAATAGAAAGATCAGACGAACCCTTGGGACCCCCTGGACAGAACAATACTCAGGGCCCAGTATGCTCCAGGATGCACTTGCTGTTCCTGTGACGCTGGTCCTGTGAGAGTGGTTCTTTCCTTCGAAACCTTGTTTCTTACAACTGGCAACTATGAGGCAATTGACGACTCATGTCGTCGAGGGAATCACAAGCATGGGCGCATCTAGTTTTCCCTGCCCTGAAGCTTGCAAGCGCCGATGTTCAACCACGGCAGAGTAAATCGAGAGTGTGGGGGTTAGCACGTGACTGAAGTTGTCCTTTTTTCTCAGCAATCAAGCACGATTGATTGTTTGCTTGATGCAGATGTATAAGAAATCTTCGAGTTTCGAATCTGGCAACCATGAACATGAACATTTATTCATACTCGTAGCTGGAGGATGGCTGATGCGGGCTTTCCAACCACGCGAATTTCGTTGCTGCTTTCGCTTCCCCGCGATCGTAGTCAGTCTTCGACCTGGAACAGCATTATTGCAACCATTCGTATCCTCAACACGCTTTCAACAACTTGCTACCGACGAGAACACCTCCCAATGCCTCTCGATAGCTCCAGCACTTGACCTGGAAACCTAAGACGCGTGCGTTGTGGCTTGCACACCGCCAGATCTTGAAACAGCTCCAGCACCACGACCACGACCACGACTCCACAATCCCTCCAACGCTAAGCACACGATACCAATCGACGCCAATACGGTACAAATTATCGCTGTTATACGCCGCCACTATTCGTCCTTTATGCCTACGCCTTTATATGCAGCAGAGGTCAGCGGCGCCGCCAGAAATATCCGGACCTCAACTGCCGCCCACAAACGGAGAGGCACATACCCACAAGTACATGAGAAGCAAGCGATGGGATAGGTCCTCTAGGATAAGCTCGAAAGCAAACGACTACATTGCGCCAGGATGACGAGGCCTTCGACTGGTGCTCTACAGCAGATATCCATAGGGATGGCGAATATGTCCGGGTACAGCCAATTGCGGACTCTCGTCACGCCGCGAGATCCCAATAAATGAGTACACGGTACAGTGGCCATACTCTCTTAAGAAAGAAAGAAGATGCCAAAAAGATGCGGCAACGGCTTCTCTATCAATGGGAATATATATCATCAGCAGCACAACCGCCACCTTGCTCGTATGCCACAAGTAAAGCCGGACTTTTCGCCAGCCCCACGCAGGGAGCAGAAGGAACTCTCGATCGCCCTACATCTACTATCCGTTGAGCTTCCGGAGTTGACAACGGTTGAAAGACAGGAAGGTAACCGGGATTTAGGACCAGACCGGAGACGAAACCAATTACGACGAGCTCCGACACTACTCATCCACTCCATACTTAGCATAGTCTCCTCTGAGAGCACAATCACGAGGAAATGTCCATCTCTTGTGAGAAACTGAGCATTCAAGAGCAGGATGCCAGAGAAGCACTTAATTGTCTCACTACTAGTGAGAGATTCAGCATGAAGACCAAAGAGAAAGAGATGATATCATTCAAGCCTGCGACGACAACAATACATGATTCTCAGAGCGCCTCATCCTATGGAACTCAATATCCAGGAAAGTAAAATCAGTCCAGCTAATGCCCTCCTCAACAACAGAATTCATATATACAGCTCAGAAGTGAAAGGAATCATCATGGCTCTCACAGCTTACATTCGGCAATGGACAGATCAGAAAACGAACCCCGTCCTGTTTCGGAACCTTCAGTTTGGATCTTCATTCTCAATTCAGAGTTATTGACAAGTCTCTCACATCTATGCTCCTGAACCATCCATCCACTCAACCTTTCCAACAAGCCGATTCCGCCCATGCGAGATAGGAACTGCATACTGATCCCGAACAACCCCATTCGCCATTACCCTCGGCATATCGGATGTTGAGGTTAGCTTGACGACGTGAATCTCTTGCTCGAAGTCAAGAGCAGCATAGCACAGCTTCTCCTTGATGCCATGGATGATTTGGTCTACTGGGGCAACTTCTTGCTCAAAATCAAGAGCAACATAGCGCAGCTTCTCCTTAATATCACGAATGTTTTCTCGCTCCGCAGTCAACCTCGTTCCGCCGCATGAGGACTGGCGGTTTGAATCTCTTGCTCGAAGTCAAGAGCAACGTAGCACAGCTTCTCCTTAATATCACAGATGATTTGGTCTTCTGAGGCAATCTCTTGCTCAATGTCAAGAGCAATACAACACAGCTCCTCCTTAATGTCACGAACGATTTCTCCGGTACCTCATTGCATCGGAGGAGGAAACTGGCGGTTTGAATCTCTTGCACGAAGTCAAGAGCAACATAGCACAGCTTCTCCTTAATATCACGAACGTTTTCTCGCTCGGCAGTCAACCTCGTTCCGCCGCAGGAGGACTGGCGGTTTGAATCTCTTGCTCGAAGTCAAGAGCAGCGTAGCACAGCTTCTCTTTGGTGTCACAGACAATTTGGTCCTCTGAGGCAATTCCAGGTTCAAAGTGGAAAGCAATATGACAAAGCTCCTCCTTTTTGCCATCGACACGGGGTTGAGGCGTTGTGGGGCAGTGACGGAAAAAATTGTCATCCCGGTTGGTCGCACCGTCAACGAGAGCCGTGATTCCTCTGGCGTAAATTGTCTTTCTTGATTTGAATCAGACCCACTTCTTTATCTTTGAGGGATCGGCAGCGTCTGGCCTCGCTCTCGTAGTCAAGCTGGTAGCCACTACCTCCTGAGGCTTTGGCGGTTCAGGACTCTCGGAAGGTTTTGCGGGGAGCGGGAGAATTGGGAACGCTATTCTAGAGTCGATGGTTGCCATGCCGTTTGTCGTGTTGAATTTGGCGCTCGCCACCGCTGTCGTAGGATCCGTCTGCAAGTTGGAGGAGAAACCTTGTCATTTGAGAAATAGTTGAGCTTGTGCTGGCTGTGACTGGTGGCTGGTGGGCCGAGACTGAGCCTATAATTGATGGACACTGGGTTCGCCGTTGGCTGGAGATCAAGGAGGAGAGGTGGGACTCGAAGACTCGTTTCCATTTCGAGAGTGACAGTCGAGACGCCGGATTTGCTGGACGCGTACTTCGGAAATCATCAAAAGGATCGATCTCGCTATTGTCGGAATCATCATCATTTTCACTTTGGCCATTCAATGTCTGTGCTCTTGCGGGTGTTTGATATCGATCTCTGACGGCCTTGATGTCCATGATGCATTTGTCGATAAGAGCGACCTGCTCACCAAATGGATGATGGCCATAGACAAATTCTTCCACAGGATACCGGATTTCTGGTTTGGCGTGTGTCAATCTTGTAACTAGGGGGCAGAATTCGCTGCGTGGGCCATCTTCTCTGGCCGTCATCCGTGACTCGGTGCGAGGGATACTGTTTCGAATCGTCATGCTTGATTCGGTCCGAGGATCATATTCCGTAGTGCTTGTGGGGATTTTGAAGTTGGAAGAGACAGACTTCCCGACGAAAAGGGCTTGGTGGTCGTGCGATTGTGTCCTTGGGTATAAGGCCGATTGGGCCCAGTCTGTCTCTTCCAACCTCAAAATCCCCACAAGTACTACAGAATATGATTCTCGAACCGAACCACGCATGACGTGGGAGTTGCGCAATAGTGTCGAGGGTGCCGAACATGAAGACAAGATCCTCCTCTGGCTCATCGTTCTTTCCGCATCCGTGAGAAGAATTCTTGATTTCGACCTGCGAGTGGGTAAGGAGTACGAGGCTGCAGAAGATTACGAATGAAATTCGTAGTCAATAAGCGACGAAAGTTATAAGCGAGGTGGAGATTATGAGGAGACGTCGAAGATGAAGGAGGAAAGCGACAGCCGAATCTGGATTGGGAGAAGGAAGGGAATCGCTCCTGGATTGCTGCTCACCAGCTTCCTATACGATTCTTCGGATGTGAGTTGACTCTGTTGGAACTTGGTGGAAAGTAGGTCTTGATATACTGCGCTTCATTTCAAAGGGCCCGATGTGCCGTTTTGGATGGGAGGTTCTTGTCTCTGGTCTTCACATAGCCAAAGTTTGCCCAGACATCCGCCCCTTTGTAATGATTTGGCGCCAGAGTTGCTGGTCAGGGGGAGCTCGCGCCTTCTGAAACCCCAGAAAGCGCCGGCAGAGCAGGACCATGGCCGTAATGAGCCTCCTTTCTCGTGCTGCGATGGCCACGTACTTCCTCATGTCTAACGCCACCATGTCTTTGCTCAACATTCTGATATCGACTCCTATCCCTCCGCTCGTTTCCTGGCATGCTGGAAATACTATTTTCGGTGCTCTTTCGAAGCACCAGGAACTTGCGCAAAGATGGTATTACCAGCACCCTGTGAACTGACACTTTGGTCCTCGGACGAAGCGACAGATAGGCCTGGAGAAGAACGTCGTCGGTCTCCAAGACCTGGGGGTTGTGAGTGCAATCTTTGGTTGACGCGATTTAAGTTGGCGTTGATACCCCGCTGGCTTCGTCTTGCAGGCTGCCAAGATGGAAAACGCAAGATTGGAAGATTCGCGACCGGAAGCATCGGTGAGTTGACAGCTGAGCCCTAGCGTCTACTGTGTCCTTGAATCGCAGATCTCTCAAGTACAGACTATCCAAAATTCTGCTATAGAGTCTCGACAGCATTTTTGATGGTTGTAGATATGGCTACTATGGATCAAGTGATTCAAGGCCGGGTTTTATTGATTTGGGACCTCCCACTCCTCGCCAAACGAATGATCAAAACCTTAGGCGTAGGTGCGGAGATCTTGCAGGCTAAGCTGGCTGGCATAGACAACATCAACGCCTAGGGCATCGCAGATGGTAAGCTTGTATCGGGCCTCCTTGTCTTCAGTTGAGTCGTCAGCGGAACCCAGGATTCTCTGCTCTTGTGCCTTCATGGCGATCTCCTTGGTCAAGACGGGGCAGGAGTTTGCGCCAATTTGGAACGCTGAGAATGACCGGTTATTGATTGCCCTTCATACGCACACGCACCAGAGAGGATAAGACAGGCAAGCTAGCGAGACGTGGTTGCGTTTCGAACGCTAGTAACCATTGATCCTTGGTTCGCTATGCCGCGTCGCTTTGATGGAGTGTTAAAGTCGTCGCTGAAGGCGTCTTCGTCAGAGCCATCCCATTCGTACTTGAGCTTTCTAGTAGAACAGATCCAGTCTATCTCGTAAGATGGAGAATGTGACGTGACGTGTTTGGAGATGGCGTGGTGCTGCCTTGTCGGGATTGCCTTTCAACAAAAGGGGGATAAGGATCACACCAGACATTTGTCTAACCTCTCTGTGGGAAGCAGTATGCTTTCTGGCGGTCGCCGCGAGGAATGATGGGAGGTTGGCAAGGAGGCTGGAAGATAACATTAGTAAGTTTCAAAAAAGAAGCAAGTTACAGAAGGAGAACAAGTGCTGACTACTTCTGAGGGAAGGATCCAGTCAAGACTAGCTCAGCAGCTGGGGTCGCCACTGGCTCAGAGCTGGTGATTGCGTTGTCTAGGCTTTCCTAGCAGAGGAATTAGACATACCTAGAAAGGGGCTCTCGGTTCTTCTCTTGGCTCTTGTTGACGTTGGGCCTCAAGCTTGGCAAGGCGAGAAAGCCATATGCTTTGATGCCTCCACTTGTTGGTGCGGGAGAGATGCTTGACGTGATGTCGGCCGGCCATCGAGAGATAGTAAAGCTCGAAGTACGGGCATAGAAATGCAACTTGCTTGACTCGAGCGTCGATGGGCTCAGAGGTGGCTCTGGTAAGGAAGGCTTTTTTAGATCGTAAGTGGCATCAGGATTCGTCTTCCCCATGTTTGGGGCAAAGACAGTCTCAACATGCACCTATCTTCTTGCTGTTGTGTCAATATTATATTCTTTCGTTAATTTTTTGGCTGCGAGGTTCAGGGGGTCTTACAGTCAGGGCCCCAACCCTAATGCTAGCTTCCCAAAGTGAATTAGGGGGAGGAAAGAAGAGAGTTGTACGATTGAGGAGTATCAGAGTATGGCTGAGGTACTGCGGTAGCACGCTGGTAGTTGTGATAAACTCGATGGATACTGAAGCTCATGGTGTACCTAGGTAGCTTTACGGCGTAGGAGTTGCGTGGTGCGTTTCTTGACGGAGGCAGGCTCGATTCAAGATAGGGGTGTCCACGACATCATTGCTGTGTTTGCCACTTTTTTGCTTTGCGTGCTTGCTGTCAGTTGACTTTATTCGCATGTGGGTAGTAGTAGTGGTGTGTAGATATAGAGGGGGAGGATGCGTAGTGTTAAACAATTACTGCCACTGTTTGCTCAGTCGAGCGATCTTTTGTCTGCCGCCGCAATTGCGCCATTGCCTTTGATCCTGCTGTCTACTGCATTCCCCTGCGTTTGTCTATATCAGCATGCTTTTACCATTATAGTACATGTATTATCGTGCTGGTGGTTACCTTTCAACGAGCAAGTTCCAACACTGCCTCTCCTGACGCGGGGTGCTTGTGAAAGGCCGCTGCGTGATTCTCAGTACGGTCACTTTACTTTCTAGCCATGTGCACCTCATGGATTTGATCTTTCATGGCTGAAGGAAGAGGTAGAATGATTATAGGTGCTGATGTTGTTGATGGAGGGGAATAGAAGGTGGAGTTGGACCTTGCACCGAGTAGCACCAAACATCTTTATTAGGGCTAGCTCGCAAGTGACAGACGGCTGCTGTCTCGCATGTGGATTTATTTACCACACGCGCTTCTCAGATTAAGCTTCCCACAGCTACGAAATACACAAGCCCTCCGGCCACCACAAACATGGCATCCAACACGTACCTTCTTCAATTTGTTATCTACATATTCGTTCTTCAAGCCACAAACTCGTCCAGAGCAACTGGTGTCACTACTGCAACAGCTTTTAGAGCATAGGGATTGATCCTAGACTCGTGCTTTCGTCAATCGCTTTCCCTACACAGATCAAAGCCCAAGACCAACGATTCGCGTTTCTTGCCCCGCTCTCCACCTCGTCCACCCCTCTGGATTCGCTTCCCTATCCTCGTCCAGGGATTTCTCGAATGCCTTCTCACGATTGAAGCCTCTGGCCTCGGAAAATCACCGGAGACTTTGGAAGAACTCTACTGCCTACTGAAGACGTATCCTCCGCTTCTAGATTCTCTCGCCGCTTATGTTGCATTCAGACTCTATGGCAATCTTCTGACCGAAATCCCTCTGGCCGAAAACCTTCTTCATCTTCTAAAGCTTCCCCGTGAGCTCCGCGACATGATATGCGCATGTGTCTTGCAGCAGCCGCTTCATGACAACCGCCCACCGGGGATCCTTCAAACGAACTCACAGCTGAGGCAAGAGGCTTTACCATTATACTTATCTACCAACTATTTCCTCACCGGAAGTTTACGCAGTATGAAACTTTGGATGCTCGCTCCCCTCCGTAAGATCAGACACCTCAAGATAGATATGACCCCCTCACAGTGAGTCTTCACATTATCGTGGCAAGTTCAGAGCATAGCTAACGCTTCTTTGCTATTAAAAGACGCCCGTCGTTAGCTATGCAAACTTGGGGCATTCGCAGGCTTAGCATTTCCAACTCCTATATGGAGAATTGGCTCGAGACTATAACCCTCAACATCACTACTGGCGCGTTCGCCTTTGGCCACTCGGCTACCTACGTACCTTGGTCAGAAGCAATCTGTGATCTTGTCAGAGCGTCCCACAGAGGGATTTGGAAGGTTTCGGTACTTGTCTCCACTAGCAGTGGTTCAGACGAATTCGAATTCAGCAGACGATTCATTGCTGATGAACTTCTCAACGAAATTTCACAGGTACTGGGCTTCCAATGTCAGCGTGTTGCGCGCGCTCTTCGTGCTGAAATTCTCATATGGGAAGGAGATGCCGAGAATATGATGGAATCAGCCTCTGCCTATTACTATAGGAAAAAAGAGGTTCTTGTTGAAGGCTGGAGATAGGAGGGGGCCTTGGGAGTGTAGGATAATGATTTGGATTGATTTCCGGGCTTCTTGCATTGTCATCATTCGCTTTCATGTAGCTACTTCCGAATGAAACCCAATTCTAGAAAGCTCTCAATTTCCCGACCTCAGTCTTTAATGTTCGTTGCCATAAAGATCCGCATTCTAATCAATCACAATTGATAGCTCATTCGGAGATGACCTTGAAGTTGGATAAGTTTACAAGATTTCACGAGAAGTTCCAATCAAGAAGTTCCGTGATGTGATAACTTGTGGACCAAATGGGCATGTCTTTCGTCCACTGCCCTAATGAAAATGTGTCACTGATAGTGATACTTCCTGTGGCATTATTTATAGACTTCCATGGTAGTATTTAATATAACCCGTCAATCAGACTTGTAGAGGGGGCAGTCTCTCTCCCATAAATGCCACAGAGATCTGACTAGCACATGGTACGCGGTTTAAAATAGTTATTCAGCTAGCTTGGGCCAGCCCCTACGCCCTCCTAAAATCTTTATGTGATTCGTGGCGCATGGGGGTCTGGCTCACGCAGCTCCAACCCCAATGCCAATTTGTCACCCCAAAACAATCCTCACTACGCCTCAACTTAACCCTTGGCTTTCTCCAGAGTAGCATATGTAGCTATCCTGACTATTCTGCCTTTCCCGGTCGTAGTATCTAGAAGTGATGTGCCACCATTTTATTTCGAAGAGCGACTTCTGGCGCTTGAATTCGGGATCCGAGATGCAAGGTAAGGGGGAAGGTACGTGAGATATGATTGTTTGGGGTGAGAGAGAGGCTGCGAATCTGCCAAGAGCTAATCACCGCCGGTTTTAGGGAGGAACGAGGTTGTAGGATGGATCCTGCTGCCGAGATCTGAGGTGGAGGATCCGCTGCCATGTCAAAAAGTCGTCAGCACAGGGTCATTGAAGCGCCTTTGTAGTAGTAGGGAGCTATTGAGCTTTTCAAATCTGGGAAGGAAGAAACGAGGAATGAAAGGTTTGTCTCTGCCTCAGCTGGGGGGAGAAGGGGAAGGCCGACCCACCACTCCTGATCGACTACATGGCTTATCAAATGTCTTTCAATCTCCCAAGTCCCATCTCAACATCCATATCAGCACCGTGAATCTTCGTGACAGCTGTATGTCTTCGTCGTGAGAGATTGTGGGGTCCGCTGCTCTCTCTCCTTTCTGACTTCGGCTAGAGACTCTCAGGGTAACTTCGCCGACATCGTCCGCACACCTCTGCGGCTTGTGTTATTTGTATGCGAGATCTTGTATGATCTGGGAAGTCCATTTGAGATGATTTGCCGTGATTCCTTTGGCGTTCCTCTCGTTGTTTGCGTCAAGTTGATTTCAAGAGATTCAAGGCGGGAGAGGGTCGCTTCATGCCTGCAGCCGGTTTTCTTTGGTAGAGTCTTATGAATCGCTTCAATGCTTTATCCTGGGCTGTGCAAATCAGTGTATTGGGGTTTGGAAAGGTATGTTCAATGTTCCTGGTGATATTGTTGGCATTTCAGCTAAATTTGCTGCACGCTCGACAAGGACTTTGCGACAACACATATCACGCACGTCAACGAGCATTCTTTCTTCGTAGAGCCACGGTCCCCAGGCCAACTCCTTGACTTCCATGCTCTTCTATCTCGCTTTAGATCCTAAAGTCCCACAACTAGAAACCGTTTGAAAAATACATGCTCATCTGTCTCAGCAACGGTCCTACACAACCCCTCAACCCAACACTAAATCAACGGCAGCTATTCTTGCACTTGCGAATCCATTCCAAGCCACAATAGGATTTTGATGTAGAATGTGGCAGTAGGAGACAAAATCACAGCCGCGTATCTAATAGCAATTCTGGTCACAACCGCAACGCCCTCACCCTATGCTTGATTATTCAAAAAGATTCTCGTCAACCTCATCACCAAGGTTACAAGCCCTCAGGGCCTTCGGATCATCTTGCTCGCTGGCAGAAATCTTGCAAAATAGCCTTGCATCAATAGTCCAGCATACCGTGCAGTTCTAGTTATATCGACGAATTACCGCACGTTACACTTGGCTCTCTCTTGCAACACATCCTGAACTTCCCTTTAGTCAAAGAATCTGTCGCTCGGCACGTTTTCTTTGCAATGGATGGTGCTTCCTCAAGCAGCGACGCTTCCACGAAGGGTGATGGAAACATCTTTGTGGCTCGTATCAAGACTGTTTTATATCAGTTGGTCGGCTACTGCCTGCCTCTCCGCGGGCGGCCCGCCTTATATCAAGAGCTCAAGTCGTTCACGTTGTTTGAAGAGCTACCCCAAGAGCTTCGAGATATGATCTACGTTCACCGTTCTGGTCTGCCATACCCTCTGCTACTACTCTGCAAAAATGACCCTCGAAGTACCAACAAAGGATACTATGAAGTCAAGTCTACCAACTTTGCAGATTTCTTGAAGCTCAGCAAGACCGATGTTGCCAGAATAACAGACCTGAAAGTTACTTGGGTGACGACCAGGGTTCATTTACCACAAGATTATGATAGGTGAGCTTGAGGAACAATCATCTAACAGAATCTAACTAACTTCTAACAGCGTTCGTGATAGAGTGGCCGATTTCAGAACCCAGGGTGCCACTATGGAGTCAGCTAACAACCTCAAGTCCATCACTCTGGATCTTTCGAGAGACTGTAATGGTTGCGCTTACTACCTCCGGACGATGACAGGGCTGATTCTGGCTACTAATTCGAAGATATCGAGTGTGACTGTGGTTCTTCGACTAGCTTGCTCCAAACCTTCATGGGCATCTTCTTCTCGGCTAGAATCTGCACAAGAAGCCATAACTCAACAACTGGGATTTGCTGGAGTGTCATTCAAGAACCATGACCAAAGCCTCTATGCGATCTGCTGGGAAGGAGATGCCACTGCTATGAAACAATCAGTGAGGGCAAATGCAGACTATTTACCCTGAAGAGAGAGAGAGAGAGAGAGATTGAGTTCTTTGTATAGTAACTACTAGTAGATAAGTCAATAAGATCTTAGCATGCCTCTTAGTTTGTGATGATTCTCCTATAAAAGTATCGAGCTTGGTTTATGCAACACATAAATTATCAGTGAGATATTCTAATAGGAGATTTAAAGAGATATATATGTCGAAATTGAATTGGTGGTAATCTCTCAAAAGTTGTGAGACATTTTCTCATCTTGAAGCAATGGAATTTGGAAGTGATTTACTGGAAATGTCTCACTTGTAATGAGACATTATCAATATCAACACACTCCTGTGGTTGGTGTTCAGTCGCAATACGTGGAAAATGAATCCCTCAACTAGATAGTCTTTAATTCGATAGTGAAACTTCACTCAAACACTACCGCAATTTCACACTTGAGCCCTTGTTAAAAAACCTCCAATATCTAGGCTTAACCAAAGCATTGTCTTCTCTTCCTTTAGACCATTCGTCCCTTTGCATTCAAGAATAAATCCGAAAGTTGTGGCAATGAAAATTCGGAAGCAAATTCGAAGATTTCGTCAGCCGCTGGTCTGAAAAGAAAAGCCCAAGAAAGAACACTGGTCCATTTCAAGAGGGTAAATGAGTGATTTTTTTTTTTTTTTTGGATGAACAGAACTTAGGAGCAATCGTAATATTTCCCGAGGCAAGCTCGAGTGAGCGAGAAGGTGCGACCAAAGCTTCCCCTCATGGCTTCCTGGGAAATGTGAGCA
>Ga0247778_1000546_pt1 | contig 42213 bp, 33 predicted proteins | sample UWRJL049202B5_FD_179939 | JGI IMG/M metagenome (GOLD analysis project Ga0247778, IMG submission 179939) | Plant litter microbial communities from Arlington Agricultural Research Station in Wisconsin, United States - UWRJ-L049-202B-5 | ecosystem: Environmental > Terrestrial > Plant litter >...
TATCGCATCGCAGCGTTCTTCGAACAAAGAGCGACTAGACAAAAGGCCTCGCGGTGGACCGGATTTTGAGTGTTCCACAGAGCGCGAGACAACAAGAAAACCTTCTTCAAGATTCACTTTCTCTTTCTCTTGCCAATGTCCCACTCTGTATGAGACAATCAGAAAGGATGCAATATCAGTCGAGACATATTTGAGAATGTCTCATCCCGTTGAGCACACTCAGAATTAGTGCCGTCCGCCGCACACCGACCCGTACCTAGGCGACAACTAGGGGGCTTTAGCGAATAGTTACAGCACAGCGCCCCAACCCAAAAAAAGCCTACATACCTAAGAGTCACAAATCAATCAGGATTGCAAAGGATAAGCTATCAAAAGTACAAGCAAAATAACAAAAAGAGGAGTTTCGTCGCCGGCAGGATTTGAACCTACGCGTCCGAAGACAACAGATATCTACGTGACCAATGAGATCATTCAAGTCTGTCCCATTAACCACTCTGGCACAGCGACTTTGTTGAGGATTTGATTAATAATTCACCTTATTGTAATACATACGTCTATTACGTCTACTAAACAAAAAATTGCGGGCATTCCGGGGCTTACAACAAGCGAGCAATACCCCACAGCATTAAGCGGGGCACCAATTTTGGTATTACTGACAGTATTTGATTTATTGCTAGGTTGCTAGAATATCTGTAAAGTTAGTAAGTATACGAATGCGTACGAATATACTGGTATCAAAATCCAGAGTAAGTAGGCCACTTCTATAAATTGGCGATCGTGTATAGGTCGTATGCTGGCTTAATTAGCGGGGCTCGATGATGATTGATGATAATGAACCACTAGCTGTCACGAATTTCCCTAAGAGATCTTGAAAAATTGTAGTATACAACGTCTGGCGCCGGGCAAAAAGTGGCGTTGAATATTACGGAACTTGAATGTCCCACTCGACGTGGAACACTCAAAATTAGTGCCGCTTTTTTTTTTGTCACACCAGGAGGATGTCCATGCAATATGAAGACGCAAACCAGATGGCCCATTCATTCAATAAAGACCTTCAGAATAGGCCTGGTGGGCCTCAAATCTTTCCCCGACCTAACAAATAGTAAGATCTCAAACCATCGGGGTCGCAGTTGTATTCAGTTACCTGATCACTAACCATACCATCGCATCTGTCCTCTTTCATTTCCTCATAATGCCCCAAGCTCCGAGACATTATCCACAGCATCAAGCTCTATCCTGGGCATCCTTCTCTCACTTTTCTGCCTTCCCTCCCTCAGCTGCCGTCACAATTCTCCTCCTCTCCTCCGGACTAAACCCTTCTGTCCCCTGCCTCAAAGCACCCACCAAAATTCCCAGAGAATCATCCCTAAAGTCATCTGCCCCACGGACCTTATCCAAATCTTCAGCGAATTCTTGGGTGGCGCGCTGCATGTAGAATTGCGTGAAGGCGGCAGAAATTTCGGCGTCTGATTTAGGGCCTTTTGAGGTTTCCTGAGTGGTGGTAAGTAGTGGCAGTGTGTTGGAGGATTTCGTTGCGGATATAGAAGTACGTACAGTATTTTGAGAAGGGTGAGCTGGTGGAGTTGGGGATTTGGTGGTTGGTTGGATCTCGTAGTCGCTTTCGCTGTCCGAGGAGACTGCTGGGGTCAGCATCAGGCGGGTGGGCTAGATTCGACGGGCTTGCCTTGCGTTCGTGACTTGTTCTTCTTACGCCGCTTGGGCTTGAGTTGTTTGCTAGTATCCATTTTTGGATGTGGTTCTGGGATGTCGAGGAAGGAGTATGTTCCGTGTATATTTTTTTGTACATGATCACGTGGGGTAGGAACAAAGAGTATTTGGTTTGGCTTCATTATTCTCACTGTAAAAGTTAGAAATTGCCCGAATATGGAGTTTCTTTGGCTTCATACTGCTCTATCTCAAATAAATAAGTTGCTTTTATCGGTGGAGGATATAAGTATCATAGTTAGGACATTGGATCAATCGGCAGGGTGCAGACTCCTGAGGCCAATATGGAGTAGGTGAATATTTCGTTCTTTAATGCCCTCACCCAGATTAACTATGGACAGTCTTGATTTAGCCCCAATATCATGATATTTATTTCTAACTACTTCAAATAGGTAGCTGTGCTTAGACATGACCAGCAATACACCCGACTCACGTCGTCACCAACACATCGACGCAAGAAGAAACCGTATGGAGGCTTATTAACTTAGCACCCCATTCATCCTTCATCCCGGCTACTCAAAGCTAAAGATGGTCAATGAATACCTGCCTTCAAATCAGATGGTCCTCCCATTCAAACCTCTCAAAGAGGGTTCTGATCCGTGTGTCCGCCTCAAATGAGATACATCAACATAATGCAATGCTGACGATCATGAAGTAGTCACAACAATGGGCTCGAAGATGAGTTCCAAGCCTGCCGATGTTGGTGGGGCCAGTTCGTCCTTCCCCGTCCATCCACAGTCTGCAGCCCGCGCACCTCCTTCTGATGCCAAAGACTATCTCAGTGTGGCGCTCCTTCCACTGCTAGGAACGTTCTCCATTGCTTCAACATAAACATCATTTGGAACCCAAATTGTCTCGCATTGAGAGGGACATTCTTCTTTTTGGCCGAAAATACTTTTCATCTTCAGAGTCAGCAAAAGGGGGCCACGATGCCTGAAGAGAATATACCCACCACGCAGCCAGGGCCAGAAGACCCAGGGGTTAATCCGGACCAGGGCGTAGGAGAAAGGGCCAGTTCGGGCCACGCATCAAGCGGCGATGCATCCACCAGTGCAATGCCACAATCGGCGGGTATGACTCTCGACGGAGCCGCTCCGGATCTGGTTCAGGCAGGACCGTCGAGAGCGCCGGCTGTACAACCTCCAGTCAATCCAGCAGTGGCACAACAAATAACTCTCGGTATGAGAGAGATTGACCGAGCTAACGATCCTGGATACATAAACCATATGCGAGATACGAACCCTGAACGGTATCGGTACCTACTCGAGGTCCGGGACGCAGGTGCGGGCGGTCTTACCCCACCCCAGCCTCCACCTCCACCCATGAACGGTACTTCGCACGTCAATGGCTCTTTTCGTACGCTCAATGGCTCAACACCAGACACTAGGGTTCGTTCCGATCCCTAACAGGAGAGGAAATGCTGATGCCTATAGCGCAATATTGATCGCCCCAAGTTTGCACCTGGTTTTTTCCCGGGCGATGAAGATGAAGCGAATCGGCCTCCGCCTATCGTTCCAGAAGGTGGCAGATCATACCATGAAGAGGAAGATGGATGGGGGGCATATCAAGGAGCACGTCGCGACGGTGCCGCAGAGAGGATCGAACAATTGCAGAGGCAACGCGAGAGGACGGATGAAGACGACGACGACGATCAGGACGGCGAGGGAGGTGCAGAATAATAGAAAATGGCCTACTGAAGTTACTGAAGGTAGTCCATCATTGAGATAGGATTTTTGTGTACAATTCAGCGGGTAGGAACGATATCCTTGGCTCAAAACAGTCGCTAGGAAAGGGGGAAGGAAAGGAGAACAAGTGTCTTATTAGACGTAGTACAAGGTTGGGGTGGGTTGTCCAGGTACAACTCTGCGGATCGAGAAAATAATTTTCATCAAAACAGTCACTACAACAGAGGAGCAGAAAGGAGTACGTTTTAGTACCAGTCAGCATCAGTAGCCTTATATTGAATTCAAGAGTTTCCGTCAAAACGTGGAAGGACTGATGTCTTGTGCCATTTCCGCGCGCACCATTTTCGAGACTCGTCTGTACAATACCTAAGCGGCAATTGTAACCTCGACCTCGACACCAGCCTCGATGTTGATGATAATCTGCTTGACAACCTCGGTTGGGGCGTTGAGACTATACAATTCATCAGCGTCGAACTCTTTTATCGACCTTGCTAGAAAGTACTCACTCAATCAATCTCTTGTGGATTCTCATCTCAAAGGTGTCCCAGGTCTTAGAACCCTCACCACAGGGAGTCTTTCTGGTGGTAACCTTCAAGGTCTTGGTGGGGAGGCGAACGGGGCCCTTGACGCGGAGATCCTTGGACTTGGCACGCTCAATGAGCTCCTGGCAGACCTTCTCGAGGGAGGCGACCTTGCGGCTGGTAAGGGTGATGCGGATTTTGTGCTGCTTCTACAGGTTGCGTACGTCAGCTTTCAATGCGACCACATAAAATATTTCGCGGAGTACGTACTGGGCCTTCGCCGCCGAAGTCTCCCTTCTCTGGCTTTTGGTAAGACATTCTGATGGCTGTATGGGTGATCCTTCACGACTCGAACGTTTCAGTTACGGCAAAGTGATGAAGGTGATCGGGGGTTGCGTTGCGATGCGATGTGCGTTGCGTTGCGTGGTCGATGAAGAGGAGAAAAAAGTTCCGATGCCAAAATTCTAGTGTGGTGAGTGTGGTGCGGGTGCGGGTGCAACTCTTGGCGCTGCGGATCAAGCGAGGCAAGAGCATGACCTCTTATTGGTCGGTGCTATGAACTCTCCCCTCCACGGGCTGGCCGGCCATTCTTGCGGTCATTACCTATTACTCCTGCCTGCGTCCTAAGGAGTCACCAAAATCGCCAACCTGGAAAAATCATGGAATATAAAATTCACCAAAGTAGTTGACCTTCCTCTTCCTTGGATGTCAAATCGAGGTCGACTCTCACTCCGCCACTTTGCTGTTGCGCTCAATCAATTCAAAGTCTGCACTCTGTTGCTGCAAACGCCTCCAGAAATTCAGAATGACCCTGCAACCAAAAGCTCTTCCCCCTTTAGCACCCTTCCCTGAAGCCGCCTGGAGAAACCATCTGATCCCAGCAGAATGGGAAGCTTGTCTCGATGCCTGGATAAGTATTTCCAGCGCACATTTGTCTTTGACAGCCCCAGATTTCCTACGAATATCTGTCAAAGATGACTCCCTACCACACTTCCTCACATCTTATGCAGCAGAGGCAGCCCTGTCTCACGTGGATCCCCCTTCTACCGACCTATCGAAGACGCAGCAGTTACGAAAACAATGCTATTTGCTCTCCTACAGGCTTCTGGATGTTGATCCAGTTCCACAGTCACTCCTTTGTTGGGAGTTTCTCGCGGATGTAAGCAAGATATATGGCCAGCGCCACGGTTCCAAAATTACAGAGCTTGCCTGGAAAAAGAACTCGTCTCATGTAGAGATTTCATTGGGGTCCATTAAGGCTTGCTTGATTAAGGATCTGGAAGCCGGGCTGAAAGGTGATCTGAAAAGAGCAGAATCGCATCTCAAGCAGCTAAATCACCTGCTGCACGCATCGCCTGAGACTGCTGCATATTTCATGGCCGGCAGTGACTTTTTGGACGCACTCATAAGCTGTTATAAGCTCATGAACCCGCCCCTTCGGAAAGCTATCATCTCGACTATTTATCTGTGCTTGATAGGACTCACAGAAGGGGAGAAGCCCAGGTTCTCTTCACTTGTGGATCAGCTTTATTCCTTAAAGACCGCAGCGGAGGCTCATAAGGCTGGGCCGACGAATGTCAACGACTCTCTCGTTGCTGAGCTGGTTACTGTAACTCCTATCTTAAAACAGATCCAACAGCGGATCGAGGCAAGCGGCTCAGGCTCCAGCAGAGCAAAGTCTGTCCTTACAGCTCTGGAGGGTTTCAAAAAAGCAGGCGGTACGCAGAGACCTGCCAGGCTTCTCAAGAGAAAAGTCAACAAGGGCAAGGGAGTCGCAAAGGATAACCGGAGCTCGCATGTCCATGTACACCAGATGAGTTTGATAACTCAAGTCCAAGATCTGTTCCCTGATTTGGGCTCAGGCTACATTGTCAAGCTGCTTGATGAGTACAAAGACAATATAGAACAAGTAATATCCCATCTATTGGAAGACTCGCTGCCTCCACATCTCCAAAATGCTGATCGTTCTGAGGAATTGTAAGCCACTCCCGATTTAAACCAACGTCGGTTCTCTAACACTTGATAGAAATATTCCTTCGCAGCCATCAGGAGACCTAGCACCAAACATGGCACCTCACACCACACCTCCTCAGCTCCCATCACGCCGCAATGTGTTTGACGATGACGAATTTGATCAACTAGCGATCGACACCTCCCGTCTGCATTTCGGCCGCAGGAACCCAGACAAAACAGCTGAAGATATCCTTCAAGACAAATCAACTGCCCCCGCCAAAGCCGCTATCTTATCTGCTCTAGCAGCCTTCGATTCCGACGATGATGAGCGCGACGATACTTATGATGTTGAAGACGTTGGTGGAACAGTTGATTCGGCAACTCCTGGGAATAACCCCGAGGAAGCGAACGCTGATATAAGGGACGGAAATGACGAGGCGTTGTTCAAGGCGTACAAGGGTAGCCCGGACGTGTTTGGGAGGGATGCTGCTACGAGGAGAGGAAACGGAAGGATGAAGCTGAAGCAGGAGACCGGCATGACTGATGAAGCCATTGAAGGGTGGGGTCTCATGTTGTCGAGAGACACAAGACAGATGAGGCGCCTTGAGGCGAAGTTCTCAACATTTACTGGGGGTCAGAGTGCATTGGCACCTTCGTCGTGGAGAGCTAGCCCTGCTGGATCTGGGACGGAAGATTCTGATGCTGACGGAGGCAATCGTAGGAGGGGTGGATTCAGGGGGAGAGGAGGTAGAGGGCGTGGCAGGGGCAATGCTGCTGGGCCTACCGGGGAGAAAGATACTGAGATTGCGAGACAGCGGAAGGAGGCTCATAAGGGGTCAAGGGCAAATCATAATAGGAGAGACCAGCGAGCGAAAAAGATGGCCAGGGGCGGATTTCCCGGCTAACACTGGGGCAATGAAACCGGATCTGCCTGCTGCAGACTAACTTGTATACTGTACTCATTGAGCAACGACTCCTTGATGACAACCGCTATTCGACAAACAATATCCATACTTCCTTCCTTAATCCCGAGCCTGGAGTCCTATGCAACAACCAAGGTTAAATACATTTGAAACGCCGTAAAATAACCCAACCCCAACTAATGCAGGTATCTCATACAAAAAATCATACACTAAACTCGCTCGAATACAATATATCATCCTCTATATATCATCTCAATCGACTTCCCAACTTCCGCCGGTATCAGAACTATTCGCAACGGGGCTCTTCTTTAGCGTGGGTTTTGCAGGGAGACTCATTCCGTAATCGTCTTCATTCCAGTTACCCGCGCTGTATTCTTGCTCAAAGTCCCAATATACGTTCTCGCCTTGATTTGACAAGAACCCCCTCCACTCTCCAGCAGCGATCTTAGATGCGATATTAAGCATCAAGTGCAGTAAATGGCTAGGCGGGCTTAACAAGATCTTACACGTTGTTTGTATAATTGCTGTGGGAATATGCTTTGCGGTTCGTAGACGCCGGGAGCGACGCCTTGCTGGTGGAGAGAATAGGTTGACCGCGGCAGGGAGGGGTGACAGCTCACGCCGACGAGAATTGTTGCTTGTCGTAGCTCGATGCCGAAAATGGGGCCGAACTGTAGGCGGTGTAATAGCCTCAGGTCTCTCCTCCTCATCGTCAGACTTTCCACTGGCATCGTTCACTAACGTAGGAGTCTTCGGTGGCGGTGAGAGGCTCCTCGAATCCGATTCAGATGAGGGTGCGGATTTCCATACCCCAGGTGTCTCAGGGGTTTCAGGGGTCACAGTCAGTTCTGATATGTCTCGTGTATGGGCTCTTTTCGGTAGGACTATGTCGTTGTGTGGATAAGGGTAAGTGTGAGGGGATGAGGGCGCCGAATCTTGTGGCGAGGGAGGGTCGAGAGGAGAATGCCATGACTGAACAGAGTGAAACGAATCAACGCTGGAAGAAAAGTCGGATTCTGATTCTGGAATGGCGGATCGTCTAAGCGGGGACTTCGCGCGGTACTTCGATGGGGGACTCGTCACCAAGGAGAGGATAGGAGGTGCTGTTATTGACCTGCTACAGTTTTGCATAGCGGGCGGCCTGGTGTCCGAATCCGCTTCAAAAATCATGGGTTGAAACTTTGGCTGGAAGTAGCTTCTCGGGGTGATGTTCGTATCATCCGTAGCATCACTAAAGTTGTCACTTTCCTCTTCCTGTGCAACATCGTTGCCAGTTACAGCAATCGTGCCTTCGGGGGTTACGGACGGAGCCACCCCTGACGAGATGCTTGGTGGAAACACATTCTCTTCCTCGGGTGTAATATTTCCATCCACGGGATTGTCCAGGAACTGTGCATCAGTAGAGTGATATGCGACAGGAATATTGGATCCTAGGTCTGACAGGAGGTTCGGAGATTCGAAGGGAGATTTTGCAGGTACAGATGTAATATTCCCTCCTATTGCAGGTTCTGTGACAAGCTGTACTGGAGATTTAGACATATATGGTTTGTCTTCCTGGTATTTGGACTCTGGGGAAGGGAATCTGCCAGTCTGCTGCTTTTCCACAGGCTTCCAAGGGCGCTTTTTGATGGGCGTTTGCGGTGCTTCGGGGAGTTTGATTTCAAAATCTCTTTTGAAGGGGCAGGGGGTCTTCTCGAACAAGAGGACTTTTGATAGGACTTCCTTAAGCTCTTCAACCCTGGTTTTCTCTTCTGCATTTTTGTTCGGAACCTCAATCCTCCAGTATGACGGTCGTCGAATTTGAAGGACAAATTTGCTATCCCCATCAACCAACCACGATTGCGACTTGGGCAGTATCGGCTGCAAAGCGTTTGCGCAGTTCAGAAAGGCAACTGATCCGGGGGCTCTGTATATGCGTAGTGGGCCTATACCAGGAAATGGTGAGCGCTTGGTCTATAAATAAATTGGTAATGGGGGTGGGTAATTATGGTTTCCAGGCCAGCCTCCAATGGTTGTTCCGCGATACTGCGCTGAACAATCCATTGTCCAATACCACCTCAAGAATGGTGAGATTCCACATACCGACTGCTATTGTACGTTCAGAGCGCGATACCCAGGGCAGTGTTCCCGGGGCATCCTCGACAAGGGGACTCCCATGGCTCGAGCCAGGCCGGTAAATCGAGCTTGGTGTAGTGAACGCGACGATGCGAACGGAAGGCAGGTTGTACAGGACCTCGATCTGTGGATCTGGGGCAGAGGCGGTTCTGGCCACAGGCTGACTGACTGATCTCCGGTACACAGGACTGGACGAAGCCATCGCAAGCTCTGTAGCCGGCTGCTACCTAGTGACCATGATTGATTGTGCGGTGCTGCAGGCTGGTTATGAAACCCCGCGGTGGAAGAGAGGCAGAGAAGAATGCCGCAAGGCCGGTTGCAGTGATGCTTGTGGAGCGATTGATATTGGCCAATTCTATGGCAGCAGCTGTGATGCTCGATGTACTTCGTAAGACTGAGAAGCGTCGTTTGTATATGCGTAGATTGATAGAAAGTACGGCTGGCAGAGTGGAGTGGTTCCAACGCGTCGCCTCTGGTGTAGTCGCTCAAAATGGAGAAGGCTGGACTTTGGCGCCGCAGAACCTTGGACGAACGGCCATTTCCCATTTCTCATTCCCATTGTACTGTACCTTCGTATGTAATTACATCACAACGCAATCCTCAATCTTGATACACAACCTCATACCCAGCTCATTGGAGACTTTACAAGATTATCTAAAGATAGCTATAGCTATCGATTTATCAACCCCGCCTGGTTACCAGGGATTTTGCTGTAGTACTCGTTACCTGCCACCAGCCTCTGGACAGCTACTCACCTTAGCACCTACCATGGCGCAACGGCCAATTTTGACCAAAGAACAGCTCAAGAAGAAGCTCCAGGTCTCTAATTTTCACCCAGATGCCATTTTAAGGGGGGCTGAGCTCACAGTCGTAGGGGGTGAGTGAAAATAATCTTGATGAGCATCTTGTCAATTCAGCCGGCTCATAACCATTTCACATTTCAGCTCTGAGGGCATTGCAAAGTCCGGGACTCTTCACGTCCGAGCATTACAAACAAGCTGCTATAGCTGTCGCCGCTGGCATTGCAATCAGGCTGCTCATCTCAGTTCCCGTAAGTACCATTGTCTTTGTAAGCCCTACCCTCGCTGATGCGTTTGCCTAGATTGTGGGCATCAAGGTCTTGCTCTGGGTCCTTTCTTTCATTCTAGATTTTGAACATGCTACATGGGACAATGACATAGTCAAAGGCCTGGATTTCATCCAGAATTATGTCCTTCAGGTCCCTTTCTTTCTCATGACTTTGATGAGATATATCACGCCCACACTTGACAATATGTGAGTTCCCTAATTAACCAAAACCCTCAACGCTAATACTCCCAGGTTCATGGATTCGTAAGCTTTTTCTTGTCGGCCTTCTAGCTTTGCTGACCTCTTTCAAGCCTGGCTTGGGTGGACAAGACCTATGTATGTTTTCCCCCCTGTGCTACTACATTGAGAGGCATAGATTCAACCGCCCGGGATTTGCTCCTACAGGGTTGAAAGTCCCCTACGCCATTTCCCTTGCCACTCGTAAAGGGGTCGCTGATTTCTTGGCTTTTAGTACGCGAAGCACGAAGGAGAAGACCCGTCTACTTTAAGAGAACCCTTCTATCCAAATCTCCGAAAGTATGCAACAAGAGACGGCAGTACACATACTAAAAGCAAAGCTGAAGCTGTCACTATGTTCATGATGCGGTTTGGCAAGAAGGCAAGTAATTTCACCTGCCCCCTTGGTGTTTGAATCCTCCGCGTTCTCACTCCTCCTCTCTACGTTGGAAGGGAAAATCTCGTCGATAATAAGACATGGTAGCAACAGTCACTGACTTTGTTAATATTTCTAGGCGGGAATATCGCTCACGATATTCGCTCTGTCATTTATCCCGTATATAGGACGTTTGGTACTGCCGGCAGCCAGTTTCTATACTTTCAATAAAGTCGTCGGACTTGGACCAGCAGCCATTGTCTTCGGGACAGGCTTGTTTTTGCCCCGAAGATACTTGGTCATATTCCTGCAAAGTTATTTCGCCTCCCGAAGCTTGATGAGAGAGCTTCTCGAGCCGTACTTTGCCCGGATTAAGTTTTCAAAGGAACAGAAGAGGCATTGGTTCCATGACCGAGAAGGTTTGCTATTTGGCTTTGGCGTTGGGTTTTATGTATTCCAGCGAATTCCGCTCCTGGGAGTCCTGATTTATGGAATCGCCGAAGCATCGACGAGTTATCTGATCACAAAAATCACCGATCCTCCGCCACCCCCAGCGCAGAGCGAAGGGTTTGCTGCCAGCCAGCAAGAATGGACGAATAAACATGAGTTCTTGAATCTGAAGCTTTCGGACCTCGATATCAACAACGTCAGGCAAAATCACTCAGCACGGGCACCGACAGAGGTGCACGGAAGCTCGTCGGGAGTTCCTTTAGAACCTCCACCCCCTTATTCAGAATTGAGATCTAGGTAATCTAAAAATAGTTGGCTTGGGCTCCAATTTCTATTGACTCGTTTCTAATGGGACAATGCACAATGTGTTGACGTCAGGACGGCTCTTGTCTCATGGACCTGTACCGATGTAAATTTACCTGCGCATGAGAGCAGAGTCAACAGATAAACACAGGGACCAATGCCGAACGTCGTGCGATAATTGGCATTGGAACGCCATTGGTCCCAGGGCTATAAACCCCGCATCGAAGAAAGAGGGGGAGCCTTATCGGGGCCGGCGCCGATAAGCATGCCAAATGCCAGTAATATATGGCATTATTTGTTCCTCTTACGCCGATAAGTGGACATGTACCATCATTGATGTTCTCTCCGCCGGACAAATACACGCTCATTTACAATTGATAAAGCCCTTTGAAACCCCCGTCTTCTGTCTTCATTCCATATCTCATCAAAACTCATTTCCCCAACTCTAGCTTATTTCATCCTTCGATATCGAGTCGCTCGTCCCACTTTCTACGATGGGTTTAACAGAGATCCGAAAAGTGTGCGAGGTGTCCCTTGAAACTCCTGCCGAGCAACAGAAAAAGCTTCATAACCGTTGGTAAGAAATACTGGAGCTTTGTTCATGCTCCCTGTTGACCTTCGGGTTTACCTCATGTACTGCGTTGGACTCCAAGCGCTCTTCAAATGAGAAATAAGAGTCCGGACCTTTCTTGACTAGGATGAAATTAACTCTCCAATTTTGCTAGGCATCCAGATATCCCGTCGGCTGGCACAATCAAGAACGGTGAAACAGTGAAAATTGAATGCGTGTGTATTTCCCCACTGCCGCAAACTTGTCTCGTCTGTACTCATACGCTAGCAGATCGATTGGACTGGTGGTCAAATTGGTATCTTAAAACCCTTCTGGTGCCACCACTGACATGTACAGTATTGACCGTGGCCTAGGAAACAATGACAGTGCGGATGATGTAAAAAACGTTGACCTTACCCGCATCCATTACCTCTCGGGTCCTTTCGAAATCGAAACCGCGGAGCCTGGAGATGTTCTACTTGTTGAAATTATGGACGTGCAGCCAATGGAATCGGCCCCCTGGGGATTGTAAGTTCTCCACATCTGTCTTTTGTATCAATCCGTGTGCTGTGTGCTGACCTGACTAGTACTGGTTTGTGAACCTTAACATTTATGGATCGTTTGCTGAGCAGTGCTACATCAGGCGTCTTCGACAAAAACAACGGAGGCGGATTCTTGGACGAAATCTATCCGACCGCGTAAGTCCCCCGGTCCAGCCTTCAAGCCCAGTCTTTTGCCACCGATCCATGAGCTAGGGTATAGCACTCCTTCTAACTTGGAAAGAAAGTGCCAAAGCCATATGGGACTTTGAGGGTATCTATTGCACCTCCCGGCACATTCCGGGGGTGAGGTTTCCAGGTCTCATTCATCCGGGGATCTTAGGGTGTGCTCCATCAGCAGAGGTCAGTCCTTCATCTCTACCTCTACCTTTACGTATATATCTTCTTCCACGGAATCGTGAGCTCTGTAAGCAAGTTGGATCATGCCAGTCCGTACGAGAATGGATTCAAATAATTAAGCGGCGAGCCCCTTAACCTTACGGGTCACAAGCGCAGCACAAGGATAGTGTGATGCCATGGCCCAGTGATCACATATACCCAAATTATTCACTGACTGGGCTCCCGGGCAGGTCCTGGCTACGTGGAACAAACGCGAAGGGGAACTAATTGCAGCCAACAAACTGGATCGTATTGTAGCCCAACCTCCAAACCCGCAAAATGTGCATGCGGGAAGTGCTTCCGAGGAGGTTAAGGAGAAAGTGGGCCGCGAGGGTGCCCGCACTATTCCAGGTGTGTTCCATTTCCTCTTCGATCTGGCTTGACAGACTGCCCCTCATGACCTCTCCATAACCCCGTAACCTTCGAGCCAGCTCCCCAAGGATGTACAATCCGTAGGGAGCAACTAGGGCTTTCGCTAACAATCGAATAGGTCGGCCCGAGCATGGCGGTAATTGCGATATCAAGAACTTAAGTCGCGGGAGCAAAGTTTATCTTCCGTAAGCAAATATCAGGGTAGCACTTCGCGAGGTTTAATGCCATTTTTTGTTTGTCTCAGATCTCCCGAGACATTCAAAGGAAGTATTGAAACTCGCAAAGAGCTTGAAGATTCCTTGACTGGGCAATGCTAACTCTGAAAACCTGCAGAATCCACGTCCCTGGGGCCAAGTTCTCAGTGGGCGACTTGCACTTTTCTCAGGGGGAGTATGTATATCTCCAAGATAGTTTATTGTTGCTCTGTATCAGCTCGCGAGTGCTAATTTCTTCCACGTCCCGAGACAATCTTCAGAGCTCCAAATCCTTCCTGCTCAAACCTGGCTAATTCATATAATCTGCAGTGGTGAGATAAGTTTCTGTGGTGCGATCGAAATGGCAGGTGTTGTAAGTGTATCTAATTATTCGGTGGCAGTCCAAAATGAGCGGTCAGTCTTACTCATTGTTACCTCAGATTACCATCAATTTCAAGGTCATGAAGAACGGCATCAGAGATTTGGGGATGAAATCTCCACTCTACCTCCCAGGACCTGTCGAACCTCATTACGGCCCGGGACGCTATTTGACATTCGAGGGCTTCTCAGTTGACCAGCATGGGAAACAACACTACATGGATGTTACAGTGGCTTACAGACAAACCACGCTCCGCTGCATTGAATATCTCCGAAGATTTGGGTATTCTGACTACCAGGTCTATCTTTTACTTTCCTGCGCCCCGGTTCAGGGACACGTGGCTGGTATTGTTGATATTCCAAAGTTGGTATTACCCCACTCAGTCTGAACAAAAAACTGACGTGCTCCAGTGCTTGCACGACTTTGGGTTTGCCAATGGATATATTTGACTTCGATATCTCTCCTACGGGCCCGGCTAAGAAGCTGAACATGGGCAGTTGTGCCTTTGAGACTGGAGTGACCGAAGGCAAGGTCACAGGCGGGGGATCCAATAGCGAGGTATCCTTCGGAGGGGGTTTGACTTTCAAGCAATAGCGGCCTTGGCCAAAGGTCTTGCTCTTGATCATGTTCAATCTCGGGCTTGATGTAAACCACACAACAATAAGTTGGCTGCATTCAAGTCCGGTGTAAAATTTGACATGAATAGGAGTAGGAAATAATTTCATCTCGCCAAAGAGACAGTAGTGTAGTCGTTGGGTTCCTCGCTTCTCTTATCCACAAGTCCCCTCCCTCAAGGCAAAGTGAAACTTTGCAAATATATATAGCACCAATATCCCCTTCCTGATCCAAGTGCAAATTGACTTCACGGTGAGTTTCGTTCACAGACCAAACCACACATTGGCAGAGCCGCAGATTAAGGTTTTCCAAACTCACGAGGAATGAGTTTCACGTGCAGGGGAATTTTCTCCCAAAGTCCGAAAACCTTGAATATCTATTAGCTACGGGCTGAGATCGTTGCTCAATTCGGGAGACCTTCCTTCTGTGACGACCAGTTGAGGCTATCTGCTTGCAATTGGAAATCAAAATTCCATAGGACTCGAGCCAGGATTAAACGCATCTCGGCGTAGGCAAGACTATTGGATCATAATCAGTGCATGCGGGTGAAATTCCACATTCAAGGTGACTTACTTGCGGCCAATGCAATTTCTTGGGCTTTCGGCTGGTTAGCATTTCAAGTATTGGGAAGGGATTCGCAACTCAGGCGTTGCCCCCATCTCCGGGTCCCATTTATACTGGACGCGAATATCTTAGTAGAGGAAAATTCGACTTACCCAACGCTGAAAGGCTGCAGCACCTTCTTATTATCATTTGCATATTCCGTAGGAGGATGCTTCATCCATCGCTCTGGAACAAACATGCCAGGGTTCGCAAAATTCTCTGCGGAGCTGTAACTTGCGAATTGATGTACGGATACTATTGTCCCTGGAGGCACGTATTTATCGCAGATTATGTTACCTTCTGCTGTCGTTGTGCGGAGCAATCCCGAGGGAACGGGCGGATAGAGCCGGAAAGACTCCTCTAGGCATGCCGTGAAATATTCGAGTTTTTGCACGCTGAGAATGTTGATATCCGATTCTACGGCAAATATTGTGCGGACAAGTTCTGTCAGTCTCTTCAAAACTGCAGGGGTTCGAAGAAGATTGTATGTTATACCGGCGAGGAAAGTTGCAGCTTCACCATGTTAGAGGACCCTGCTCTCAAAGATGTGGGCGAGACGTACTAGTTTCGCTGCCGGCGATGATTAGGATCGATGCATTGCTCTCTATCTCACTAGGAGTCATTCTACTGGAAGTTAGCTAGCTGCATCGAGTTTCAAAGTGACCCGTACCCCTTCTCGTCGTTATATTTCAATATGTAACTCATGAAATCAGCTCGGTCCGTGCTTCCTTGTAACATTCTCTCCCTGGCTCTGCGAGACGCAAAAGCAAATTCTTCCTTTCGAGCCTCATACAGCCCTCGAGGAGAAAGAGAATACACAAGCTTTTCTAGGGGCCATGGAAAATGTTTAGACACCCTAGTGAACGTAAAATCCTTAATGGACTGAAATATATTGACAATCCAGGGCTTTGTTCTCGTTAGCAGGTGGCCCCAATCACAAAATACGAGGCGCTCACATGGAGAACATCGGATTGTAGGCACCCAAAGGAGTCTCCAAATGCTAGGTCTCCGAGTATATCAAATGTGGTATAACTTTCAAGGATTAGCTATGGGCTTCTTTGGTATTCTCTAGGGCAACTGCAGAAAGCATCTTGCGCGTATTTTTACAGGGCTGGTCAGTTTGACAGATGTGGAAAAAATATAAGGCGTAAATGGACTTCTTGATGTCTACTTACTTGTACCACTTCACGATATCTACAACCCTCGTCTCTGGCTTCCTGGCTTGCTCATGCAATCGGGATATCAGTTTGTCAACGTAGCCTTTGATTAGAGGCTCTTGGGCGGCAAGTGCCTTCTCCGAAAACATATGGGATTGCAGACGTCGCATTCGGCGATGGTCTTCTTCGTTTGCGGTTATCTGAGCAATGTTACCTTCCGCAGATTATGTCCATGCACTCCCACAGCGCGACCATTGGCACAAAGATGACCTTGGCTGTTTTTGGGATCTGCGGGGCAACTTACAATACTTGGTACCCCACTGTCATGAAAATGCAAATTAGCGTGGTTCATACAAGAAGCCTCTGTGAATACCCTGCCACAAATACTCGCGACTCGTGAGAAATTCGGGACTATGGACTTGCTGAATGATAAACACTCTGCATCGTGCCATGTAGTCATTGGGCAGTCCTACAGCAAAATACAATGAGATTTTTACTAGCTTACTTGATTTCTGTTCGTCTCGTACGAGATTCCTTAGGTAGATTTCCGAGTCCAGCAGGTGTTCTATGGCCGTAGATATCTGTTACAGATTAAGGAAATTCACTTGAAGTCCAACTCAGTTAGCCTCTTACCTGACCACTATAAACATATAATATTAGCTGCTGCACTTTTAAAGAATGAGATCCCCTTGAAACTTACTGCTTGCGCGGTTCGGAAGGAAAGCTCATTGGGGGCAATTCGAACGACTTCGCCGTGAATTTCGTGCAGTTGAGTTACATGGCGTAGTAGATCTCCCTTAAAAGCATAGTAGTCCCAGACCAACCTAGTAGCCCTCGATGGGAGAGGTCCTGGGTAATTCCGAAGCGGATGAAAGAAGATATTGTAGACCAAGAGAGCGCAAAAATAAGAGATTGTCTGTAACAGCAACGAATTAGCCTTAGAAAGAAATAATCCACGAGCACCTACGAAGGCCACTGCCAGGCCTAGCAGATAAAATACATTGAACATATTGCCTTCCCCAGTCAACGTGTGAACGAAGTGTGGAATGACTTCCTCACTCTAAAATTGAGATGAAGGAAGAACGGAGAGTTCTAAGAACCATTATTTTCTAGTCTTGGTCAAGTGCACGTAGTGCCGCCACTAGGCTCTATCAACACGGTGGCCGGCCTCAACTGTTCCGTATATGTCCCTCGCCGGTTCTGGCGCCATTTTTGTGCAATTTTATGCACACATATGCCGCTGGCATATTCATCCAAAAGTTCCGATGCATTCATGTACGGATATATTCAGAATGGTGACAGTGAGTCTTCGGGGCTGAAGGGTCTTCTGAAGGGTTTGTGCGCTGGGTATACGACGGGTTGATACCCCAACACTCTAGAAACAAAGCACTTGACCACTTGGAAGACAAAAATCTAATAAAAAAATAGCACCAGTGGATAGAATATGCCACCTTGAACGGAGCAAGAGGGGGCTGTTAGCAGCCAGTGAGATATATGGGCTCGATAGAGTAAGGGTAATAATCTGACTGTAATTATTATCATTATCGTACGATGACTTGCCAGGAGAAATGGTACTGCTGGCGGGTGGGCGAAACTTGGAAGGGTTCACCGGGTCATGACAAGCACCTAGTTAGTGGAATACTTTCACTATGACCTTGATCAATATGCTTGGTTGTTGTCACTGCCGACTCGAAATGGCCTAGCGTCCGCGGCCGGTAGTTACTGTGCTCTACCGTTAGGCCACGGCAAAGCCTTGGAGCAGCCGCTCGATCCGATCCTTGCATGTCACACCATCATATTTCGTGGATGCGTCGTAGAATCGCACTGTTACTACTATAGTCAGTAGTCCATCAACAATCCAAGACGCAGCCCCGATCTTCCATTATCTTTCTGGAAGACGGTGTATTGTATTTATTATTAGTTCGCCCACAAGCGACAAATCTTTCTAACGTTCACGACCAACTCGTCAGAAGCTAGCCTCCATCTCAGCGACAAGATTTTGACAGGACAGGGGGCAAAACTAACAAATTTGAAAAGCAATACTTTTTCCTCGTTTCAAGGTTGGTGCCCGCTTCTTTTGTTGGACGAAACCACCCTTCGGTTTAGAGTTTTTACTGTTGGTGGCTCGCGATGGACACAAAAAGCGGCACTAATTACCGCGGGTTTTGATTGTTCCACTCGGCGTGGCACATTCAAAATTAGTGCCGCTTTTTCTGTCCACCAGGAGGGTGTATTCGGTCTTGTACAGGAACTCGTATCAGAATCAGTATTGAGCCCGGAGTCGGCTCCTATCAAACTCCTGCTCCGTTCTTGGAAGACCTCGGATCTGTTCTTCGCCGGTCCTGTAGTATCCTGTCCCGTTCGTGTCTTAACCCTGGGGGCGGAAGTAGATAGGATTTTCATAATTTGTCCTCGGTCCATGGTTTCCGAAATTCCTGGAGCACTGATTTTTATCCAATTGATTGTCCCTCCAAGGGGAAGCTCATGCTATCCCTGCCCACTTTTGGCGACTCATTTTGGCCAGATGACAATCAGAATGTTGATGTTTTGAGTATAGCCTCCTTTTGCATTGCAATCCTTGCTACTTGGCAGCCCTCAGATTTCCTAGAATTGGCCGATGAGAATAGCCCAAGCGAAAGCATGCTGAATATTAGCGACGAGTCAACATTGCCATGAGGACAGTTGAAGCTGTTTTCGAGAATATGGGAAGTACTTCCGAGATCAATTCAAGGCACAGAGCGAGCTTTCTTCATCCCTTGAGAGACAACTCAGGCGAATGAAATTATTCAGGCGGTACTTGACGACTCTTGCACATTTGAACACCAGAAACACATGCCCGGTCTTCTTTTTGTAACTTAATCAAGTCATTCGAGGTACGAAGAAGCGGTACGACTACGAACCTTGGAGGACTACCTCCTGAGATTCGGCGATCATTGGAACCAACCACTTATAGAAATAAGTTGCTTGAAAACGCACCCAAAATATGCTAAGAAATTGCAAGTAACCAGATTGTCAAATGCGTTCGTGAGCTGCGTTTTTGTACCTCATTGATGCATCACCGCCCTATCTACCAGACGCCCAAAGCTTACCATCGCTGCCATTTATGCTTAGTACAGAACTGCAATACCGTTATATGGTGGTCACTCCCCACTCACTGCTTTGCATTATTGGCCGCACTTGCCTCTGCCGTCAACTTCAATGCCCGGGGTGCATCATCCCTGGGAATATACAGCTCTATGAACTGAAGAACTTCCGCAGAGTTGAAAGTCTCATCAACAAACAGTTTGTTGACTTCGTCCTTGGTTTTAATTTGGAAAGCCTTGTATGATCCGTCCTTAGCACCGAAGACTTTGAGGATGTCCTTAAAGTGCCAGGCTGCAATGTCATTATACTCGGCATCCATTCCGTGGATGAAGCGCTCGATAGTGAAGCCATCGTTACATATTACGAAGCTGGCGTTGTTAGTTGTTGAGGAAAAGGTTGACATGAGAGCACAGGAACTTACATTGTTACTTTTAGTCCTAGGCGTATTATCGTGGAAACCTCCTGTGCGGTCAATTGGAAAGATCCATCGCCAACGAACAGGACGGTCCGTCGAGGAGTTCCAGCATCGCGGGCCGCAAGGGCCGCACCTTGAGTAGCACCAACGGAATAGCCGATGCTTCCCCACAATACCTGCGAAAGAGCTGTAACTCCTTTCGGAAATTTGGTCTCTAGAATGCCAAAATTGCTTGTTCCAGTCTCTGTAATGACAATGTCATTTGGCTTCAGAAATTCTCCAACTTTAGGCCAGAACCAAGCTTGCGTTATGGTGCTAGAGTTGTCCTCGTTTTGCTTCACCTTGTTTTCCATCTTGGGACCAGCCACCGCGGACAGTTTGCTGAGATCGATTTTGTTGATAATTTGCCGAAGGACTCCTCGCATGTGGACACCGGGATATTCTGAGTACCGGACCGCTATCTTTCTACTGTGAAAATCGATTGTATTGAGTTGAGATGTTTTGTACGAAAAGCCAGCCGTGTTGAAATCGCTCTGAGCTACAGTTAGTTTCCACCGACGAAAGAGGAGAGCCCAAGGGATCGCATACTTTGATTGCCCCAATAGTTAGAATGAGATCTGATGCTTCAACACGTTGCTTCACCTCCGGCTGAGATCCCTCTCCAGCATAGACTCCTCCGTAATTTGAATGGGTTTCATTGACGGCGCCCTTGCCCATCGGCGTAACAAAGACCGGCAATCCAGTCTTATCTATCAAATCATGGACCTCCAATAACACACGATGCCGAATGGCACAAGCATCCACCAAGATTACCGGGTTCTTTGCAGCTGACAAATACTTCAAAACGACATCAACAACATAGTTTTCCCTATCAGGGTCATTACCCGGGAAGTGTAAATCGATCGGGGTCTTCAGCCGCTCGCCCTCGATTTTCTTCTGAACGATATCCGTTGGTAAGGTGAGATAAACAGGTCGAGACTGAATCCAACACTGCTGTAAAGCATGATCGATCTGTGAAGCGACGGTACTAGGGTCGTTAAGCTTCTCCAACGCGCAAGATATGTGCTGATTCATATCTGCGAAGACATTGAAGTTGCCATTTCCCAAAGTGTGATGCAAAAGCATACCGTCACGCTGTGAAATTGTTGAAGGACATCCAACGATGTGGACAACGGGTACATGCTCGGAGTATGCGCCTTTGAGAGCACCCAAGTCAGCATGGCTTCTAGACGAGGCCAAACAAGTTTAGAGAAGATTGAAATGCTATGACGATCCCAAGATTAGACGGCCGCCAGATTAGCTTACCTGCAATAGCATTTATGGCCGACAGCTCCCCGACACCAAATGTCGTGACGATAGCTGACATACCCTTCACTCTGGCATAGCCATCCGCTGCGTAGCCTATAAATAGTTCAGAGATGAACCAATGGTGCGTATGTTGTGTGACTAACCGGCATTGAGCTCATTAACCTAAAGAAATTGGGCCGTTACTAAAAGCATACTCTAAAGCCAACGGAGCTTGAAGTGGAAGGAGTAACATGCGAATGGAGCAATGGATCAGTCCGGGTGAAAGCATGTTTCGGAAGCAACAAAATTGGAAGAGAAATTAAAATGTCGAATGTTCTTACATTGCCAACCCATTTCATACCAACTTTTGGGATATAATCAAGTGCTACTAAGTTGTAATCGCCAGGAACTCCGTGGACCGATTTCACGCCGATCTGGGAGAGTCTAGTGACTGCAAAGGGTCAGTACTGTATGTTTCAAAGGCGGAAAACTCCGGGGAAAAGAAGGATTGAAAGGGGTGGTTACAAAGGTATTCGGCCACATCGATTGGAGACTTCAATGCGGAAGCCCTGTAATCTGCCATTGCGAGAAACAGTCAATTGAATAGCAACGAAGGTGCAGAGAGGTAGAGAACCGGATGTGAAGTGTAGAGTTGTGTAATTGTCCTCTTGAAAGAAAATGGTGATAAATGGAAGGAACAAGTAGGACCCCTCATTGCTCAAATACTTTTTTGGCAATTAGCATCATGCCGGGCTCCCCGCAGGCAGGTAGTCAGGCCATGCCAGTGGTGGTACGAAGGTACAACTAGCTAGCTACCAGCTACTCTAAGTATGACGATGACTGTGCAGGAAGAGGAACACGCCACCTCGACGCTGCTGGCGCAGGGTCTGGAATCTGTTTTATTATGGGGTCTGTCGCGGTACATGGCGGATGGAGATGCAGCGGACCGATTATATTGCATAATTATCTCCTGATTCTTTGTGGTTGTTTTGTGTTTTTGTTGGAGAGAGAGAGAGAGAGGGAGAGAGATAAAAGAAAACGAGAATGTCGCGAAAGCAGGAGATCTGAACCCGAGACAGGCCGCATCAGCCAACAAGTGGCTTGAACGCCCGGGATGATCGTGATAGTGTGACCCTGGAAGGTTTTACCGAACCTCCTCGAACTCGAACTCGAACTCGAACTCGAACTATGCCCAGATACGTAACTTATTTCTGTACACATCAAGGTAGGAAAACGACGGCTGGAATCCTCGCTCCTTAATTACGTTGTGGCTATATTGACTGGTGCGAGACATGCGAGACATGCGAGACAACTGGCAAATATACACTTTTCGCGAGAAAATACCGGTATCATTATTCTGGAGGTAAATAAATATCTTGTCGGATCTCTTCAAGGCCGCGAATGGATATTCTCGAGCGCAAAGATCTCACGTTCATGTTATTAACAATCCCTACGTGAGATGTCTGAATAGATGTCTGAATAGATGTCTGAATCTTGAGTCTCTCCATGAAGTACACATTATTGGCGTCTTGAACGAGAAAGGGACGGAGGGACCGAGAAATACGGTACCGCATTGTATCGTATCATACCTACCTACCTACAGTAAGACGAGAGGATGCCACCATTCATACGTCTGATATTGAGAAAATATTTGCTCCCCAAAGCTGGGTCAATGTGGCGCTGTTATTATTCGGGATAACGTAAATACATAGTGTGTTTTCCATGGACATTCTTCACAGTACTCGCTCTTGCAGCACTGTTCTCGGCAGGTCTCCCAAGACTGTGGCTGAGACTGCCGCCTGCTGATTCGCTCTCCAGATCGCTGCCCCCCAGCACGACTCCACGAACCACGAACACGACCCACGACCCGCATACCGTATCGTATTCCTGCTCAGATATTCCTACTCTACTCCTACCTTCCCCTTGCCCTTCCCCTTCCCCCTCTTATCCTGCCTCACTCCAACCTCGTCGTCGCTCACGGCCATCCTTCTCCCCATCGCGACCGAGTCGAGGCCCTGTGAGACAAAACATATCCTCAGCTTGTCTCAAAGGAGACCTGCCTACCTCCAGTCCGATTGACTTGCGACGAGACGGCAGCGCTAATTGTGGCGGGTACTGCACTTGGGGAGGACTCAGGTCGCAAGGAGCGCACTTCTTAGGCGTCGACTCCTTATAGTCCGTGGAAGATGCACGCATTACGATGACCAGTTTGCGCCCACGGTCTTCCTCAGCTCGATCCAACAATTCCGATGTCCACAGAGGCCCCCTAGCCTCACCTCGAAGAAACCCAAACCCAAGCTCGACGGGCCCCGAACTAACTGTCCCAGATGGGCTTTTCTTAAACGACGTGCCCACCTATACCGTCAGCAGCTCCTCGAATCTACTGATTCCACTCTACGGAACTGGTTCGCCATATCCTACAATTTCGGCCTCGAGCTCGCCATCGAGGCCCAGGGCACGATCAGCGGCTGCAGAGCCAATTTCTTCACCATTGTTCAGTCCGAATACTCCTTATCGACCTTCAACACGCTCGGGACTTCCAATGTATCAACCGGGGCAGAGAGTGGCAGATGCCGCGAGGCAATATGTTGTTCCCCCACCCCCACCGATGTCGCCGCCTGCTCAACCGCATCCGATGATGTCTATACCTCCACCGCCTCCTCGTCCTGTTGTAAACCAAGCTCACCAGCACCAAGGTGTCATGATACCCCCTCCCCCTGGGCCTCCCCCTGGCTCTACTTGGCAAGGAAGCTGGGGCAGGTCTTACGATGCCAGAGGCTTCCCTCTTCCACCTCCAAATCCGCCTTCAACCACGCTGCATCAACCTTATAACCCCAGCCAGACCTATCTCAATCATCACCCGCCACCCTTGTCTATACCTCCGCCTCCAGCATCTGAACACCAGATGTCAGCAACGTACATACCCCACGGTGATTCTTTTGGGCCGGGTGTTGGCATCCCTGGTTTTGGTAGGCAAGAACCGAGCTTCAGCAGAGGAGATAGTGCTGAGTAAGAAGAGACCATTTCTTTTATTTCAATGAATTTACGTGTGTTGTTTTGCATCAAGTCGCAGTTGCCTGCAGTAGCAACTCAATTTGTCGATTAAACATTTCATAGCAATAGAAAATGCTAACCCCGCACTCTAGGTTCTCTGCGGTGTCCGACAGCTCAAGGACCTCGAAAAACACCATGGATACAGGCATGACAACTCCAATGGAAGAGCAGACCAGCTGGTATATAGACCGTGATCGAGATAGACCTTATCAGACCCCGTCAACTCGATACCCCAATATTCACCTACCTGAGTATAATTCCTCAGGTCCTCCAACCGCCACTATCCTCAACCCTCAAATGTCCAGTAGGGGCTTGAATGCGGCTCCGAGCAGCAACTCAAATACCCCGGTCTCTCCCAATGATGCTGGTGCGCAATGGCAAATGGACCGTGTACTCTTGTGGCTAGCGAGCAACCAATTCTCAACCGACTGGCAAGAGACTTTCAAGGCACTCAACATATGTGGTTCTATTTTCTTAGAATTGGGCAGTGGCCACGGCGGGAGAGGAAATTTTGGCATGATGCATCAACAAGTCTACCCTCGGTTGGCTAAAGAGTGCTCTAACAGTGGTACTGGGTGGGACCAGGCTAGGGAACGTGAGGAAGGGAAACGAATGCGCCGCCTGATCCGTGGCATTGTTACGGGAAGAGCAGCAGAATTTCCCAAATCTGCCCACGTGAGACGAGAATCTTCAACCGCAAATATCCCCAGTGCAGGCACCGAGGGAACCCTGGAATCCTCACCAAATCTTGGTAGAGAGATACACATCTCGACTCCCAGTACAGCGAACCCCGATGATGAAAGTCCCGGGAAGCAAACGTTTAAAAGCACGATTCCAGGTGCCGCAGCTCGGAAAATATCTACTCGAAGCACCACTATGCCTGTTTTGGGTAACAACAGTGGTGATTCGGAGTTCACTTCACAAAATCGTGGTAATTACCGGAATGCTCTGCGCAATATTGATGGAGATGGGAGCAGACGGCATAGCCCAAGCGCCAGCAGTGAAACTGGCGAAGGCCATTTCAACAGGCCGGCCTTCCGAGTGGATGGCAGCCCCAAAAGTGGAAGTCCTGGAGGTACCTTTGCAACTCTACATTCTACCAATAATGGAAACCTGTCGGCCTCACCCCACAGTGCAAAATTTGGGCATCGTGCTAGCAACAGCACAGATTCGATATCCTCAAATGCTGCAATTTATGGTTCCGGTGTGCCTCCTGGTGCAAGTCAAGTCTTACGCGGTGGAATGGGAGGGGCGGTTGGGGAGTTGAGTCTTGTCCGAAACCAGGATATTCGCCGACATGGCGTTGATGGCTCCCGCCCTTCACCCCTGGAGCCCGGAGACCGTTCAGCATCTATGGATCCTCCAGGGTCTGCGAAAGAACCGAAAGGAATCTTCAAGCATTTCAGAAAGAAAAGGAAGGAAGATGGTGCGGCGCCTTCCCCCGAGGAGCCAAATTTGGAGTCTCCCACAAGCCCCTCAATGACCTTCAAGCCCTCCTCACTTGGAAATGGCAAAATAAGCAATTCTAGTGATACGTCACTAAATCGACCCTCGTCAACCTTCTCCGCCTCCGAGCATGATCAATTTGTTGGGGGTTATCATTACAAAAGCCGACGTAATATGCCACCAGGAGGACGAATATTCATTCTCGCGACGTTGGATGGGTGGAATTACCGCATGTGCGACGTCACTGATATTGATTCCCCTTCTGAACTTCGAACTATGATTTGCTCAAATTTGGGCATTCAAAACACCGAATTTGCTCAAATATTTGTCACTGACCTGGGAAGAGAGATCCACGAAGAAGCACTCGACGATCAAAAGTTGCTCCTTCATAGGAGAACAAAAGCTGACCAGTCAGGAAGTCTGAAATTATACATTAGAGCTCCTGCAAATGCCTTTTCATCCCAATCTGGAGGTCAATCTGCAGGCTTAGACTTGGATTTTGGAAATCAGCTTGGCCTCTCGCCTAATTTGCCTTCGACAACTCCCCTTGACGAAGACGCATATGCAAGACTCAATGGGACGCGAAGACGATCGAGCTCATCACCACCGTCATCTAGGCAAAACACAATCAAAGCTGGGTCCCTTACGAGTCGAGATGTGCCTGCAATGGACCCTTCAGATGCACTACGGGACAGACTGAAGCAATTCAAATCCCTCCAGGAGAGCGGAGAGAGCCAACTTCCCGAATCTGAGAGACAAGCTTTCATGGAATTAGCTGCAAGTGAACACAGGGCGGAGATGGAGCGCAAGCAAAAGGCCTATCAGGAACAGAAAAAGGCAAGCAAGCAGACAGCATCATCCGGTGATGGATCCTTTGGTATTGTCGGTCGGAATGTTGATTTTGATCAGCCTCGAAATTCTCCCTTTGAAGACAAGAAGCTCGACAGTCTTTTCCCTCAGCGAAGACCGCCCCCGCCCCCCGCCGAATCAGCAACGTTGATCAAGGCCAACTCATTAAGCAAAAAGACAGGTCAGCAATCTCGTCTTTCGATTACGAGCGTTGATAGCGATGGGAAGCGGTTCTCGGGAGGGGAGCCAACAGGTTGGACACCTCAAGACATATCAGAACAATCCAAGCGCAAGCCCGTTGCTAATTCCCCCCAAGCTAGTAGTGGCATTGCTGCTGCACTTATTGGTATGGGTAATCGCTTAGGTGGAGTTGGCCACCCCAGCCCGAGCAATGCATCAGCCTCTTCACCAAATAAGAGAATCTCCCCACCAGGGAACAGCGATCAAACCGACAGAGGAAGGAGTGCCATGTCAACGGTAGATTTCGGAACTCCGGGATCTGGTAGAAGCAGCCCTAGATCAGCGAGTGGCACTCCCGGAAGCACAACATGGGGCAAAGGAGACACATCTTTCATTGTTCCAGACTACGGGGAAGAAGGTGGCGCGAGCACTGGACGAGAACGCTCCTTGTCGTTGAAAATCCCTGAGAACTCTTCAGTTGCCAAACTGCGGGAAGAAGACACAAGACGAGCGCCCTCGCCCTCAGAACTTAGTCCAAATAGCGCTCATGCTAGTGCTGGGATGATGATGCCAGGAAATCGCAAGTCCTATGGACCCAACCTTGACTTCACCGAATCCAATATTGTCTTTGAGAATTCTCTCAAGCCAGCAGCGCAAACGGACTCTGACGATGATTCCGACGATGGCCTTTTCGCAGTGCCAATCCTATCTCGCAAATTGTCCAAGAAATCAAGCATGAGAAGAAATCTTTCGGCTGACGAAACAGGTGATGAAATTGGAAAACGACCGAGCTTAACTATCAGGACGTCCCGGTCAAAGAAAGGCTTATCAGTGTCATTCTCATCTCCGCAGCTGAACAGCGCAACAACGGCCAACACATCAAGGACACCGGAATTTGAAGATGAAAGTGCTCGCAGTGGCAAGCGGCCTCTACGACGTACTCCCGCGTCTGCTGATGGTGGCTGGTCTGCGGAATCTTCAGAAGACATGAGCGCGAAATTATTGCGACGCGAGTCCTTTGCAAGGGAGGATGTTTGGGCAAGCAGACCTCCTGCAGAGGCACTCATTAACCACCTCGATGACTTCTTTCCTAACCTTGACTTGGATCAGCCAGTTTTGGAGGAGAGCGCCAGCAACTCACCACCTGTGTCACCGATTGCTGAACAGGAAACCCTGGAGCAGCTTGCAGCAGCTCAAGCCGGGATGTCAATTGGCGAACCAACGATCAACAGCCTTAGAACCAGCTCATCTTATAACGATGGTGATACCCTGGGCTCTGATGAGTCTACATTGAAGGCTTTGGAAAGACCTGGCTCAATTCAAAGTATCGCTCAGAGGAATGTCCGCCGATCTGGTGGTTTGGGTCGAATGAAATCAATCCGTGAAGTAGCGAGAGGGGCCCACGAGGCGAATAAACGGTTTACAGCCCCGGTTCAGAAGGGCGCGAGCTCAAGCACTATCCTTCGACGGAAGAGTACCAAAATGTTTGGAGCAAATATTGTGCAGATCAAGCCTCAAAGAGGAAGTATGATTCTCCCCCAAATCCCTCAAGACACCATACCCAAGCGACAGGCAACCTTCCGCTGGTTCAAGGGTCAGTTGATAGGCAAAGGTACATATGGACGAGTCTACTTGGGAATGAATGCCACAACTGGAGAGTTTTTAGCTGTGAAGCAAGTCGAAGTCAGCGCAAAAGCCGCTGGCAATGACAAAGACAAAATGCGAGAAATGGTCGCTGCTCTCGATCAAGAGATTGACACAATGCAGCATTTGGATCACGTTAACATAGTCCAGTATCTTGGGTGCGAACGGAAGGAGATGTCGATTAGTATCTTCCTGGAGTATATTTCTGGTGGAAGTGTTGGCAGTTGTTTGCGAAAGCATGGCAAATTCGAAGAGACGGTGGTCAGTTCTTTAACTCGCCAAACTCTATCAGGGTTAGCCTATCTTCACCGAGAAGGTATCCTTCACCGTGACTTGAAAGCGGATAATATATTGCTGGACCTGGACGGAACTTGCAAAATTTCAGATTTCGGTATTTCTAAAAAGACAGATAATATTTACGGGAATGACGCTACAAATTCGATGCAAGGTTCTGTCTTTTGGATGGCTCCTGAAGTGGTACGCTCCCAAGGCCAGGGTTACTCGGCCAAGGTTGACATCTGGTCTCTTGGGTGTGTCGTTCTGGAGATGTTCGCAGGTCGAAGACCCTGGAGCAAGGAAGAGACCGTGGGGGCGATTTATAAGCTTGGAAGTTTGAATGAAGCTCCTCCGATTCCAGACGATGTCGCTCTGAACATCAGTCCACTGGCTGTGGCTTTTATGGCCGACTGTTTTACTATGTAAGTTTTCTTGAACCGCAGTAGTCCTTTTAGCATGCTCACCCATTTTAGCATTCCTTCTGAGCGTCCCACGGCCGATACTCTTTTCTTGCGACATCCCTTCTGCAAGCTCGACCCTAATTATAATTTCCTCGACACAGATCTTTATGCAAAAATACGGGGCGCGTACTAAGCTGTACTTTTTGGTAGCATTATGATGGCGCTGGTTCTTGGATCATGACGTAACGAAAATGCCTTGCGGCGCATGTATGATATCCTTTTCCGCTTGGGCTCTTTCAAAAAGAAAATACAGCGCTGGCGTGGGCGCGTTCTGGGTTCAAATGCGGCTTATATCGGAGCCAATTCCGTAGCAGTGTGTGACTGCTGCGTCAATAGAATTGAAATGTAAATGTATATTATGAAGCCTTGAAAAAATCAAGAATTGCAAGTATTACACCTGGGAGGTTGAAAGTCGTGGCTGTCGTAAGATCAAACTAAACGACCCCGCCTCTGAAGAGTGGCGCCAATGCGGGGCAATATTTTCAGCCTTGCTCTCGCTTGAAAAAATTATTAAATTATTCCATGCCTTCAACAATTCGCAACAAGGCAGGCTCTTCGCACGTCAAGCACGAAATTCGCGCTCTGCAATCGGAGAGCATTGAGAACATCATAGGCCATGGCTCCATATGACAGCGAGTCGTCCGGCGGCGAAGACGACGATTACACTGAGACGAATGTCTTGCTAGGCTATGCCTCGAAGGAGGCTTCAGACGACACGATAAGCCATCTGGGGGGTAGACCAGTAAGTCGGCACGTCGTTATCCTTCTGGGATTCTGATCTTCCCTTGTCACCTCCTTTGGGCCAGCAAAGAAATTCGTGGGAGGCATGCTGATCCGACAACGTAGGAATGGCTCGACCCCGCTATCCCGCCCTCAGCAGCATTGGCAAAATGCAAAGTATGCCATGATATCATGGTCCTTTTACTTCAATTGAACGGCGATCTACCGGAGCATTTTTGGGGGCACGAGAGACGGCTCTACGTATTGACATGCCGCAGAAAAACCTGCAGACGCAAAGAGGGCAGCGTGAGAGTATTGCGGGGGACGAGGATATCCGCGTTGTCTAAAGAAGACAAGAAAGGAAAACAAGCAGCTAAAAAAGAAGCGTCGGCGCCGAAGCCTGCGATGAACATAGGAGAGACACTCTTTGGTTCTAAGCCGTTTTCGGGATCATTCTCTGAAACCCCGTTTTCATCGAGTTCCTCAAATCCGTTCTCTGATCCATCGACCACACCACAAAACCCATTTTCAGCAGGAGGTCTTCGACCAGCTTCTGAATTGGCAGCCAAACCACCTCAAAACCCATCCGAAGAAACCACTACAGACCTCCCTAAGACTTTCGCCTTGGCACTCTCCCTCAACTCTCCATCACCTAGTGCATTCGGTCCCCTGCCACCCCCCGAGCCATGGCCATTAGAGACCTCACTCCCGCCTGCCTACGCAGTCCTCTACCTCGTGGACGCCGACTATGAGATGCTTGACAAAGTTGAGGAAGCGCCCATTCCAGTCCCAACCATGGACTTGGATGATTCAAATGGGGGAAGTGGGAAAGAGGATAAATACATACACGAAGACAGTATTGACAAGACATTTCAAAGATTTGCAGACCGATTAGCTCAGAACCCAGAACAAGTTATCCGATACGAATTCAAAGGGGCGCCGCTGTTATATTCGAAAACAGACCCCGTTGGGAAACTTCTTACCGCTCCTGGTCGCAATGATGGGAACGAGAAGGTTAGGGTGGCAAGTGCGAGTGCAAACGGAATACCGAAATGTAGGACTTGTGGTGCTAGAAGGGTGTTTGAGGTACAACTCACGCCGCATGCTATCATGGAACTGGAGAAGGATGAGGAAGGTATTGATGGTATGGAGTGGGGGACGATCCACGTGGGCGTTTGTGAGAAGGATTGTGTTCCAAGTGGAGTGGGAAATGGTGAGGTAGGATATGTAGAAGAGTGGGTGGGAGTCCAGTGGGAAGAGCTGACAGCCAGCAAGTAGGAGTAATAGTACTATAAGCATACAATTACTCAATAAGAACAACGTAAAAACTCATCAAGGACGTAGGCGAATCTCATTGACGGTTTTAGGATGATTGGGTTTTGGAGTCATCTTTCAGACATCTATGTTCATTGATTCTATACCGTTATCTTCACTCCTTTGGACTGAGTTTGGCAAATCCCCGACTTATCTCACTGGATAGAACCATCTTAACTCCATTCATTCCGTAACGCCTGGCCAACCAAATCAACCATTTCATGCAAGTGGTGGTATCCCAAACAGAACTTACGCGGGTTGCTCATAAGCCCTTCTTATGACCCTCGAAAATTGTTCCATCTTCACGTTCTCCCTGACAATCGTACCCTTTGCCTCATTCTCCTTGTTCGGTGGTACCTGTACAACAGTTCCATTGATCTTCCATTGACAGACGTCATGAACGAACTTGTTGAAAGCCTCGCCTTGCATTCCCAACCACGACTCCAGGACCGAGCGCTCGATTTCCCGAACGGATTGAGCAATCGTAAGGGCAATTCGGATCCGGATGAGTTCTTCAAAACCAGCGACATCAGCGATCAGGTCAGCGTAGAGATCGTCGCTGTCGAGGGTGCTCCAGAAAGCAGCATAGGAGGCCTGTGCGAGTAGGTTGTTAAGAACGTTCAGCTTCTGCACTGCCTCAGAGAGCGGGGCGTCACCAGCAGCTGGGAGAGCTGACGAGGCGGAGGCAGGGGTGAGAATATGTGGTGGGAGAAGATGCAGAGCGAGCGAGAAGTCTGGCGACGGGAAAACGGTTAGGGATTTAACGAGGATGTTGGTGATGGTTTCGTCTTTGGTGAGATGGGGATTGAACTGGTATCTAGATTGTTGATCGAGCATGTCAGCAAGAGCTCCTCGACCAGGCATGTATTACAGTTTGGAATGGGTTTTTGTCTTTCAGATAGAGCTAATAAATTGGACTTCAAAGGCTGGAGGGATTCATTCTCCATGCCCGTTCAGGTAATAGGAAACGTTAAGAAAACGGTCATCATTTGACATCGATCGGACTAGCTTGGGGCAAAGCAGATTATACTCACAGCTTCAATAGAGCAAGATTGGCATAGCAGTCATAGGTCCGCTCTTCGCATTGCGCGGTGACGTACTCTTGGAAGATGTTCGTGGTCTCTGGGTTGTATCGGTCGAGTCCGTTGAGGATTGCATCAATGTGCTCTGGCCGGTCTGGCGCATAGTCGAATGGAACACCCATCTTCACTGGTTTTGGTGGTGGGTGAGAGGGGATAGCTTTGTAGTAGAAAGTTCGTGACGGGAACCGTCGCAAAAAGCTGGTGATGCCGAGGACGGTTCGTGTTTGTGGGTGTTAAGCGAGAACGGGGTACGAGAACAATTATTCCGAGGGGCAGGTGAATTAGGGGCAGATGAACACTACAGAAACATTTTCTAACATATGAAATGCAATGAGTTTTCGGTCTTATTACCGCTTCCGTTTCCTCTCTTGCTTCTTCAGATTCGAGGGGCATGAATTCTGTTATCTGGCAGTCCCCACATGCTTCGTCCAAGTGCCTGCCATTGTCAATGCAATACAGATCTCCTTTTCGACCATTAATCAATTTCACTTCAAGGGTGCTTCTGCCCATAATGCTACCTAGGTATCTTTATAAGTCATCTCTTTTAGATATTGATTGCGAACCTATCTAAGTCTTTCTGAGGTAAAATGTAAAGTTATGAATCTCGGTTGTGCTAGTATTTCAAGGTCGATGACGGAGTAATCGAAAGTCCAGGCACTCGCGGTTATGATCGTTGCCCATAAAGTGCCATTGATATATAGAAGGAAGGATCCTGCTACTTAAAGAAAAAGAGGATACCTAGGTACTCTACAATTACCACGGAATAAACAATGGGATTTTTTAATTCTAATCCAACTATTGTTAAAAACCAATCTAAAATTCTAATTCGTGTCTATGTGCAGCCAACCAACGTGCACTGGTATTGCTAAGCTATATTTCTTTCACCAAAATATATCCTCCCTTTGAAAACTTTATATTATCTACTCCTTTCTTGAATTATTTTTGAAGATATCCTAATAACCAAACAATTAATTATAACCCTAATCTAATCCCTTAACCCTAGCCCTCCTAACATTGCGTGGGCTGTGGATTATATTTAGCGAAAGTTGGATTATAATTAAAAAATCTCTAAATATATCTACCTAGGTAGAGTTAAAATTCATTTGTTATACAGACTGGATACCTAGGTACACGTGGTTTGACATTTTGAATTACACTATAATTATAACTTTATTTCATAGCAATCTTAATATTTGGTGGGACATACTGTAAATGCCCATCCAAACAGACAGATAATTGAATAATTAAAGTTATCTTAATATTCTATCCTCAAATCTATTGATAGAACAAGTTGTTTGTTTCCCCCCCCCAAAAAAAACATTCAGATATTATACGAGAAACTCAATACTAATTATATTGAGTATATACCTAGTAAGTAGAAATGAATTATTAAAATGTCAGGGGACTTAATAATTTATACCAAACATTTATAATGGAAATATATACAATAAGTTAGTTTTTATTGGAAGTCGACCTACCTGTATATATCTGGACATTTAATCGACGGGACCTCCTCCGACTATTTCTTACCTAGGAATCCCTAAGTCCTTATATATAGAACCGAACAGATTTAAATAATTGTTGATATTTAATTGATTGCTTACAGACAAAGTACATAGGTAGTATATAAACTAGAAAATACTATCAATTTCTTCTTTCGATGATCCTTATTAGAATCTTATTATACATATGTATCCTAAATGATTTTCAAATAATATACAAGTTTTTTTTTAATAGTATACGAAATCGTGATTACCTAGATACTTAAATATCGACACTTAATTAAATCAATCTCCTTCTAGAAGACTAAGGATAAGAAGTGGTTTGAATCATTCCTCTGACTACCTAGGTATGTAATAAGATTGCAATATAATCTTTAAAGTGCTTAAATAATCATAAACTCAAGGGAAACATATATTGTGAAATGTGGTGGCAAATGGGTCATGTGATTCGCCCCCTTATTTGTAATCTAAGCTGTAATAGAAGCTAATAGAAATTTCTAGAATTATTGTAACTAATATAAATATAGCATCTTTTATCTACTTATAGATAATAAAATAATTTCTTGTATTTTATATAATAATAATAATAATAATTTATTAAAAATTTATTAAAAATCTAAAATTTTAAAATTGATTTTTCCTGCAGGATAAAATTATAGAATTAAAATTTAAAAATTTTTAATTAATTTTTTTTATACATCTAAAAATATAAAATTTAAATATAAATATAAAAATTTATTATTTAAAAATCCTATAAAAATATTTTATATAACAAACATACTTTTAAATAAAAGAAAAAAATATATAAAAAATATTCCCAATAAATTATATAATTCGCCCTTTTATTTGTAATCCAAGTTGTAATTGTTGAAAGAGCATTTTTTATTGACCACTACAGATGGGGCCGCAGGCCCCATATGTAGTGGGGAATGCAGGTGGCTGGGCCCTAGGGCCCCAGCCACCCACATAGCTAGCTACATTCTGACACTCCCACTAGCTAGTTATATATATAAATGCCAACTATCTAGACAACTCCCACAGAATATGCACCACTTGTAAAACCATGCCTCAAAACCTCATAAAAAAACAAGATTATGGAAAGATCTGGTTATAATATTTCCATAATTTATATAATATTCTCCAATATCTCAAATCTTATAAAACAAAAATAAATGGTGGAGGATTATTATAATACAAAATGAGAGATATAAGAAAAGGGAGATAATAACCAATTAAATATATAAAAAGAGAGAGGGTCCACCGCGGCCGAATATCCATCAGATGAAAAGAGTGCCGTAGTAACCGGTGAAGTATAAAGCCGCAAAAGGTGAAGTGCGGGGTAAAATACAGCCAAAAGAAAGAAGTGACACGATAAAGGGATCCAAATATAATACCCGGAAATATCTACCAAAGCCGAATTTGTATAAAATAAAAATAATATTATGGTAATTAGTGAAAAAGCCGAGAATATAAAATAAAACATAATAATTTATAATTAGGAATAAAAAGGAAGATAATAAAATAATATAAATAATATTAAAGAATCGTTTGCCTAAAGCCGAAATGGTTTAATTTAATAATATATCCATAATAGGAGCTAAAATCTCCTCTTTGGAATAAATTAGTAAGATTTATTTAATTTTTATAATTTTCCTAAAGATTTGAAATTTGTTTTAATATAAAATTTTAATAAAACCGTCGACTATTATATTAAAAATATTAATATAATGTAATTTTATAATATTGTTATTAATTTTCTTTTATATAAAATAGTGATATATCTCAATATATTTAATACATCCGTGGAAGATTTGGTTTTTAATTAATGCGATAGCCCCTTGATTATTGGTATAAATAAATGTAGCATTTAGTCCAGGGTCTTTGTCGGGCTCCAATTGCCATAAAAAGACTTATAACCAGATGGCCTTTTTAATAATATTTGTCTAACTAATGTATTCAACCTTACAAAAAAATAAAAATATAATAACTTAACGTTTAAAAAACCAGGAAATAGCGGCTGAATTTAAATTAAAAATATAGCCCAATATAGAGTATTATATATAAGAATTTCCCGCGAAATCTAAATCTATATAACCCGTAAGCGGTTGAAAGGATCTTTGGTAAACGATTTTTAAAATTAAAATCTCCTTTAAATATTTAAAAATTCTTTTGATTATTGTTATATAAATCTTGTTTGGATTAAAGGCGAATCGGGAGATTATTAATACAGCAAAAGTAATGTCGGACTATGTGCCCAATATAGCATATATAAAAGAATCCATTGCGGACTGATATTCCCAGTAAAATTTGGCTATAATTTTATAATCCGCGTCCTTATCAGGGACCAATTATAAACTAATCTTTATTAAAATAGATATATCGTTATAATTTTTTATATTATGTTAAATTATTATTAGTAATAATAACTTACGTAATCCTAAATATGGTTTAAACCTAATTAGGAATAGCCTAGAACATTCTAGAAGATTCCCCGAGGTTACCCGAGGGAAACCGAACTAGTTTATAGGGTAGTTTCTATATAGTTCCACAAGGTTTTATAACGCGTAATCACAGCGGGAACTAGCCCTAAAATAGGCAATGAGCTTCATTAGCTTACGTATACAATACATAATATAATATATAATATAAAAATTAATAGAAGATTCTAGAATAAGAGCCTAGGATATAAATACCCTGAGCTTACCCTGTAATTAGACTTCTTCTGAATCCAAGCTTTGTTTACTTAATCAATTGACGCTAGTACCGATCCGGCAATCCTCACGTGCCCACTCCCCACATTTTCACATTTATAATTTATTAAATTTAATTTAAAATTATTTATATATAATATATATTTTTTTATTTTAAGGAATATATTAATTTATTTTATTAATTTGTATAATTAATATGTTTTATTAATTTAAATTTTTAAATATATCCCCAATTTATAAAATAATTTCAAAATATAATTAAAAAATATTTAAATTTATTTAAAAATTATAAAATAACCCCAAAATATTAGAATTTTATAATATCGATTATTTATTTTGGAATATTAATAATTTATTTTATATTTAAATTATAAAATAATTTATATATATTTACAAAATAATTTCTATATATTTACAAAATAATCTGGATATATTACAATTTATAGAATAGGTTGATAATATTATAAAATAATCTATTAATATTATAATATATCTAAATAGTTTATATACATAGATAGGTTTCTAAACCTACAGAATAACCTTCAAATATTTACAGGGTAACTTGAAGGTTGTTGAAAGAGCATTAGATTAACCACTACATATGGGGGCTGCGCCCCTATTATATAGTGGGGAATGAGGGTGGCTGGGCCCGTAGGGCCCCAGCCACCCGACTAGCTAGCTATATATTGACACTCCTATTAGCTAGCTAGGAGGGGTGTGTAGCTCCTATAAGAGGGATGTTCTACAAAAGGTTTAATTATATAAATATATTATTATAGTTCCCGTAAACCCCAATCAAAATCTTATAGAAAAAAGATCTGGAGAAAGATTATTATATAAATACAATCAAATCGAAAAAAAATAATAATAATTAGATATAAATAAAAAAAAGAAATATAATAATTGGGTCAGATTATCCATTTCCGGTTATATTATATATAATAAAAAAATTATTAAAATAAAAATAAAAAACCGCTAAACAATTATTTCTTTTCTAGAAATAAATATTTCTACAATATTTTTATTCAATTCCTACAATAGCTCTAAATATTTAAAATTTATCCTTATATAAAGATTTAATAAAACTATTAATTATTTATTCTATAATAGAAATATATTATAATTCAATTTTATTATTATTGATTTTTTTGCGAATAAAATAATATTTTATATCGAAATATTTGATGTAGCTATAAAAAATATTGTTATAAGTTAAGGTAATAATACTTTAATTGTTGTTATAAATAATAGTAACATTGAGGCCGATATTTAGATCGGATTGGATTTGTTTAAAGAAATCCTGAAGCTTGATAATTTTTTTAATAATATTTATTATGCCAATATATTTAGTTTTGCAGGAAGAAAGGGATATTGTAGATTAGCATTTAAAGGACCAAGAAATAATAATAAAATCTAAATTAAAAATATAACCGGAAATTGATCAATAGATAATAGGGTCACTAATTTAGTCACTATTATTATAACTAGTAAATAATTGGAGTAATTTATGAAAAACAAGTCCTATATAGAAGATTTTTTTTAAATATTTAAAAATCCATTTGACTACGGTTATATAAACCTAGGTTAGATTAATAAAAAATTATAAAATAACCAAAACAACAAATACAAAATCAGGTTATATATTTAATATAATATATATTAGAAAACCTATAATAAATTGATATTTCTACCTAAAAATAATATTAGCGATATAAAATAATTTAGCCGATAAAAATCAATTTGAAGTTTTTATAAAAATATTAATATTATTATAATTTTCTATATTATAATCTTGGAGTATTTTTTTTAAATATATTATCTGGGAGAATTTTAGAACATGTTATAACCGATTTTTAATAATTTCCATATTGAGGTAAAAATAGCAAATATCAAAATTTAATATTTTAAATTAATTATTAAAAGTTGTTTTTAAAACTTTGATATTATTTATAAAATCTCTAGTAATAAAAAGATTATTTATATAAATAACCACAATAATGTTTTTTTTAATAAAAATAAAAATATTAATATCAAATAATTGGAAATTGAGGCCAATAAAAAAAATAATCAAGATATTCTATTATATTTTTGGGGATTGTTTCAAATTATAAAAAACTTTCTTGAGATAAATAATATTATTGTTTTTGTGAAATTGTGGGGAGTGGGCACGTGAGGATTGCCGGATCGGTACTAGCGTCAATTGATTAAGTAAACAAAACTTGGATTCAGAAGAAGCCTAATTACAGGGTAAGCTCAGGGTATTTATACCCTAGGCTCTTATTCTAGAATTTTTTACTAACTTCTGTATTATATATTATATTATATATTGTATATGTAAACTAGTGAAGCTCATTGCCTGTTTTAGGGCTAGTTCCTGCTGTGATTATGCGTCGTAGAATCCTGTAGAACTATATAGAAATTATCCTATAAACTAGTTCGATTTCCCTCGGGTAACTTCGGGGAATCTTCTAGAATGTTCTAGGCTATTCCTAATTAGGTTTAAACCATATTTAGGATTACGTAAGTTATTATTACTAATAATAATTTAACAGTTTTTATAATCGATAGATAGATCAATATAAACCTTTTTTTAAATATTTTTATAAAAAAATATAATTTTTATATTTATCTATTCCAATTCTTAATTATAAGTAACAATTAAAACAAAAATAGTTTTATAATTTATAAATTTAATTATAAATATAAATATCTCAATAAAATCAATTTTTGTATATTATTCAAAATTTTTAATAATTTAATAAATTTTATATCAAAGGATTTCTTTAATGGTTTTTTTTTTGATTTTGAAAATTTATTTATTTAATAAAATATTATAATTTGTTGATACCGATGTTTTATATTAAATTCTATTTTTTACAAAAAAATTATATTTCTTTTTTATAATAATTTTCCAATATTTCTATTAAATATTATTTTTAATTTCTTATAAAATTTTTGGTTTAAATAATTCGGTAAAATTAGTATAGCCAAAAAAAAATAATAAAAAAAATTTATTGAATAAAAATATATAAATAAAAATTAAAAATAAAATTAAAAAATTTAGTGAATTAATTATTTTTAAAAATAAAATTTTTTAATAGAAATTCAATTATAATAATTCGATTTATTCTATATTAATATTTTGAAATTTTTTTTTTTTTTTTTTATATTTCAAATTTTTTTTTTAAAATAAAAGAAATTAAATAAAATAATAATTAATAGATATAAAATTAATTTTGTTTTTTTTATCCAAATTGTTTTTTATTTATAATAATTGATATTACAAAATATTTCGTTCTAAAAAAATATTATATAAATTATTATTATTATTAATATAATTCCACTCTTATTTAGCCTTATAGGGTAAAATATTTTTATAAAATAGTAATAAATCCCAAAATATTTTTTTTATAAAATTTAATAATAAATTAAAAATTTCTTTAATAATTCTTAGATATATATAAAATAAAATTTATAGATTTGATTTTTATTTGATAAATATAAATATTAAATATAATATTATTATTAAAATTAAAGTCTATAAAATTAGCAGGATAAAATTATTTTAATAAAAATTAAATAATACGATTGGAAAAAAAAAATATAATAATAATCTTTTTAATAAAACTAAGAATATTTTATAAATATTTAATATTTGAAAATAAAAAAAATCTATTATTTGAGTCAGATCTGGCGTTTATTATATTTTAATTATAGCAGGCTGATCCTACTTTTTTTTGAAATTATTTATTAAATTTGATAAAAAAATAAAAATCAATTACCAAAAAAATATTTTTGAAACTATTTAGGTTATTTTGGAAAATATTTTAATAAATCGATTAAAATTTATAAAATAATTAAATTTAATTTTGTTTTTTATTATTAGATTATTTGAATCAAATAGATTTTATAATATTTATTTAATAATTTTAATAATTATATTACGAGTAATTTTATTATCAAATTTCAGAATCCGATAAATAATATTTTTTTTATATTTTATTAAAATATTTTATATAATTTTGTTTTATAGTTTCTTCTTTTGCTTAAAATTATTATAATAAATAATAGACCCAAAGATATTAATATAATTATAATAGAAAATGTAGTGGTAGAATATTTTATAAAATAATATAATATTTTTTAATAAAAAATAAATATTGTAATAATATAAATATATAATATAATATATACTTTCAGGCCAATATTCGAGGAACAATCCGGTATATTTGAAAAAAGGAGTAGTCTTGTGCTAAATGATTTGACCGAAATATTTTAAAAAATTATTTATTTGTAATATATAAATTTTTATAATTTTTTATAAAATCCCAGTATCAAAAAGATATTTTTGGAGTTAACTAATAATATATTCGTTTTTATTGTTATTATAAAACTATTTAATAATCTAGCCGAGATCAATATATTTATAATATTATTTAAAATAATTAAAATAATCAATAATTTCCTTTTTAACTTTTATAAAATAAATTATTACAAATTTGGTTTTATTATATTCAAAAATAATAAAATAATGGTTATTATCGAATTTTTTAATTGGAATAGGGTCTATTATATCCAAGTAAATAAATGTTATAAAATATTCTTCTAAAATGATCTAGTGGATATAGGAATATTATTTACTTTTTTGGATAAAACAAATATTATAGATATATATATTCTTAAAATAAATTTTTATAAAATTAATATTTTTTATAATAATAGCCAATTTATTTAATTCTTAGGCCCCAAAATATCTTATTTGATTATATTATAAGAATTTATTCTAAATAATAATATAAATTTAAATTGCTCTAGGGGCCCTTAATATAAATATAAATAATAGTTATGGCCGAATAGGAGAAAGATCTCGAATTATTAATATAATGATAAAAGTAAAAATAAAATAAAATATTAAATTATAATAAAAAATAATATAAAGATTAAAAATGTTAAATTATTATTAGTAATAATAACTTACGTAATCCTAAATATAGTTTAAACCTAATTAGGAATAGCCTAGAACATTCTAGAAGGTTCCCCGAGGTTATCCGAGGGAAACCGAACTAGTTTATAGAGTAATTTTTATATAATTCTATAAGATTTTATAATATATAATTATAGCGGGAACTAACCCTAAAATAAATAATAAACTTTATTAACTTATATATACAATATATAATATAATATATAATACAGAAATTAATAGAAAATTCTAAAATAAAAGTTTAGAATATAAATATTTTAAATTTATTTTATAATTAAACTTTTTCTAAATCTAAATTTTATTTATTTAATCAATTAATACTAATATCAATTTAATAATTATTATATATCTATTCTCTATATTTTTATATAATAATAATAATCTTGGTTTTATATTAATATTATCAAGAGTTTCTATTGCAAATATATTAATTTGCAAAAATAAATATAAATTTTTATTTAATTCAGATTGATCAATAAAAAATCTAAATTTATAACCCGCGTCCCTAAAGCTAAATTAATATAAACAAATAAATATTAGTTTCTAAAAATAGATAGAAGTAATATACGACCTATAATAGGTATATTTAATACTATTTTAAACTAAGATACCTATACGTTTAGATATACTAATATAAAAAATCGTAATAGTTTTATAATTAGCAGTTAAGCAATATAACAATTTAGCCCTATTAGGTTTAAATTAACTAAATTTTTAATTTTTTAATTAATATTTTTAAAAAACTATCCTTGGAGAGGGAAAATATTATTTTAGATTAATTAATCTTGGTCAAAATAAATTAATTTAATAGCTCTTTTTATTTATTAATATTAATTAAACTAAGATTAATTATAAAATTTTTAATTAAATTAAAAAACGAATCTCCTAATAAATAGATCTAAAATCTATATAATATTATTAATTAAATAAATAAATTTATTTAATATTAATAAAAATATAATATATAAAAATTATTTTATAAAATTATAATATTTATAGATTATTTTATAAATATTTATAAATTATTTTATAAATATATT
>Ga0247778_1000547_pt1 | contig 42060 bp, 58 predicted proteins | sample UWRJL049202B5_FD_179939 | JGI IMG/M metagenome (GOLD analysis project Ga0247778, IMG submission 179939) | Plant litter microbial communities from Arlington Agricultural Research Station in Wisconsin, United States - UWRJ-L049-202B-5 | ecosystem: Environmental > Terrestrial > Plant litter >...
AAGGAGAAGTACCACTTTAAAGAGGAAGAGGCGAAGCGGATCGCGGATTTCTTGATCCCGATGCTGGAGCTAGTGCCAGAGAAGAGGGCGAATGCGGGGGGGATGGCGGGCGATAAGTGGTTGGAGGATACGCCGGGGATGCGGGGGATGAGGATTGAGGGGTTGGAGGTGGGGAGTAAGGGGGAGGGGATTGAGGGGTGGGCTTGTGAGGTTAAGAAGAGGTAGATAGGATGTGACGGGGTGTCTTTTTGGAGTGGGGTTGTGTGTGAGTGGGAAAGGGGGAGAGAAGAGAACAAACGTTACATATGCAAATACAGGGAGGGGCAATATTGTGTTGTGTTGTGTTGGTTTTTTTTCTGCTTCTTTATTATGAGATGAAGATGAGCATGAGCATGATGATTGCATTGGGTGATTGATGATGTGATGAAGGAGGGAGGGGAGGGAAAGGGAAGGGATGGGGCGTTGTGGAATGCACTGGTATGAAATGAAATGAATTGGGTTGGGTTGATACGTTTATAGGTAGATAGAATTGGACTTGGTATTTGGATGGATTTGCTTTTTTTTTTCTTTTGTGTGTGTTTGTACTTGTGAGGGGGAATGAGGGGTGGTCTCGAGTGAGATGCGGAAATTCCTCCGGGTTCGAGTTTTGGGTGTCTTCGGATGTGGATGTGGATGGAAAGGTACATCAAATGGCATCACGTAGTACGCGATATCTTGTATCACGTCAACTTCTTTTTGGTACAAGGGAGAGTAAAGTGGTGTGAATTCACTCCCGACTCGACTGGTCCTATTTAACACACCCTGGCTCAATCTCACATCTGTAGACATTGGTGGATATGCTAGCAATTGCATGGGGGACCACTGTGGTTACCGGTTTTGCTCTGATGAGACGAGTCATTCCTGTGCAAGGATTTAGGGGTAGGCAGTTCCTGGGACCAGCTTGGAGGGGCGGTGGCTTGTTGGTTGAGGTTCAGTGACTGGTGATTCTGCTGTCAAGTTAGAAAGCATTCATTGGGTTTCCATCGAAAATCTCTTGGGTGGTAGAGGGTCAGGCTCTTTCACAGCAAGCGTTAAGCTAGACATACTTGCATAATGAGAGAGCAGAGGAAGAAACAAGAACGCTTCCCCATTAAGTGGGAATCGGGAAGGTATTTTGTTTTGTGGTTTGCTCCTACGTTTGTTGTGTGGCTTTTATGTGCTTTCTAGGACTTGGGGTGAGGAAGAAGGGAGCGTGGTGATTCACGAGGAGGAGGAAGGAGGAGGAGGAAGGAGGAGAGGGGACGGGAGGAGGTATAAAACACCTACCCATTTGGATCCTCTGCAATGACCAGTGCACCCGACGATGTTAAGAAACTTTACAATGGTGGAGCCACTTGAACCTTGGTTTCGGGTTGGATGTTCTTGTTGGTTTATTGGGCTGGGTAGGATGCGAGGGTTTGGACGAAAAGGGGTTGGTGGGGGTAAGGAGTAGGGGATCATGGTTGCTGTCAAGTTGGAATACAGTCATTCGATACAACGTCTTCTGTTAAAAAGGTACTGGTTGGAAGTTTCAATGCATCGAGATCGAGCTAGCTTTCTTGGAGTGCTTGCTGTGTATGAGATGGACAGGGGACGTCGCCTATATTATCGGCACGTAGGCTATGACTCTTCCGTTCATTGAAACTTACTTGACGCTTTTTTATACTGCTCTAGGAGTTTTTCGAAATACATTGAGGGTAGTGACAAGCGTATACTGTGGCTGTGATTCACGCCTTGCCCTTTTTGGGAGGGGAGTGTGAGGAGGGGTATAAAGTGGCCCTTCAATGCGCCTCCTGATCTCATCAGTCATTAACCAGAACGTGAAACAGATAGACTGGGAATCTGACTATCGTACTGACACGCATTGTGGAGTTCTTATATATATTCGCAATGAGTTGTGGCTTATAGATTCATTCACTCGGTTTCCATCTAAATCAGCTTTATTGACTGTTCTGGACTTGCCGTTAATGAAGAAGTTGCTGTCAAGTTTGAAAAGCAGTCGTTGCAGATACGTCATGTCGTTCGCAAAGAACACATCCAAGTGCTTTGAGGATCCGATATTCTGAAAATTGGGCTTCCTGTAGGTGCGATGGGCACAGTTCGAGCGAGTCTTCCTCCATCGTACATTCCCAATCTACTAGCTTATCCCTTAAAGCTGCTGTAACTCGCCCCTTGCTTCCCTTTTATAGTATTCTCAAGGCTGGTGCGTGTGCCAAAGTCGGGATCATGATTCACTCTCTGTTTTCCTGGAACAGAGAAAGATTTGAGTTGGGAAGGGGGAAAGGGTATAAAACAATTCTTCCAGCGAGCAGTGCAAGATCAGCCAACAGTTATTATGAAAGAACGCATTGGCATGGGAATTAGGAGTGTGGCCTTTTCTCATGGTTCGCGTTATCTCTATGGAATTGCACAGCTGTGCATTTTTGTTCAAGCTTTCATTTCGTTCACTGAATGGGTTTGGATCCTCGATTGGTGGGAGGTGGAACTTGCTGTCAACGAAAGTGCTGCTGTCAAATCGGTGAACCTGGGGTCTCACAGTCAATGAAATACGCTTGTTTAGGAATGAGTGCTGATCTGGAGGTATGCAAGTATTGAGTCATCGTGTTGAAGTCCCCCGCAAGTCGCAGAAACCGGGATGCTCCGCGTACCTGTGGCTTCGCTAAGTGGGTAGTCCGCATTTAAGTTTGCTTCTGTGTGATTATATTGTGCTTATAGTCTATTAAGGGAGGTGCTCATCGGTAAATCACTTCCTTACTGTACATGGCGAGGAGGGGTACCAAAGACCCTCCCCACCACAGAATCCCCCATCCAACAAGCGACATTCACACATGGAAGAATACTGGGGGATGATTAGCCGCTTCTCCCTCAGGAGCATGAAATTCTCTTACTGTCAGGCTGCGGCTGTGGGCTCAAATGTCCGAATTTATTCACTGATTATGATTGACTTTCGTAGTTTGCTTGGGGGCTGCTGTTAATGAATTTCTTGCTGCCAAATTAGTATTCAGTCATCACACACTCAACAAGCCGTGGCTCGGCTGAAAGTCAATGTTCCTGTATTCGTCGATATGCGTTATCCAAGAATTAGATATGGAGGAGACAACGGGCCTCTTCATTTATATTTCCTCTCTCATTGATATTTTGATTTTTCCATTCTCACGATTCGTTTCACGGCTAGATTTTATAATGTTCTGAGTTAATTAAATTCAGTGAGCTCGAGAGTGGAGATTCACCATTTGCTTGCTTCAGTGGGACAAGTACTCACGCGAACTCGAAGTTTGTTGTTTCCTCGATCAGTATTCAAAACGAAGAGAGAAAATTCTCAGGGAAGTTGACTCCAAGCTCACTTTTTGCCCTGGTCATTTCATTGGGTTGGGAATAAAGCCAAGAAATGACAGGCAGTAAAATTATTAGTGGTGTCAAATTTTTGGACTTTACTGTCAACTGATTGGTACTGTCAAGGTGTCACTCCTGATTAGTAGCACACGGAATTCCTTCTCGAGTTCCCTAAAATGGAGAAGCGGACTGAGGCTGCAGTAGAGTCGCACAGAAATGGCAACAGCATAAATGCTTCATGTAGAGAAGCTGGCCTGAAAGTGTCTGCCTGCTAGTATTCTCAAAATTCGGCGTCATTTGAAAACAATCGCGTTTCTTAACTTGCACTATCACAGTTAATAGCTCCTAAATCCCCGGAGTTAAGCATATCCCGAAGCGGTAATTTATCAGCTTGAACGACCCCACTTCATCCTTCGGCGTTAACACCCATCCAAGTCTGGAGTTTGAAACCACGTCAGATCATCGTACAATCGTACGTGGCATCCAATTAGCCAAGAGGGTCGAGGTACTGTGCGGCTCAGCTTGAGTATATAGTTTTGACAGGTTCCCTGCGACTGACGACCACAACACACCCTCCCTCCTTTCAGTCCGCTAGAATTTCTTGAAGCTCACTCATCAATTTTCTTCCAACCTTCTTCTGAATCACTATAATGGCTTCATATCTCATCACAGGCGCGTCTCGTGGTCTTGGCCTAGAATTGGCCCGCCAACTTACTGCCCTGCCCTCTTCGCAAGTCAGCAAGGTGTTCGCAACAACCCGCGGGGACGCTCCGAGTCTCAATGAACTCTCACAAAAGTCACCAGGCAGAGTTGCCATCATCAAACTCGATGCCAACAAGCTAGAGAGTGTCAAGCAAGCGGCTGCGGAAGTGGAGTCACAACTAGGAGGAAAAGGATTGGATGTACTTATTAACAACGCGGGTGTGATGCCCACCTCTCCAAACGGAGTTGTTACAATGTAAAATCCCCTCCTGTCCCCATTTCATAAAGCATAGCTGACTCTCACAGGGATAATCTCGAAGAAACATTCACAACGAACGTCTTCGGCGTCCACAAAGTCATTCAAGCATTCTTCCCGCTCCTCCAAAAGGGAAACCTGAAAAAAGTCGCAAACATGTAAGCCTAGCTTCCTCTGCCCCCTTTCTTCTGATTCTGACATACAAAAGCACAAGCACACTAGGCTCCATTGCTATGGCGCGCGGATTTGCCCAATCTCCAGCACCAGCGTACAAGATCTCCAAAGCAGCGCTAAATTCTTTGACCGTGCAATACGCGATTGACTACGAAAAAGATGGATTCTTATTTTTTGCTATTAGTCCTGGTGTAAGAGATTCTTTTGCCCCTAAATAATTGCTCCCTCCCGCTTGAGATTTTTGAAAGAGACAGAAGACTGACTGTAGCAGTGGCTCAAAACCGATCTTGGCAGTCAGTACGCTGATTTATCCGTTGAGGAAGGAGCTAAAGCTACGTTGGATAAGATCCTGGGTGCGGGGAGAGAGGACAATGGGAAGTTTTTGAATATTCATGTAAAGGGGTGGGAGAAAGTTGAGGGGCCGAATGTTTATGATGGGGTTAATCCGCCGTGGTGATTAGTATGCCCCGATGACCTTTACTTGGAGGGGAAGAGCAGATTGTTGAGAATTCATGAGATTGTGTAGGAAAAAAGGATCGAAGGGGTAAATTCAACCCTGAAGTCCAGCTCTATTATAGTTGTAGATAGCTGGAAAGACATAGACTGAAGGTTAAATTGAGGAACAGTAGTTCCTTTCTCACTGACACGAGTTTAACAAAGAATAGTATTAAGCCGACCGCAACTTCAGACTGCTTTTAATGCCAAAGGTTCTTTGTGAGTTTCGGATCAGATTACCCACATTGCACCGGAAATACGCTATAATACATGCTATTGATACAGTTTGGACACGCAATTAAAAATAATACTTATACTTACCTTTCTCACCTGCTCCCCCATTCTTGAAAACGTCTTCAATATCTTTTCCTTCCCGAGCTCGAAGCCTTAGCATCTTTCCTCGCAAAATGTCTATCCGCCCCCTCCTCCGCCGCTCTTCTAGAAGCACCCTCCTCCATCAGTTTCCGAATAACCTTGGCCCTCGCATGCTCCCTCTCATCTCTACTCGAAGAGCTAGAATGTTTAGTAGAGCGATGGCGAGACGGCGAGGGACTACGAGCTCTGCCTGCAGAGGCTCCAGCGGCCTTCTTCTCCTGGAAGCGAGCAAATTCCTCGGCGTCAGTTCTGCTGTAGCCGAAGTTCTTCATTGCGTACGCGACTTCGGATTCCCAGCTTCCTGTCGTGAAGGGTGATGGATTGGAGCGGCGAGGTGGCTCATCGTCCATTCTCATGCCCCCCATGCCGTTGATAAAATCGTCATCAACGTCCGCATATCTGGAACGAGTGCTGCGGTGAGATGAGGTGTATGAGGCTGGAGGTGGACTCGGAGCTCTAGCGCGATTTCTTGAGCTTCGTGGTGGAGGGCTTGGGGATCTTGTGCGGTGTCTCGAGCTTCTTGGGGGCGCATCGTAGGGGTCGTAGTTATCGTAAGCAGATGATCCAGCATCTGCAGTACGATAACTTGAGCCCTGAGAACTAGACTCGTTTCTCGATGGCCCTGGATCTGGGATCCCGGCGCGATGCTGTGGGGCCGCAGCTGCGAACTCTTTACCGACTTCCCTTTTGACTCTTTCTTTGTCCATCCCTCTGTTGATGAAGAAAGTCTCGAGTTCCTCTCGGGTGGCGGATGATTTGTACCCATTCCATTCGGCGGGAGCGATGCTTATAGATTCGGGCTCTTCATCTTCGTAAGTGTACGCTGCTGGCGGTGATGGGGCTCGAGGGGGCGGCGGTGAAGTGTAAGAAGAGCGGGGAGGAGGGACATACTCGCCTTCGTAGGCAGAGCTACCATAGCTGCCATAGCTACCAGCACTGTCATACCCAGAATCAGCGTATCTACTGGAGCCAGCAGAGGAGTAAGACGAGCTCCCAAATGAAGGCTCCGCCGTGTATACATACGGTCTAGGTTTCTCTCCGCGGCGGCCATAGTCGCGATCAGATCTATCAGATCTGGGGTCGTCGTAGTATCTCGGCATGATTAATTGATGATAGTTTGTTGAGTTTTAGTTTTGATTGATAGTTGTGTAATAATATTGTATTTGTTTCTTTTGCTGAACTTTAGTCAATCTCATGTTTGAGACCACAGGGAAGATATAGGGAACCAAACTATCTTGTTCGAGGGCCAACGAAAGAATCTTTGAGTGTCCGATACTCGAAAGAAATTATAAATAGATTTAACAAGGGCCTTGTGTGCGGTATGATTCAAAGACAAAGCCGCTTGTACATTCATTCAGCCACGAGTCGCAACATCAATGAACACCGAATTCTCCTTGATTCTTACGATGTGACAAGAGAATGCCCCTTGAAATGCTTTGGGCAAACCAACAAAGCCAATGATTTGTTTAAGTAAAACTTACTAGCACATTATCATTGTGCCTAAACCCCAAAAGCTGTTCGAACATCATCAAGAACAATCAAACAATATCAAAACGGTACTGGCCCACCTCGAACATATACAATATTCATGCTATTTTCAAGAAGCGGAAGGAACAATGCCACACTCGCTCGTAGCTTAGTACGAAGGCTGCAATCATCATGTAGTGCATGTCTCCACGGTCTGTCCGACGCATCGCGGTACCGTGTGCTGCAACTCGTCTTGCTTTGAAGAGTTGAGACCAGGTCACTGTCCGCAGTGCGCCATGGACTCGCGGGTATTCAAGAACTGGCATGGGCAGATAGCTAAGCTAGTCAAGAAGACTGAAGACTTGACTTTGAAAGAGAAATAAAAGAAGAGTCAATCAATAATTGGACTTAAAGTTCTTTGTAAGAATGTGCAAGTGACGTCGGCACCGTTTCACTGTGTCTCATGTTTTATTTATTTATACGCCATTAGAGATGTCCCATGCTGTACTCTATTAGACGATGGCGTATTGCGATGCAGCTACATTAAGTGTTGTTTAACTTGAATCCTAGTCTGCTCGAAACCTGTTTCTGTTCGGGAAGGTGTGCAGGGCTGTTTTATCGGCAGTGCTGGGTGAGATAAAGTGAATAAGGGCGAGGCGAAGGTGGGAAGAAGGTGAGCAGTGGTGAGCAACAGTGGATGGCGGCAGAGTCAGCCTGACCATGCATTAAGAAGCCATTTTAGCGGCCCAAGGGGCTCGTTTTGGCTCCCTCGAGGCCAGGTAACACTTTCCTTCTAAGTTCAGATGCTATTTTGGTGTCAAACACAGGAATTCTGGGGTATGCGAAGTTGGGTTCATCCATATATTTGCGCCTAGAGAGCTACAAGATTGTAGCCATCAAAGTGAGGATATACGAGAACCCCTGAAGCGAAGCCTTAAGCGGTCACCACGTGATGCCGTGTTGGACATTTGGTTCCCTTGCGATCAGAATTACCCTGACTCTAATGACCTAACTACAAATTCACGTGGTTACTTGGAATTCCCTAGCATTCCTGAGCACAGATAAAAGAAAGCCCGAACAACTCCATATCATAAGCACCACTTCGTCTGGATGGGATTTAATCGCTTTTTTGGTTGGTTGCAAGCATCTCCTCATCTTCTTTCTCGTGTTTCCTAGTAGTAGATTGAAGCCAAACAATCCATAAGGCGAGGATTAACAATGTGAGCGGTATAGTAATTGCCCAATATATCCAGAATTGTGGTCTTGTCTCCAGCGAGGTATTCCCAGTCACATCAACCGTCATATTGAAGAACGGCATAGCAAAGAAAGACTGCTTGATATCAGTGACATTCATAAAAATTATATTATATATCCTTACAGCAATAGCAGTACCAGGTAGAAAAACCATCGAAAGCAAGGCAAGAGTCTTCATAGCTGAGCTATCTCTCTTACTCGACATAGCAAGCGTCTTAGAGGCACGAGAAATTGTCAAATTCAGCTTGTTATCTCGCTGGGCAATGAAATTGTGAACCTGAATCAAACCGTAGTCAGCTTTGGTACAGTACTTCCTGTTTGAACTGTTTGCGAATCTGGAATTCAAGATATACCTACCACAGAAAGCTGCGTTTGGGCACCAAGCTGGACTTCTTGAAAGCGAAGAAGTAAGATTTTTCGAGAACTAATCAAGTAATCGACATGACGCCTTAGTCCCTTTGATGAAGACTGCAAATATTCATTTGCATTTGTCAGAACAGCAAGCGCCCCACTGGTCAGTTCGTCGATCTCCCTCCGAATAAGTTGCAAATGTTCCAGAACCACTTCAGAGTCTTTTTCAGACACTCTAACATCTGAACTGCACCTGCTGAGTTTATTGACGAGCGATAACAAATCCAATGCTAGGGGGTCATCAACCGAGACAAGCTTATTTTCTTGATCCGTGATCAAAGCATTCTGACCGGTCTGAGCTTCGACGACTCGTAGCATAGAGCCTGCGTTGGCAAACGTTCCGAGAACAAGCGTTGTGTCCATATCAATGATCATTACCGGCAGCATTAACGGGTGCATTTGACATGCCATTGATTTTATGTACCGTTTGAGACGCCATATCGAGTCGAAGCCCTCAGAAAACTCGCAATGGAGAAGTGCGTTGGTTGTCCTGGTGACAGAGTTATAAGAGGCCGCGATCGACCAAAAAGGTAGAAAATGAAAACGTGTAGCATATATATAGGCTGGTCATTTGTCAGCGCTCGCTGTATTGCAACTACTGCTGAGAATGTTGCTCTAACAAAAATCGCAAGTTTTTTCTCGCCTGTTTTCATCAACAAAACTGGCAAAAATCGTGTGCTCGGAAGCGAGGATCTGTGTGTACCGAGGAGACAACCCAAGACAGCTTATGATTTTCTCTAGATCTTCACGTGACCAATGAATATAGTCATCTCTGAAAGCACCAGCGATTGTATATGAATACCTGATATGAGGACGATTTCAGTAAAAACGAGTGGAATCGCCTAGAAAAACCTCATACAGTATTCGAACTGCCCCTATCTGGTGATCTCCATCTGTACTTGGGATTGTCGTTGAGTTCGCCTACATCAATTTTAGAAATGACCGAGTGTTTCGGATACTGAGAGGATGTACTTGGGCCAGCCACTGTTCCAACTCCTGCGGCCCAATCGGGTCGTCTCGAACCTCTGTTCTATCCTTCATTCCAAGTTAGCCTTTTAATACTACTCTCTACATTGGCATATCAAATACCCACTTCGTACTGTCGCAATTCGAAGCAATTATTCTGTCGGGGTTTGTATTTCAGCTTGTCCAAGCAACGGTTATAGTCCCAATGTTCCATTTGTAGTAATGAAAAGGGAAGAAGTTATAGAAATTCATAGATATCATGTTGAAAATTGGAAAGTTTAGAGACAGTAGAAATTATTTATTAAAAGTAGTTGAGACGAGAGTAAGGCGAAAGTGAGGCGAAAGTGAGGCGAACTGTCGCTTGGCCAGCAGGCAAAAGTTGGGATTTCGGTTACTATAAATAACAGCAGCCGAGGATTGAGGTTAAACAACCAGCTGTTGTTTATCAAGAACAATGACCTCGGCCTACATGTTCGCCAAGCCATGACACACATGACCCCTCGCCGCTTTACTCAGCCGCGCCTCACACAACCTTCATTCACGTGCAGTCTCCACTACCTCACCTCTGCTCACTACTCCCTAGTAGCTTGAAACTCGAAGTTATACTCTATATCTCTTTAAAATAGGACCTGTCCCTGTAATACTATTGGCAATATTTACTCCTGGTCAGGATGGTGAGGCGAGGACTTTCTCGTCACTTCATCATCTGCCGCACGATCCTCCATTGATTTCCTCTCTTTCGTGCATATTAGTATTTAATCTTTATCTCGCTGTCCTACATCTGTGGTCTCGGTCCGAATATTCATCATGAATACATCGCTACGGGCTGTTACCCTCTGCTCTGGTCTACCAATCCTTCATTTTCTCGGCAAACTAACTTTTGTCCTCGCCTGTGCTCCATGTTCTAGTTTCAGGAAATCTTAATTTCGGGACACTCCGTGCATGAGGAAAACTTTAAGTTGAGCATTACACCGTTGATTCCCTTCCGCGTCTTTTCTCTTTCGTTCTCTTTCTCGTCCTCTTTTTGTCTCTTTCTGCTTCATTTTTGTTGGCATCACCGACGATATCCAAAAATGCTTCCTAAGAAGGACCCCGATTCTGAAAACCTGCTTACCAAGTGGGATTCACCTTCCTCATTTGAGCTCGAGAGTTCCAAACCTCTAGCTCTTGAACTAGATCTCGAGGAGAATGCCCTGCTTCAAGATAATAAAGAAAGCGAGGGGGAAAATGTGCGTGGATGGCGAGTAAGTCTGTTAGTTAATCATCATGGAGGCTATGCTCTGATTGATATGATAGTGGGTTCTATATGTGACTGCCCTGGCGTCTGCTATGTTCTTTTACTGCATCGACAAAAGCGTAACGACTATTATTATTCCAGTTAGTCTTCCCCTCCGCTATTGATGCCTAATTCTAAGATCTATGTGCTCTCAAGATTATGGTCAGTGAACTTGGAGAAGCATCAAAGCTGCCGTGGGTATTCGTGGGGTAGGTCAGACCAACATTCTTAATACATCAAATCGCTACTAAAAATAAAGTATAGTTTTGGTCTGGGGTCCTTATCTCTTATTCTGCCGATTGGGCAGTTATACAGCCTCTATAATGCAAAACACCTCTATTTAGGATTTCTTGCGACGTTTATCTTAGGTTCCCTCTTATGTGGCGCTGCATGGAATATGAATACCCTCATTGTTGGACGAGTTCTTGCCGGTGCAGGAGGTATCGGAGTCTACACAGGTATAATGACTATTCTCATGGCCACGATAAACGAAAAGGAGAGACCGGTGTATTTGGGCGCTATGTGAGCATTACCTTGATATATCTTGCACGCCACCCTGGGCCACTCCAAACTTACACTTTATTACAGTGGGCTTTTTTGGAGCATTGGACGTATACTTGGGCCACTAATTGGTGGTGCCCTGGGGAAAACAGCCTGGAGGTGGGGATTCTATATCAACCTGATCGTATGCGCGGCTTTCGCACCGGTCTACATATACCTCCTTCCAAATATTCACCCACTACCAGACACGCCACCTCTAGTTCGACTTCGAAGATTGGATATATTGGGTGCGACCCTGAGCATTATCGCAATCGTTTCACTATTCACGGGAGTGAACTTTGGTGGCACGCGGTTCTTGTGGAATTCTGCTACGATAATCGCCATCTTCATCACTGCTGGAGTCTCGCTTGTTCTGTTCGCTTTCCAACAAGGCTTATGTCTCTTCACGAGTCCGCAAGACCGTCTCTTTCCGGTCAAAATGCTGTTCGTGCCAGAATCGTGCCTGATTTTTGTAATCAGTGCATCAAGTAGCATCGCCGGGTTTGTTCCATCTAATTTTATTTCGCTTTATTTTCAATTCAGCAGAGGAGATAACGCATTGATGGCGGCGCTACGCTTACTCCCTATGATTATTGCAATGTCAGTAGCATTGCCACTGTCGGGATGTTTGATGCCAAGGATTGGACATGTCGAGTTCTGGCCAATTGTGGGAAGCTTGGTTGCACTTCCAGGGATGATTCTAATGGGTAAGTACACTGGCTTACCCAGTAGAAATACTACATTTTACTGACTGAACCTCACAGTTCTCCTCAAGCTCACTACAAGTCCCGTTACCATTTATATTTCCGAAGCGCTGATTGGGGCTGGAATGGGTTCTTATATACAAATAGGTTATACTTTGATCTTGCCATATATACCCAAATCTGGAAAACAAGGAGGTCTAGCTTTCATAATCATATGTATGTGATCTTTTTTTGACATTGGCCGAATGTTACTCACATATTTGTCTCAGCACAAACTGGCGCCATAGCTTTATCTCTCTCCATTTCCACTTCGATATTTACGAATATTTCCATTCACCGATTGACGGAACTGTTGCCAGATAGTTCTAAAGAAGAAATTGAGCGTGCTTTATCGGGGAAAAGTGGGATGTTCATGGACTTTGTACCTGCGGACATTCGCGATACAGCACTCGGTGTGTTGGTGTCTGCAATGCGCCCTGCGTATGTCTAGCCGATCTAATAGTCTGATTGAAAATTGCTAAGTAGGTTCCAGTTGGATTATTAGTTGTGTTGCTCTCTTGACCGGCTCATTAGCCTCGCTTGGATTAGTTGTGGGTAATTAGCAGCCTCGTGGCAAGATTTGTTCTAACGAATCAAAGTTTTTAGTATTCTACAGGAAGAAAACACACTATAAAAAAGTGGTTTCAGAACCGGAAAGAAAGTATTGAGATGCTTGGGCTGGCTAGGGGCATGTTGGAGGATGTTTTGGAGGACGAGCAAGTTAGTAGCAAGGCACAGTTACAGTAAATGAGTTCTTTTGTGGAGAACTTACAACGAATCTAATACATTATTAGGTTACTTGTTAAGCCTTCAATGTCAAGTCCTTGCTATTATGATGCAACATAGCCAAGTTCAGTTTCCCTCCCTCTTACTTCTCCTACCGGGGCCATGTGGCAATATCTTCACAACAAGAATCTCACAAAGTTATTAATCAACAAGGCCATCTGGATATTTTTTTACTGTCGCATGCTTAAATCAATCAAAGCCATATTCCAAAGACTAATAAACAGTTGCACAATTGTGCTGTAATGAAATCCAACTCGAGGCGCTATGTACCCTTGTTGTTTGCTCAGACTCGCCTTACTCGGCACTCACCAAAACTGTTCAAACGCATATCCCTGAAGGAAATCCTCAGCTACACCACGTCCCATCTTATTATATCATTCTCGTAGCCAGTGCTCTCACAATAAGTAACGGAATTTCCTATTCTCTCGATCTGTGAGATTCTCCTCGATATCTGAGAGCTCAAGCGAGCCATCACTTGCGCCAAGAGTGTCTCCAGCCTCCTTGTCGCGTTTAGCATTCTCCCACATCAAATAGCCTCTCAATATAAGCGCAATAACAGCGGCGGAAGAGAACACCGCGAGAATAGTCTTCAGCCCCGTCTATTGAAATTTTCAAGTCATCAGCATAGGTCTAGCCTCCGTTCATCTTTACAATTCCTGGGGTATCATACAGGATATTTAGGAGCTTCTTTCTGTAAGAAGAATTGTGGCCCTGCGATACGGCCAGTGCAGTAAGCAAGGAATATCATTGCCATCACCGTGGCCTTTTTTGTGAATCCTGCGATGTTAGACGTCACCATCGACGTGGCCATAGGTAAATTGGCGGAGAATGCAGATGTGAGACACGCGCCTGCGTATCTAGCGACGCGGTGTTGAGCTGGGATGGCAAACATCATTGCTGTGCCAGTGATACTAAGAATTTTTAGGAGCCGGACGTTTAGAGAAGTTCAAGAATCGTGCTTGCCTGACTAGCATGAAGAAAACCATTGTTAGAAGTCGTGCGTTCTTCACATATGTTCCAAAATAGGCACTAAAGACTTTATTAGCGTTAATTATGTAATGTGGATGGCTTGGTTTAATGCACCCAATGCACACAAATACTATTTGTGCAGCGCCGGCCGGAATCTGAAGAAGGAGCGTTGAGAATAAGCTGAAGCCAAAACCCTTGGTCAATATGTTACCGAACTGTCTTGGGTTATTAGAAAATTTCATTTTACTCTTTTAGCAGCGGGATTACTTACACCCGAAAGGCCACCGGTTGCAACATTGACACAAAATGTGTTAAGAACCAGTAGCCACGCCTGCGGGTCTGACAAGGCCTCGATAACCTGATATCGCTGGTAGCTAATAGATTTTTTGCTTCCATTCATCTTTACTCTCTCAACAGCTATTGCTCTCTCATCCTCTGTGAGAAATTTTGCCGTCGAGGGGCTATCGGGAAGGGCTAAAAAGAGTATCATTCCAAAAAAAGCGGTTACTACTCCGTAAATCAAGAACAGATACTATTCATGTATCAGCTCCAAGCAAATTGCACGCCAGTCAACGAAATGGAATGAATTTTGAACCCACCTTCCAGGTTTCCAATTTTCCTTGAATATGAGCAATGCCATAAACTATCAAGCCTCCTAATATACCCGCAATGCCATCGCCAAGGAAGAACGCACACTGTCTTAGGGGCTGCTCTTCTCTTTTATAGAATGTTCCGATGAGGAGAGCGAATGCTGGCACAACAGTTGCTTCGCCAACCCCGAGAAAGAATCGCACCGCCATTAGCCCGGAAAAGTTATGAGTGGCAGCGTGGAGCATGAGGATTATGGACCAAATAATTCTGAATGTTGAAATCAGTCAGCCCTGCAGAGTTTATGGGGTCGGAGGCCTTGACGCATAAAAATAAATAGGGGGACCTTACACAGTAAGAGAGACATATTTGCCGATTGGGAATTTCACAATGAGAATCGAGGTCGGGTAGGTGAATGCGAGGTACCCAAAGAAGAAGATTGAGTTTGTCCATGAGTATTCTTGTCCTTGGAGGTTCTGATATTCTCACTTGGTTTTAGAAACTATTTGGTCCGTCTGAGAAATAGATATTGGGAATGAGGACTTGCATTGTCTTCGATAATTCCCATGATAGATGCGAATCCAAGAGACCCTTTGTCAAGGTACTGGAGAAAATAGCAAAGAGTGAGAAGAGGGATGAGTCTGTTTAGCGGGTATTATAAGCAGAAGGCCATATAAGGGAACAACCGGAAACGTGTTCTCACCTGAGGTCTATCTTCCTCAACACACGGCGTTCGATGCGGGCCTTGTCCACGTCAACGCTATCAAGAACATCATCAGTGCGACCCTGGTCATTTTTGGAACTGCCCGCCGTTATCTCCCGGCTGAGTGCATCTATTTTCTGGCTGGGCTTGAATAATTCTTCATGATGATCTTCGGTCTGATGACTGTCGTGGAAGATGTCGAAGTTTTCTTGGCCAGGAATCGTCATCTCAAGCCAGGATGCCAAGGAATGTTGGCTTTCTCGTGTGAATCTTAATGATGCTCGGCGAGGGTTTGTGGGATTATATGCTTAAGGTCACAGAAAAGCAGACCGACGTTTCTTCTTCTTCGTGAGGAATTGTCAGCAGTTTGTTGCAGAGAGAGACCTAGGCCTCCACAGCCATTCAACCTATCATTTGATTCGCATGAAGAAGGGCTTTATCTAGCTCTCCAAATTTGGTGAGAAATAAGGTTTTGGTAAAAGAACGAAGCCAAGGTGCATAAATCGATAGCCTACTGTTCGTCGTTGCTGATACGCTTCAATTGGCCTTGCGCCAGCCACCACGGGACGACCCGACAGGGACCCCCTGTAGGATTCGCGGGGAATCTCCATGCGGGACCCCACAGAGACAGAGCGGAGTTGGATTCCGGGGACGTCGAGTCAGCATCCGCAGAAGGTGCGTTGTTAGGTCGAAAATCGGGATTTTGGGGGGTCACGCGCGCGGTGTGGGTGCCTAAACTGTTTCATAGATTTTGGTGTTTTACTGCGAAGCGGCCTTTAAAATTTATTTAATTCCTCTGAACTTCTGATTGATCGTTATAAAGTGGGATGTTGAGATTGAAGGCGAGAGCGGGGCCAGAGTCGCGTTCGCGTCCGTGGAGCGACTAAGTTTTATCACTTCAAGCGAATGTGAATTCAAAATTTGTTCCGGGGAATTCCTGCGCTATGAGACGAGGAAAGTGCGCCCGGGCTTTAGGGAGCTGAAACGAGCCCCAAATGCACGCCCCAGGCTGACTCTGCCGTGGTCCAGCGCTCACCTGCTGCCCAACTACGCGAAGCCTCACCCCCACTTACTTTCGCTCACTCAGTATTGCCGATAAGGCAGCCTTACCTACCTTTCCGAACAGAAACAGATTCCGTGCAGGTGAAGATTCAGGTTAAACAACCAGCTGTTACTCGAGCTCTAGTATCTTCTGTAGCAAAATATATTCCCCAGGAAGCCCCAGTAAACAAAGAGAAGTTTGCAGGATAACTCTTGGTAATGGCTTTCTTCTATCTCTGCTACAAGGTTGTCCACGCTACGTCCATGAGTGGAGGTTAAAGGGAGCTCTCTAGTAGTCAATGAGTGAAACTCTCTTCAGTTTCAATTATATCCTCACACTGTCCAAGCAAAGAATGGAAAACGAAACTTGATAAACTGCTATGAAATGAGAGAATCTATGTAGGCCGAATTTGGCGGAATGTGGGAGAAGGGGTGGAAGAATTGAACGAGAAGTAAATTGAAGAGCAGAGACTACAACGGAGGAAATCGAATACAGGCTCAGAAACTCAGGAGCCATCGGTATCAGATTATTTTAACATTAATCATGAGCTTCCTGGTCAGAGCCTCGGATGTAGAAAAGTGGCTTGGATCAGAGCTTGCCAGCTTTGGTCGTTGCAGATGCCCTAGATCGGTCAGTACTGAGATCAAATCAACTTCATACCTCGTAGGAGATACAGCGTCCTTACATGAAAGAGTCTTACTTCCCAACGAAAGCATCCAACTTCTTCTGGTCGTACACATCCGCTTCAACAAGCCGCTCCCACTTCTGCGTCCTTCATCAGTTTGCATCCCAGAAGTCCGAGCTCATCTGAATACGCAATGTACTCACATCATCGACGACCTTGATAATAGTTGGCAGATTCGTTACCAAGAATGGGGCTTGTCTCCAAGGATTCTCTTCCGTCTGCCACCTGTAGACAGTTGTCAGTCCGTGCGCTCTGAGGCTGAGGCTGAGGCCTTCGTCCCAGCCACCTATTTTCACAAATTCGTTCGAAGGAACCGGAACACTAGGAAAAGTTTGGCATGAGGCCTAAAGAGTTATTGACCTACTCAGGCTTCTGCCCAACGTACACCACCTTGACAAGATCCGCTCCATCAGCGAATATTGCATTCACCAAGGGCTCAGCCTCACGACAGTCCCCACACCAGGACTTGCCATCTTCCCTGAGGGAAGCATAGACGACCAGAAACGATGGCTTAGAGCCAGATGACCGAAGAGATTCAGCGATCACCGTAGGTGGTTCTGTCGAGGTTTGAAGTGGCATTTTGGCAGATGGTAAACGGGAAAGGAATTTTTCTTGAAAGGTGCTCGGCTCACGCGATGAAATGCGGAATTTCGATCACGCAATTCCGAAACAATCCTTTGACTAAGACTGACGCTAATTTTGGACGAGGATTGTATTCACCGCTTGAAAAATTGTCTGAAGACATGATTAAATGCATTTTCAATGAGGTTAATGCTTCTGCCGCTGGCCAACATATATACGCATACTGCGGCTGCGGCTGGTTACGGTAACGGGGCAAAATGCGGGAAGCGCGGGGCTTGTTCTAGCGTCTGAGCCCTGTATTTATAGGGCCTCCGTCGCTAAACTTGGGAAACAACTGAATTTGGGGGCTTTTTTTCGGGACTTGATGCTCACGGACCTCCAAGTCGAAGTGGTCTTTTATGAGAGGGTTCAAACCCGAATATAGGTAATGAATGCTTGATTCTGGTATCCAGTACTTTGAGAAGTCGTTCCCCAGAGCTCCCTAGCGTTCCTCGATTTTCTATCTTTGAGCCTGCCTTACTTTCATTCTCGTTGAAAGAATCGGATTCGCACTATGAGGTTTTGCTTTCGTGTTATTTTCCCCTTCCAATTCTGATGTGCTAAACGGAAGTGACAAAAACCGTCACGAAGTTTTTGAGATCGGACGCCCCTTCCTGAAGTTATGATCTTCGTCCTCGACTCGCCACTTCCCACTTAGGGTGGCAACAGTAAGTACAAAATCCGCAAACGCAAGCGCGATCACAGTATTTCTTTCTCGATGCCCTTCAATCTCACATCCCCTTACTTCGGGAGGTCGTCCTTGACGTACCCCCAATGGTCTCATTGAGTATAGGGAAAAGGGGTTAGAGAGAACATTTTTGCCTTTAAACCTGTTCAGTCTCAACGACATCACTCAAACGCTTTGGTAAGTTCAACAAACACTCATTTGTTGCCTTAAGATATTCAAACAACTCGTTATAATGCACATGGCGATCAAGCAGAAAAGGTCGTTCCGACCAACGGCCCCGCGTTTGACCCCACAGGACAGGTTCCCCGGATTGCGGCAGATCTCAGATGATTTCGTACCTTAATCTACACGGACTAATTAATGCAGAAAGGTCGTCGAGTCATTCCATTCGAGCGCCTGCAGAACCCTGCAAACTACTATCTCGATTTAGCCTCCTTGGCGGCTCAAAATGGGTAAACGTCCTCCACCTTCCCCATTATCACGATCACGGGTATAACAACTTCAGGCAAAGTCCTTGATTTTTAAACTCTACCACGACATTATTCGTATTACAAGAACGCCAATGCCGCGGCGCGTTAATGGCCTCGGTGTCGCGTGAATAATTGATACCCCGCAGGGCTACATCTACATATTGAGGAAGTTTCCTCGAAAGTTAAGCACAAGTCTTTGTCTCAAACTCAATCATGCGAATTTCCAATTTATTTCGTGCCATCCTGGTGGCCACCACAGTTTCAGCCCTCCCAACTGAAGTCTCTGAATCCAAAGACATCGCCACACGTGCCGATTCCAGCCTCATAGGCTATCTCGGAGTGTTCTTCCTCGGCGATGCACCAAACATATATTTCTACTTGAGCAACGGGAATAATGCGGTCTCTTTCAAAGCATTGAAGAGCGGGCAACCAATCCTTGTTCCAACCCTAGGGACTGGTGGAGTGCGTGATCCCTCAATCATCAATGGAAATGGAACAGAGCTGGGCAAAAAATGGTATATAATCGGAACGGATTTGAACATTGCAAAGGTGAAAAGCCCCAGACAGTCTCATCGTAGGAAAATTAGTGGGCAAATTCTGACTTTGAGGCAGACAAACTGGGATGCATCCCAACGCAAAGGATCCCTTGGCATATTCGTCTGGGAAAGCACAGACTTGATCAATTGGACAAATGAAAGATTGATCAAAGTAGAAAATGAAAATGCTGGAATGGTGTGGGCACCCGATGCAATATGGGACCCAGCTAAAGGTCAATACCTCGTCCACTGGGCATCGAGATTCGTAAGGCAATCTTTCTCTGTATATGTTTCATTTACTAATTGGAATTTAGTACGCGGCCTCAGATCCAAATCACACTGGCAGCGCCACCGGTCCAAACACAATCAGATACGCGTACACCAGTGACTTCAAGACTTTCAGCTCCCCACAAACATTCATCAGTGCCGCGCCTACTAGCATCATTGACCTATGCCTTCTCCAGCTAGGCGGCAACAGTTTTGCACGGTTCATCAAGAATGAGACAGCAACGAATGTGTATATGGAGCGATCTGACAATGGTCTTTTCGGAACATGGACTCGTCCTGGGGGAAGTACAGCGATGATACACAGCGGTGTTGAGGGTCCTTACGCATACGCGGATAACCAGGTTGCGGGGAAGGTGAACCTGCTGCTAGACTACTATGGTAGTGATGGGTACCGGCCTTTCACTTCGACTAACATGAATGCCAATGCTTGGGTGGATGCTGATAGAGCGAATTTTCCGAAGAATCTGAGGCATGGGTCGGTCATTGGGATTACGCAGTCAAGATATGATGCGTTGAAAGCGAAGTGGGGATCATAGATAGATACTATAAACATGAAGGACCCTCATCCCTTGCAAAAATCACCATTATATTGGACAAGTAAAATGACCTTTATGGCTGAGTAAAGAATCTATTCAATAAAACTCCCCTGAAGCCGATCAAGAAGACCAATTCCAGATCACAAGCCCTGCTGACTACAATGTTTTTCCTCTTGTGCTACTTGTTTGGGGAACCCTTTGTGTTTATTTATTTACAGTGAGTCCCTTGAAATATTATTCGGTTTCGGGGATTTTACCTTTGAAATATAATCATCCTACGAGTAGGTTTATATTCATCTTCAACCTCGTCAATGAAACGAAATTCAATGCTACAGAAAACCGACCAGAAAAGAAAATGGCAGAAGTTCAAAAATGTGAATTGCTCCTCGCTAAGCAGATTTTTCTTGAAGTCTTGAGTTTCCACCATAATTTTCTTCCACTTTCATTTTACAACGACGCGCACACCAACCGGTCAACACCGTCGAACGGCAAGATGCTCCCTCCGTTGGTTATTCCCTTCCACCTTCGTTCTGAAACGACGCATTCCAACATTTCAACGCTATCTAACGAGGAGACGGCCTCTCTGTAGCGTCTCCTCTTCTACCGGAAGTTCGCGGACGTCCCGACTCCGAATTATTCTCTGAAGATGGAGGATTTCCGCGCCGTCAAGCAGGAGAACCCCACTTCTCCCTGGGTTGATCCGAACGAAGAAAAATGCCAGATCAAGTTCCAAGCAGTCGTGGCTCTCGAAACACTGAACGATCTGGAGAAGCAAAGGGAGAAGGACGCTGTCGCTCGGAACGCAGCGATCAAGGCGGCTAATAAGGAGAAGAGGAAGAGAGAGGAGGAGCGTCGCCAAGCTCGCAAGACTGGCAAGCTGTTGGTAAGCTCCCTGTTACTTTTACTGTTCACGCGTGGCATGTTGTTTTCGATTCAAGGCGGTGCTGACTTCAATTCACCGGTAGGGACGTATGGCCGTCGAGAAACGAAAGCCAAATAAAGCAAGCCGTCAAGATAAGAAGACGAAAATGGTAGAGAAGGAGAAGGAACTTGCTGAATTTCTCGGAGCTGGTCTGGGAAAGCTGAGGGTTGGTGATTTGGACGAGAAGGTCGATGAATTGCGCGCTGGTATTGTCGGATTGGAGGCGACTCGGAGTTGAGGAAAATGAGTTTTGTTGTTGTACATGTCTAAGAATAGCTAGGCTTTGTGCTGACTAAATTGAGAGCTGTCATTCTTGAGAGGATGGTTTATTCGTGTGTTGAATGTTCCACTCGGTGTGACACATTCAGAATTGGTACCATTTTTTCTGTCCAGGTAGGTGCCCCTATTTTCTCTTTTAAATGTCTCGCTTGGCAGCGTCGTAGCGACAGCAATGTCGAGACCCCAACTATGGAAAAAAAGATGGGGAGATCGAAAATTAAAACCAAAAGTAGCTAGATTACAAACAGCAATCACTTTGAGCCGCCAAAAAACGCAAAAAAATGCAAAAGGTTGGGCCGAAGCTTAATCCTTTAGGCTGTTCAGATGATGAGCAGGAGCTGATAATAACACACAACGCCTTCAAGCCTTGCGGTATACTATCGACCCCCACCTCCTCCTAAGAGCTTGACATAATTTTTCTTATTTTAATACATACATGTATGAATGATATTTACCGAAGGTCTGCCGACAGACGAATAATATGTTGCGCCAGCCACTCCATACGCCCATCTTCGCTAAATATTTTGTACGCGTTCTCGAGCAACCACAAGATATATTTGTAAGTCGTAAATAGCCCGTTAATACTCTAGAGGGCTTGCTGTCAGAATATCAATTCGTAGGGCCTTTTTTATTTACATGGAACGAGATATGATGAAGTGGTGAAGCCGCTCGTGGGCCATGCTCTGCGTACTTCCTTTAGCTTCAACCCTATACCAAGCGCTTGTCAGACAATCACAATGATCTGAATCGAGTTCCCACAAAAGATTCAAAGTCTACGATGATATGATCTGCTCTTAGGGCCGCTACATAGTCCAGCTAAACTTGCTGTTCTCCGCGTCACGCGCCTCGTTCGATCGGACATCTTCTCTTCCCACTTCTGGCGATTCAAGACCGAACAAATCCGCTACCCAATATTACAATACTCAATTACTAAACTACATCATAAATTGTCATTCTCTCCCAATACTCGTTTCCACCCCTCTATCATCCACATCCATCGGCGCCCCATAAATAGAAACATATTTCCTCGGCACCTCTCTCGCCCCCGCCCCAAACTCCAAAAACATGACCCTCTCCGCCTCCTCCATCGAGACCCCCGACTTCCCCAATATCTCCAACAACGGCACAATATCCCTCTCAAAATTATCCTCCATAATCAACATCGTCGTCCACTCCTTCTCCTTCAGTGCCTTCAACCTCAGCACCTGTATCACGAACTGTTTCGTTGGGGGCGCAGAATTGTCTGTGAATGTTGATGGGATGTTATCGAGGTCGAAGGCTGTGGCTATGGCGGTGCAGAGATCGGAGAGTGTGGGTGTGTGGGTTATGGTTATGACTTCGGAGCGGGAAGAGGAGAGGGATTCGTTGAATGAGGTGTGGAGGTTTTTGTTGATGACGGTGGAGATACCGGGGATGGGGATGCTCCAGCGGACGGTGATAGATATTGGGTGTGGTAAGAGGAGAGGAATCGGGTGGAATGGTATGGGAGATGGTGAGATGTTCGGGTTAGGCGTCGGTAGTTGCTGGGTTGGCGGAACGGGTTGACACGCTGGGCCGGGTGTGGCCGTGGAGGCGATAGACTGGCCTTGCGTTGCTGTTGAATGAGAAGTGATGGTTTCCGGTTCCTGCCATAAGATGGGTAATCCTTGGGTAGCAGGTACTGGTTGAGTTTGGGGTTGTAGATCGCTGAGGGCGGGGTCGATATTTGGGTTCCTGAGCCAGTCTTGGAATGGATCGTTCATGTCGGGCGGGCGCAGTTGAGAGGGAATGCTTGAATGACTTTGATGGAGGTTCTTGCCGTAAATTTCGAAACAGTATTGGATTATGAAGATTTTGGAGCGCGGAATGGCCTCAGATTGGAGCTCAAAAGTCATTTTTGTGGAAAGTTTTTGCGCTTGCACCTCACATTCACCAGTCACTTGCTTCACCAAGAAACTGTTTGACATTGTGCAGATATAGAATCTGTTATCAGAAAATTCAAAAGAGGCAAGCAACAAGAATTCAAGCGATTGAGCACCATCAAAAGTTTACCTAGTAAGTAAAAGATCAAACGACCAAAACGTGGCGAGACATCATATTCAGCTCCGAAGTAAAGTCATCAATTTAATCAAAATGCTAGACGTGCTCGCATTCATGCTTACGGTAGCAAAATTTTCATACCTGTGTTTCTTATCTGACTAAATATTCTCTAAAATATCGCCCTCTCATCCTGGATGCTCGCGAGCAAAAGGGTTTTCAACCTATTCCCATGCACTCTCCTCATCCTTTACCCCCATGCTATTTGAGCAAAATTTTTTCGAAACGATACTACTTGGTTCTGTCCCTTTTTAGGAATGCGTCATTGTTATATTGGACGAGGCAAGGTGAGATAGATCATGTTCTGCATAACTATGATCATTAACAAAGAAAGTAATGACTGTGCTGATCCTGAAAGCCTTCTCGAGAATGACATTATAATGCCCGATTAGTACTCTGACTCATGATGTGCAGGTCTCACTTCTTGTGAGGGATCAAACTTGAAGTTGGGTAAAGAACAACGATACCCCAATAGCTGAGGATTAAGGGGAAGGGTATACGGCGAATTCCGGAGGGATGACGGATGACTCCAGTTCATATCTGAAGTACGGAGAACATCGAAGACTCAGCGCAAAGCCGATAGAACCTTCAAGGTCCTCTTTCTTTCAAGCTCAGTAGAAGATTCCTGCTTGCTCTTCGACCCGAACACCCGCAGGTTGTTGCCATAAGAGTGAGCTCAAACTCCCAGACCACACCACTCTCCATCATCATCTCACGGAACATGGCCAACCTCAGCGGTGACGACTTGCCACTCCTCCAACAATTCCATCCTCGCAAACGGGGAGCACTCGAAGCAGGCTTCACAACTGAGCAGGACAACGAACCCGCCGAACTCCAAGCTCTCAGAACAGAATATCGCTCTCTTCGAATGGAAAATGAATCCCTCAGATCTCGCAACACCGAAATGAAGGCGCAACTCACAGAAGAACAAGAAGCAAGACGCATCGAACGCGCAGAGAACGCTAGCCGCCAGGACAGATTGATAAACAGGATTGTAGAGCTGGATACCAAGCTGAAGAAACCGATCTTGGAGCAAGACGCATTGCAAAAGCTAGTGAGAGAAGATGACGAGTTGAAGTTTGAGAGAGGGGAAGCGCTGCGCGAACTCCTCCGATTACAGACGCAGGCTGCCAGAAGCTGCGAGGAAGCGAGAGCGGCGAGAGAGGAGTGGGGGCGTTCGGTGTCGCAGTGGCAGGAGAGGAGGGACGAGCATAGGAATAAGGAAAATATGCCGGTGTGGACGACGAAAGAATTGTTTGACAATCGAGAGGAGGAGATAGCGGGGTTTAAAGAGGCTCAGGATCGGATTGAGAGGTCGATGGATGTCTGTCAACGGCGTCTTGAGAGGATAGAGGAGAAAAATATCAAGGCGTGGAGAGATATCGTGCTTGAGAACCATGAGGAACGGGACCATGAGAGTTCGACGGATGAGTTAGAGGAGTCGGATGAGGAAAGTGTTGCGATTGAGGTCTTGGAAGATCCGACGCGGGAGATTTGATGCTGGCGCTGATTCAGACCGTGAGCCCATCTGAGATTTAGGATCTTCTAGCATTTGACTACAGATGGCTTTACGATGGGACCTGCATGCTCTCTATTTATAAGCACTAGTTTTAAACACCAATTAAGTAGGCCAGTATATTAGTAAAACGAGGTCAAACAAAATTCTTACAAGAAACAAGTATCTAAAATCAACTCAACGCACTCATTCATTGTCATGCGAATGCACTGTGAGAAAGCAGAAAGCAGCAGTGCTCCAGAATAACCTCGAAGTAAGATGAATGCTCAAAAGCTGATACCAGAGCCCCACCAGAAGTTTCGAGACCTTCCTCTCCTCGAAGCTTCATGCTAATACAACCTCGCATGACGAAAAAAGCGCCAAATATGTCCATATATCAGGCTTCCCACTCCCTACTTCCCGATGCACACATCGCACTTCGACAACCCGCATAGTCAACAATGGCTTCCTCCAACGACCAAGAACAGCCAACCAACCCCCGCAAGCGCAAAGCACGAATCGCTGGCTTCTCAGTAGACGACGTACCAGATCCAGTGTCACAAGAGTTCATGGACCTACAGAGCCTGAATGATTCCCTTAAATGCATAGTTCTCGCTCTCAACAACAGGATCACATCACTCCGCGAAGAAATGAACCTAGCCCAAGCCACGTTCGACGCGACGAGCGAAGAATTAAAAGCACAGCGAGACGCCATGCTGGACGAAGCGATAACTTTGCAACGAAGACTGGACGATACAGAGGGGTATTTGCGAAGCAAGTTAAAGACCCCACTGCTAGACAAAGCAGGCATCGCAGCAATGGTACAAAAAGACGAGCGACTAAAGACCCAGAAGCGTCTCGAGTTGCAGAATCTACTCGAGGCCCAGGAAGTAGTAACAGCAAGCGCCGAAGAGGAGGAAACGTCTCGCATGGAATGGGAGGAGTCAATCTGGCACTGGCAAGAGCTCCAAGATGCGAGCTGGGAAATATCTGATAATGAGACACGAGGCGAGGGAAAGGGAAGGGAATGGACGACGAAAGAGATTTTTGCGAATCGGGAGAAAGAGATGGATTTTTTTCGGAAACGGCGATAGTTTTGAGAACAGAAGCTGAGAGAGTACGAGACCACACTTGAGAAGATAAACGAGGAAGGGATTGGGGCGTGGAGAGATATCGTGTTTGGGAAGCTGGGCGACAAGGAGGAAGAACCGGGAAGGGAAACGGAAACGGATGAAGAGGATAGCGCTACTAGTAGTGATACTTCGTTGTCACCTAACGTGGAGATTGCGGACGAGATGGAAGTTCTTGATCCTAACTAGTTGTGAAGGGATGAAATATAAATCAGGATAATGAAATATGATCATCTATCACTAGGAGCGAACGTGATATTCCACTTGGAGAACATAGGAATCACACAAGCAAGCACGAACACATTCCGTCACAAGACACAACCAAAAATCGAGTCAACGCACTCATTCATTCTTCAATAATCTACGGCATCCCCTCCCCTTCCCCTCCTCAATCATTTAATTTTCTCTATCCATATCCATATCCAGACCTTCCTTCCATGATGCAGAAAGTATCTCTATAAGAAAAAAAAGCAAAAGGTATTCCATAACGCCAGCGCAGGTGCAACAATGACAAAGCGGAACCGACACCAGCACTTGGTTTGGTCCATGCTCAATCCTTATCCATTCGGACGTGCTGTCCAGCCGGGACATTCTTCCGGGAGGAAAGGCGTGAGTTTGGCGTCGATGAAGTGAAAACAAAGGAAAATTTGGTGATTTGACTTGGTGATTTGAATTGGGGTTGACGAGGTTGGTGGTGGGTATCGAGTTGCAAAGTGTCTTGGCGGGTGATGCGGTGAGTATATCCAGGTGGAACCGCGTTCGACAGTGGTCTTTATATGATAGATGCGAGAGGAAAGTTCGGCCAGCGAGATTCCTACGCAACGAACATGTCTAGTTGATGTATCCCCGGTGTTCAATCTCCATAGCCCGGCCCTTCTCGACACTGATGATGTCTTCGACTAGCTGTCTCTCCTTCTCTTTCTCAAGTCCATTGCCAATCAAACTGTTGCTTCTCGGTCTCGAGCCCCTAGTGAGATACCCTGCACTCTCTTGTTCGAGTTCGAAAGGTGTGATGGGTCCCGGACTTCCAGCTGGCATCAATTTTGGGCTAAGCGGCTTCGGCATCTGTAGCTGAAGTCCGTGTTTGGTATGCGACGTTGCGAATCTTGCCTGGGCGATCATATCACGTTGGTATTGCTGCAACTTTCTCTTCACATCGCTGCTATCTCTCTCATGCCCCGACTTCTGTCTCTTGGTCTTGAGGGTGGTGGCCGATGGGATAGTCAAGTTGGTTGGAGGCAGAGAAGCGGCTGATGTTGGAGTAGATAGTCTGGTTGTTGCAGGTGAGTTGTAGTTTGAAGGATAATATTTACCGGCTGGGATTCCAAGAGCATCGATGATTGGAGCAGTTGGGTTGAGGAGAGGAGTGAGAACTGAAGTAGGGCCCTTGGGTGTGACTTCCGTTGGCGACGACATAACGGACGACGAAGCAGACATGTTGGACGGTGAACCTGGTGTTGAGCTTCCTCCTGATCTTGTGAAGCTGCGTTCCTTGTAGGTTTTGGAAAAATCTTCGTATTCCGGAAAGTATCCTCTGTTAGAGGGCGAGTCAGTAAACAGCACTATGGGAGAGGCTAATCACGGCTCGGTTCAACCTGATTTGAATCATAGATATGGATTTCACGTACCCTTTATGGTGATCCCCTCGTCCAGTCAGCGGGGTATACGCAGTAGCCGTGTTTCTCGCGGGCAACTCGATGGCAATAGGTTTGCTTCTCTTTCTCGACGGGGTATCGTCGAATTTTGATTGTCGTGACACCGGACTGCCTATGCCTAAAAGATTAGCCAGTATTCCCAGAGCCAAGGACTGGCGTATGTGGCGGTGGGGTAGCTTCAAGCCATTCCCGTCACCAGCAGCTCGATTCATGCGCGTTCCCCACTAATGAGGGCCTATTGAGAGGAGACTTACCAGGAGCAATGATGCGCGGAGATGAAGCGCCACCAGAATTCCTCTCGTTTTCCTTGGAGGATGCAAATGCGGTGGAACCCTCGGTTGCAGAGTTTGTATTTGTGTTGAGCGAGCGCAACGTCGCAATAAAGCTGTCGTCGCTCTTGGTCGAGAGGTTGGACGACGACGAGCTTGTTCGAGCGAAAGATGGTCGCGGGCTGCGACTTGGCTTCTGCTGTGCCTGGGCTGCGGACGCCAAATACGACGCGGGCTTGAAGGAACGGCTGGCCATCTTGGGCTTGGGACTCGACTCTCTTTATCCCCTTTCTTTCCCTCGTGGCGTCTCTCTCTAGCGATCCTCCTGTCACGTCGAGAGACTCACTGGTTGCGAACCAGCGCAAGGAAGTGAAAAGTGGAGGGGTTTAGGGCTCGTGATCGCTGATCGCTGATCGCTGATGACGCCCTTTCTCGAAGGTTGGCAACCACCCCGCTACGGAGGCCTGCCCGGAATGCTAGGCTGCTGAGTGGCCGCTGAAGCGTCGGAAATCGTGCCGAAATGCTGGGCGTTCTTGACAGTCCCGCCAACGCCTGACGATCCTGTGGGACGCGAGGGATGAATGTGAAATTTATTGATGTCGACTTTTTCTTTTCGTTCTCTTCGCTCTTCTCGATGTTGGTGAGGGGTTGGAAAGGGATGAGGACACCTCTTTTGATTGTTGATATGGCTTGCGATGGGACCATTAGAGTTGTTGGCGGATTCCAGAGAATTATGTCTTCCTGCCCAAATTTCTCTCAAATGCAGATGCAGATGCAGATGCTCGGCTCGTTACGGGACCATATATTGACGTCGTTTTAGGCTTCGGCCACGTTATCGCTTGCGTCGCTGCTGCTTAAATGAAGATAATCTCCGGTAATCGCAGCGCCGGTATCAACGCCGGTATCGTTCTTTCCAATTCAGGTTGTTTGCGTGGGACGAGGTGGAAGAAGATGAGATGAGAACAAACTTCAACAAAGGGCGCCGCTTCCTCGTTCGCCCTTTCTGGATGAAAGGAACTATGAAAAAAACTGATTCCTCTCTTTCCCATTCCAACGTATGGACTTCCGTTCTATGTATAATATGAACCCATCCCACAAAAGTTCATGATCCCTGAGACACGTTTCCTGGCAGTGCCGCCTCTCAGATAAGCCAAGACCCTCGTATGCCTCCACCTTCGCCGATTCTTGCCCTCCCCATACGAAGACGACCCACAGCAGGTTTGCAACTACAATTCATCCGCCTACATCTAACGCATCAATCTCTGCCTTGCCTTTTCATCGCCACAGCTTGCTCTAATCACCACCTTCATCCCAAACACATGCACGTTTCCACGCTCCGCAATTTCCACATTCTCTCCCACATTCTCCAATGAAACAGGCAGTCTTACCGAGCTCGAGGAATTAATATTTTTGGGGAATATGTATGGAAGTGACACAGCATCGAACGATGATCTGCAGATCTTCCTCTGTTGGAGGTGGGGCAGGGTAGTTTCAGGGTTTCAGGCTTGCTATCAGCAACGATAGCTGTGTAGATCTCAGGGTCCCTGTCCAAAAAGTTTTTGAAGGCATTTATCTTTCGAATTTATTTTCTGATTATCCTCGTCATGTCCGAGTGCATAACAATATGGGAAGTTCGGTATTGAGAGAAGCTGTTGTTCGTGGAGACCAGTCATCTCAACTTTAAGTCGAAGAACTCGGGGGACATTCAAGCGCAACCCCTATGGACCAAATTTGGCGCAACACTGAATACGGAGCTTCGGGTTGATTATCCGTTGAGGAAGGCTGTGTGATGATCGTATGTAAGACGCCATCCATCAGCCAGTAAGTGTGGTTGTGTCACAGGCTTCCATGGCGGGCAACGTGAGTGCGGGAGATGATCAAAGTCTGGTTCAACGGTCACTTTCTTACAGAACATCAGACAGTATTTTCACCATCTCAAACATAGACCAATACAGCCGCCAGTACCAACTTTCTTCACTCCATTAAACTCGAACTCGACGCCGTCGCTTGAAGTGTTGTATGCATCACAACCCAAACCAGGACTTCAAATGCCGCAACGACGAGAATGGCCGATCTGCCTGTCCAATACTACGATGCCACAGCTGCCGAGCACAAAACATATTTCTGGCCTTTAGATCATCATGTTTTGACTCCTTTCGTTGGTACTCACATATGACGTCGCGCCGTCTCTATTTACAGTGGAGCAACAACATCTGCTCAGCGATCATCTTCATGTACCGAACCCCGTTTTGTGACCTGAAACAGCTTCTCGGCTTTCATGAAATCGTCGAAGGTCAAGCTGTTGGTCTCGCTGCGCAGAGAGAAGAAACCGTCTTCGGAGATTGAGCTACAATTACCCCCACGACCGGACCCCTAATTCCCTCACTATAAAGACCCCCGACTGCATGTTACCCTTCGATTCCTCACCCAAGGGCATTTCTATCACTTATACCCACTATTTCAGCATTTCATTACAAACCCAGCCATATCTATTTTAAATGTGGTTCTGATCCTCCGGCTTCCATGCCCGCTAAGCGCCGTCAATACGAGGGATCTGAATCTCATGCAGGAAATTCACTGCGAAGAAGCGCGGCTTTTATTCGTGGACAATTCCCTTCTGTCAGTACCGCTTGACCTCCTGCGTTTTTGAACGTTTATAATTATCAATTTAATCCATATTCTCTCGGGGTGGGGCCGTTCTTCGCAGCGAACTGATTCCTGCTATCGCCACGTTCAAGAAACTCACTCTCGTTTTGTACATTCTTCTTCTAGCCGCGAACATTCGGCAGTTCCCAAGTTGCCGCTGCTTAGTATTGGAATACGACTCCCCGTACATTTAAACCCACAATACGCAGTTTGAAAACCACAACCTCCACGGTTGAGCTCAAAATCCCCAAACACCAGGACGACGCTCTTCTTTCTCCCTTCCAAACGACTTTTCATCCCATCTATTATACCGCAGTATCTTACTGCCACTTACCATCTACCCTCCTCCTCACCCAGCCCTCAAAGCAGACCCTTCCCTCAAACATCCCCTCTAGCACTATCCCCACAACCTCCACCTTTCTCCTCTTTTCCCGGACCTCCACCACCAACCTTCTCCATCTACAACCCCCGATTGCTCAACTAATCCCCTGTCAACTAAATATTACCTAACCTAACGACACCCTCTCTCGACTCACCAACCCCGCGACACGAAGAAGCCAAGAACGAAGAGAAAGTCTCCTCAACTCCATCTACCCCTCAAAGGCATCCACCTAGCCCTCTATTTCGGATTACAATCTCCTCCCTCGAGAACCTCAACGTGTTCAACGCTGCTTCTGTCCGCATACCGCTTGGTAGATGCCTCATGTTTGCACGCCCAGCTGAGATTCAGGAATAGGAGTTTGTGTAGCGGGGGAAATGTTCGATAGTATCGCTTCTTGCAGTATCTGCTGAAGTTGGAGCTGGGTGTACAAGCGGTGCATTTTGGGTATACAATGCGAGGCTGAGGTGCTGAAGGGGGTGTAGTGGGTCGGGCTTTGGAGGGAGGAGAAGGATAGGCGGGGGAGAGAAGGGCTGTGTGGATGATTGATGGATGTTGAGGCGTCGGTATGGAGTTCTGAGCGTGGTTGATCGGAGTTTGAGTGGTATATATCTCTCCCACGGAATTTCAAAATACTGTTTACATAGGAGCTTGAATGCAGGTATCCTTCAGCCCCACCACGGATGAGGCATAGGTAAAAATAATAAGTGCTTGTATTTCGTATGCGATACTGAAAGCGAGTGAAAATGATCGAGACTCATGATATTATTAATGTAGCGTGCTGACTGGTATAAGGAAACAATAATGGTATCTCTCAAAAGTAAAAAAGGACGCAAAATGGTATATGAACGACGCAAGAAGCAGAGAAAACGTCAGGCTCATCACCTCCCTCCAAAGTACCTATCCATACTTCCCCTCCCGCGTTCTCACCTCCCCTTCCCAAACCTCACCCTCATTACTCTCATACACTCATATCTCACGCATTCCATCACAACCACCGCCTAAACAGCAGCCCTCCCCGTCCACCTACTCCGTCCCCCCCTCCTACTCTGCACCCAAAACACCACCATACCCACCGCACTAACCAACCACAACAACGCATTAATCAAATCCACCCACACGGCATTCTTCATCCTCTGCACACCGCCATTGCCCTCCGCATGTTCCTTGATATACATGTTCCCGAAGAGTCCGAACAGCGCGATCCAGAGGATGAAGAGGATCGTGTCCCAGATGAAGAGGAGGCCGATGTGCGAGATGAAGGGGATGAGGTAGAGGAGGGCGGTGAAGGCGGAGAGGGAGGCGGTTATTTCTGCGTAGATCTGTGGAGGGGAGGGCGTTAGCAAAATCGCTTTCGAGGACTAGGAAAATGGAGATGGTGATAGGGAGATGGGGAGAAAGGGGAAAGAGGAAAGAGGGGAGAGAGGAGGGAGAGACAAACCCATTTCCCATCACTATACTTATGCTGCTTATTCGCAGCGTGCAAATCGACGCCATAGAGGCCGCAGACGGCGAGCGCGAGCACGAGTTGGATGAAGCGGAAGATGGAGTGCGCGATGTAGGAGAGGGTCATTTCGAAGCCTTTGAGGAGTCCCATGTTTGCTGCTTTTAGAATTGTGGCGCGTTGGTTTTCTTTCTCTCTTCCGCTGTCGTGATGCTTGATGTTTGATGCTGGAGCAAGAGGAATGCGCGCGAAGTAAAGTAGAACACGTCGTCGTCGGTAGCGCAACACAACACAACACTAAATCACCTCATGGCAGGAATCACGCCAACTTTTATCGCTCGCGCTTTCTCTATGACGATCTAGAAATGACCCTTGTCTGCCAAGGAGCGCATTGTCCAATACCTGCTGGCGAAAATGAGATAGAGCAGCAGATGTGAGGGGGGAAATCAGGGATGTTGGCGCGGTATGACGGCATTGTGTGTGGCAGACCCTGGATGGAGGACGAGCACGGGCGCGAGGGAGGGAAAACTGCGGGACGGACAGTGACGGCGTGGGAAATGGCTTCAGGTACGAGGGGTTAATTTTGACTTCGAGAATTTTTTTTTTAAGTTGTAGTTTTTATTTATTTAAGAAAAAACACACATGAGAACTGTGGGCAGCGCTCATGTTTTTGTTTGGCGGAAACTACAGTACAGCAGGTCACAACACTGACGCCCTGATCAACCAGTCTGAATTCAACGTTTTCTTCCCCCACATCATATATACCAGTGGGAAATTTCTTGACGTACAATAGTTTGATTCCTCTTCTTTGTCCAGACTCTTCTCACGTGTTTTTCCCCTCTGGTCTGCAAGATTAACTTGCGCCGTGCTGCCGTCCTATTTCAACAGTATCTGAAAGCGGAGGGTTGAAGCTCTTCAATTGGCCGCCAAATTCAACACACACAATACTACATCAACCAGTACCGTGAGTTCGAGACAGCTTCCGCGCGCACTTCTTGATCTCTCTCTGTCCAACTACCGATGCTACATAATCATTGGCCAATTTTTCAACTTTGCCAAGCTTTTTCCAGTCTGCAAGATCAATATGATGCATCTCATCTTCTTCATTGAAACGGAAGTATTCTCCGTGCTTGTCGGGAAAACGGTTTATAAAATCAGTGTGTTTTTCCTCTGTGTCCGTCATGCGTTTGATGGCATATTTAGCAACTCCAAGAGCGTGAGAGCTGGGATCCGACTTTGGGGCCTTCCCGGTTCCGATACTGACTACTGCCTGAAACTTCCGAGCCTCTCCAAACTCTGATCGAGCTTCTTCCATGACTTGCAGAATTGGGTTATTGCTGTTCATCCCACCATCCCAGTATGAGCGGCCATTTATTGTGATAGATGGAAAGTATATCGAAGCCGCAGAAGTTGCTCGGCAAGCCTCCCATATTGAACATGAAGCTCCGGGTCCAGCGTGCGCGGATTCATATGTACGGATCCTCTCACAAGTTCCTCCACTCTTATCAACTATGGCGCAAACAAAACTGCCTTGTCAGTAAGTACTTGTTAGAATCGTTGAACAACACCTACGTCTTCGATTTTGCAAAGCTTGACTTCATGCTTGCCTCGCTTGGATCATTTTGAGAAGCAATAATCGTCGCTCGCTCTTGCATTGTAATTCTTTCGACCACCAATTCGCGGATCACTGATTCCAGAATGTCTCCCGAGTACCAAGCAGCTCCTCGCAAAGCATCAACATAGCGTTTACCAGGTATAGACCTTGACGGCTTCTTGAAGATTATTGATGACAAAGATTTGTATGCGAGCTTGCACGAGACAAGATCCATGCGCTGTGTAAGTTGTCAAATGAGGTAACGCAGTGTTTCCATATGGAGAAACCTACCAGTCTCCCAAGCATGACAGCGAGGAGGCTAGGATTCATGTCAGCATCCCGATTTGTAACCAAGGAGTGGCATGACTAACCCTCCAGTGCTCGTTCCCCCAATAAGATCAAAGTAATCGCAAGGTCTTGGGCTTTCTGGGTCGCCTGGAGAGTCAAGTTTCCTCACTTCTTCCATTATGTTTTGCAGCACGATGATAGCGAAGAGACCTCGAATCCCGCCCCCGTCTGGTATTTCGAATTTACGGTTAGCCTGGAATTCTTTCAAGGGGAGAATTGACGAGATCTTCAAGTAATACATGCCTAGAGCAAGAACCTTCAACCCCGGCTCAGTATCCGCATCGTTGTTGTAGAGGTCATCATGGACAATCAGGTTGGGTACCAATTGCGGCTGTAGCCCTGGAGCTATCGTGTCTGCTTCTCCTTTCATTTGCTTGATGATATTTCGGATTGCGGACCAAACCCTCTCAGCTTCCAGAGAACTGTCATTGTTCAACTTCGCAATCTGACCATACCTACCGTTCCCGGGCTTATTCTCGACCCAAGCAAGCTCTATAGTTGCGTCCTCTTTTGAAACCAGAATTCCCTAGAGATGTCAACGCCTGGTACTTGAATACAACGATCTAAATTGTTTGGCTGACTTACAATGTAGGCGGTTTTAACGGTTTCATAGAAACATACCATCGGTAAACTCTCCCCTCCATCGTGTTCAAAATCGATATTGATCCTTTTATATTGAGAAAAGAAATCAGCCCATTTCGGAGGGATGTATGCGTTTCCGGCCCATGAACTTAGACGGCCAAATCTTGTGCCCCATTTGCTGAAAGATAAGAGTCTCTCATCAAACGAACCGCGATGCCGGGTACCAAAGAAGACGAATCCCTTGATTGCCCCATGAAGAGACTGGGCCTCTTTGCGAGAAGTGCGCGTTGGAGATGATGTCAGGTAGACCTGCAAGTTCAGCAGCAGCGCAAACAATTTGCTGTTCTCAAATGCATACCTGCTTGGCTACTGTGCCCCCATCGCCATGTCCGATAAAGATTATATTGTTGGGCCCCTAGTAGTCAGTTAAAGACTTTCAGAAAAACCTTTTCAAAGACCATATCCACTAACACTCGACCCAGTTTTCGCAAGATAAGCTATCAAGTCCCCCATTAAAGTACTGGCTGCAGCTCCAATGGTACTTCTGTGTCCAAAGGTAAGCACGTCGAAATCCGGGAACTTGGTAGGTAGGAGATCTCTAAGCCAACAGCAGCGCGTAGAATAATCTGTCCAGGTTAATATTGAATCACCGGCGAGACCATGAATGGCAACGAAGCTTCGCAGTGTCAGCTCTGCTCAAAACCGCAATTATTAAACTTTCTTACATGGATCTCCCCTGAGATGGTGATCTCTCGGCAGCATAGAGAGTTTCCAAGCCGAAGCTGTTTATCTGTCGCCTGCGGCTCTGACTGGCGTTGGCTGGTCGACTCATACTTGGCAATCAATTAGACCTGCGGCAACGTTTCGAGCTCAGATTGAAATTTGAATGTCCTAATAACAGAATAATATTCATGAACATAAATTGTGCGTGCTGTGTAAGTTTCAAAAGGCAGATGAGGAGTATGAGAAGTGCGAGAAAATGAGTCTCAGCCGCAATTTCCTTCATGCAACACGCCCAAAGGGTCAATGCCACATCACCTAAAAATGTCTCGGGCGGCTGATACGGCCATACTGTAGCCAATGGTCTACTTCTAATTTTGAGCCGCCGATATATTGGGTAACGTACGCCGGGCGGGCAAAGGCCCATCCCACGGCAACCGCGCAAGCGGCACAACCTTCAAGCGTATGCAGGCCCAAGTACTGCATAAAACCTTGTGACTCACCTTACTGATTTCACGTGTTTATGGAATCATTTGCACTTTAAATTTCAAGGCAGCCTTTAACGTACGCTGCGAATCATGATCCTTACCACAACAAAGAAATTCTAGGGCTAGCTCGCTAAAATAATAGGGGTAAGCACGTATTTTGATTTCACGATCGGGCTTTTTCTCAAGGTTTGAAGATTTCTCTTAAGGTTTTTTCAAGAAAGAAAATAATAGGCCTGAAAAAAGGATCGTGTCCGCTGGCTTCAAGTCTACAAGTTCCTTCGTTTGCCATTCAATTGGATAATTTGCCGTTTCGAATTTTGTCGGGAAGAGAGATGGTCCCTGTCTATGGCTTCATGCCCGTATCTAGCCTTTACAGAAGCGGCGATGTTCTTTGCAGGGGTCTGCCGGTATCTAACAGGGCCATAATCTAGCGTTCTTGTTATGATTTCGAGGGTCTTTGTTGATTAAATCAGTCAAAGCGGGCATTCCGTTTTCGTTCCTCGTCTTGAACCCTCTGAAAGCATCATTGTCCGCGAAGTTCGAGGACAAAGACTTCGGATAATTATAAGAAAAGTTTTGTTATAGTCCTATAGCCCGATATTGCATTAAAAAAATTCATACAATCTTAGTTAACCATCACTACTCACTCATTGTTTCATAATGCCTTTCCCTCCCGGCCCTCGATTTTGGGAAGGAAACACTAGAGTTCCAGGATTCCTCAAAGGTTGGGGACCAAATGGAGGAGAACGCCACAACTACCCACTAATACCTAGGCAACCAACCTGGCCCAATGGATTTGTTGACTTTAAATACCCCCAAGATCTCACCCGACGGCTCCACAGATTAGCGCAGTTCCCCGTATTACACGATGCGATCCCAGATCTCAGACCACCTGGAGGTCCTCCTTCCGCCGGCGGTAAATTCGTGAATACTTTCAGGCCAAATCCCCCTCCGACCCCCGGAAACACCACCGGAAGCGCTCCTCGATGTGACGAAGCATATTACGCTCATGAGCGAGGCATCGATGCCGTAGATGTTAATCCACGACCCGCGGCTCCAGGTGGTGGTCCTGGTGTAGAGTGTACCAATTGCCAGGCTGGCATTGGTCCGTGGCCGTTTCTAACGTGCAGGATCTTTCCTACTCGCCCTACCCTTAATGGTGGTAATAACGAACTGAATAATGCGTGTACCAAGTGCTTTTATAAGGGCCACGCCGTCCCAGGTAATCCTAGAACCTGCAGCATTGCTCTCACTCGTAAGTTGCTGCAATCACTGAAGTATAGCTCTTCTGTTGTTTATGACTGACCATGTCCTTTCTTAGACCAAGCTCTACCTCCTGGCGCCGGGCCAGGTCCACGGGGTGAGGATGATGATCGAGTCAGGGAGGTGTATCGTAGAGTGTCGAAGGCCCATAAGAATGCCCGGATTAATGCAATCAAACGGAAGCATGCTGATGAAGGTAATCTATGATGAGGCTTTCCATGGTTCGTCCGTATAGCTTGTTAGATAGTAAGAATTTGCAAATATCATATACAACTCTCAAAATACTTCTCCACGTGTCTCCGCCTACATTAGATAATGAAACGGGCTTTGATACCTTCAAGTCTGAATGTAAAGCTCATTGCGGCCAAATACATTAACGTTGGCACTACCAACGACCCCCAGTGGCTCCGTGAAGCCTCCCAACAGCTATATCCCTCAACCCAATCACTAGTTACTAGTCGCGAGATTGTCCTTTACTCGCCTGTTCCATCTCCCTATAGCATTATATCTCACATCCTTCCCCTTGTTCGTATGTTCCGCGAATTTGCCTATGAGATAAAGGGTAGGGATGATTTCAGGGACGGCTCGCTAATTAAAGGGCAAAAAGGCAAGATCTCACCTACATGTTTACAAATCACATTCACCGACAGTTCATTAGCATATAGAATATCATTCAGCAAGAAAATAGTAGCGTTTATCCCTATCTCAAATCTCCAACCCCTCATCCTCGATCTAGCAGAGAAGTCTCATCACTACTCAGTCCATTCCATAAAACAGCACTCCAGTCATCATAAACCATAGAAAGCATGTCGATCCGGAATTTAGTCAGAGTATCTGTGGTTGCCGTAGTTGGAATCGCCGATCTCCTCTTCATCACGACCTGCATATCTGTGGTTTCCATAATTGGAATCTCCAATGGCATCTTCCGTGGGCTCTGAGCGGCCAGCGTAATTGTGATTGCCGTAGTTCGAGTCTCCAATGGCGTCTTCAGTGGGTTCAGAGCGACGATCGTAGTTATGATTCCCGTAGTTTGAGTCTCCAATAGCATCCTCCTTGGGCTCTGAAGCGCCAGCATATCTGTGGTTACCGTAATTGGAATCTCCAATCGCTTCTTCGTCACGACGCTCGGCGTAATTGTGGTTGCCATAGTTGGAATCACCGATGGCATCTTCCGTGGGCTCTGAAGTACCAGAGTATCTGTGGTTGCCGTAATTGGAATCCCCAATGGCATCCTCTTCCGGGGTGCTTCGGGCGTAGTTGTGATTTCCGTAATTGGAATCACCAATCGCCTCTTCGTCACGACGGTCCGCGTAGTTGTGGTTGCCATAGTTGGAGTCACCTACAGCGTCTTCTCCGGGCTCCGAATTGCCAGCGTATCTGTGGTTGCCGTAGTTGGAATCACCGATAGCATCTTCCTCGCGGATGATGTTGGTAGGGGCAGCAGCTGCCACGGCGAGGAGAAGAGCGAGGACTGAGTATTTCTTGACCATTTTGGCTGGTGAAGTGCTGGGCTGATGGAAGTGGAGTGAGTGTGTCTTGAAAGTGAAGAGAATGATGGAGATGAAGTTGAGATGTGAGGGGGAAACGAGGGGTTATATAGACGATTTTGAAGGCCCTAAAGGGAGGATTGAAGGGAAAAGCTCTCCGTAGGTGTAACTAGGTGTTTGACTGAAATGTCTTTCACCGACCTCGGACTGAGCACGTAGCAGTTTGAACCGTTAATGTTGATCATGGATTGCAAAGATGGGTCAGCTGTGCTGTTCGTGACTCCACAGGAGCAGATCTTCTGATCGGCGTTCTGAAGACTTTGAATTCGGGAAAATGTTTCGTTGAGACTGTTGGTGACTTCTTAAAATTAATGAGGTAGCAGTGGGGGAAAAGCATCAAAGTAGCATGCCAAAGGATTTACTAACTTTGTGGTGCATCGGCCTGGCGTCTCGAGATAGGAATCGATCATCTTCACTGAAACCAAACATATGCTTTGGCTAAACAGTCCATGAGAAGATAGGAGGAGGCAATTCCACTAAAGATGGTGCAATGGAGACACATGATAGAAGAATTGAAGCAAATAATACATCTTTATGGATACGAAGCCGGATAAGGCGTAGCTTAAACCCCGGTTCCTTCTCAGCTTCTAGAAGAAGACAAAATGATTGACAATGATTGACAAGATAGAGATTAGAAAGAGATGGCAAAAGTTGAGGTGACCTTCGGAGGCATCCAAACTAAAGATGAAATGCACAGCAAGCTTCAAAAAATCTGCAAGGCCACGACGATCATAAAGCGTTGGCTAGTGATCATCTGAAATGTGCTCTTTTGAAGAAAGCACGGAAGTAAGGGTTGAAGAATTTTGGAAGTTATGTATATACTTGAAGACCCATATGGAAATTAAAGGACAGTAGTTAGTCAAGTGTGGTTGGTGGACTTCCTCCTAATTAAACGCTAACGTCGTCCAGATTTAAAGGGATGAAATACGAAACCTAACAAATATCAAACCCTGAGGATTGACCTCGAAATCGCTCTTTCAGTAGTTTCTTGCCTACAAATCAGACACAAGATGTACGTCCACGAAGTGTGTACCTCGGTATATTAGTTCCGTCGACCAGGGCTTGCTCCGATTATCGGATTGAAATGAAAATGCAACGGTAGATCTATGTAGATACGATTCAATGCACCCTCTGTTCTCAGCTGAAACAATCACTGATATACAAAAGTTGATACCTTAGTACGTTTGACCACTTGACAGACGCTAGACATTAACCTTGTGCGGAGCTAACGAGTGGCAGCTGAGAACTTGATAGCTAACGAATAACAGGGTAACCTAATTAAGCGCTGATCTCTTTAACTTTATATCTTCCAAGAAAGGATAAGTACGGAACGGGACGAGGGAAAAATGCTACCCTAGACTTGGCATGTGCCCCTCTTCTTCGGACGTTGGGGCTTGGCAGCAACCCGCCCCGGGGCGTTCCGCAGATCTTGTTCCTGCACATCATCCAAAACATCCCGCTGTGGGGGAGGGGCACACTTGTATTGTAAACTAAGCATGTGGCTGTGGTCCCTGAGTCTTGTCAAGTCTAAGTCGTGCTTACAACTTTGAATTATTTTCGATTTAGGAATTTGCATTTGCTCCAACCCTACAACTCTGAAATCTTGTGCTTTAGATATGTCGCGTCCAACAAGTCCAGTATCTAATAATTCCACATCTAATAGCCTCGATTTTGATATGGAGAAACACGAAAGTAGCTCAGCAGACTCACTGCTTGCCGAAGAATCTTTTCAACCCTCAAGGCAACCAAATAGGCATCAACAGAGAGCCCAATGGATCAATTTTGGTTTCGCACTTCTTCTGTGTTCTGTTTTTAGTTTTGCTGCCGGATATTGGGTCGATTCACTAAACTTGAAGGCACGGTGTTTTGCGATGGATACCATACATTGTAGGTCGCTTCTCAATTTCTTCGGACCCAAGCTAATAGATTCAGCACCTGTCAAAGCTGCCTTGAAGCCCGAATACAAACTTGTTCGTTTCAATGGCACGCTGAATTGGGACACGCCGTTCACAGGTAGAAATAAAGCAGTCGATGAAGCGTGGCATAAGATGAGTCGCAGTACGGAATTTCTCCTACACTTCGAAAGCCCGCTAACAGTCATAGTAAATTGGTTCTCGGTATCCAAGGACGACGTTGTGAAGAGTGGTGGTAGTGTCGATGCTGTTCGCCTCCCTGACGAAAAGGGAGGTGGCTACATGGCCACTATGGACATGACACATCAACTTCACTGCCTGAATTTCGTGCGGAAGTCCTTGTATCACAACTACGACTACTACAAAACACGAACCGTGGAGTTCAAGGACCCGAAGCACACAGTGGAAGTCCATATTGGTAAGTCCACAGGTTTCAAGCTTTCAAGAAGCTACTAATCATTTGCTCTTTCATTAGACCACTGTGTTGAAATCATCCGCCAAAATATTCTCTGCCATGCGGATCCTGGAATTCTCTCTCACCACTGGATGAAGGATTATCCACGTCCATATCCCAATTTTAACACTTGGAAAGTCTGCCGCAATCCAGAAGCTGTAGCTGAATGGGGACAAGCTCGAACGGTCAAGGGACAGGGCTCAGATTGGTCCGACTTGATACGGCCAGGTTCAAAATTCTGGGATGAACCTCCAGCACCTGAAGATTTTCCCACTCCTCCGCCTTGGGACTATTGATTTGGTTTGATATGTTGGAATAATTGAGGGAGTATATAATTGAGCTGTACTGTGCAATTCGCAAGATTATATTTAGCGCAGAAATGTTGAACTTCAAATTCTTCTGCATTGTGATTGATTACATGTGCGTGCTCTGGAACACCAGTCTCATAGCAAAAACGGGTTGAAAACCAGAGGAAATCCAGGGTCCAACTTAAATTAGCGCTGTATGCAAATTTGTACTAGTCTGATCCCCTACTTGCCCACAAGCATTTACTTGCGAGATCGGAGGGGACGAGAGGGGTACCTACTCCAGCTGAAGCCGTCAAACCATGCTCTGTAAACCTACTGTCGGATTGAAGCAAATAGTATTTCCGTGCCGTGTTTAATATGGCACGCTGCAAACTTAGTACTATCTCGGACGTCCTGCAGATGTCTCTGGGGTTGCATTTCGCTAACGGCTACCCAGAATGACCAAGATCAGCCTTCTCGCTAAGTCGTGATAGGGGGCGGGGCTAAACTCAGGGTCATCTTGGAAATAGCTTCATTCTTGCAGCCTTACGCCATTGCAAGCCACACTGTCACAATAATCGACAAAATTAACGGTCTTAAACCTTAATTGACACGGGACAACGTATGCAGGTAGCTGTCCATTGATA
>Ga0247778_1000548_pt1 | contig 41941 bp, 48 predicted proteins | sample UWRJL049202B5_FD_179939 | JGI IMG/M metagenome (GOLD analysis project Ga0247778, IMG submission 179939) | Plant litter microbial communities from Arlington Agricultural Research Station in Wisconsin, United States - UWRJ-L049-202B-5 | ecosystem: Environmental > Terrestrial > Plant litter >...
CTATACCCCAATTCCCATCCCTCTCCATACCGCCAATGCTCAAACTTCTTCCCCGGACTCGTCTGGTTCCAGTATCCCTCATGTCCCTGCTTGGCATTATTTCCCAGCTCACCGCGTCTGTCGTTCGCTGCTTGGATGCGATTTCGAACTTCGTCTGCGGGGAGAGTGAGGTTTGCGGGAGGTGGAATGTTGCCTTTTTTGGTTTGTTCGGCGAAGCCCCATTCCCCGCCATCCATCCAATCCATTTTATAAGTCCAGAAGAAGGAGCCCCCGGATCGCTGCTGCCATTTCTGGGATTGAGCGTGGCCGAATTGTGATACTAGTGCATCTTTTTCGTGAGGTTGGATGCGTGACCAGGTTTGGCCATCTAGGACACAGCTCCTGGATTTTCGTCAGTGGTTGATACAGGAGATGGGATCTGGTTGGAAGGGGAAATACCATTCACCAACAACACAGCACGCCTCCCCTCTATCACAAAGACTTCCCTCCTTCCCATCCAATTCCCCCAGCTCTCCACCAATCCTCCCAATAATCTCCTGCGGACTCTGACTCCGATCCTTGTCACTAAAAGTAAAATACCGATGCGTATCAACCACCACCGGATTCCCACCCTTCCGCTCATTCGTCCACCCCAAAGCACGGTTCAAATCCCATCCATCAGATATATAAACCGGCATACCTGAATCCACAGCACCAATGGTATCAATAGCTTGAGAGTAAAACTCATACATATGCTTCGCATCGTAGACTGCCTCGTTGACGACTTGGATGCCAATGACGCCTGGTAAATCCCTGACATCTGTGGCGATTTTATGGAGCACGGATTTCGTGAGTTCGAGGTGTTTTTTCTTGCCCCAGAGCTCGGCTTTGCCAGTACAAGAGCCAGAATGCGCGTCTGTGTTCGCACCGCCCGGAAGAGCATGCAGATCAATCAACACACCAATCCCATATCCCCTCGCTCTCGCTATCAAATCTTTAACCGCATTCTACCCTCCATCAGCCTTTACAGTCAAAATTCAGAAAAGGGAAGAGAAAAAATACTCACCCAAGCACCCTCATAAACCCCACCCACCCCCTCAAACGGCGTCCCCTTACAATACTCAGGACCCAGCGTGAAATACCCAATCGGTAATCTTATACTCGTACACTTCGCCTCATTCACCAACCACTGCAAATCCCCCTCACTCAACGCATTCCGCCAATGCTCTTCCCATTTGCCCCTTGCTCCATCCATCCCCATTTCCTTGACAGCCGCTGTAACGGCATCGAGTTCCGAATCTCCCTTTGCGGATCCCACGAACATTGAGCTGTGGAGCCATTTCTCTAGTACTGTTTCCCCGATTTTCTCTTGTTAGCTAACAGCCAATTGCTTTTCATCGTCGTTGGAAATGAGAAGATCTGAGGTGAAAGTGAATAGATAGCGGGGTAAATCATAAATGAGGGGTAAAAAACCCCTCAAAAAAAGAGAGGAAATACCAAAAATTGACCCCAAATTCGTCCCATTATGATACCGATACCTAACCACATCCTCAGCCGTAGGCGGCTCCAAAGAAGCAGCTACATGTGGCGCCCTGACACTATCGGGACCATCCGGGCGTTGGGTGCCAGAGTCTTCGATTGAGATGTTGCGGAGGTTTTCGCGGGCTGTGTCGCGGGCTTTGTTGAAGAATTTCTTCATGTTTGAGCTTTTTGATACTTTGAGAATCAAGAGAGAGTGTGAGATTTGAATATGGGTATATGGGCAAGGAAAGTTGAAGTGTGAGATGAGATTTACATGTGCATAAGTTGCTGTGAAGTGGAGCTGAGCTGACATGACAAAACAGGATTGGTGACGAAATGGCGGGGCGATCTTGGGCAGATTGGTAGCCTTGCATGAGCGGAGCCTTGCGTGATTTCCGGAGTTGATTGAGGAATGTGGAGGATATATATAGTAATCCGAGGTGAAAGAATAGATTCATGCTATGCTATGCTTTTGTCATTTCATTTCGTTATGTGCTACGTCCGTAGGTATCAATTTACTCCCTTTCCGTCACATACAACCTCCCCTACCTCCCCCTCCAAATTCCCCCTTAACCTAAACCTCATTACTAGGATACTCCACCGCCGTCGTAGCATTAAACTCCTCCTTCACACTCCTCATACTAACAAACCTAGTCAACAAATTCCAACTCCCCGCCTTATCATTCGTCCCACTTGCTCTCGCGCCCCCAAACGGTTGTTGCCCCACCACCGCCCCCGTACTCTTACAATTAATATAGAAATTCCCTGCAGAATTCCTGAGCGCGTCTTCGGCGAAACGAACAGCTGCGCGATCGGACGCGAATACAGAGCCTGTGAGGCCGTATTCGGATGTACTGTCTACGAGCTCGCAGACGGAACTGAAGGCTTCGACGGGGGAAGTGGTGTCGTCGTAGATGTAGACTGTGAGGATTGGGCCGAAGAGCTCGGTGGAGAGGAGCTTGTGTTGTGGGTTTGTGGTGAGGTAGATGGTGGGATGGATGTAGTAGCCTGTTGAGTTATCGTGTTTGCCACCGACGAGGAGTTCAAGCTCGCTATCGTTCTTTGCATCGTCGATGACGCCTGAGAGTTTCTTGAAAGAGCCAGCGTGGATGACTGGACCGATAAAGTTCTGGGCAGCTGTTGGGGGACCGATCTTCAGAGCAGATGTCTCCTTGATCAACTTCTCCTTGAACTGTGGCCAAACTGACTTCGGGACGTAAGCTCGAGAAGTAGCAGAGCATTTCTGGCCCTGATACTCAAACGCCCCGCGAACAGTCTGGATAGCAGCGTTTTCGATATCCGCCGAAGAATGAATAAGATGGAAGTTCTTCCCTCCCGTCTCCCCCACAATCCTCGGATACCCCTGATACCTACCCTCCGCAACCCCCTTCGCAATATCCCCATACAACTTCCTAAACACCGCCGTGCTCCCCGTATAATGCAACGCAGCCAACTTCTTATGCTCCAGCACAACCTTCGTAACCTCCTCCGGATTCCCCGGCACAAACTGTATAACATTCCTCGGCAGCCCAGCCTCTAGCAAAATATTATAAAGCAGCCAATTCGAAGCAATCGCCGAATCAGACGGTTTCCACACAACCACATTCCCCATCAGCGCCGGCGCACCAGGTAAATTCCCCGCAATAGCAGTGAAGTTAAACGGCGTAACAGCATACACGAACCCCTCCAACGGGCGATACTCAACTCTATTCCACACACCCGGACTATTATGCTGTGGCTGCTGCGCATACAATTCCTCCGCATACTGCACATTGAACCGTAGGAAATCTACCAGCTCAGCAGCACTATCGATCTCAGCTTGCCATGCATTCTTGCCTTGACCCAGCATGGTAGCGGCCATGATCTCGTATCTGTATTTTCCGGCGATGAGATCCGCGGCTTTGAGGAAGATGGCGGCGCGGTCGCTGAAGAGGAGGGATTCCCAGGCTGGCTTTGCGGCGAGGGCTGCGTCGATGGCGGAAGAGACATCGCTGGGCGTGGCGTTGGAGTAAGATGCGAGGGTGGAGGAGTGGTTGGAGGGGTTTTGTTGGGTTGAGATTGTGGAGGTTTTTATCTGTAGACCTTGGAATCAGCTATCATTCATGTTTGAGATGGAAATATACTGACTTCTTTGCCTCCAATAACAATCGGTACATCTAGGGGTGCCTTCTGCTGAAGCCTCTCAAGGGCGGCCGTGAGACCTTCACGCTGAGCAGACCCCTTTGCATAATGATGCTACTACTCATCAGCCATCTCCCCCAATTATCCCATCAATTGCAACTCACATTAGGCTCATTAGAAACCTTAGGTATTTTAAAAGAAGCAATTGTCGACATTCCGGCGCGGGGTATCGTAGCAGCAGGTTGGAAAGCCCGATTTAAAGGTTGAAGGCTTCTGAAGCCTTTGGCAGCCATTGTGGAAATGCGGGGGGAGTGTTAAATAGACAATGGCTGTTTCGATTGATTACGTGCGTCGAATGTTTTATGTCGCTGGGAATCTGGTGATGAATGAGATGTCGAGCTGGAGCTCTCCTCGCTTTGTCGCGGTTCAAGGCGAGGGGTAAAGTTTCAAGTGGGGCACGCATCCCTGCCAAAGCTTCGTCGCCTCCTGTATCGGAGCACAAAAACAGAGTAAAAGTTAATAACGGGAGAGAACTTGTGGAAGGATATGCAAGAGAAAGTGAACGATAGGTAGGCCGGATGGAACTGCCTGAATTGGGAAGTTCAGGTCCATTGAGGCTCCTTGCTGCTCCCGATGGAATGCGATGTTGCGAAAATGAACCCCACCTATGCAAGGAAAAGGAGAGTAGAGAAAAACCATCACTTGAGTCAAGATCGTGGACAAGAGAAACAACGGTTTTGGATTCGGCAACCTTCTATTTTTGAGAGGCACTATGATCCCACATATCCTATAACTCTGATCATCCGATTGTAGATGTCGATGCAGTACAGCTCTCCAACTCATGGTCATTGATTGATACATGAGATTTGCCAGTGCCCATTCCATTACGCCTAGCATTGACCCAGATGTCAAACGATGTCATCCCATCCCAATCCCTCCCACGTCCCCGATATCTTCGTGTTTCTTTTTGGGTATATCTGCCCCTCCATATATCGTAAACATTAACAATTGACACCATAAGTGCCACCTTGTATTACATTAAGTGAGTGTTAATGCCGTCGCCGGCAATCAAAAACAGGCGCTGAACATGCCGGACGAAAAGAGAATTCTGTTGTACAGGTGACGGAGGTGAAAGGCCAACCGCCGGGTATAGCTCCGCGGAGCGGGAAAAAAGACCGTGAACTCCAAACATAAAGACTCTCTATCATTTTTCAGAGAAGTCTGCCGCAGTTGTATTTGAAAATTGAAACGTCTTTTGCTTCGTCAAAGGCGAAGTCAACAAGCCCATTGGGTAATGGCCTTGGGCTTCAGGAAACGAATACTCGGCATGATGCTGAGTGCCAAGAGTATACTGAGGCGACTCATTCTTAAATTGAGGGGATTCGTGCTCGAACATGAAGGCAGGGTTGAAGTTCTGGCCAAAAGCGGGGGTAACGGGCTGGCTCATGTTTGAAAGATATGTTGGCTGGGGCATTTGAAGCTCCAAAGCGAATGTATCTTGGGCCGGGGTGTACAGTGGCTCATCTGGGACATCATAACTCCACTGCTTCTCCTGAAATTCGCCGCCATTGGGCCAACCATTGGCTGATTGCATAACCATGTGAGCCTGTGGTGTCTCAGGAGGTGAGGCCAAGTTCTGGTCTCCCTCGATGGAGGTGAAGCATCCTGCGGCTTGGTTGAACACGTAGTTCGTGTTCCCTTCGTGAGGGGATGCCGTTGATCTGGAGCCTTCCCTCTTGGCGAGGGTCATCTCCCTCTCCCGAGGAGACATTGGTGTTGGTGGAGCTAAACTGCTGTTCAGGGAGGACAAGGCAGTCAGGGAGGGAGGATTTCTAATGGAATGATAGTTGTGTTCCATGAAAGCTCCTGCGTCAGCGAAGCCACCCAAGTTAATAGGCGAACGCTGTGCTGACTCCATCCCAGATTTATAGATTCGACCACTGATGACATTTCTGTTACCTCCAGCGGACACGATTCGGCGCATTGGTGAGGACATTGGGCTTTCAACAGGGCGACGGAACCCTTCTGCGTGAGACACTGTCCTTGGTCCCAAGGCTGGACGATTTCGCATTAGAGTCTCCGAAGTTAAAGCTGCAGGCTTAACATGAACCTTCTTCCTGCGTGAAGCAATGTCTGTTGGAGGAGGTGGGGATTTGAACGGGATGGAAGGCGCTGGAGGAGACGCGGAAGGCTCATCGGATTCCGCATTGTCAAATTTATATCCAAGCGGAAGAATTATTTCGTTGCTGTCTTCTGGGCTCTGGCTGTCTGTGGTATCACTGTGAGATGGAAGACCATCATGGGATTGCCCTAGTAACTGTGATGGAAAGGTGGTAACTGGGTGAGATCCATTAGAATCTGAGCCAGATGAGTAGTTATTGAAGGCCGTCGGCGTTTGGCTAGCCGTCTCGCCTGGGGAGTTGTGGATGTCGGCCGCGGATTGTGGTGAATGATACACGTTGTTGGTAAACGTGGAAGGGAAAGAATAGCTCTGGTTGTCGTCGAACTGGACCATAGAGCTACTTGAAGGGAATCGAGCTCGATCGCCATTGGACGAGTCATGGACGAGAGAACCGCCAAAAGCTACCAGAGCGTCAGATTGCTCGGCAAAGCTTGCGGTATGGAAATCCGGTTGTTGGGCAGCTTGAGCGTTGGCGATGGTCCGGTGGAGAGACTCCATGCTGGCACTTGAGGGGTCGCTGTATTGAGGATTGTAAGGGGCGACTGGCGGAGGCGGACCAGACAGGATGGGAAAGGGTGCTGACGATTGTTGAAGTATACTGTTGTCGTTGAAATAGCCATTGCCGTAATTGAAATCGGGTGATGAAGCGCCGTCCGAGTATGCCAATGCCTCTTGAGCTTGCCCTGCTTCGTAGGCTTCCTGTTTCTTCTCCTGCTTCCGCTTTGCTCGTCGATTTTGGAACCAGTTCTATGGTACATTAGTACGGCAGGCTGCGAGGCTGGCTCATCCGAACTTACGTTGATCCTCGCCAGATCCACCCCCATATCCTCTGCAAACTGGCGTTTCGTCTGGGTTGTGGGCTTCGGGTTTTTCTTAAACTCGCGTTCCAGGATATCCACCTCGTCCTTGCCAAGCCTGGGTTTCGTTTCATTTGTTTTCGTTCCAGTAGGCATGGGCATCATGGCTGCCGATTGCTGTGCCATGGCATAGTGCTGCATGTTATGCTGCGCGTCCGCGTACGGTGGGATGTGCGAGTATTGCTGGTACACGGGGTCGAGGTATTCCATAAGGGGCAACGTTCTCGGAGGACTCGAGCTTGAACGCACCTGCCAAGAATCTTGAGATTCCTGCACGTTCAAGAAAACCAACAGTAAACTTTGTTAACAAGAGTTCTATCCAATTGACCAGATTAAGACTCGTAATTGCAGCAAACGATTGACATGTAGCGATTGAAGTTCTTCGGTAGCTGAGGTGAGCGAGTGTAGGCGCTAAGAGACTCGATCGAAGAAAGCCGCCGCGCAAGTTGCTCCGGAAAATGAAAAGTGGATTCGAGCCAAAATATAACAAACAATAGTTGCACAGAGTAAATCAGAGCGCGTTATCAATGAAGATGAGCGAAATGCTGCGAGGGTCGAGGTTCGAGGGCGCGTATTAGGTACGAGGTTGGTGAACGAGTGGGAGGGATTATTAGGAGCGGATGAACAATTGCGAGTTCAATACCGCGTAGAAGACCCAGAGGCAAGGAATGAAGGGGGACGCTGGAGACGGGGTGTTAAAAAGGGCACAGGGCGAGGAGGGTGGTGTGGAGATGTTAAAGGAAAGGGAGGAAGGGACGTACAGCAAGCGCTTGACGTTGGCGGTAGATCTGTGGCTGTTGCTTTCTGGAACCTGGGCGCTCAGACAAGGTCATATCCAGGAGTCGTCCCGCGCAATTTGTACAGTGCGAGTGGGGATTTTATATGACACACGGTTCTCGACTTTCTTGGTGAGAGGAGAGCAGCAAGCTCTTGGCAAAGCAAAGAAAAAGAGAAGAGCTGTTGTTGCAAAAGGAGTTGGAGTTTGGAGTAAAAAATGCAGGTCACTGGCAGTGTATGTACTAGCAGGATGATGCGAGGGTGAGATCTCAAATCTTGGGAGCATCCGTCGCCGCTTCTTGTCAAGGTCACCGCTGGCGTGGCTTGGCCAGGGTTTCCCACCACCCGGGCTGCTGCTGCTTGCCTGCTGCTTTGGGGGCCTGTGATGAATTCAGCGATTCAGCGCGTGGTATCCTGGAGCAGCAGGCATGCTGGCGTCGTCGCCTCTTGTCTGCGTCCGCCCACCTGCAGCTCTGCCCCTTGGACGGGTCCTGGCTTGAAATCTCCTGGTGCGCTGATAGGCCTGGTGGGGCCCCGGCGCCTTTACCGCTGCACGGGAGAGGTGGAAGATAGCTGTTGGCTGCTGGCGGATAGTGGACGATACCACTGGAGGACGTGAGACAAGCCTGCTACCGGCCACTCGCCCCCCTCTCTTCAGGCCCTGGTGGCCCTGATAGCAGTACGGTAGGGGACTAGGTAGCCATCGCCCTCTGCACTTCAGGGAACATCAGACTCGCCAGGGCAGGAAGGGCCCGCTCCCAATGCTCAGTTGCGATTTGACCGCGACGATCTCCTCCTCGCCTAGCCATGTAAATTCTCTTGGTCCCCTGTAGTCACCAACCTTACTCGATGGCTTTGATTAGTGGCTCAGTCGCCCTTTGCAACCCCCGTTTTGCTCTGCAGGAAACCGGTGGGTCGCACTAATGCTCAGGTACGCGCAAGGATGTCGCTCCAGAGCACTTGCTCAAGTGCATTTCTGTTGGTGTGAAAGTCTGTGTGGACTCCTCAGGAATGGGCAAGCACAACAAGCTCGCTCGTCACGTTCAGCCTGTATGGGATCTGGGACACGCTCTCTCGTCCTCTTCGGGCACTAGCCGCTGTGCTTAAATCCCGCCTTGGGCGAATGAAAGGTGCTCTGCTGCCGACTCGGACTTGCTCACAGCCGGCCCAAAGCTTTGCTGCAGGAAGCCTTAACGCTGGCTTCCCGGAGCAAATTATTGCGGAGGAAATCCAAGGCTCAGAGATTACAATCGTCGCTGGATCTACCCGTCGGCCACTATTGATGAATAGACGCTCTGTGTGATATCATCGTAGTAGAAGTAATTGTCATCCGAATTTAATATGGGAATCACAAAAGCAGCGCTGAAAGACTGCACTGCCATGAGGGGAAGTACCCATGGAGGGATCTCTCTGACATGAATCCTGGGGTGACGAGAAAAAAGAACTTGGGATGAGCTCGAATCTCATGTGGTACGAAGGCGCTCGAGCTATTTCTGTCCATCATTTCCTTGTAGGTGCATCATGCAGGCGGGTCCCGCAGCGCCAGCAACACTGCAGGGCCACCACGGCCACCACGGCCACCACAGAAAAAGTACAGTTTTGAGCTGGTCCAGAATGGAGGCTTGTTCGTAGAAGGAGATTTTATGAGATACCGTCGCATCGCGCAGCCTCTTTGTGCATGCACTTGCAAAGAAGAATTAAGAATAGAAGTTGTCCTGCCTCTTTCGCCCGCAACAATGGCACGATGCTCTCGACTCTTGAACTTCAAAGGTAAAAAACCAACAGACCACTGCGGGCCATGGATACGCCCGGATAAGACACGACCAGGATCGCAATGGGGTCGGAAGACATGGACAAGCAAGATTTGTGGCAGTTTCCGTGACTCGCTCTTAAGATGCGCAGTTAAGAAAATCTCACCCCCTCATCTACTGCGCCGCATGCACAGGTCAAAGGCAGGTCCACGAGCACGCAAATCTGAATAATAACCGTGAAGGTTTTGTATGATGCTGGTGATGTTACTATTCTGATGACAATCGGAAGTCAATTAGACCGTCAACCCCACGTAGCCAAGATGTTGGAAACATCGTCATGTTCTCATGTCGCTGTTGGTGCCCGCACCTCGGATGCCGGTTCTTCCCTTCCAGACCTCGTCGTGGACCCCGTTCCCGTTTGTGTCAGCCTCGAGACGAAAGCTGCTCTCACTTGCAGAAGATCTCCGTCAAGATTATCCCTCATCCGGATACTTAGGACGGCCCGGGCTGGCCAGAATGGGCAAACTCTGGGGATATACTTTTTCGTCTACGCTTCGCTCGAAAAGCCTATCAGGAGAGAGACGGCGCTACTGTAGGTCCTCTTCCCCAAAGCTTCTTCGGGGGTTTGAGTCCGGCTCAACGATCATTTGTCTGACCATCAGTCTCTGTGAATGCTGCCGCGATCTGGCCCTTCGGACATTATCTGATAAAACTCCTTCACCGTCCGCTACCGTGTATCGTGGCCGCGACTCCGCAACACCGCGGATTTATTCTTCGACGTTGAGGCCGCCATGGCTTGGACTCGCAATCTCCCATTCCGTCTGTGTGCTGGCGCGAAAGCTTTCAGTGCAAGCCTCGCACTCGCACACCCTCCTCGTGGTGTGTTCTCCCATGCTCGTGCTCGTGCTCATCCTCACGAAGTGCAGTCTGCTACGGACTACGGAGCGTATCTGCCTTCTAATCAACGACAAAGCTCTCGCGCGCGCGAGCTGATGGCCTTGCAAAGCAAGCGCCGTTCCGTCCATAATGTGAACAAACACGATGGGTAAATAGAGGATAGTGCGAGTACCGACAAACCAGAAGCGAATTGGGCCCATGGAAGTATCCCCGTTCCCCCGTAGCCTCGATGTAACCTCTTGGCACTTGCTCTTGTTGCAATTGGGTTAAGTACGAGAGGCTTTGGAGATATGCCAGCACTCGTCGAGTACTGTGGCCCGTTGATAGGCTGCCACTGGCCTGCCACCAACTGCCACAAAAGGGGGCCTAGGGCCTCGTCTGAACGATCCCTGGGTGCTTCTCCCGCAGGGCTCTTCACTGGCCGCCGAGGCCGAATTACGCCTGTCGTGAAGCTTCAACCCTGACTGGCGCAAATGCTGCAGTGCCACCGCTCTGCCTGCGCTGCACACCACTCTCGCTGGAGGTGGAGGAAGACTGCAACGCTGCCCCGAGAAGAAAAGCGTGGCAGCTGGGATTGCAATTCTCAGGCTAAATGCTCTGCAGCAGATGCCGTCCAGGTGCCAGATCTAGACGGCGATGTGGTGTTGCTACGGCTGCGGCATTCCTGGGAAAGACTCCAGGCGCGCACATGGCAGCGGGACAGGAGTTCCGGCCTGATTGGAAAGCTGCTGCATGGACTCGAGCAACCCGCATATACTTTCTGCGCGGACAAAACTCGACGACGCCTTCAACCACGCCCGACGCATGATCCTTTGTAAATGAGCCTACGAGAGTATGATGTGATCTTGGAGCCACGGTCCACGGTTTTCACCCCACCCTCTGTCAGTTTGGAGGCGAGATCTCGGAATGCGAGAAAAAAGTCATAGCGGCCACGCGACAGAATGCAAGGAAAAGGGGAACATCCTCAGGGGCACGCACGGCCACGCAGGTACAAGAACCACTCTCGCACCGAAGTTACCGCTCCAGCATAAAAATGATCAGATAAACTTTTCTTCATTTCATTAATACGAACGCTGCATTAAACCATCGGCGTGCAGCAGCGTAGGAAGCAGGATGCTCTACTGGATGTCATATTCCCCCGCCATTTCAGGAATTCTCTGCAGTAGCATATTCCTTAGAAGTTCAACAGCTTCGTACCTGCGTCATGTCGTGTAATGGCAGTCAGATGCAAGAATTTCGAGTTGCTCGTGGTCTTGATATATCTATTTATATTTCCATTAATCAAATATCAAATGCCAGTCGCAAATCCTTTTGTTTATGTTAGTGCTTTTCTCCCAGGCTGCCATAAGTAATCAAATCCTACCACTCCTACTCCGTCCCACGAGGTCGTACAAACACATCAGATTTTCCTCCCAATGATCCTCCGTCATCCCGTTTTCTTCTCTTCGTTCGCTCTTCGAAAACCAAGTTTTTCTTTCCGTGGACCCTGTCAAGCCTCTTTCCAAAATTAAAACCCTTCAAATTATGCGAACAAGGTATCTCGGAAAGTACAGATGACCAGTCGACTTTATCAACAGAGCCTCAATGTGGCGCTGTGGCATCAGGGTTGCGATGGAGGAAGCCGGAAGACGGCACCAGCTCCCAGCCCCAAAAATAGACCCAATAATTGTTTTCAAACTTTATCACATCTTTTCTTTCAACAAAATTTCCCTACAATACGCATCTGTAATTTCCATTGGGTGCCAAAGTTTGGTATTCGTCTCTGCCATCCAATGCTTGACGAACCCCAATCACTCTCTCGGTTCCGCGCGCCAAATCGAGACTCGGGGACGTCGCGAGGGCTTTCTTTGCCTTCAAGGGCAACACAAACATGTCCTTCGACGGCTTCTCGCATTCAGGGTCGTGTGCGCAAATTCAATCACGACGGCTGCCCGCATCTCAAGCTCATGCTCAAGGTTTCCTACAACCATAGACTCGGGATGGTGCGTGCAACACTCGAGAGCAAGCCAGCTGACCTCAAACGCAGTACCATGCTGCTGTGGTAAATTCCGAGCTCCCCTTCTCGCAAGCCATGGAAATGGAAACCCGTCGTCCAGATCTATGGGCTTTGCAGATTGCATTTCCTTCTCCTTTTCCATCCGATGCTGTGTCTCTTGCGACGGCGTAACGGCGTCGTTGACCCTAGTCTCTCTATTTCCTTTTTCTTGGTTTCTTAATTTTCTTTCCCGTTACGCATAATTACCTTTTCCCCATACACACTATTTTTATTCTCCGCAAGCTCTTCTACAAAAAGGTCTCACTAGTAAGCGTTGGGAAATTACAACGTAAAAACATCTCACTTCCCCTGAGAAAAAGCAAGTTTTCAAACGGGATGTCTGGAGCTAGGATCTGATCGCCATCTTCATCGTCATCGATGTATTAGAAGCAAGACAGTAGAAGCAGTGTTCTCTAGAATGACCTCACCCCTGCGTCGCACATTGGAATGGGCACAATGCTTTCCTTGCGTTGAGTCAGTGGAACGCCGGAACCGTAGTGTTGGGTTCTGAAGCCGTTCCGGTTCAACTGTGAGCCGAGGATCTGTGTTGCGTGGGCTTGCGGGTATTCATCATCTTTATCTCAACCTTTTTATGAGTGAGGAGGTGTACACGATGATGTATCGCCGCCGTCATGTAAAATGACGGCCAACTCTGCCATTTTCTTTCAAGTCCCAGGAATCATCCACTTGGAATAGAACACGTACCCGATTCCTCGGTCTCGGTAGGGCAACAGCTTCCAACTTCCAATTACTCTCACGTACTTCCCAACTTCCCAAGAGCAAATTACCCCTCATCCACGCACAACATCTCACCTTCCAAAACCACGGTCCGTCCATTTCCTTCCACTGACTTGTATCCCACAAACTTGCCGATCCTATCCCAACCCCGTAACTCCACCATACCGGCTCCCTTCACCACTTCCCAGCACACTGGTCCCGAATATACTCCAGTATCACAACAGCGCCTACTAAACGTTTAATCCCATTCCCGTCTTACCTACACTCACTTACAAGCACTTACATTCAGCTATCCAAGGATCCCCATTTTCTTTTACCCCTCAGACTGCATTATCTTATACTATTCGACCTATCACTTAACCAAGATACCCCAAACAATCACCCAAACTACCCCAAGATCAAACACGCTTTCTCTCCTACGGTACCCGACAAAAACTGCAAATGCGAAGAAGAACACAAAACGCACCGCCCGTTCCACCACAAGGTAATTACGCATACGCATACCGTGAAACGTGGATGTACAGGTCGGCGACTTACCTTTCTACTGGGTTCTTGAGATGAAATTGTCAGGGTGTGAATTGGGGTTGTTACATTAGTCGGCGAGGTGTTTGGTTGTCTGTGGCTGGTGTGTGGGGAAAGGAGAAGGGGAAGGGCTTGAGGTGAGATTATTGTGGTGCGGGGCTTGGGTTCGGAGAAAGAGGTCAACCTTAGTAAGTTGCTTATGTGCATTGGGTGCATCTCAAAATGGGAGGAGAGGTGCTGGCAATGAATTCCTCATTGAAAATTGGTGACTCCTCAAATGGGAATTTAGAATCTAATGTGGATACGTTGCTTTTCGAATTTCCTTGTCGCTGTCTTCGACATTGTAGGTGTAGTGTTATTCTGAGCCTCGTTTTTGCAAGTCTACCTAATTGGGACCAATATTTGACAAACAGCCTCTTTTGGGCCTTTCATTCTGTGCCATATTTTCAATCCAAGACAAAAATACGTGACACAAATGTCGCATCATATTTGTTGCGGAGCCTTCCATCATGATCTTGACGCCGCTCCCCTTCGGGACAGCAGTAATGCTTGTGATCTGGAGAAAGTCCCCAAATTGAAGTATGAGAAATTCCGAATCGCTATTGTACCTTCTGTGTGCTTCTTCCTCTTGCTTTAACAAGCCTGTCATCAACCGGACTAGGTTACGAAGCTTGACATCGTAGACTTTGATTTTGTGCATTGATTCGAAATATTTGAAAGACCTGTTGACCTTTGACACAAAGGGCTCGTCGCTATTGGAGGATGGTTCCATAATATGGATAGTTCTTCCCTGGTGAGAACGAGGATGGAAATTTGACGGCGGCCCTGATTATCAAAATGTCTTCGCCGACAGAAGAGACTCCGCAATGTAGAAATCCAATACGGTTTTCCCCTCTCCCGACCTCACCGGGTACCTGCTCGAATTTGCGCATAGTTGTTTGTATATCTCAAACATGATACTCTGTCCTTCACTTCGAAGAAGCTTCGAGCCCGCGATAGAAGAGCATTCCCTTACCGAAGTTTTCGTTGTCCGTCCCAAACTCTAGTTGTAGTTTTCGATATAACTGAGCAGCTGTTGCTTTGGTGAGTCTTCGTCTGCGAACTTGTGTCTTCTTTTAAAATTCGCGGATGAAAGTGCGGCTGGTGAAGTCGTCCTTGCGCTCTTGCTTGATGTTCGTTTCATAGCGGGGTGTATTTTTCGACGTCGACACGGCGTTGGAGATTACTAAAGACAACGATGTTGGATGTAGGTGTGGGGTAGTAGCTGCTGTATTTTCTAACATATAGGGCCTGGTGGGCCTATCACTCTCCTGGATCTGAATAGTCAAAATTGTTCCGTGGCAGTTGTCAACGGAGACTCAAAAGACCATAGCTGTTGTGCCCGAGCAGCTTCAGGACTCTTGAATCGGGAGAACCGGAGAACGCGTGTGCTGCTGAGAGCAAAGATAGCAAATGACTGTCGATATTAGGTTGAGAGTATCGTTGTTTCTGAAGACAGATGGGTGCAGTCCCTGAGAAATAGTCTGCTTTTAGCTACGTTGGCGTCTATAATGCTGCGGGGGTTGGGAGAAGGGACGCCGGCAATGATTTGCGACGAGAGCGAGGGAGAATAATTGAATATTCAAGATATCTTAACTAGTATCAGAGACTCATGAAAGAGCAGATTTTGAGCTTTTTAGAAAAGTCGAAGGGCTCAGGTCGAGAATGTGAAAGCGCATCGTGAAGCGCTCGCTCCTTCGTTTGCAAAAGGATCACTTGCAGACTCTGTCTAGGACAAGATATCGATGAAAACTCCAAAGGCACAATATGAAAGAGTATTTGAACTATTCAGATTAACGAATTGAAAGTATTCGAGGGGCTCGCCATTCTCGAATTCATTGAGCTCGGAGGACGTCAAAATGTAGTCAGGTGATACACCCCCTCATCACTCAGGGGCCCTGAGACATCATGAATTCTCAAGAGAGCCAATAACAAGAGTCGTAAAGACTAAAAGGAGAGAAATGGTCTAGACCAGTGGACGGTAGGATACTCAACAACAGACTAGTCCAAAACAGGAGCGAAAGCTCCGGATTCGCCGCTTCGCATCATATTGATATAAAAGGGTGTGCACTCAGTGGAGAATCACACCCTCACACTACCTTATCTGCAATGATACCGTGCCTTCAAAAGCAGGAAAATTCTCCACCACTAAGCAGGCTTGCGAAATACCACATGGCAGATGACGTGCAGCTTTCCTCGTGGCAAGATCAGATCAGCGACCCTGGAACACAACTCAGGTCCACATCGCAACGCCTCGTTCTATTTCTAGCTGATATGGACATCTCTCTAATGCCTCAAGCACATGCGTATGATTCTATATGCAACCGTCAGTCCACTCAAAAATTCTAGATTTCCATCCCCACCCGCCCAATCAAGTCAAGGCTTCAACTCCAGCGCATCCACGATCTCCAACGTAACCCCTCCCTCATCACTCCCCACCAACTTCACACTCCTCAAATCCTGCACAATCCAATCAGCTCCCGCATCAACAACCTGCTGCATGCTATGAGAAGTCACAACCCCCAACACTTTACACCCTGCTTCCTTCCCGGCCCTGATACCAGCCGGACTATCCTCAAGCACCAACACCTCATCCGCAGCCCCCAACGCCAACTTCTCCTTGCCCATCAAATAACAAGCAGGATCCGGCTTCCCGTTCTCCACATCCTCTGCAACGACGAGGTGTTCCGGCAGCGGCAGCTTAAGTACACCAAGCCACCCCGTAACGAGGGGTGTAGTGCCAGAGGTAACGATCGCCCAAGGAACGTGGGCCCGCGTAATAGAGTCCAATAGGTCTCTGGCACCGGGAATCTCGACCGCATCGTCGCCATACAGTTTTGGAAGTAAGCCTTCCATGTGCTTGATGTCTGCGTGGTAGTCAGATATATAGCCCCCAATTGCCCCCAAATCGCGGCTGAAGAGGCGAATATTGGAAAAGGAGCTGGGCTGAATACGAGAAATAAAGTAAACTATTGTCTGCACTCCTCTTCTGCTTACAACCAGCGAATATAGGAAATGATAGACAATAGGAATATGAAGATGCGGTTGACGTACATTCCCAATTCGCTTTCTCCGGACTTAGGAGTTTGAGCACGTCGATGCTGCGTCGGCCATGGGATGTCTGCAATATCACATTCGGATCAACGCCAAGTTCATTGCCTATCGTATGCCAATGTTTTTCCACCGCCGCGGTGGAATCTATAATCGTACCTAACCCCATAATTCAACTTCATCATCACGAGGTTGCTCAAGGCTTTCTCACCATCCATATCAAAGAGCAGACCCTTAAAGTTAACCGTTTGAGGAGGCAATGAAAACGTTGCCGGATTTGAACCCATTTCTAATAGGGTTTCGGGTTTTTGGTATGAAGGTGGGATTGCGGAGCAGAGCGGCTTCAATATGCAAGTTGTCTGGTTGAAAATGGGCGGGTGGTGGCGGAGCTGTGTCGTTTTGAGGAAGCGAGATGCGAAGTAAGTCGAAAGCTTTGCGCGCCCTCCTCGACGGGTGCGAAGTGCAACAAAAAACCTAAAACGGATATAAATAGAATGTCGGCTTTTCTAGATGCGAGACTCCAAATTATTAAATCCTTTTTGGTTGTTGCTGGTTTTTAATAGAGATATAGAGGAGTGAAAAATGTGAGTCTGAGGAAGTCCGTGTTTAAACAATAGCCTGTCCGTTTTCCGTTTTCTACAAGGTAGGGGAGGGGAGTCGGTCGGGTCGGAGTTTCCTTAACTGGACGTCACGTGGGGAGTTGTCATTGGTGGGTTGCGAGCCCCACCGGAAGATTTCGAGGGGAAAGGCGAAAAATAATTTTGACGATAAGATTGCCGTTTTTGCTCAAAACGACGACCAGTATTTACGGTCGCAACACAACATACAATGGCAGGCAATAAACCAGGAAGTAAGTATTTAATATATTCATATTGCCGTGTATATACTAATCACGAATTAGAACCTACGAGTAAGAGGAAAACCGTGCGCCTGCGCCACAAGATCGAGAAAGCTTCAGCGCAGAAGCAGAGAAAAGCTCGCAAGCAAGCAAAACAGGTTCGTATTCTTCAGTTTCACTCAAGATTAGAATTACAGTATTGACTTATTTTAAAGAACCCAGAATGGCGATCAAAATTAAAGAAGGATCCCGGAATCCCCAACCTCTTCCCCTACAAAGATAAAATCCTCGCCGAGATCGAAGAAGGCCGACGTCGAAAAGCTGAAGATGCCGCAAAGCGAAGAGCTGATGCGAAGTCTACAAAGACCGGAGAGCAGGTTGAGCGGGAGGTAGAGGCTAGAATGGAGGGTGTAGATGAGGAGGATATCATGGCAATGGAAGACGCCGAGATGGACGACGCAGATGAGCCCGCGAACCCAATGGCCGCACTCCTAGAAAGCGCCAGGATATCCGCTGCATTGCAAGAGAAGAGTCTGAACGGCCGCGACGACATGGACGAAGATTATAGCTCCGACGAAGACTCCGATGACAGCGAAAGCGAATTACAAGCCTTAGGTACCAAAAAGGACGGCTCGCGCAAAGCCTTCGACAAAGTCTTCAAACAAGTAGTCGACCAAGCCGACGTCGTCCTCTACGTCCTTGACGCCCGCGACCCAGAAGGAACTCGTTCCAAAGAAGTAGAGCGCATGGTTATGGCCGCCGCATCTGGCGGAAAGCGCCTGATCCTCATCCTCAACAAAATCGATCTTGTCCCCGCACCCGTCCTTAAGAACTGGCTCATTCATCTTCGCCGCTATTTCCCCACCCTCCCTCTCCGCGCCTCAGGCCCAGCTCCAAATGCGCATACTTTCAACCACCGCCAGCTCACCGTCCAAAGCACATCAGCCACGCTCTTCAAAGCCCTGAAATCTTTTTCCGCAGCCAAACAACTCAAGCGCGCCATCTCCGTCGGCGTAATCGGCTACCCGAACGTAGGCAAAAGCTCCGTCATCAACGCGCTGAAATCCCGTCTTGGAGGCGGAGGAGCCGAATGTCCAGTTGGTGCAGAAGCAGGCGTCACGACCAGTCTGCGGGAGGTAAAACTCGATAAGAAGCTCAAGCTGCTCGATTCCCCCGGTATCGTGTTTCCGTCCTCCGAATCCTCATCTAGAGCTTCGAAGATCGAGGAACAGGCTAGACTGGTGCTGCTTAACGCTATTGCGCCGAAAGATATCGATGACCCTGTCCCAGCTGTTACGTTGTTACTCAAGCGCCTTTCAGCGAGCGAGGAGATGTTGGAGAAGTTATTGAAAGTTTATGGTATCCCACCCCTCACAACAAACAACGGTGATGCAACAACACCATTCTTGATCGAAGTCGCCCGCAAACGAGGTAGACTCGGTCCCGGCGGTGTACCAAACCTACAAAGTGCTGCAACAGCCGTTATCACCGATTGGAGAGATGGCCGTATCCAAGGCTGGATGGACGCCCCCGTTCTTGCTGTTGCTACTAGTTCCGATGTGCCGATGACTGAGGGCAAGGGTTCCAAGCCAATGGCTGATCAGAAGGAGATTGTCACGGAGTGGGCTGCGGAGTTTAAGCTTGAGGGGCTGTGGGGAGATGGGAAAGGTGAGGTTGTGGAGGAGGATAGTATGCAAGAGTAGACTTTTGAGAGATATTGAAATGAGCATTTCGGGTGGGTGTTGTGGCGTTTTTGGAGCTACATATGGACAAAAGTTTGGCTTGTGTAGGAGTTTGTGTGGATAGCCAAGATTTCAAACATCTGTTTCAGACCCTACTTCCTTGAAATTTCTTCCTTCTTCGTTGTGGTTCCCAAATGACACTTAGGACTCCTGTTTTGGGGCAGTCACCGTGTCCCGATCATCAAGAATGGCCTTTCCTTCTTAGGCCAACATAACAATCAGCCGCCTGCCATCTTGGGCACCGGTAACTCGATGAGCATTTAAGCCTTGAACAAGCACCTCTCTGACGCAACAGCAGAGTTGGAAAAAAGGGCAACCGACAAACGTCGGGGTGGGTGTTAAGGGAAATTAGGGTAATGACGACGTGAGCGACATTTTTTCAACGTCTTCCCCTGCCACGTCCGAACCCCACTATCTCCACCGCGTCATTCATAGCGGCAGCTTGATACTTTGACAGCGATGAATAGACTTTAACTTGAAGTATCATTTTTGTCCAAGACAAAGTGTCCATAGTAAGGGGGCCCGCGATGCGGTGGCAAATATGCGAGTAGCTCACGTTGAACAAGGTTCACTAGTCACCCATGCTAGAGCTATACCTGGTTTTTCTACCGCTTACGGAGGCATAGAGCAAGGTTCTGACTTTTATATACTCTGCCAAATTCTCAATGGGCTGCTTTCATACCGTGATGATTCACTCTTGAACCATACCCCAGGCTACATTTCAGATGCGTATAAAAATGAATGCCATCAATCTTCTGAACAAGACAAGCAATCAAATTTGTATCATTGTGAATAATGGTTGGCGACGCACCCCTTCTTGCAATTTGAGGATATTTTCAAGCGTCAGGCTGACTGTGTGCCATTGGGATGTTGATTTGAAGTGTGCGGAATTGAATGAATTTATTTCTGCAGACGACTGAATGCTAAGTTTGACAGTGAAAAAGACCTCGACAGTAAATCCCTCTCACTACATCCCCATGACCTAATTCACCACCTCAAGGCTCAAGTCTATCAATTCTCGCAAAATAAGTCTGGTCACAGAAAGAAATTAATTCTCCTGGAGAAAGTGCACGGGTACTCAAGCCCATGATCGGAGGCAATGCAATGACAATCAATTCGGTTGAGGGATTATTCCCGGGGCTTGGTTCATACTTTTTATAGAGAACCTGACATTCTCCCTGGGTGAAATTTTGTTGTGTTATTCAATCTAGTGATAGAGGGGAAGTTTTTAGTGGATGGTGCGGGGGAGGGGTATAAATATCTCTTCAGCTCGAATTCTAGAGGCCAGCAGAAGCACAAGAGCACTGGGTGAACGTGGTCAAGGAGAATGAAAAATTCTCGGTAAGTTAGAGTCATGTTTATCTGTTTATATCGGCGCGCTGTTCGTGTAAGAATATCTGTCGAAGTCAGGTGGATTTTGAAAGTTAGATTTTAATTAGTGAATGACTTTGGATATTGACAGCAAACAAGAACTCCACAACAATGATATTGATAGCTTATAGAATATTCACTCGGAAGGCCACCTGATCCTCGATAGGTCAAACCCAAGACCCTGGCAAGCGTGATACTGTTTTTCAGTCGGCAGCTGATTCAACCCATCATTTTTGCCCTGACAAACCTAGCAAATCCTTTTACTAAAAGGAAGGATCAGGATAGACAGGCTATTAAGTATCACGCTTTTGATTTCATTTTGTACGGGTGTTGCTGAAACTGGAAAATGTGATCTGAAAACGTCATTCGGAACATCTTCCCCTGTCACGTCCGAACCCTACCATCGGAGTGAGCAGGCAACGACAAGACTTTCTTCACTCAAATACTGCTCAGATGTATCTAACTTCCTCAATGGGAATGCACGTCGCACATCTTCAGCCGAGCAAGCATGTTTCACGACACTATACTACCTCGTCGAGGTTCAAAAGACTTGGCATTGCGGCACAAGCCTTGCACCGCCTCAACGCCCTCGACAAATGATAATTGTATATCTTCTCGCTGCTAGCGAAGGAAAACTCAATCGGTATTGAAGACGACTTTTGTAACCAACTTGACAATATGTTTTCTACTTCGATCCTCACTTTCTGCTTGCTCAGTTTCGTTACTGCCGATGATGTTGTAAACCTCATCAACCCAAATTGGGCACGCCGAGGTGGAAATGGCACAGGAAATATTGCTGGCTCGTATGCGGCATCTGTGGTTGGAGCTGTTCGTACTCGTGCCTGTACGACCATTCTCCTACATATCTAATGAAACTTATAGGATGCAACCGCGACCACTTATGTTGTGGGCTGCAAGCCCAACCAGACGTTTACTAACACCGTTACTCTGTCTTTCGCGAGCGCGCCCCGTACACTTACAGAGTCTCATATTTGCGCAACGGACACACCCGCACAGCTGACCTTTACGCAAGGCCCCACCAGTATGCACTGGGATATATCTAGTGATATCGATGGAAATGTCTTGTAAATACGCCTCACTTCCCCCATCCAATCTTATCTTCCCCCGCCTCTACAACCACCGGGCACTCAGTTTATTCGTACCTTTGACTAAGAGATTTCCGACTAGTACCTGGACTGCCAATTACACCTTCTCCAAAACCTTAGACCCAATAGTCACAGCCACCGAGTTCTGGGTTCAAGGTAATCCTTCAGGCTCGTACGCAAACACGGTCGTCCAAGCCTCGGTAAGTAAATTTCATCTACTATCATCTTAAATACTCTTGATTCTTTCTACTGAATTAATACTAACTCCGAATTGAAACAGACATCAACGGAATTATGGTCCACGAATTCTTACAATGCTACCTGGTACGCTATCCCAATCACTGCAGGGCAGGAGAAGCTGGCGGCAGCTTCGGCGACAGCGAGTATCACCTCAGCGGCCAGCCTCAAATCATCGACAGCAGCGCCAACATCTACAAGTACTGCGGGGTCTCCTATGGTGACGGCGAGGTGGATAGCAGCTGCCGCTGGAGGAGTGGCTGTCCTGGTGTTATAGGACGGGCATCACAAGAACCTCGTTTCTGGAACATCTTATCTTATCTTTTTTTTAAGACGCCGCTCTCCATTCGAAGAGTAATAGCGTTGAAGAATATCTTATAGAGATTTGGGATTGAGAATGGGCTTGGTGATTTTTAAATTATTCACCTGTAAATAGCGTAGTCGTAGATAGTGATTAATACACTATTTCGCTAGGAGTTCTATCTGTCCTCTCCTATCCGCTGTGCAGCTAACTCTAAAGGCACATCTTAGGTTTTGGGAGAAATCGAAACAGCTTATCAATTTTCCATTGGCGATAGTCCTACCATTTATTCGAATAACCCTTCCGCAACGAATGGGCCATCAGCGCAAGTGGTTCTGAAGAGCGAAGTGCTCATTGCAGAGACATTGCCAACTATTCTTGATAAACATCGTCAACTTGGTCTAGTATATGCTCAAAAAACTTCTCCAAGTCTGTCGGAATTCGCTGAAGTCTAGCTTCTAGTCTTTCAATGCTATCTCCGTTGGTGAGGCCTTCTCTGAGAGAACGAACGACGAAAAATACCCATAGAAAGATACCCTGCGATCGTCCCACTATATCATAGATCGTTAATAGATAACTGCCATCTTCTTGAACCCGCGAGCGAAACCCTGGGTGGTTCTCAAGCTTGTTCCGTACATAGAGCTCGGTGTCGCTTCGAGTCAGATCCTCCAGAGCTAAGTTTCGAGTTGATACTCGTCTACATGCACCCTTGAAAACATTCCAGGGTCGACTCGACGGGCAGACCTTGATATTTGGTACTTTCGTCAGAGTATTGAGAATGTGGATCATTTCGTAATGGTCGCCTTCGTATTCATCAAAGCCGTCGATAAAGAAGCAAAACTTTGTAGAAATGGAGTCTCGATCCGCAAACCGGCCTGTGTATTACCAATATAAGGCTAAGGTGATGGATCTACAGAGGGCGGGTAAAACGGGGGCTAAACACCTGATTTCTAGGTTGATATTCCTACAAATGAATCTTCTCTGGAGAATTTTCTAGTGATGCTCAATGATTCTTGCTTTAATTCTGTTAGGTGGTACATTAAAAATAAGTTGAAGATTATCAGCACATTCTGGTATAAATTTCAAGTCGAAATGGATGGAGGCCTACGACTTGATGAGTAGAGCTGCATTCAAACTTTGACTCCCGGGGTTCGAGTAGCTTCATGGAGAGGGCAGGATAAACATCTTCTTTGATTCCATTTCGCCAATCAGAGGAGAGAGGCTTAGTGCTCATAACCTTTGAAGATTCTTTGCGCTTCTGTTGACCCCGTTATCCCTTTTCTGGCCTCTTTGAGAAACCATCAAACAACGAAATTATGAAAGATTCCGACAGAGGTAAGGCGTATCTACCCCATATGGGACGCCAGAATTGAAAGAATCATAAGCCCATACCCTGATTTCGCCGGATGTAGACGTGAAGTGTATTGAGATTGGAGCTCAACTAGATATCTTTTACTATGCTTTGTTTCGATGAAGTACTTCATCCCTAAACCTTACCCTTAGACTGAGCACATCTTCAGTCTCTATTATACTTCAGGATTGTCCGTAGTCTCTGAATACGTACCAAAACACGTGTAAGACATACGCATTCCCACTCCGCTAACCGAAGGATAATGCCCACAACCCACCACTGTCAAGTCTGCAAATCTGTCGGCTTTTGCAAGAAATATCGACTCAGGTGCAAACAACACGTTAAAGTCTTTTTTTATAAACCAGGCACCAATGGACACCCTCAAAGATGTAAGCTCTGCTATAACTCTCGCCAGGAAGAATGTGACGATGGATTCGACGACTTCCATGTCAGAGTATGAGAAAGAGTTGGTTGAGAAACTTAATGCTACGGCTCCTTTATCTACTTATTTGAGAGAGGGAAAGCTGTTGCAGAAAGTGGAGTTGGTGGCGATAGGGGGGTATAATGAAGTTTGGAAGTTTATGCCGGCGTTTGATTTGGTATGAGATGAGAATATTTCCCCTCACATGGCAATGCTAACTTTAAAAAGTTAATACCAGCTTCAACTAATGGATCCGAAACGCAATATATTCTCCGCATTCCTAAAGAAGACAGTCTCGTCCCCTACCAGCTGACAAACGAAGTCGCATACCGTAAATTCGTCGCCTCAAGACTCCCACATATCCCCGTTCCTACCGTTTACATCACAGACACTTCTTCCACTCCTTACATGGTAGAAGAATTCATTCACGGAACACCACTTAGCGATTTATGGTTAACTTATTCCACGTCCCAGAAATCCGTCCTAGCCTCAAAGCTCGCCAACATCATGCTTGATCTCCTCGAAAGGAGATTCCCAATGATAGGAGGTCTCGATCCAAGTGATCTCTCCTGTGCGCCTCCTGTTGAAGGCTGCAAAATATCCAAAGGGAGGTCAAAGTTTCACCGGCACGAATGCTATAATATCGGTCCTTACAAGACGACCGAGGAATATGTTTTAGCGTACTATGATAAAGAAATCTACTATTACGAGAATGCGACTGTGGAAGACTTCGAGGATACATTTGAGGAGACACAGTCCAGAGAAACTTTTGTCAAGCATTTGAAAGAAGAACGAAAGACGGTGAAGATGTGGGAGGCCCGGAAAGAACCATTCGTACTAATGCACGGAGACTTGCATGGCAGAAATATACTCATGACGAGCGACGGTGACTTAGCCGCAGTTCTTGATTGGGAGTTTGCGGGCTCGTATCCTTTGAGTGAAGCTCTTAGTTCGGGGGACGTTGATGTTGTGGAGGCAACTAGTGATGAGCTTGATGAAGAAAACACTGTTTGGGGTTTCAGAATTCGACAGTTGATTAAAGAAGGGGCCAAGGAGAGGGGTTGGAAGGGGGATGATATTGAGTTGTTGTCTGGGGATGGGGATATGGTCGTGGGTATTGCTAGGACCGAGATGATTCCAGATTTTTGAGTGTTGATGCATCAATTATGAGTTATTGGGACGTATTCCAGATTAATCATTCACGTTTTAAGTAGCGCTGGGGACGTAAGTATCGTTGTAGCACAACCAGTTTTGGAGAGAATCTCGGAATCGATAGACTAAAATCAAGATTGAATTTGAAGATAAATCATGAAAGCGAGAGAAAGGCCCACCTTACAATTCACAGCAAAAACCGACCTGATTAATAGATTTCAGGTAAGAACCAAAACGGTGAATTACAATAGAATTAAAGAAACCCCACCGCCCACGGCAGCACTTCAAAATATCAAAATTTATTGAGTACGACCAGTCTTCTATCATAGCCAGGGTCTAGCCCCTTGAAAGTACACATCACTCTCCATCAACCCTCCTTCCCGGGCAGCGAGAATCATTCTAGTAGCAGTCTTCAAAATAAGCATCCACGTATGCGAAATGCTTACCCCCACGTTCAAAACCTGCGCCTCGAGTGAAGTCCAATTCAGCCTGATGCACATCCTCATAAGCATATCTTGCGATGCCCAACTTCCAGCTCCCATGGCGCTTTTTGGGGTCGATATAATGTGACAAGGTGTGATTCATATTGGGAAGTAGAACTTTTCCATAGGCTTCGACCTGTCCGAAGTTAAAGGGAACGAGTTCGGTGCCAGCCTCTTCCATCTCACGAAAGACTGCGGTCTTCTCCTGTCGAAGATCTTCGAGGTGCTGGGTCGTCCACTCCATAGCTTTGATCTTGACGCTGTCGTCAACAACGTCCGGTTTTCCATTTTTCAGCATCTCTGCGTAGGTCATAGGCTTGTGCGTCTTAGCTTGAAATCGGGAACGCTTTTCTTTGGGGGTCTCTGAGGCAGCTAGAAAGTTGTTCAAACGATCAACGAGAGCTTGAGAGTTTCTCTCTTCCTTTTCCTTCTCCTTCTCCTCGTCGAAAGAGATACCCTGCTCCTGCCTGGCGCGAAGATCCTCGCCTTCGAAGTGAAGGTAAGCGTCTGCCTCCCCATTCAACGCAGCGGACTTCCAGAAATTCAACTCTTTCTTCTCAGCTGCAAAGCTTGCCTCGAGGTCTGGCTTCAGTGTAGCGAGATCCCAATAGCCACAATTAGCCATGGGTCGAAGTTTCCAGTTCCGGCAGTTCTGCTTCTGAACGAGTGCGAGAACTTTCCTCTCGACTTCAACGATGTTGATACCGACCGCCAATGGGTTAGTTTTTTGCTCCTTTTTCGTTCCCTTGCGTATCTTGCCGGTTGGCGGCTTCATGGTGTCTTCAAATTCTTCCTTCAGGGCTTGTAGAGCTCTCAACTGGCGATTGTCCTCCTTGATTATCGCACATTTCTCGCGTCTCGCGGCAGCCTGAGCCCTTGCATTTTCAGTCTTTATCTTTTCCTTCTCGGTCTCCTTAGCCTTCCGTCCTTTCAGGGGAACTTCTCCCTGGCAGCAACCGTTGCATCCTTCCCCAGATCCATGGGATCCAGTTTCAGGCGCAGGAGCATTGTGCTCTTCCATAGGAGTATTTTTGATAGCGCCGGTAGACAACAGCTCCTTTAGCTCGTTGTAAGCTTTCTGGAGAAATTGGAAGCGAGCAGTGGCGGCTGCGGGGTTATTGGGGTTCTTGTCCGGATGAGACTTAAGGGCTTCAGCACGATATGCTTTATGAAGTTCATCGCCACTAGGTGTGGGTCCATTTTCAACTTGGAACCCGAAGAAGCCCCATAGACTTGAAGTATATGATGACATTGTGGTGAGATTGGTTTATCTTTGTTGATGAGATTGATGGGCGTCGAAGTTGCGACGTTAGCGAAGTATCGTTTGTCGCTGGAAAAATGTTAGCTCTTGTAATGATCAAAAGTTAGAAAGTATTGGCAGACCTAGAGAGTGAGACAGATATTTTCAGCCAATCACTAGATGACTGAGCGAGTGATGTGACTGATTTTGATAGTTGAAGAGGTAAATATTGGTGAGTAGGCTGCTGGTGAGTGATAAGTAGAAATCTTGTCAACTGGGAAGAAAGATTTGGAAGAAGTGAACGCAAGGGACATATTTATTCTCCGGGCCTCAGTCCATTTCCAAAGTGCAGGAGTCCTCAGTCAAAATTGCATTGCGGATTACTCCGCGCTAGAAGCCAATATAGTTTGGGCCCTTAGCCTTCGGACCCGACCTCCTTGATGTGGCTCCACCCGCAAAAAAAGACTCGCATTTGTTGTTTTGGTTCAAAAACTCTAGCTGAATTGAGTTTCACCCTGCAAACTTTGGTGGGTGAATCTAACCGTCGGTAACAGAGTGGTAAAGGTTCATTGAAGTAGGGTTTTTCGCATAAGTACAAATTTCCACCGAAGGATGTGTTCTGGGTGACAGGGACCACGGGTCGAGCCGTAGAGAAAATTAGGGCTTCGGCTTCACGTCACGATATTCCATATCGTAATTTTGGCTCGTCAGAATTTATATATTTACTTGAAACTATTTTAACAGAACTCTAGATTCAGTCTCCCTTCTAGGAATACTTTCCCTGTGCAATGCAAGAAAGAGAGACAAAGGATAGAAAAGATAAAGGAAGTAGTAAAATGAAAAGAAAAGAAAAGAAAAGAAAAGAAAAGAAAGAGTATTGGAGGAAGCATGGGAGCAATTGCATATGTATTCCGATAGGACATCTCAATATAAAACTTATTCTTTATAAAAGTATTGTATATGTTCTCTGCTTACAACCCTTCCTGTGCGCAAACAGCATGGAACTTGGCAAATAAAGAGATCCGCTCACCGCTTCTGGCCATGTGAGGTGGCATAGGTTGGTACTTGCTTCAGACCCACTCCGATGAACGTGCTAACAAATCGTGTAGAGTATCGAGCTTATGGTTTAAAATTTGGGTGCAATAGAGCATGGAAGTGTTCGTAAGTCAAGGATTCATGTGAAAATATAAGCTCACAGCGGCCAAGTCTACCTAGTACAGATTCCGATTAGGTAAAGTCATCTTCTCGATTAATAGGACTACTGTCTCCTTCGCACATGAGAACCCTCGTTATCCAGCCTATACTACGTACGCTATATGACCTCGTCTATCTATTGGCTGGAATTCTTACGAAGTCCATTTGTTGCTGTTGACATAATCAACGTAGTTACCCAGTCTAGAATAAACCCCAGCAAATCCAGCCTCGGCACAACCTTGACCCCATGACACCAATCCAAGCAAGACACCAGTTGAAGCATCGACAATTGGTCCACCGCTGTCTCCTGAGCACGAGTCTTTACCTCCCTGAGGAAGGCCTGCACAGAACATGTTGGTTGTAACAGCAGAGGCGCCGTACTCGGACTGACATGTCGAGCGAGCGACAACAGGAACAGAAACCTTCCTCAAAGCAGATGGCAAAGTGGATCCGCTCTCACTCGTAAGGCCCCTGTTCATTATATCAGTTTCAAATTCGTAAATTGATACTTTTCACGAGGATCAGGAATCTAGAGCACGTACCAGCCTGCTGTTGTTGTCGTGGACCCAGTTGCTGGATCTGAGCCTTGAGCTGGCAGGGTAACATAGCCAATTGTCGAGCTTGCTGTGAGAGGGCTTGACAAATGCCAAAGGGCGATATCATTGTCGGTCTTGGCAGAATTATAAGTTGGGTTAACGACAATCTTGGAAACGCCGACTTGAGTACCACCGGAAGCCCAGTTCTGTCACATGTTAACATATGTCTTTATTCAGGAGATAAATTGGAGGTTTTCGCCGGGAGGAACGGAATAGATGGATGAAATTAGCTTACAAGGGATCCTGCGCGGACTTTGACAGTAGAAGCCGCGTAATCAACAGAGCAATGGGCGGCTGTGAGGACGGTGTAGGCATTGACTAGTACACCACCACAGAAGTGCGAGCCACTGTGCGACAGACTGACAATATAAGGGAATTCGCCACTGGCAGCTGCTGTTCCCCCCACAATTTGCTCTCCTCCAGTACCGCGGACTGGAAGTGCTGGCTTTGCTACTGCCGCTGCCATCGAGAGGACGGGCAGGGCCAGTGTGACCGCAAGCTCTAGTATTGGTGCCATTGCAGGGATTGTAAATATTGAAGTGAACACAAAGAAGGCGAGCGAACGAAGGTCGAGGAAGAGCCACCGGTTGATGTTGGAAGGGTGGCAGCTTTGCTATATTTATAGTTACAAACATGCATTCGGGATATTGGATTTTAATTTATCACTTGCCTACTTAGTCGTTTTAATTCTCTCAAGATAAAGAAATCACCAAATCTCCTTCTAAGTACGATGAATAGTTAAGTGTGAGCTTGAAAAGGCCATCCCGAAGGAGAAGGCGACAGGCATTATCCAGCTGAACTAGTATCGGCGGCACTGTCAAGCTTTACAGATAAGCACCGCCAATTGTCTGCCATGGTCAAATAAACCCCTGGGAATATTCCCTTCATAGATGCTATAGTTTTCAAACTTTTGTATGCGATACTTTACAGCCATACGGCCCATATCGCATCATATTTCCAAACAATATTGCCACAATGCTGTTCTGCATTGCTGTTTTCTCGAAATATTTGTACTGACTCATCGTTATACTCTGGATAAATGCGATGTTGCACTTTCGAGACTGACCTATCATGAAGTAACTACCTTCTCTAAGTGCGAATACCAAGAAATACCAAGACATACCAAGGCTTTAACGAATGATCCCCCCGCGGCAGTGATAGCTTGTTTCGGCAGGAGAGGATAAACGAGGCGGCACTTGATCAAAAATCCTACAACCTAATCGGTTGGTGTTCAAGGAGCCGGATCGTGGAGCGTATCGCGGGGTCGCATCAATATGCACGTATAAAGCTTGGCAGACAACTTTACAATTGTGCCTTCCTTATGGGGACAATCCGGGTAGATCGGCGGGACCCGCCTATCTGAGCGATTATTATTCCGAATACTTATCCGCCGAACGAAACCGATTTTTTGGCTGGGAATAATTGATTGGTATCACCAGGTATATGGTGGAGCCTGATAAATATAGTGCATCTCCGAACCTGGCTGCAAGCTTCTACGAGATAAAAGCAACAGTTCCACAAAGCTGTTGTCCCTTCATTTGTTCTTTAATTCAATTCATCTCGTAAGTCGTCGGCACCTGACTGTACTTGTCTCAGCAGAACTGGTTCATCTGAAGTTAAAGATAACCCCATGTTGTGGCCAGAGATATTCATGTTCAGATTACAATGCGGATAGAAAGGAGGAGTAGAATGTCAATAAGAGTATTAGTTGTGTTATGAGAATTATCTGCGTCGATGGGAGTTTGACTCTACGAGAATGTTATGTGGTCTTAAGATGCCAGTTTGGAAATGTGATTAATTTGGCATTGGGCAACCGTGACATAATTGTCGATGAGCCATGGACCGTGTGTTAGAACGTATTTATTTTATGACAGTGTGTTTATTTATCGAGGTGATAGACATGGCCATTCACGACGCTAGTCAAATAATGAGTCATGTCGCGCTGAAATCTCGCTTAGGGGATACAGTAGTAAGGGGGAATGGCTGTGACACCCAAGTGTCCAGCAACAGAGGCCACCCATTACTTTATGCGTTGGGATAGGGTTAATTTAACGACTCCGCGTTTCAAATATCCAAGAACCACGTCCCTGGTATTGCCTCGTATTGAGATCTAAGGTCCCACCTGGTCGGGTTTTTTTCACACTCTCTAGTGATTAATCACGGCAATTCCTGCTACGGCGTAATGCTAAGCTATATAGCATTGGTTTCAATTTGAAGGAGTGTCAATGCTTCCTAATTTTTCTAAGAGTTAAGAGGAGAGCGAGAGAGAAATTGATGAGTTCGTCGCAGGAGAAAACGATCTAAACGTGCCTGGTGTTCGCGGGGCATACGAGCACTCTGTGCTGACAGTCGTGATTAATGTATGTGCCGCAACGGAAATGAAGATGTGTGGAGTAAAACCAGCGCCCAGGCTGTCCGCATCCAAGTTACGTAGTACGATGAGTTACGATCTCAACCCGACACGTTTGACTTTAGCCGTAGAGTGAGGCTACTGGACAACGTGCTTTACGACTCGAATACGCTTGACAGGGTAAAATGGGCCTTTGGTACTTGGGCCGGGTTCCGAACGGCCCAAGATGACTGTCGTCAAAATTTAAGGTCTAGCTATTTGTTCAATTAGGTCCAGTTCTATGCTGGTGGGACTCTGGCTTACGAAAGCTTGCTGATCTATAACTAAGTACCGCATATTAATACAAATGTGTATCAACCCCAGACGAATCTAAAACCACCACCCCTTTCTCGTCCCAGAAGAAGTTTATTGACCAACTTTTCAAGCCATGGCCTCTCTGTTTGAAAGTTTCAGCATGCTGACTTTCGTAGGTACAATAATTAGCCTGGTAAGTTAATCTCCGATTTCAATCATACCTTCTCTATCGAAATGGTGCTAAAAACTTAAAGCTAGTCTTGTATTTTGCCTTCCTTGCTTTCTACCGTCTAACCCTCCACCCCCTATCCTCATACCCAGGACCCCCCCTCTGGTCAATGACTGTATTACCTTCAGCCTATCAGATATTATGCGGCACACTCCCTTACAAAGTAGCCTCGCTTCACGAAAAATATGGGCCTGTGATTAGAATTGGACCTAACGAGCTATCCTATATCGTCGCAGAAGCGTGGAACGATATCTACGGTCGGAAATCGAACTGAAAAGAGATGAGACTAAACTCGTAAAAGTGATGGGCGAGGCGCCTGACCTGATAGATGCAGATGTCGAGGGCCATATTAGAATGCGGTAAGTATTCTTCCTTATCCAAATGACTTTGCAACTTACACATTCCCAGACGCAATCTGTCCCATGGATTCTCAGAAAAGGCATTGAGGGGTCAGGAATACATCATCAAAGGATGCACAAATCTACTCATGCAGCGACTGCGAGAGAACTCCGAAAAGGGGCCAGTCGATGTTGTGAAATGGTTTAATTTCACCACTTTCGACATCATCGGAGACTTAACATTTGGGGAGTCATTTGGCTGTCTCGAGACATCAAATATGCACGTAAGTCTACGTCCACCTCGTTGAAAAATATGTTTGATATTGATGAGCTCGAAAAGTTCTGGGTTAAGATAATATTTGATGCGGTCAAGTCTATAGCATATCTCGGCTTGACGAGACTGTTTTCCCCACTTGACAAAATTCTTCTCTCGCTTGCTCCCAAGAGCGCGAAAGAAATGCAGATGCGACATTCGGAACTGACGAAAGCAAAACTACTAAAAAGGTTGGAGTTACAAGATCCTCGTCCTGACTTGTAAGTCGGATTCAGAATTCATTATTTTTAAAAAGCTACTGATAGCAAAAAAACAGTCTCTCACACGTTCAGCATTACATTAATGATCCGTCTGGCATGACAATCCCAGAACTGCTCTCTACCATGACATTATTCGTCATTGCTGGTGCCGAGACCACCGCGAGCCTCCTCTCTGGGGTAACATACTTTCTGCTGACGCGGCCACTTGCACTCTCGAGGCTCCAAGCAGAAATTCGAAATCAATTCAAGTCAGAAGAGGAAATCACAATTGTGAGCGTCAATAAGTTGGATTATATGTTTGCGGTCCTCAACGAGGCATTGAGATTGTATCCACCATCCCCAGAGAGTTTTAAACGTGTGACGCCACCTTCAGGCTGCGATATCACCGGACGTTTTGTGCCGGGGAATACAAGTGTTGCGGTTAGCCAATGGAGCGCAAATCACTCTGCTGCTAATTTTGCTCGGGTTGAAGAGTTCATCCCAGAACGATGGATGGGAGAAGAAGAGTTCAAGAATGACAAAAGGAAAGTCGTCCAGCCTTTTAGTGTGGGACCGAGGAATTGCATTGGGCAGAATTTGGCATTAGCTGAGATGAGGTTGATCCTTGCGAGTTTGGTGTGGAATTTTGATATGCAACATACTGAGCAAAGCCGTAATTGGATGAAAGGTCAGAAAATTTGGCTGACTTTTGAGAAACCGCCAATGATGGTAGATTTGAGACCTGTGGCTAAGGCTTAGGCGAACAGGAACTTTGAGAAGACCGGTCAGCTGGTTGGGGGCTTTGAACTGAGTATAGTTAAACAAGTTTGCAAGTAACCAAGGGAGTTGTATTGACGGGGTCGATGGGAGGGTTCAAGGCATTCGGAAGCGAGATTGCAACAAGGTGCTGTGCGTTGGAAGCCGACAGAAAATTTTAGCAGCTGTTCACCTGGTCAAAAGAATACTAAGTGTCCTAAAAACAAAGAAACTAACCATCTGATCTATTTAAGTAATGTGGGACTCATGCCAACCTAACTCCTCTATGCAGGGTATTTCTCCGATAGACGCCGGTGACGTGAAACACACATCTGACCCATAGTGCAAAAATTTCGTTGCAATAAAACTGCATCCGCGCCAATTTACCAGAGATACCCACGGCAATTTTCCGAATTGCATAGACATTTCGTCATATCCTTCTTCTTTCTCCGGTCTCTCTTTTCCTCCTCTAGCTTTGAGTCCTCCCCATCCACATAATCGAACGTCAGCTCTGTGCCGGCTGGTATATCCTTAATGGCGAAGAATGCAAGGTCGTGGAAACGCTTCAATGCGTGGTCGCCGACACGAGCGAATATTCGTAGATTGGGATCGCATGAATGATTGATGAATCGTGTAGGACCAGCCCGAAATTCGCCATCTACGAAGACTGTATTTGCAAGCGAAGGATCGCGGTCTGCATCCCCTTTGAACTTGTCGAGTTCGAAGAGGTAGACGTCTTTCTTCTGCGCGACGTCCGATTTCTGGCGCCGCCGTTCCGTTTCCTCTGCCGTGATCAATTCGCCAACATATCTGTCCACAAATTGCCCCTTCTTGATAGTATCCTTGGACCGTACTCCTATACCATAATCAGCCTGTGGCGAAAGACAGGTGCGCACGGAAATATACCCCAGCCTCGCCCATCATCGGTTCTGAAAATCTGCAGCATAACCTTCCGACCTCTCTCCACAACCCTATTCGGACACTCCGCATCACAACTGCACCCATCATGACATTCGTATATTGGTTCCCGCGTATCCAGATAATCCGACCTCAGCGTATCCAGTCCATCATCCGCTTTATACATATATACCTCATCCCGATCTTCATCCAAGATTGTCATATCCTGCAGGCAATGGCAGTCCGCAAACTTGCATTCCTCATGATCTGTGCATTCGCAACCACTGAAGAAGGCTGGGTCTGGTAGTTCGATACCTTTGCCGGGTTCGCATTGTTCGATGAATATGAAGTCGCGGGGTATGCAGACATCGTCGACGTCGTTAACGATCGCCACGGGGAAGGTTTTGCTTGTGGAGAAGGTTCGTAGTTGGCACCAGTGGCATCTCAATTTCTCTTTCTCGAGGTCCTGCGGAGGTTTAGCTTCGAACTCCACTCTATATTTGACACAAAGTGACTGACGCGTCCCCCGCAACGCGTCGAAGGAGACGCGCCGAGCTAGAGAAAGCGGGGGAATGGATAAACTTTGAGAGAAGGTAGTACAAATGAGCTCTGAACTTACTGGGCGATTTTGTTTGCCATGGCTTTTGTAATGTATTCGATTTAAATAGTCCATCTCGAATTTGTCGTAGGCGGAGGTTGGTGATGTCGGGGATTGCCGCGGGGAGTCGGCATTTCTGGCGACATGTGAGCCTTATCGATAAGGTTCAGCAACGAAAGAACCAAAATCCGAATTTAAGATATGATTGAAACGCTCAAAGGAAGAGTGATAATCGTGTGGATGGTCTGAAGTACGAGGCTGAAGAAAGATTTCTATTCTCCTGACAATTCTTTTCTGCGGGCTCCATGGGAACGCAGTAATTGTTCGCCCTTTCAGAGCAGACAACGGGATTAAAGCTCGAAACTTCATCAAAGAGCCATAAATCAGATGCAAGAATTATAAATCATTAAGATTGGGACCAGGAACAAGTTCTGGTCGAGAAAGAATTCGAGACAAGAAACTCACGCTCTTCCCCCTTTTCCTTAGCGAATGCGGGGTAAAATCTGCCCCATCTCGCTTAACCCCTATTCTGGAAAGCAAGGAGCGACGGACCTAATACCAACCGTTCATTTCCTATTTTCCGTACTTACATAGATGTACACATGCCTCGTTATTGTGCGAAAACATTGAGAATTCGCAAATATGAGACTGTGGGCTTGCACATCCAGGCTAATTTGGAGTTCTAGGATCGAGAGAGGCGGAACTTTTTGTAAGGAGCTGACGGTATGGCATACCAGTTCAATGTTGTGAAAATGCTGATGCAAGATTTTATCAAAAAAGATACACTTAGAAAAAACAACGGATTATTGGGTGGTGTTGAACAATCCGCAGTAGATCAGACTAATGTGAAAAGAGATTTGCCTGGCTGCTCGAGCTTGCCAGCTCCAAAGCTCACTTCACACCGCAATTGACGAAACTTTATCTTAAGGACTATTGTTCTAAATGGTTCTCTCCTATAGACAGTATTAGAGTCAAGTAGTGAGAAGCGCCAATTATAGTAGCCGACAGTCTTGAGAAGTCTGGGATCATCTTCCAAGCTACAGTCGAAACGAAGTCCCTGAATGGAATGCATGGAATGTGATGCCATCTGTGGCCTATTTGCCTCTATTCCTGATTTCCTTTTTTTCCAGGCAGAGAGACTGGGGGAACTTCGCCCGCAGGGATATACGTTTAATCATTCACAAATTGATGGATGTAGATGATCATGAAGGTAGTGAATAGATCTTGCAAAAGCCCTTTTAAGATTTCCAGTGCATTCGCTCGTTTCTTAAAGGCCGAATCGGCAAATTTTTAAGTATTCGTAAGTCCCACATCTTCTTGGCACGTACACCGACAATAATCCTCAGTCTCAGATAATGGGATTCTTCCTGTACGAGCAGAATACTATGGTGCGTACTGTTCCATTCCGCCAACCCTTTCCCCTATAAGCTAAGCATCTTGCATCCCCCAATCCTAGTTCACGAAGGATAGTAAATAGTGACTGTAGATTAATCTGACAGTAATTCTTACGCTTGTCAGTAAACCTTCAAAGTAAACCTTAGCTCATTTGAATGCTAACACAAGATCTTCAATACAAGAATTTGATACTTTCCCTCTTGGATTCAGGCCCGCGGCGGGGTAATAGCGGGGTAAATGCTGCCTGTGCTTGCAAGCCGCTCTAAGGACACCTAATTTGATCAGCGACTTTAGCAGAGGACTCTTTCGTATGGACATTCTAGATTTATATTCTGTGCAATCAGGTACAAACAATTATATACTCTTATTCGCAGGGTCTCGTTCTTAAAGCTCAAGGTAAACGACCCTATCCCTCGCGACAGCCACAGACAGACAACGGGCGCTAACCTTATCGCCTAGCCAAGCGAGGCTTGTTTATTTTCTTCGATCTCGCCAAATGCTATCATTTGCTTCCCCTCACCTTTCAACCAACTAAAAGAAGGATGGCAGAAAGTTCCGCTACGCCTCCCGCCACAGGTCCCCTAACTCGCGATGAAATAATAAACATCATTACCAACTTCTACACCTTCCTCACCACCTACCCCTTCCTCCAACCCGAAAACATCAAGACACCACCAGCCTCGGGTTGGCCTTCCTCAATAGTTGATGTATGGAAAAAAATGGGGAAATCTGAAGCAGTGCATGACCTCCTCGCTCACCTCCCCTATATCGAGGCCCCAGACTGGCAATGGTTTCCCGACACCAAGCCAATCAATTATATTGGAGAGCTTCCGCTTTTACGACTCGCTGAGTCTGGGTGGGAGAAGAAGAGATCCCATTTTGAGCCGTGGTCTATTAAGTTGCCGAAAGACGTGTTTAGTTTGACGGAGGGGTACAATTATGGGAGGTGGTTGTTGGTGGATTTGGAAGCTGGTGAGTAATGTCGCGCGAGGAAGATCAGGAGGTAATTATTGTTGATGATAATGATGTTGATGGGGGTGGTGGCAGGTACTATCACGAATTACTCCGTGCTTGGTGTTCCGACACCAGAGGGCGAGGAAGAGGCGGGTGATGAGGGGTGGCGGTTGTATCCTACAGTCCCGATTAAGGCCTTTTTCGACGCGTGTATTGATAGGATGTCAGGAGCCTCAGTTGAGAAAAACAAGAATTATGTTAGGGTTTAGCAAGGGCACTGGAATCAAGGTTGACAGAGAAGAGTGGAAGAATCAACAAAGGACGAAGGAATAATACCGTTCTTAGGCTGGGGAATGCAGAATGTTGCCGAATGATCCATTTATTGCATCAAGTCCGAGATCATGCGTTAAATTCGTACACTCATATGCAAGTTTGGTTTTTTAAAGGGAGTTAAGGAGAGGTTAAGGGTGACATTAAACGAGGCCCACCAGGCCGCTTCGGTTAAAAAGGGGACCCAACCCGAATCGGCTCCAATAAGCAACCTTAATAAATACGACAGGGGAATGAGAACGGCCACTATCACCATATCTTAATAAGATCAGATATGTGGCTATACTCAATTATTAGACTTGCAAACGTCTATAGATAGATAACACGGAAGCTATAACCGATTCCTGAGGGAGCCAAAAGAGGATGCCCTTGAGCGTGATCCATCCACTCACCGTCGACTCACCCTTGATTGACGGTAAAGCATCTGTCCTCACCTTTCAGAATAGAGAATTATTTCTTATCTTATGATTGGCATGTGATAATAGGCTGTTGCAATAAGTTTTCCATTCTCTACTTCCTTCGAATCTTCGCGCTTAACAACTACTTCTGTCTCTGCCTCTACTGTCTTTGCCCCCTGAACTGCCATCCCCTCCTCCACTCCCTAAATCTCCTCCCCAGATTTCGAATTATCATATGATCCATACCTCCTATTCCGCAAAGCCTTTTCAGCCCTCCATCTCGTCCCTGCCTCATCATGCGTCTTATACCCTTTCTTCGCAATGCTTGTCTCCTCATAATGCCATCCCGCTCCTCTCACTGCCCCGTACTTCCATTGCGCGGGTTCTGCCCCCTGCCTCTCCTGTCTTTCGCTACCATCCGAGCTCTTCTTTCGTTCTACGTTTTGTTCAGAAAGGTACTGAGACTCTTCATAACATGGCGGTTTGTGTGAGAAGCGCCGCCCTGCTCCGAGCACTTTGGGGTCGTTTGGAGCGACTTGCGAATTCGGATTACTGTTGGCAAGTAAACAGTATTTAAGTAGTGTGATATGCTGTATTTGGAGGACAAGGATCATAGCAAGAGCACCATCAGATGGGCATGGGGCTCTGCAGCCGCTCATCATTGATCCATTCATCCTAGTTCTGTCTCAATATCTGATCGAAAATGATCCTAATACATATCTATCGATATTTTGGGAAAATGTTAAAAGAACGAACGTATATGAAAATTGACAGCAAAGAGAATTCAGACAAAAATATGTTTTCCTCCAACTACGTTCGCTCTCCCTCTTTAGGATTGAAATGGTTTGAGGTGACCGGACTCTAGTTTTGAAACATTTTAAACAATTCTATGAAGTATTTGACAAAAGACAGGCCATGATGTCCTTTGGGACAGCTTCTTCGCGTAGTCATGATTTCAAATCCCAAAGACGCAAAAGGTCGAAGTATTTCTACCTCTGAAATCTCCTACCCACCGACATAATTCCAGAAGTGAATGCGCCTCAACCTGCTCAGTTTCAGGGGTTCAAGCTTTCGATGGCTTTTCAACTAATATATAATTCCTCAAAAACACAATTGAAAGATTAGTGAACAGAACACCGTTCGCAAACGAGTATACTGTCTGCTTCGGATCTTTTGACACCATTCAGCTTGCCGGAGTGATTCACCACAGACTGTGAACTTAGGATTTGTAAGCGAGAGCTTGAGGGGTCAACAGATGAATGAACGACTTAAAGAAAGGCGGATCTGACGGCGAAGGTGTTCTTGACATTAGAATATATCCGCGAGAAAGTATTCACGCCGGCACCGGGAGTTAAACTCGAGAGGGGCAGCTGCGCGGGGATCATTAGCAGGACTTGGAGTGCGAAGATCGAAAGCTAAATAGATACCAGGAGCTATTGATGAGCTGTAGAGATTCTTTTGCTTTGGCCTTCAAAGCACTAAAAGAGCGAAACATTTATACTCTAAGTAACCTCATCTGACAGCTTCTTGCAGACACAGATTCAGCATTCTCATTGCCCTACTATTGGATGGAAAAGCATTTTAAACCAGAAGAGAAAGCGAAACAAGTAAAATCCAAAATAACAAGAAAACGGAGATACAGAAGCATGCGTGTTACTTTCCATTTGTTCTTTTGGAGATGGGGCACGCCTGTTCGTGCTTGTACTTTGTATTATTTCTAACAGCTGGATTTTACATACCTAGGTAGTTCATGGAAGAAGGACTGGTGAATGAACAGCAGGACTACCCATGACAACAAGTCGTACATTGACAGCAAGGCTCTAAAATCTCCGAACCTCTGGAGAACTCCCTACTCAAAGCAAACCCAGGGTCGAAATACTTTTCTTCAAGCCATTGGGAATATCAAGCCCAAGCTGGGCCCGTCGTAAAATCAACTTTTCGACTTTCTGTTTACTTGCTGAAAATGACTTTGTGGTTCGTTCTTCTGGAAATTTTAAATACCTCAGAGCTTCAGTCTGAACATTCGTAGTAGTTCGGGGACTGACCCCACGTTTCTAGAGTATAAATTTCAGTGATTTTGTACGGATGCGGCTTCATTGACCTCTTTACACCCAGAGGTATGATGGACCATGCTTTTTGGGCTCGTGAACTGATGACTCTCAAGTCTGCTGAACCCTTTGAAATCAAACCCAATTTTGAGCTGCACCACCTACGGACAGGAAGATTAAAATTGAATCTGGCAAGACCAACGACTGAATAAAAATTCGACAGCAAACTGTATTTGGACAGCATCCCCCTCCTGTGAATTCCAGTTGCCCAAAGCACTACAGCTTGAAAACAGACAGCAAAGCCTAGCCAGGAAAACCTCAAGGATCGTCACTTGCGTCATGAATAAGTCGCGGGTCTGCTTCCAGAGGCCGAGACATGTAGACAACCAAATCTTTGGGTCTGGTTGTTACTTTGGTAATTGCATTGCCAGAAGCCAGGGTTATAAATACTCGATAAAAAGCGAGTTGTGTTTCTGCTTTGGGAACATGTAGAAATCTTCATATGGTATCAACATATTCACCTCCTCACTCCACCAGGTAGGCAGTAGTATATATAAACATCAAACGACGCACGAAATGATCTCCCCAAGATATTCAAACACCAAAAGTATTCCGCAAGTACTAGTTCGTGGATGTCTTTTCTCGCAGCCTTTCCCGCACGACGCATCTTATTCTTTCTCAACTTATACTGGGACTTCAAACATACACTGTGGAAGGATGTGGATAGTTTAGAGCGAATGAATGAACGAATGAATAAATGAACGAACGAACAAAAAACCCAACAGCAAAACTCCATTCCCACCCCAACCCACCACCCTCATACCATCCCCATACTCCAACCCCAAACCCTCTCCCCATAATAATCAACTCCTCACATTTCCCAGACGACAATCCCGCCAAAAGCCACCGGAACAGCGGACGGCCATTACAGGTCCCAAATCGCATTCCTCTGCCTGTGTTAAAAAAAGGAGAGGAGAGGGAAGGGAGGGGTATTTATACCCCATCTTTTGTCCATGACTCATATCTTGAAGACTCGAAATGAGTGAATAAATCTCGTATGCAATTCGAAGACCCACTCCGTCCTTCTTTTGGAGAAGGGATGGAATAGGTTTAAAATCAACAGACAAGAAGGCCAAGGAAACACAACTAAACTCGATACAGATCTACGAACGATGGGTATAGGTCTTGCTGCCAGCTTCGAGCTCGAGCTCGTGCGATGAGCATCTGTTATACTTTATTCTTGAATACTGTTTGGATTTTTCTTTCTATACATATCGTATTATCTGTAAAGTCATTTAATGAGTGAAGATATCAATGAATGAATGCAAAACTTGACAGCAAACTCCCTCGACTGTACAGTAACATCCTCGGCCATCAACCGTGAAATACATCAAGCCTACCTCCCGAAAATACAAGACCTCAAACACAAATTCTCCAAGAAATCTACAACCAAAACAACCCCAAATACCCAACCAAACACACACAACCTGAGATTCTTCCCGGGTCCTGTTCGTCTTCTTGCCCTCTCCCATTTCCCATTTCCACGTTTATATACTCCCATCCGCCCCGCAATTCGGTTCAGCATTGAATCCCGCGATCGTCTTCAGGACACAATATCCCCTACACCAAAAGAAACGTGTATAAATTGCAAATTGAACCTCTTCGTATCCAACACTCCCCAAACCAACAGCACGTCTTCGTATCAGAATGCCAGATGTGCAGAGCGTGATGCGAAATTTCGGAGCTGAGATAGGATATGAATATGAACCTGACTTCGACATCAGTAAAAAGAAGAAAACCTCCAGTCCTAGCTCTTTGTGTGAGAGGGCTGTTGTTCCTGTCAGCTTTGGAATTGCTGTCAAAAAGAAAGATCTATTAACCCCGAACATGAAATCCACCCCAGAAAAAACAATGTAAAATCCACAGCCTATTACAACACAAAGACACAGGTAAAGTTTCCATTACCGAGTACCACCGACACATCACCATGTACTACTCCTGCTGTAATCGTTCGTGCGTCTTTGCTTGGTAGATGGGGAAGAATGTGTATGTATTTATACCTCCTCTACTACCCCACTCACCACGCTGAATTCACTCACATCACAAAAATACTTCATGCTGTAAAATATAATTACCACCTCCACATCCCTATGTACACCGCTCATTAATCTCTATCTCTCTCTATCGTATCAGTTTTCTTTTCCCCTCAGCCCTCAATGAATCAATATGCCAAAACTCCATCCCAATGCACCGCCCATGCAGCCATTCTATCATTAATTATCATACACCCTTTATTCCACCCCAACTTCACCATGGACTAAGGACTAAAAGCCCTATACT
>Ga0247778_1000549_pt1 | contig 41855 bp, 46 predicted proteins | sample UWRJL049202B5_FD_179939 | JGI IMG/M metagenome (GOLD analysis project Ga0247778, IMG submission 179939) | Plant litter microbial communities from Arlington Agricultural Research Station in Wisconsin, United States - UWRJ-L049-202B-5 | ecosystem: Environmental > Terrestrial > Plant litter >...
CGTTTTGAGGAAGTCTTGTTCTCGTGTCTTGAGGAAGATTCGCGCTTTGAACGTTCCCGTCTTACAGACTCGTGCCTAGAGTTTTCATGCCTGGAAGAACTCTTCTCGTGTTTCGACACATTCATCCTCGCCTCACTCTCATGCCTCGATGGTAAACTCCAAGCACCATCCGGTTCAATCCCCGTATGTCTTCTCGTCAACCCCTCCTTCTCCTCAGAAACCATCTTCGTAAACAGTTTTTTCAACAGAGATTTTTCCTCTTCCTTTCCCTCTCTGTTTGGTCGTGATGCCTCTCCTCTCCTCTCAACTTTCTCTTCCTTCTCAGCTTTATGCATTCTCGATGATGATTTACTGCTCTCACGCTGTACTCTCGACGTCAAGCCACTGCTAGACACAAACTCCCTATCCCGAACCCCCTCACCAGAAAACAAGACCTCAGCGCCCCTATCAACACCCCTCGCAAACTCCCTAGCAGTCCGCCTCATCACGTCCCGGTTCGCCATCTCTAGTAGTGCTTCTCTTTGTAACTCTCTTCGGGATACGGGGGGAAAATCTTCGTCTTCGTTGTCTCGGAAGTGTAAAGAGCCGTGGGGATCGAGGTAGCAGAGGTCGGCGGCGCAGTTGAAGCCGCCGGCTTGGAAGCGGTTGGGGATCCAGGGGAGGTTGTGGGGACAGGATTGGCGTGGTGGTGGGGGCATTGTGCTGTATGGTTTATGGAAAGGGATGTGGGTGAGATGGTGATGGAGTCGGGGGATATATAGGGGTTGTTTTTGGGAGGTAATGGCGGATTGGATTGGAATCATAGGTTTGAATGATTGCGCTATTATGGGTGATTGGTGTCGTGCTCGAAGGTTGCGAATGGTCCTGTCTTGAGTTAATCGTCGAATCACTTAAAAAACACCGTACCACTGTACGAGGAAGAACATTGCGAATTTGTGATCCCTGGCAGGATATAGACAATTAGTTGATAGGTGCCAATAGCCTGTTAGTGATGTGTGGCAATTCAAGTCCATTGCTACATATAAATTAAAACCAGAACCTCTCCAGAACGTAACGCATTCTCACTCAAAACCCCATAACCCTCTTCAACAAAAGCACCTCATGCTTCGTAACAAACACTCCCCTATCAACCTTCGCCCCCTCCCCGCCAGCACTCGCCTCCTCACACCCACCACCCTCCAACGCTTCCACCAAATCCCTAACCTTAGCACCCTCCCACTCCCCATCCTGATTCGTCCAAAACACGCGCTTGATGCCGCAGGCATGCATAGCGGATACACATCTGTAGCATGGACGTGAGGCTCTGATTTCGGGTTTGTGGGAACCCTTTGGAGGTAAGAGGGAGGAGGGAGAGACGGAACGAGAGAGAGGTGAGAGTTCGTCGTAGAGGGATGTGGGCTCTGATTTTGGTGAGGGGGAAGGAGAAATTGGAGTCAGGGGCGGAATAGGGGGTTGCTTAGGTCGCTTGGGAGATGTGTTGCAGTTCCCCAGACGGGCGACGTAGAGGTCGGAACCTTTGAGGCGGAGATCTTTGGTTCGTGCTGCTACCGAGGGCTTGGTGTTTAGAGTTGGCTTTTTGGTGACTAGGATTTGCTCTGTTTTTGGAGGGAGCGGGGGCGGTTTCTTGGGTGGCTGGTGGACGTCAGTGAGTGTTAGCTGGGAAGCAGTGTACTTCACTTACCTTAATTTTGATCTTTCGTGGGTGTGTAATATCATCGCTGTTGGATAGCTCGGCCTGGCTCGAGGTCTGCGAATCCGTTGCTACATTAATTATTTCATTGTCTTTGGGACTTTGTGGCTCTGAACCGCGCTTATGTTGATAGCGCTTCTGTTGAGCCGCGTGATGATAGTAGTGATGATGAGTATTGTTCTGATACTGATACTCGTACTTGTTCTTCTTCAGTCGGTATTTCTCTGCACTTTTCCATGTGTTCGAAGCCGCGTCCTCCTTGGCCTCCTGAAACCCATTGTCCTCCTCCTCGTTGCTGGACTTGTTGTCGTTGTTGTTCTTGAGCACCTGATTGAGATGAACCGGGTTCAAAACCCTGCTTTTGAATAGAGAATTTGCCACTGTAGGAGCTGACACTGCCGGTCCCGTTGGCCTCCGCAAAGACGGCCTCAGCGTAGGCTTTGAGACCCCGGGCTCGTGCTTTACGTTTTTTAGAATCACCCGATAAGGAGAAGCACGGTTTTTGGTAATACTTTGTGGAACGAGCCGACGTCTGAGAGGATAGGGTGCCAGAAGAGAGGGAGAGAGCGGACTGGATGGCCATCATCTCGGAATGAAGAGAAAGGGGAGTGTTGGCATGGTGGCCGTTACCCATCGACTCAAATGGCGTGAACGTGCCCGAGTCCTGCTGATTGTCCAACATCAACTTGGACTTATGCTTCGGCTTAGACTTCAAACGCTGTTTGAGGTCGGCGATGGCAGGGCCATCAAGGGAGTCGGAAGCCAGGACGCCAGTCTTCAGAGCCCCGCCATCGAAGCCCGGACGGTAGGAGTTGAAACCCTGGCCGATGACCTTTCCACCACGGACGATGATGGCACCGTGGCGGTAGTGGAGCGGGGACAGCTCGGCTTGAGCGAGGCAGAGAGACAAGAAGGCATCGTTTCTTGGAGACATTTTGATTTGGGCTGATGCGGAAAATCCTGGTTGAATTTTGGAGGCAGATGTGTTGAGAGTTGAGGGTTGGATTTTGGGAGTCTGAAAGACTGGAAAATTGATGAGAACTTGGTTTCTTTTCTGTTTGTGAATCTTGGTGCTGTTTGGATTGCAGGTGAAGTTCGAGGTGAATGGAATGTTGTAGAGTCATTCAGCCTCGCGCCTGCTCGCTAGCGCGTCGATGTAGATTAGTCCGAAGTGACATGGATGTGAATAAGTATACTTCTAGGTTGCATTTGTTCTCTGATATCCATATCTATATACTTTTCTGTATCTTATTTCCGTGGTCATAGCAGACTCCAGATCGTCCGGAAATTGGTCAACTTGGAGTTCATGAGCGGTATGCATGGAAAGACTGGGTACCGTCATATTGGTTGACAGAAAATCCTGTACCATAATTCACGAAGTAAGCCGCATGATTTGAGGATGGCCAAAATGGGGTATTTACTGCGAGCTTACAACTGGTGTGTGGCGTTTCCATTGAGCATTACAATGAAGTCACAATACCCCAGCTTACAGATCTGAAAGGCACAGGCTTACTACCCCTCCACCGCCAAGAAGATCAATAGACAATGGCCTGAATACAGCACAGTTTCAAACCCATAGCTTCTTTGTACAATTTAATGAATCGATTAAGTTTCAATCTTCAAGATGTTTTAAAACAATGCAGAGTTCGTTCGTTGGAAGCTCGCTCCTTCCACACGTCTCAGAGAGTGAGTTTTTGATCTCAGGTCGCTGCAGCACAGCCTCCAGCCGTCGATGCTCATTGTGGTAACTCGAAGGGGACAGTTACTACGCCATGTATCCCGGGAAAGGAAGTTCTCCTAGTCCACTAGACTTCGAGTTCATAAGATATTGAAATGCGTTTCAAAGCTGTGATACGTAATGACAACCTATGATGGTAGAATATGCTTCTCCACACTGGCCTAGTAATCGTAGAATTTAGCAATGATGAACCTTCTCATGATGACGGGCATAAGAGACAGTTCAACTTGTAGCTCCTCTGTGCCGTTTTCGAAACTATATAAACTCATGAGTTTCCCTCCATCCCACTCACAATCATCAAGCTTCTCGAGCTCTTCCCAACTTATACATCTGCTCTTTCGAACTCCTTAAAATATTATTTTCATCCTCATCGACCAAGATGCGTCTCGCTGTACTTTCCGCTCTGATTGCTTGTGCTTCCGCAGCCCAAGTCGAAGTCACCGTCTTCAGCCAGTGCGTTCCTGAACCCCGTCCCACCACTACACCCACTGACCGACGATGATCTCTAGTTGTTCGAGTGATTTCCAAGGCGCCATCACCGTCGGCGGGCAAGGGACATACGTCACGATCCCAGCCGGCGGACAAGCCACCTTCTTCATACCAGATGCAAGCCACGAGCTCATCGTGAATCCCGTCGGCCAGACGCAAGGTTCCCTGATCGATTTCTTTGCCGCTGAAGGCTCAAATGGATCGCAGGGTGATTTATTTGTCAATGCTCCGAGTTTGGCTCCGGGGGTGGTGTAAGTTTTTTGTTTGAATAGAAGATTGTGATTTGTGCTGATGGTCCTTTGTGAAGGTTGACGCCGAGTGGGACGCTCGGAGGCTCGTGCCAAATTGTTGATGCCGGGACGAGTTACTCTGCTAAACCGGCTGTTGTGAGTGGCCGAATGTTAAACCATGATGGCAACAACGTTACTGATATTTCGTAGATCTGCCCTTCGGGCACTTTCTACGCCATTGATATCTGCCAGTCGTAATAGGTCTAAGCTAAGACGTGGAGTAACAAATCAGGAACAATTTTCTCCTGGAAATGGCTTTACTGAATCGAAGAGGGGTGGAGCTTGAATTGCCACTGGTTTGGATAAATATCACCTACGGTCTGTCGACGTTGTGTAGTACCCTGAGAATAAGCCGCAACTTTCGCTATGCATCAAACTTACTACTGGCTTGAACAAATGGTGACTTGAAGTAAAAGAGTACAACAACTGGAATGTTCCTTGAAATGCGTAAATTTGAAAGGATGAATAATGCTCGTTGCTAAAAGAGATGACGAGAAAGGTAGGTAAGATGGAGTTACAAATGCACATTACAAAAATATCTCATCTATATTCGATATCTCAAGAAACTCCAGGCGACCATTTGAGATGCGGTCACCTTGACCACGTTCCTACGCCCTCCAACGCCAAGTAATCATACAAATTGTGCTTTTCGCAATTAAAAACCACGCATATGAAAGTCTAGACTTGGCCAAGGAAAATCTTGGGCATGCGACGATGCCCATCCACGTTCTCGCCAGCCCATTTGCTCTTCCACTCCGACTCCTTTTTAAGAGCTGCGTCAAAAGCCTGGCGACACTCGGGAGGGAGACAAGCTTTGACTTCATCTGAGACACCTTCTAAGCCATTGAACCCCATATCAAAGTTGTCGCCATCGGGTCCAGGAACAAGGAGGTTGCCGTATTGCGGACTTTCGAAGGCTGTGTCGATGACCATATAGTTTCGGGAAATGACCGGGTCGACTGGTTTGAACAATGTCTCGTTTGACTTTGGCTCCTCCTCTTCGCCGGTTTCAATTTTTTCTTGCACCTTGTAGTCATCAATTTGCTCCCATCGTGCATGGGTTGGCTGCATAATTTTGGGATAATGCATTAGGTTAGTGTGGATATCGTAAACGCCATTAAGATTGGCGCGTCGCTGGACAGCTATTCTTGAGTTGAATTCGCTAGGGATGTGTCAGTATGCAAAAGTGTAAGACGAATAGCTCAACATACCTTGCAGCTTTGGAATGCTCAAACATCCAGTTGACATCGGTAATAGCAACCTTCCTCTTCTGACCAGGTATAGCTTTCCCACCCTGAATCGGTACAGTCGGGGCACCAGAGTGATAGACTGAGCTTGCGCCATGCCACGCAACGTATTGGTTTTGGTTGTATGGTTTACCTTCCTCAAAATGATCGTTGGGATCGGCGAGTTCTCCCTCGACGACCCCATCTGCCAGAGCTCTTGCAACTTCATAGTCATCAATGACCCGCTTGCCTCCAACAACAATCTGAGCACCAAACTCGCGGAATACGGAGCGGGCTGTAACAATACCAATCGCGCGGCCTTTGTAGGAATGAGGAATGAGGTTGCGCTCAATCAGGTCACGCTTCTCATCCTCATCGATGATGATCTTGTAGAGTTTCTTGTGCTTGGTGAAGAAAAGATAACTGTCACGAAATCCAACACATCTAGCAGGCTCGGTTGACAACATGTAGAGTCGAGTTCCTCGGCCAAGAACAGTGAAAGTACGGCATCGATATTGGCGATCGTCCTGAAGATAGCCCATCTTGTCGACTTTGGTTTCGCCCACAGGATCCTCTGGCAACTCTACTTCATCGTTGATGACATCCATCATGTTTCCCTCTTTGTCGATTGGCTGTTGCGTTACATGTGAAGGGCCTCCGCGACGAGCCCAACGTCCACCACCGCGCCCAAAACCACCCCTCCCTCGCCCTCGTTTTGCGGGAGTCCCATGTTCGGAGCCTTCAATTTCTAAGGTATCCCAGTCGGGTGGTCTATTTTTTGGTGGACGTCCCAATCTTCGCTTGCGTATCACAGGTTCTGGTGCTGGAGTAGCTGGAGCATCGGATTCCTGCGCGGGGGTGCCATCCTCTTCCTCTTCGTTCGCATTTTCTTCCTCTGGCTCTTCTTGCGGACTGCTTGGTTCGGGGCTGGGGGCATCGGGCATTTGCTCATCCTCATCGTACTGCGGGGTGTTTTCTGTAAGGAAGGCTGTCAGTCTCGAATGCGCCAGATATCCTGCTGCGGTCAAACTCACTCAATGCTGCGGCAGCATTCTTTGCCGCTGCTCTGCCTGGTCGTCTGCCCATCGTGACGGTGTTGAGGAGGCTCAGTGGTGTTCGCGGCGATGCGCGTAGTACAAACAACTTTTGGATTCACTGGTCGCGGTTCAAGCACAAGCAGCACGCGAATGGAGTTGAGGCTCACACTGTCGCGATTATCGAAATTCAAGATCACGGGATCCAATGTCTGCATGCCTTATTATTGTCCCAGGCATCAATAGCTCTTCTCCATTTTCACATGGAAACGAAATCATCAATCATCAATCATCAATCATCCCAGCTGAAGCTCGTTCCATCTGTCCAACACCAATGCACTCTCCAACCTAGGCCTGCTGAGAGAGAAACACCATCGTGACATCCATTTATGAACCATTTATGAACCCTAGAGAGCTTTAGGGAAGTGGCATTCCACTCGCAGCCTCGTCCGCAGTGTCAGTGTCCCACCCGGGCGCCTCTGCCTCAAATAAGGCGCTATCCCGCTCAGCCATAGGCCATTCCAGGTTCCATCACCTGAGATATTGGTCATATTGGTTCACAGATCCAGCACAAACTCAGTGGCGACGCCCCTGGAATCAAACCTGGAATCAACCTGGATCAATGATTCAAGCCTAATCAACATTCAAGAAGCTCGAGTAACGTGCACGCAGCCGGCGACGCATACCGCTCCGCTGCCCAGATATGAAGGACCGAGTACGCTCCATCTGACCGTCTGACGACGGGTCTTCTGTTACATCCCAGTCTTAGGTCAGCGTCGAGGCTGGCGCATCGATTCGCACGAGCTTCGTAAAGGGGGCTGAGATGCAGCAGCTTGTATATTGGAAGGGTCAGCTTGGTAGAGAAATGTGCGGTGTGACGGCGGCCACCGACTTCTACAGACTTGATATCTGAGACCGTCCCGCTGGATATGGTATGGATAGATGCAGATGCATGCTTTCTGCCTGCTTGTGCTCTTCTGGCCCGGAAGTTTTGGCTCTTCCCAAGTTCCCTGATGCAATGCAAACACAAAGCGACCCAACGAAGGAAGCGAAGCCCACGCGGTCCGGATCCCATACCGCACCGCACTCGCGGTTATAAATAAAACCCCGTAGTTACGGTATTTGTACGGGATCTTGGTACCAGCTGCCAGGTGCTTGAACCGGCTATATGACGTCGGCGGAACACAACATTTCTTCTGTTTGTGTCAAATAATGGCAGCTGGATGGATTAGCTCGGTAGGTACAAATACATACTGTACATGACATGCATCGTTCGTTGCTCGTGCTCGTGGTCGTAAGTCATAGTCGACCGAGCCTTTGGAACAGAGCATACTACCTCATAATGGCCCGATGCCTTCCCGTTGGAACTGGAACAATCCCACTCCTACTTCCTCCCAGAGTCCCAATCCAAATGAAATTGCAACTGTCACTTCCACTGCCACTGCCACTGCGCATCTAGACTTTCAGCAAAAGCCCAGCTATCCAGTCCCGTCCAGTCCCAATTCCCAACAGCCTGGGCGACTTTCCAATAAATGCAATCCGGAGCGGCGTTGCCAATACGTCCAATCAATCTAATTTGATGCCTTATTTTTGATCTATTTATTTTGGACCAGCAAAAACAGTGCCGTACTGCAGCCCAGGACCAGCGACCAGCAACCCATCAACCGCCTCCACGAGTCAGCAGTGCCAGGACACGACCGACAGGGCAGGGCTGGCCTGGACAGACAGAGAAAGGCAGAGTTAGGGCGCGGCGAAAAAGAGTCGAGGCTGCGAGAAAAGAAACCACACCATCGCGACATCAACTCACATTCTTTTTTCTCCTTTCTATTATTTGCCTCTCGCATTCCTCGGTGGCCTCTTACCTTCCACAAATTTCGACCAACTTTCGCGTTGATATATTCAATATATCGCGCACGTTGGCCTGCCTATGTGGAGGACCTTGACCTTGACCTTGAAATCTTAAACCTTGAGTCGACGTAGCGAGTCTCCAGCTCCATCGCCAAACCGTGCCGGACTAAACTACCTAGCTGAGAGTCAAGCAGCCCGACTCTTTCCTTCGTCACCTCTCCCGCGAAACAACTCTCTGGACAATACAAACAGCTTCAAATACCACCGCGGTGGGCACCAGCAAGATCTGCAGCACGACCAACGCTCGCCACCGCGCATCTTCGAGATTTTTCTTGCTGGAAGTCGAGATACCTCGTCAACTGTAGGGTACCCGGTACTTGTACCTGTCGCAACTCGCCATCCGCCCGCCACAATCCTTCATACCCCTCCTATTTTGACACAACCAACGTCCTCGAAGCTCCCGCGACCATGGAGAGTGACCTGCTGAAGCAGGCTACGCAGGCGATGATGGCAAGGTACGAACACACTGCACCGTGTTTGCGCCTAGGGCGCACAAATACACATACACATACACATATACACACGCGGCGGAGGAGGTACACAACTGGGCTGGGCAGCAGTCATAATGGGTTGCGCTGTTTGCTGCGACAAGCGTCTGCGGTCGACCAGCTATCGTCTTGGTTCTGTTGCTGCTACAGTTCTTATTTCTCCTGCCGCTGCTGCTTTCGCACCTTCTATAATTTGGCGTCCCACATGCTTCTTCGAGGGGTCCCGGCTGCATTCGGAGCTTATCGAAGCGGCAATCGGTGGCTGCCAGTCCTAGACTGGTTCACCCAGAAAGGGCTTTTTTCCAATTTGCTTTCCACCGAGAATTTTCCTTGGGCCATGCACCAGTTGTCAATTTGTTTTTTTTCACATTCTCCTTTACCCCGGGACTAGTTTTTTTTTTCTTCATTTATCCTTCATTCTTATACTTCATGCTCCGTACCTTATACATCTTCGTGTACCGCCAAATGTTTCGCGATGGCTCTTGCTAATGAATTCCGCAGAGGTGACGATGACGCCCACGACCACATCGACTCGGACACGCCCCGCTCCGGTGTCGCTACACCACAGCCTGATCCTTCAGACAAGCGATTACCTGGCATAATGCAATATTTTGGACAGGTTGGTTCTGGTTCTTCTAAAAACCCTAATCCCAAGCCCAATTCCAATGTCAATTTTGGTTCTGCGTCTGGCCCCTTTGCTATCCCTACTTTCGAACTGAGAAGCGAGCCCGAGCAGCCTCCGTCTCCCTGTGGTCAGGAGAACATGAGGGGTGATGCGGCGCATTTATCAGTCGGTCCAGACTCAATCAATGAGACTGTGGCCGAGTGTAACAACGAAATCATCCCCCCACTCTCCCGAGGGGGGCCGGGGGAACTTCGTCAAGCGTCCGAGCAAGCAGAGCAAAACATCTTTCACTTATACCCAACACCACCTGTTTCTCACCCACCTTCACTACACAAGTTGAATTTGAGCGATTCTGGCTCCGAGGAAGATGCTGGGCGAGTGAGGAGAGCCACTACCTCGTCCTCAGCGCACCACAAGAGTATCTCGGAATCAATTCCGTCACATGCTCGAAGAGCCTCTTTGCTACCACTTTCAAGCATAGTGACAGCCTCAAATGTCCTTGCTTCACATTTCTCGAACCCCACCGATCACTATCCCGCCACTACACCCAGCACTCCTGTTCACTCCCGTTTAGATACTCATTTTCATGAATCACCATCATATGACCGCCTCAAGAAGCTAACAGATGATGTTCCGTGTACAAAGAGCATTCCTCCAACTCCGACACGAGCATTGTCAAACCAGACCGCCAAATCTGATGGCAGCGGCGGCTCTGAACATGTAACCGCGACTTCAACCACGAATGGGCAAAATGGCAAGACCAATACCAGCGAAGCGACACCTGCGACAACATCGACTGGATTGAGCGGAGCACCAGTTGCGGCTCCGAAAGGGAAACTTACTGTTAAAATCACCGAGGCTCGAGGCTTACGGAAAAGCAGAGACCCTTATGTGGTTGCCGTCTTCCAAAGAAATGAATTAGTATCGAAAGGTCCTTTACCCGAAGATCGGGACGAAAACGAAGACGTTACGAGTAGCCCTATGATGGGCGGTATCCCAATCATGCGATCAGGAAGCGATTCTGGCCGCCCCATGGCAATTCCGATGAAGAGCAGACAGAGCAGCAACACGAGTCTGTCAGATTATCGAGACTTCAAGGCAAAGGGTCGCCGGTCATTTACCAATCCAAAATGGGATACTGAAGCTGTATTGTAAGTTTTTTGTGGCATCTGCGGAAGCCAGAAGCTAATAGGCTGTCAGTGATGTGGTTGGGTCTGATTCACGAGTCAATATCACTATTTACGATCAGAGTAGCGCGGCGGAGGAATTCCTGGGCCACGTTGATCTTGAGGCCAACCTCACCGAAAACGATAACTCGCCAATCAGCGGTTGGTTTCCACTCCGCGGGAAAAATGGGATCGATACTGGACCTTCTGGGGAGATTTATGTTGAAATTAATTTTCAACGCACAGAAAAACGACATTATGGACCAGAAGACTTCCAGATTTTGAAGCTTATCGGGAAAGGGACATTTGGCCAAGTTTATCAGGTTCGGAAGAAGGATACGAAGCGTATATATGCTATGAAAGTGCTTCAGAAGAAAGTAATTGTGCAAAAGAAGGAGGTGGCCCACACCGTCGGAGAGCGAAACATCTTGGTCAGAACAGCCATGGCCGACTCGCCTTTTATCGTTGGCCTTAAGTTCTCGTTCCAGACTCCATCGGACCTATATTTAGTTACTGACTTCATGTCTGGTGGGGAATTGTTTTGGCATCTGCAGAAGGAAGGACGATTTGATGAGAAACGGGCGAAGTTTTACATTGCCGAACTCATTCTAGCTCTTCAACACCTCCACATGCACGACATTGTCTACCGAGATCTAAAGCCGGAAAATATCCTGCTGGATGCCAATGGCCACATTGCTCTGTGCGATTTTGGCTTGTCTAAAGCGAATCTGACCAAGAACGCCACAACCAATACGTTCTGCGGCACCACTGAGTATCTGGCCCCTGAAGTTCTCTTAGATGAAGCCGGATATACGAAGATGGTCGATTTTTGGTCATTGGGAGTTCTTGTTTTCGAGATGTGCTGTGGGTGGAGTCCATTTTACGCCGAGGACACTCAGCAGATGTATAAGAACATCGCTTTTGGGAAAGTCCGGTTCCCTAGAGACACTCTGACCACTGAAGGGCGAAATTTTGTCAAAGGCCTTCTCAACCGGAATCCAAAACACAGACTGGGAGCCCAAGATGATGCGGAAGAATTGAAGAGACATCCATTTTTCTCCGACATCGACTGGGACGCACTTACCAAAAAGCTTATTACGCCGCCATTCAAACCAAAATTGAAGTCAGAGACGGATACTTCAAACTTCGACCCCGAGTTCACCAACGCACTGAACGGAGCGTCGTCACTCAATGCTCGCGCCGCAGCCTTAGCAGCAGGGATTGACACATCAACTCCTCTCTCGCCCGGAATGCAAGCTAATTTCAAGGGCTTCACATTCGTTGACGAGAGCTCTCTTCAAGAACATATGGCCGGCAGAGTCAAGGAAGACTTTGACGACATGGATGAAGACGAGAAGCGAGACCAAGATTGGGAAGAGCCATTCGATATTTCCAGCAAACGAAGAAGCGATCGCATGAGCGGCATTGTCAAGACGAACAATGGAGAGGACAGCAGCATGTTCAACGGCGGACACTTCGACATGTAAATTGACCTTACCTTGACTCTTGCTCTCGCTGGTCGGAAAGAGAATCGCCTTTTCCCTTACGTTCCGTTACAGTAGCACATCACCATTTACGAGTTCCCTTTTACACATGCAAGCATAGGGCCGGAGTACACATATTTTTTCATTTGCATATGGGCGGAGTTTCAGTGGGCTGGAAGATGATCGTTTGCTTGATGATACGAAGCAACGACAGATTGGCTATGGAATCGAGATGAAATGAGTGCATGGTGGAGCAAATTGACAAAGTTCTTAAGCTTTATTAGCGTTACTTTGTCGTTACGACTTGTTGATACTTGGCACAAAGGAGAGAAAGAGGAATTGTACATGGACCCGCCATCTTCACATTCATTGCATTGCTCTTGCGGCGACAGCGCCAGATGGATATATATGTTCAGTGCGGTGGTCTTTCTTGCTTTAAAAAGCGTCTCCCCGTTTTCGACTCAGCTAACAAAGAACTTTGCATTTGGGTTGAGATAATAGGGGACTTGACGGACGTGAGCATTTTGCATTTTGAGCCGTGCGAACGGAAACGGCTGGAGCCTGCATCAGTCAGCCAGTCTCGAGATGTACGTAGGACAGAGTTGGCTGTTGAGGCATGATAATGTAATCATGAACACGGACACTTTGAAGTTACTTCTTGATTTTTTTTATTTTTATCATGCTGTGCTGTGATGTGACGTGATGCTGCAGATACCCTAGGACTCGATATCATGCAGAATACTCGGCGAGGGGGAAAGACGGGCCGCGGTTTCTTGATCTGCGAGTACGGAGGTAGATCCTGTGTGGGATAGATTGGGCGCCGTGGCGCTACGGTAGATTGGTAATCCTTTTGTGCTTTATTCCGCCCTCTTTCTAATGTGCTCTGCGCGCTGAGTCTCGAAATTTTGTTGCCGGCACCGGAACAATATACTCCGCTTCCGCACTTCTGGAGAATTCCGGACGCAACGGTTGCTCTTTCATTCTCGCAGATCTGCCCCTTACATGAAACCCTTGTCATTATTGTACTGAATATTTGAGCCATGAGTGTATTTTCTGGTAAGAAAGGCTGCGGTCTAGGTTGGTAGAATTCAATTCCCACGAGTAGCAAGGAGCTGCTCGCTTAAGCCCCTTTCCCGCGACTATCAGGCCAGTCTAGCGCGGAACCTGGAATTGAAAAGGATACTGTTTAGCAGCCTGATTAATTGATGGTTCGAAATTTTGTATGCCTGTTCCTTCTACCACTAAGATTGATGGTTTAGGCGAAGCAACAGCTCGGCTTGAGCCTTGAGGACGGTACTACAGTATCGGACTTGCCAGCGGGAAACGTCCGGGAAGATGGCCTCGGAACATGGCCGTGTGATGTCCTAGGAATGATAGGAAGGCATTTGTTAATAATGTAAGATTCATGGTACCCTAAGGCTATCGTCTATTGCCTTTCTTTTGCTTCGAATCATGAGTTTAGATCGAGCTCTTAGGTTATCTTTACTAGAGGGGTCTTCTATTTAGTAGATAATGTCGACGCTTTCATAAGAAGAAATTAAGATCCTCAATTTCAAATCATCCAATGGAATGAAAGTGAGAATTTATGATAATTATGATCTTCGAATTAGGGGCCTTTTCGATGCCTTTTGAGATCTCGTGTATCATAGACGGGGCATGAACCTCGACTGCAGAAGTACAGAATGCGACGTGATGCATTGCCACTCTAGAAAGATTCTACTCATGACCCGAGGCAAGGAATAGCTATTAGATGTGAAATGGCAAGAAAAATCAACTTGTGAATTTTGCCTCAAATTCAATAGTTGCAAGATAAATACGAGATGTTCGTGTTCAGCGCTAAGGCGAACTGCTAAGAATAGATTTTAGGGGTTCCCGTGCCGTCGCGATGGTTTCTCCAGGGGCGCGTCTCCCCGCTTGTGCTGTGCCGCAATATCAGGCAGCCCACTATGGCCTAGACGAGTCCATGTCAAACGCATTTTATATACAAACAACATCGTCAACCTGCACATCACTGTCCTGTTGGGTTTTCGAGCGTTGTAAAACATCCACAGCTGTCTAGGAACCGAGAAGCCACGCCACCGCAGATATGGTCACCAAGAAAGGAGATATTCAGCCATACAGAGATGACCCAGACCGTGACGATGCTGCGTCAACGTCCTCTGCTGTGCTCTTAGGAGACATCGATTTCCCTGACGAGGACCTGCCAGCCTACGAAGATACTCCATCTGCAATCCTGGATACCGCCTCCGCAGCTCCTGTCCACAATGCTGATCCGTACTGGAGTTGGTATATGTAAGTGATATCCCCCTCATCTCAGCAAGAACACCAACTAACATTTCCCAGCCCAGTTCCCGACCTTCCCTTCAGCAGCCATGATATGGGCACGAAAGAAGTTCGCACGCGATTCCCCAACTACTCCACCAGTGCGATAAACCTAGAACACATGATCCGCGAGCAAGCCAGCCACCCTCCAAGCTACTACGTCCAATTACACGGTTCGCACACCGAAACAAGACGCCAAGGCAACAAAGAAACGAAAGACAAAATTGACGACTTTTTAATTGAAATAAACATCACACATCTCCTCTCAACAGGCCACCAAGGAGGCATGCCTTTGGGTGGGAAGCTAGAATTACTACCAGAGAACAAACGTGGATACCGGGGTACTCGTTTCCCGTCTTTGAACCCTGTCGTCAGCGATGTAGAAGAGGCAGATGAATTGCGAGCTTGGTGCGATAAATATGTCGCAGATCCATCAGGTTGGAAATCCTTTACTTTGAAGAGGGAAATCAGACATCATGATACGAAACGTCTGGAACAATTGTTGAGATCTGCGATTCAGGAGACGAATTATAGAGGGCATTTGTCGGTTGATTTTCCGGTTAGCCATCAATCGGTTGTGGTTTATTCGCCGGGGTTGATTAATCAGTGGCGAATTACGGTGTGGATTCGATGGGTGTTTTATTTGACTTTCTTGTGGATTTTTGCGTGGCCGGTTTTGTTTTTCAGTAAGTTGTCTCCTCTTCCTGCTTAAATTTGTCAAGCATATACCAATACTGGAACTATTTAGTTACCAAGAGATATTCTGTGGTCAAAGCCGTCTATCAATATGCCGACAAGCCACCCGGAGATGACGTCGGACGCAAACCAACCGTCATGAGCGAGGTAGACTGGTACCACCGCTGGGAAAGCGCGATTAAGCGCGCAGCGTTGGCGCGGATGATGTGTAAAGATACTTGTTTGGATGAGGAGTATAGAGTTGCTACTGCAAGGGCGGATGCGAGGGGTGAGCAGGTGGCTAGAGCTGGTGGTCCGCAGGTTCCTAGCACAGGGAATGCGTTTGCGGATGGGGCTTTCTCGTTGCTTGGGCAGGGTTTGAGGGTTGCTGAGAGTTACAATAATGCGAGGGGATGGGGTGGTGATTGTTGAGGTGGTTTGAGTTTCATTGGATGCTATCGAGGACTGGGCGTTCAGGCGTCTTCAGGGAATTGTGTGCCATGTCAGTGATTATTGAGTTGATTTTTGGATACCCGACTATTTATGAAGACATCCAAAGTTTTGCGGGGTGGCTGTTGGCATTCATTTCATGTGAAGTTCGCGTGGGTCAGGGCTTCTCTACTGCCCATCAATTTTGTGTGTGGCATCCCCAAATTTCTTCATGGTGTTCTATGCGGAAGCTACCTAAGTAGGCAGTTACTTTTGTTGGCGAGCAACTTATATCCATCTTTGTGCTGATTTCTGGATTTTTGGGTAGCGGGTTTTCCTTGTCGCTCTAGATTTGTTTGTTGTTTCTGGTACATGGATGTTAAGCAATCATGATCAGAGAATCTCAGTATGTTGTTCCTCATTTCCCAGTTGTCAGCAGGCAATCTTTGATATTTGGGTTGCCCGTTTGAAGTCACATTTCAATTGGTACGTTGTGTCAACCCACTATCCTCTCAATTGAATCAGCGCAGAAATCATCTTTTGTTACCTTCATCAAATTTATTATATAATATGCCGTCCCGTTTTCCAAAATATGATGCTCATTTTTTAACACCAAAGACAGAATCTCTTAGAGCATCCATGATCGGAGGCTCCTTGAGTTCATAGTATCCTGTCTTGTGGCGCCTATCCAGGGACCTAAATATACGAAACTTATGATTGCACAAAGGGCAATGATTATAACCGTGGTCATAGATCAGCTCTTTGATGCAATCGAAGCCGAAGACATGCTCGCAGGGCAACTCCCTTGCCGTCACACGCCTCATCCCCATCTCCGCCCAACGAGCCTTTGCAAATAGCGCAGGTCTCGTCATGGACTTCAGGTTTTAGCACTCTTTTCACTATGGGATTATACGCCTCTCCCTCAGTCGAATCCACGAAATATGCCATCTCGATCGGACTCACCCCTTTCACAGACTCGCCCCAGTACACCAACTTCTCGTTCTCCCTTCTCCTCAGAGCGCAATCCTCACGCACATACTTCAGGAAATCTTCCCTCGTCTTCCAAATCTCACGTTCAGTGTATTTTTGCCAGAGCGGCTGACCTTCCAGCGGATATGTCTGGTCAATTTCGCCCTTGATGCCTTGGCAAGGGTAGCTTTCCAGCGTGATTTGTGCCCAGCCGCCGCGGACGCCGAGGCATCGTGGACATTTACGGGCGTCCCAACGTTTGACCTCTGCTCTTCTTCGGCAGTTTGGGTTGAGGGATGGGAGTTCGATGATGTTGATGTGCCCACATGGGTAGAAGAAGTTCTCTACATAAGATCCGCACATTTTGAGTGGTGTTGAAGGGGTGTCTTAGGTCGATTGAAGTTGATTTGATGATTTAGTCAGTGGGTATTTACCCTCTACTTATATTCATATTACGCATGAGGCTAACTATTTTTTACCTTTGAAAGAAGGTCTAAGAACATAGCTATTGTCTGTTAACTAATTGTGTTTTGTTCTCTTAAAGTCCTTCAATAAGAGGAAGCATATTTGTTTCATGAAACAAAGCAATTGTTCTTATGAAAATCCGCAGAACAAACGAGAGAGAAAAAGGCTAGGTGAGCATTTATTCTGTCCTCGGGCAAACAGCAATACATAGTTGTTGATGCTCGTCTTAAATCCGTTGTAAACTTCTGTAATTATCTGTTCAGAGGTAGTATAGCATGCAGGATACTTACGAAACAGCTGTACTCGAAGTCCTATAAATCCACTTTGTGTCAGCAGAGTTGAGAGCTCATCAACAGCTTTGACAGCCACCTTACGATCACCGACCATTGAATTCTTCAAGAATAATTACCAGCAAAAACACTTCAGAATTGAAAGTCATGAATAACCTCAAGAGAATTTTCTCCGGCAAAAGCAACAAACCCTTTACCCCTCCTAATCGGGCGCCAACACTCGCCGCAGTTCCAGCCGAAATGTCAATGATCCGGGGCATGGAAAAATGTGACGACTGCTCAGCGTCACATAAACGGTGGAAATGCGGGCACCAGTTCGCAGAGGAAGTATTCAAATGCGACAAGCATAAGAACTTCCCGCACTGGGAGCCCTACGATAACTACTTTCCGCGGGTTGAAGAAATGCTGGGTAGCTGCGTTTACTGCGTTGAACGTGCCCGTTCCGAGGCCAAGCTCGTGAAATTCATGGAAATTCGAAGCTTAAAAGAAAAGAGGTACCTCAGAGAAGTCGACTTCGAATCGAAGGTCCTGCAAGACGTCAAGCGGATGCGGGGAATGGCACAGGATGCTTTCGACAGAGAAGTCCAACGACGCGAATCAGCCGTGTCGGAGAAACGAAGAATTCGGAAACTGGATAAGGTCACGGCTGAGCGCGAGGCCAGGATGATTAGGGACAGCATCGACAGCTGGACCGTTCAAGAACTAGGGGTTGTCCCGGAGCAGGTACCGGTTAGTAGTCAAGCCTCCAGTCAACGGGATGATTAATCTTCGAAGCCCAGCCTCAAATTCTGAGTGCCCACAAGGTAGCTCAGAGTAAGCTGATGAAAGCCAACCAGGATTCATCTCAAGTACTGAATATGTCCAGGTGGATGATACACAGACGACAAGCTTACCAAATTGAACAACTATTTGCTTTCCATTGAGAAGTATTCCCCAAGTGACATGTGAACAACATAGATAACAAGAAGCTAACAATATTGATCTAGGAATGAAACAATGTTTGGCAGAATCTAATGCCGAAAATTAGTAAAGATCGACGTATATAATCTCCCCTTTTCAAACAGTTGTTCAACCAGTAGAGCTCCTCCTCAGCACATAGGAACAACCATATACGATGCTACTGTTGTGTTTGGCATTCTGTTTGTCGAAATCCCAGATCTCAAATCGCAGTCGCACCTGATGGTGCAAGATTTATTCTGCTAAAGGCTCGTAAGGTTCAAAGCGTCGAGACGGACGGCTCTTCTTGATGGAGGAGCAGCTTCATACCCCGCTATTTCCTTGTATATTCAAAAGCTTCAGAGACATTCTTGCCCACCTGTGAAGGCATTCTAAGTTGCGAATATTTGAGTTGGTCGCGCTTGCCCCTCCAGTCGGCGCGCATCCCAATCCAAACTTTTTATCCCTTTTTAAAGATTGTTCTTTTCATACAAGTGAAAGTAAAGATCTTTTGTATTTTGTCTGCAACTGCCTCGCGATACTAAATGAGATGCGCAAACCGGCCCGACCAAGGGGTTGGTGGTCACGAAATTCGAGAATGATCGCGGGGTTTCAAGCCAGCCTGCCTCTTTCATCACTTGAGCAGAACAACACCACGCCTTTGTTCTCGACTATGGCCTCGGTACATAATATACTCGAATTCAAACAAAGAAACAAAACAATCTCCTTTTCTCTGAACAATGCCATCACCTACCTTAAATTCCATCCCCACTTCCGTCTTCGTCCTACTTACTCTCATACACTTCAAACCCAACTCCACCAAGTCCACAAGTACATACACTTACGGAAAAATGCTTCCCCAACGCAAGAAGTCAGCCAAACCCTTCTTGAAAAGAAAAGGCATAATCTGCGACGAGTGCTGGCAGCAACAAACAGAATATGCATGCAGCCATCTAAAACAAGTCACCCACCCCCTAAAAATGTGCAAAGCACACCGCAAACTCGACTCCTACTTCGTCGACTACCAAATGCGTGTCACGAAATTAGAAGAAAAATGCGGGCCATGCACTAAGAAAGAGCAAGAAGCCGAATGGGCGAGGAAAGAGCAAGAGATGTTGCGGAAGAGGAAAGAGCAACAGGCTGAACAGGAAAAGAGGGAGAAAGAGCTACAGAGGTTGAGGAATCTTAGTGATGAAGACTTTGAGAAGGAGATGAAGGAGGTGGAGGAGAAGGTGCTGGGGAAGCCGAAAGTCTCGGTGAGGGATATCAGGGAGGGAAAGGCGACGCCGAGGGCATTTTGGGCGGCGAAGGACAAAGAGAATTCCTCTGGTCTTTGACTAAGTGGCGCATTCCCTTCTTGAAATGTCTTGCTTCCTTTGAAAATCTAAATTGAAAGTATCTCTATGAACCTTAGTCATCTGAATAAATATTTATTCTAATCTGAGCAAATGTCCTCGATCCATACACCGAGACCTGAATAACAGTGGTTGAGAGGTGCCTGGATTCAGTGAATATGAATACTACCTATAATTACAGGGCATTGCATCCTTATGTGCGCTATAATTTCAGGGCTGACTCGCTAAGAATTCTGCGCCTCACAGCCCGCGAGAAGCGTGACCTCTGTAAACTCATATTTTGCTGCGGCATGTCCCTTTTATTCTCCCCTGCTCCTTAAAGAGCTTCTTTATCTTACTGATTATATCACTGCTTGTGTAAGGGCGAATATAACACTCGTTGGCTATTCTGGTCGCGAGTATTCGCGCGGGAAAGTGCTTCATTCGAATCCAAGAGACAAAGACCTCGTTGTTTATGCTGCGCAGAAGGTTCTCATTTTCAGGTGCCTCTATGAAAATCTCCTCGGGCAACCAAAGATGGCTCCTTATTGCGTGTTCATTGCAAACACAAAGCCTTCGTCTAAAAACACTCACTTCCGACATTCAAATATTGCTTCAAGCACTAGCAAGATTTCCCAGATATCCATCGCGTTCGAATGCATGTCGACTATAATGAAACAGAGGGAACTTATTTTTACCAGTATCCCAAGGATAATTCTCCATCATTCGCACAAAACAACCTCAACTTTCCTGTAGCGAAAAGAAAGCAAATTCTGTTAGAAGTGGGGCAGGCGCTTCATGACCTTCACTCGAAGAACCGAATACACGTAGGGATGGAGTCAGAAAGCCGAATGCCAATCGAATTTCACTCATTTTCTGTTCTAGACGTAAGATCTGATAACTTCTTCATCGAAAGGGATGCTGGAACAGAAATGCCAAATTCTGATTCAGAGGGTAGCCTCGATTGATCTCGACATATCGTTGAGTTCAAGCAGACATGAATTGCTCAAACGCCTTGATGCCCAAAGAGTAAGTGACTCCATGTGGCGGCGTCAAAAGTACAAACATGTCAGGGAATGTGCAAACCATCAGATATCGTTTCGACTTGTTGTCAAGGAACCTCGCTGATAGCAGCGCACAGATACTCGTAAGATTTACAAGTGAAGTGATCATGGCAGCCAATCACAATGATCTGGGAGAATGGAAATATGAGCCTAAGCATGAGGTTTTAAGCCCGTATGTTTTCTCTTTGGGGCACTTCGCGAGAGATTCTGACAGCATACGGCTGATGAGACGTAGATTAACACCTTGTGTCAAATCGCAAAGGGGACAGCCGGATACCTTTGGCTTCTGTATGTTCCGTAGAACATACAGAAGCCAGTCTTGTTTCTATGAGAGCTCATTGAACAGACTATCTTTACTAAGAACAGAGTACTTTCATTTTACATAAATTCCACTCCGAGCTCCCCGAGTCTACTTCTTCACCCACCGAGATCCACAGATATTTCTCACAGAAAAGTCACCATAGCAGTCTTATTTACCACGATCTCAAGCCTGAGAATTTACCCAGTGATACAACTATCTACGTTCACGCTATTTGGAGATCTTCCACCCGAGCTTCAACTTCTCATATGGGAAGCTGCCCGCCCAGCACCTCGTTTCATCATACTACAAGGTCGCCCTCAAAATCCATCTCGCAGTAGATGGGACGATCAAGACATCTACTCGAATGCCAAAGTTCCAGCACTTCTGCATACATGCAGGAATAGTCGACGCATAGCCTTGAAGTGGTACCGTTTATCTTTTGGAAACCCAACGTTTCCTCCCAGGGTATACTTTGACTGGGAAGAGGACTGTCTACATGCTCGATGCCGTAACTGCCCCACTATCAACGAGTGCAAATACATCCATCTTGTTTTTAGTTTGCTTGAAGTGGAAGACCGTTATGCCCCCAAAAGTCTTTTTTTGTATGTTTCGAGACTAGTTTTGCGACATGCACTTGCATTTGCGGAGATGCAATTCCCTGGTGTAGTCAACTTCGTCATCGCCGAACCAAAATTTGTTGACTGTCTCATTTATAAAGGCCAAATGATCAGGAGAAACCACTCAGCGTTCCTTAAAGCGGCCTGCATTTGGGTCGGTCTAGCGGACCTCTGTCTTTCCGTTGGAATCGCAGTTACTTCGTACTTGACTTATCCACCTACGACTATCTGGGAAGCATGCTCAGTACCTTTTATGCTGATTTACGACACTCTGAATTCCGACTTTCTTCTTTTCGTTTCCATTTCTACAGCAATCATGCTATTGTTGTTAGTACTCTAACAACTGTCAATCATAGACCGAAAATTGCAAATAAAAGTAAGACAAATTTATCTCTATTTCATTGCTGCTTGGAGTGCGACGCTCATGCAGCTCTCTGAATTGTTTGAGATGTTTATTCGTATTTTAGGTAGAAGATATGGGGGGAGATACAAACAAATTGAATAAATATCACTATAGAAATAAAGTACATTTATTTGCATGAAATCGTGTGAGTATACTACGCGTTACTAACGTCTCTCCCGCCAGAGTCAGCGCTGTCGTGTCAGCCACGATCATAGCTCCGCAACTGGATGCTGCACAACATTTTTTGATCAAAACATAACTGAAAGAAGGGCTCAAGGCTAGCTAATAGCCACAGAAGCCTCATGCAGCGTGCGCGCCGTCCAGAGAATCTATCTGAAGAGATAGCAGTCCGAAATGCCCACCCCAAGAACAAATCGCGTCGGCCGTCGTAGCTGCATTACATCAACTATGCGAGAAGCCTTCTGTGATATACTAATGGAACAGCCATACCTGTATCGATGCGAGATAGCAGACTTCCTCTCTCGTAGATTTCGTCAAAGGATATTGGACAGATCGATCGGTTGGACTCTGCGATCAATAGGCTGGACGAGAACAACGATCCGTCGCATCGCACAACAACGGGATACCGACCTTTGAGATCACTATCTACCTGGGATATCGCAGTACAAGTCTTACCAAGGGCTGGACATAGGCGTTGGGGGTGGTCTCCGAAGGGGTCCTCCCTAGTCCAGGTTACAAAGTTCAGTCGCGGGAAAAGATGGCACATTCTTCCACCATACACGCAAGATGGTATCATACTGAGGCGAGTACTGTACCTCTTCGTCTTAAATGTAGAATGGTTAACTCAGCACACTGAAGAGAAAACGAGAATAAGCTTATCGCAAGTACGAAAAGAAACCTTCCTATGTTCGTTCCCCTCCCTATACCACCGCCCCAACGCCTGAAATCCAATACAGTTTTTAATAAGGCGTACTTTGCAAGCGGTGTGAATTTAAAAATCGAGACTGGCGTTTAGCTTCCTGTGGCGCCAATATATCGATCTGTCTTATATTCAACCACGTCCAACCTGTCCAGATGAGCAGTACAAAAGCAGTCAGGGGTAAAGTGACACCCCAATAGAGCCCCTGAGATGGAGATGATGAGGCGACTCCAGGGGTTGCGAAGAGAGACTAGTGATTGATGCGTTAGTACTTATTGACTTATAGTTGGTTCTCCGTCCTCTCCTAAAGCTACAGGATGAAGGAATTGAAGATTCAAGAGGGATATAGACATATAGGAACACAACTAAATTGGAGGGCTCATAGCAAGGAATGTTGCGGGCAAGAACACCATCGTGAGGAGAGCAATAGATTTCATCATCGAGCTATCCCTTTGGGTATCCATCGCTATATGACGTGAAGAGTTAGCTAGGTTGAGGTTGATTGCATTGCTCTTATGCGCCAAATGGCTATAGATCTAGTTTATTAGCCCAAATAAACATGAAAGTTATTGGCAACATACCGTGCTGGCTTGAACTTCGGCTCTTGCTCTCAAGTGTCTTGCTCCATGCAGCAGCATGGTCCCCCTTTGAGATACAAGACTAAGATATTCCTTGAGCACTTGCGTTTGCTGAGCTTGAATTGTGCCAGGATCGGCATCGTACGAAGCAACAAATTCATTGATAAAAGCAATGAATTCGAAGTCGCTTTGAGCATAAGTCTCCCAAGCAATGGCGAGTTGAGCAGCACCAATAGCTTTCTTGCTAAGATTCGGATCATTGCAGTTTCCAGTCGGCATAAGGCCAGTACTAGTAACTAGTAGGATCCCACTTTGACCACTGGAGGCCTCTACATCGAATAATGTGTTCCAGGTCGTTTCCAATTTGCGGCTTAATAGGTCAAGGTGGAAGTTGCAAAGCAAGGTTGGGATAACAGCTGGGTGTGTCGCTAATTGAGCAATCCCCGCAACGGCATCTCCTATATATGCGGTTTGTTTGGGAGAGTGGGAGAACAGCAAAGCATTTGTTATGTTTGTTGTGCGACAATGCGAAACTGATACTGAGGCTTTCATTCCCACAAGGTCTGAGCCACGACACTTCATAGTAATTCCTAAGAATGCTTTTATTAACTTCCTGCTGGAATGAAAGGACGAAAAAGCGTACACACTTATTTTATCAGCTGTATTGTTAGACTGCTTCGTGCCCTCGACTGTTCCCTCGCTGGCTAAACTGTGGACCTGGAAGTGAGGAGCGGATGAAGTTGTCGTATGGTAGGCTAACATCCCCAACGTCGCCTTGGGCAAATGAAATCTATCGCACAGCAGTTTATAGAGCTGGCGAGAAAAGGGCAAGGAAGGGTTTGACATAGAATGGTCGACGGGAAATTGGGAAGGGGGAATTTGGGCGTTTCCAGAAGGTGCTAGGCTATCAAATCCATTCTTGTCAAATGTGCCCACCCTTGAAGTGGATTGGAATTACGTACATTAACCGAAGAGCTCCGAGCGGCTTTGCTGAGTCGCATACTTGCATTGGCCGAGACTTCTGTTCCAGCTATCAATAATATAAAATCATAAGGATTGGACAACGAGTACCTCTTCAATCCAAGCCTCAAGCTTTGCAGGATGTAGCGAGAATTTAAGAATAGACGGAGGCAAATCCTGAAAACAATAATCAGACATTTGGTACTTTTAAAAGCTTTAAAGGGTAGCAAGCGTACTGCAAATACATTGATCTCAAGAATATCAACTGTCACGGGATCAAACTTGAGGGCCTTGAGAGCTCGCTCTTCTTCGAATCGATGAATGATTTCTGGGTCTACAAGAGGCGTCTTATGGTTCGCATCCGCGGCCAATGTATCTGACATCATCGGTGCTGCTTAGGTGTCGGCCAGGACAGTTATGATTGAAATGAAATAAAGTGAGGATGAAGGCTCGATTTGAGGTGGCCGGTTTTGCAGCCTCTGAGCCTCGTTTGTGGCGCAGTTTGAGCAACAAGCCCTGCCGAGACAGTAGGCAAAATTTTAGTAAGATCCGCCCATAGGCGTCGCATCCAAAATTTTAGCAGCCATAGGTATTGCAGTATTAATGTAATAAATTTTACTGAGATTACTGTAACCACGACGCAGCTGACCAGGGTCCTTGCTCGCTTGATTGAAGGAAGTATCAGCCTATGTGGCTGCGTCGTATGACATGGCTTGCTCCGGCCGCCACAATCGTGGCAATACTTTTTTAGCCTTATGATAGAACCTGGATATCCATTCTAATCGTTCTATATGTTAAAAGGTGAAAAATGTTTGATAGTGGTATTGTAAATCGAGGGGTCCTATTATAATATAAAAGTAGGCTCTCTGTAAATTCAAGGGGGCGGCGACGACGCAATAATAATTTTCGGAAATAATAGGTTAAAAGTGTTCGGGGAAGTATATAATATACTGAAATGAAAATGAATAGAAATTTTAACACGTTCACAGATTTAGAGTCGCTTGAACTTGAAGTACCTAAGATTTGTCTCGTTATAGGGTGCGTCTTGGCACGCAGGGCAGACGTTACGCGTTCTTCTTCGTCAAATGCATCATGAACCATGGAGAGGTAACTGAAGCATTGTCTATGACTCTTTGAAAGCGTCCACTCATTATAATTTAGCAAGCGCAGCCCCTTTTTTAAGCGAGACGGCAAGTCAGCCACGATGGCAACATCGCAAGTTCTTTATAACTAATGACATTGTATGCATGAGAAGTCTTCATACCCTTTTGGTGCATCTTTGTCGTTGGGTGAGTTCCACGCGCTACCATGTGCCTCCTCAAAGAGATGGAACAATGTGATTGTCGCAAAGTACAAAACAATGCATGCCCCGCCATGTTATATACCCCGCCCCAGATTTCACTAGAACTCTCTCATTCAAAACCAAAACCAAAAAAATACCCAAAATGCCGCCTACATTAGTTCAAATACTGTTGGATGATATTCAGTACGAAAATCGAATCGCCCATATACTCACCTGCACGAACTGCACATCGGAGCGAGATTGGTTTCTGTGCGGGCACGACTTCCGGATGAATTATGTACCATGTCCAGAGCACAAGACTCTAGAATTACCACCGGTTGGTAAGTATAAGACCCATTTTCGCGAGACCGTCTGTCCACAGTGGCTGTGCCAGCTCAAGGAAGAGGAAAGGCAGAAGCAGTGGGCAAAATTGAATCAGGAGGGAACCCCCGAGACGATAGAATATGCTAGAATGCTTGCTGAAGAGCATTTACCGCTGGCCGGTTGAATATATTAAAACATTTTACAAAATCATTCGTCCCAATCTAGTTGTGGCTTGACTTGAAGTGAGACGAGTTTGAACAAAGGTTTCCAGGAGCTAAAAATAAATGCAACAATATCTGCTGCTCCATATGCAGCGGGTTGAAAATCTTGATGCTTGAACAAAGGAAATGAAATCTGGACAAAGAGAAAACTTGTTCACCGAAACTGTTCTTTCGGGGTATAAGTATCAAAGTTTCTACTCAAGCCCGTCTCATCCCTCCCCACCATGCGCTAACAGACTCAACAGGAACCTCGACGTGCTCCGCTTTTGTGATCTCGTCTGCATCTAAGTGCAAGTGCATGCCAACCACCAGTGATATTGGAAGTGCCGTGTTCTTGTAAAGCCTGAAGTGCGATGAATTCATGACAGTGAAGTGAAGTGACAATAAATCAATATGTGAAGGCTGTGCTTGAGACTAAATAGTTGACAGATAGTTCGAATATTATTTTAAATTTTACTTGAAATGGAATTCCATAAGAAATACTCTGTGCCCAATCCGCTCCAATTTTGAGACTCTACAGCGCGGAATGGCGCACTCAGGACATTTCAAATCGAGGCCAAAAAAAGCAAGTTTATTTCGGAAAGTTTTGACTCTCGTTTTATTTTTTCCCGAAGAGACAAGTCTGCTGAAACGAATGCCATTCAAAATTCGAACAGGATTCTGAACAATGCTTACTTTGTTTCTTCTAAAGTATTCGCGAATATTCCTAGAACAATGTAAGCGGGACGCAAGACAATATTTAATCCCGTACAATATAACGAGAAGTATATTTACAATGGAAAAACTCAACCTTAACACACCAAGCTACAAACAACACCAAAAAGTTACACCCTGCACATCTGCCCATGCATAGACTGATCCGGGAACTGCTACAAATGATCGAGGAGCGCGAGAAAGATGAGGGCCGACCGGCTCGGCTTAGGCAGGCTAGGCGTGACTACGAGGAGGCGGTTAAACAGAGAGAAAAGCGGCCTGTCCCCAATATTCTCCCAACGGTAATCTGCAAAATCGAAGACAAGAAAGCCATGCTCTTCGTCGCGGAAGCTAAATCGTTGATGAAGATGCTCCGGCCGCTTTACAGAGCAGATTTGGAATATTTGGAACCAGAAGGGGGACAATCATTCCCACTCTACATACCTCTGGAGCTGTTCCAGTGCTTGCTCAAGTGGATTCAGATCCATGCCGCCGATGGCAGAGGCCTGGGAACTAGGCAGCTGCGGAAACTAGACAGGAAGAATTTGGCCACGTACGCGAAAATCTTCGTCCTGGACGACGAAATAGTGGAGGAGAAAGTACTTGACAATATCCTTGCATCCATCAAAGGTATCGTGCTCAGCGCGGAAGACGCAGAACTCAGCGACTTCGTCAGACTCGTCTACAATATTGGCAATTCCAGAGATGAAAAGAAGAAGCTCAAAGTTTTGAGAAACTTGCTCGCTCTGAAGTCTGTCTGATCTCTTCAAATTCGGGAGCTGCGCTGATATTTCTCAGGTGGGATGCTGAGAACAGAACAGCGCATTCATTTCTTAGTTCAATCAAAACAATTTTCCTAAAAATTTATCATTGCCGCTGTTCCTATTAGATTGCTAGCATATTCAAAACAACCAATCATTTATAATTTTCTGTCCCCTGGTCTTTGTGTTCTTGTGAACTAAAGTAGATCAAAACAATTCGATTGAATGTACTCGATTTTAAAGAAACGACTAAATGAACAGAAAGAAAGCACCGAGAAAACAAGACAACTGCCAGAACAACACTTTGTAAAAGAGCTCTTAAGTAGGTCCTGTGCATCTAATCAAATTCAAAACAAATCCAAGTACCTCTCGCTATATCCAATCGACACAAAAATATCAACATGCCTTCCAACCCGCCCCCTTCCAAAGGGATTAACGGCAAACCCGTACAGAAAATGGTCAAGATATTCGTGAGTCCAGGCCCAGACGAAAAAGACGGGGCCTTTCTACTTCCTCGTGACCTTGCAATCGAGGCTTCACCCGTTTTCCGAGCAGCGCTCGATGGTGAGGATTGGCTGGAGAAAGACGATCAGAGCATGACGCTTAGAGACGTCGATCCCGAAATCTTCGAAATACTGGTCTATTATCTAGAACACAAGGGTTACGTTCCGCCACTTCGAACGCTTGGAACTCCAGGCGAATCCCTCGTAAAGTGTGGTAAGCTTTGGATGCTGGCTGACTTGTTTAACATGCCTCCACTCCAGAATATCATCTCGAGGCTCATGCAGTGGTGGATTCGTGACATGGGTTTGGACGAACTTGAGGGTTTCATGCATTTGGTTTATGGCCGAGACTCGGAACATCCAGAGGGCGAGAGGGGTATACTTGGCAAAATGCTGCGGTTCAAGTTCTATTACTCGCAAAAGGAGGACTTGGAAAACTGTGGTTACGAAATCATTCCCGAGATGATGAAAGCTTTGATTGATACCCATCCTACTTTTGACAAATACCATAGGGAGATGGCGGAAGCTCTGAAGGATGACCACGAAATTTTCAAGGGATCTCGCTCCTACGACTGGCACCAATTGGAAGCAATCTTGAAAGTGGGCCAAGTCTTCGGAATCGGTACCCCCGAGACAAGGAATGCTTTGATGGAATTCGGCAAAAGACTCGGGGATTGCAATCTCGCGAACGACAATTCGGGGAGATGGTGGCTATCTGGATCTCGTCGACCGGGTTTACCAGTGGGCGTTATGTTGGGCCCCGCAGGACTAGTTAGACGGCGACGTCCACACCGAGGTAATCTGGGAACCCTGAACAAATTTCCATTCTTGCACTCTCCCGAAGACTACGATAGGACTCTATATGTGAACATTCTAGCTCGAAGCCTGTCTAGGAGCCAGCTGACGGGTGGAATCCTATTCCTTGGAACTTCCTATGAAAGTCTATTCTTTTATCTCGAGTCGCGCTATCCGACCCTCCCCACTCCCGATAACTACTATGATGTACTATGGTGATGGGGAAATGCCCTCCAATAATCAATATCGAGGAAAAGTTCCGAATGTTCGTAGATATACTATTACATTTCAACAAGTCCTTGCAACAACCACTTAATCTCAGTCCATAATTCAAAACAAAGCAATGACATCAAATGAACGATTATTATACACTGGACACCCCTTTTACAAGCTCGGCAGAAATCTCGTGACGCTACAATAATTGCTCGCAAAGTATAATTCGTAAAAATTCAACAAAAACTCTCCGTTCTCGTGCAGTGGCTAGGCTTGTGTTCATCATACAGGAACATGGTAGTTGAACTTTCCACTCGGATCATATGTCGCTTCAGGGCCTTTAGGCGGTGCTGTCTCCATTCTTCACACTCGTGAATCTATTGAAAAGTCTCGCCTCCGTGTGCATAAGTGACAGGTGCAAGACCTGAGTTGTTCAGCTCCAGAACCCTCTTTATTGTTTCCGTGAGCCTGTCGTAGACGGCGTGCTGTGCTTGGATATTTTAGATTTTTATTTTGATGGGAAATCTCAATATACCGAAGCCATACCCGTATGCTAGATCGTTGTTTCTGTAGCCGACAAGGGCAGGAGATTCTTGATATGCCAACACCCCCGTTTGCGTGACCGCCGCCCCGATGGCTTTGAATGGCGCGGAGTATTTCTGCTCTTCCAAAACAGGGCCATGGCAGAGGGAGCTGAGTCCAACATGGATGCTAGTAATCTTGTAATTGAATTATGTGCGTGACAATGGTACAGGAATATTATAAGAAAGAGACAGCGGCACAAGCCTATCAGCAGCGGCCTCCATGACTGTCAACGTGAAATTCGAGAATGGGTTCCGATTGGGAGGAGACTTTGGTTCAATCTGCTTCGTGCTAATATCATGAAGTGGATGATGAGAATATTTATAATGTCCTGACGTAGAAGTCAAATGCGGAATCATCAGAATTTGGGGAGGAGGTTGGTCGTCGACAGGAGCCAATGATGTTCGGCCTCCGGGCATAAATTTATGCACTATTTATGCAAGCGTTCACAATCTGGAGCGCTTCGCTTGAGTTGAACATCCAAGCCAAAGACATCACCAAATCATCAACCATGGAATCATCACCAGGGGGCTCGCCGCCCAAGAAGCATTCGAGACATGGGTCATCTAGTAGAGGTCAGTTTGTGTTTCGCTATTTGATAGATTTTACGCTCGCGGTCTCTACCTTTTTTGAAATTTATTCCTTCCCTCGTCCCCGTCATGAGAGCCTGTGATATCACTACGCAGTTCCATACGCCCGTCTCTTCGATTTGTTATCTCAACTTTGTCCATGGGTCCAAGCAAAAGTGCAAGTGTGTGAGAACAGCTACGAGGGGTCGTGAGAGTCTTGATATATCAGTCACGTGTCTCATTTTTCAAGTACTTGTTGTAGGAAAACGTAGTAGCAACTGGGATTTCGATGTGTGGATGGATATGATACCAGAGAGCTCAGCTTATCTTTGGCTCGTTCTTCATGTTACTGCAGAATCCATTACGAAGTTTTAGGAGTGGGAGTTGAGATGGACATCATGACCCGCGTCCCAATTTCTTTGCCTGAGATACGCAGCACCTAAATATTGTTCCATGACTTCTTCTAGGCGACCTAGACCTTATTCTTCCATATTTTAGAAAGGCCGATCATTCTAACGTGTCTTTGACAGCTCTTCCTAGACGCTCAACTCGCGGTCCCCTAGACATTGCTGAGTACGTTCCTACCACCATTTTCAATCTCGCAACTAATACCATCTAGTCCCACAAACCCACTCGCATCACCAACGACTCCAACCCTCGCCAACCAGCAATCCTCACTTCTTTCACCAAGCGCTTCCCAATATCAGACCCCTCGAATGCCGTCCCCAACACCCGGCTCAAACCTCTCAACCATCTCCTCGAACCCTTCCTTCAAAACCGCGCACTCAACCCTAACCACCCAAAAAGATTTCTCCTATCTACTCCGCCCCGAAATATACCACCCAGTAGGAACCCATCTCTAGCCTCAAATCCAATTTCACCACATACATTCTCCTCTTTTGAAAAGCAAGCTGACCGTCACACCCAGCTAACACTCCTCGACGTCCCACCCCCCTTCCGCACCACAACCTCGCAACCCGACCCCTCCACGCCCCTCCCCCTCCTAATCCAAAACGCGCACTTCCGCAGCGCCGCCATCCGCGCCGCCCAATCCCTAACCAGCACCATCCCGCCCTCCACCTCAGAAATCTTCAGTCTACTCTACACCCGTCTGTCATGCCTAACACTCTGCAACCAAACCGCCCTCGCGGCGCAAGAGGTGAAGTGTCTCGAGGATTTAAACAGTTCTTATTATAGAGATGAGGAGACGGGGACTCATTTGGTGCCGTGGGAATTGAGGGTGTTAGCTGTGAGGTTACAGGGGATGGGGTATGCGGATGCCCGACGCGGGGTTATGGGGTTTTATGAGTTAGCGAGGGAGGCGCGGCTAATACTGACATCCCTTAAGAAATCACTCTCTATTTCTTCTATTGAGAATGAAAAAGAGAGTCTGGAGGAGGAGATAAGGATCTGGGAATTCAGACTCCAAGAACTCGGTATTCGCGTCGCGTCCGCGCTTGTAGAAATGGAGGATCTGGAAGGCGCTGCTCGTTTCTTGACTACTTTGGACCCGTCTTCCCCGGGATTGGAAAGTCAGAAGGCACTTCTGTGGTTATGTCTGGGTGATGTGGAGGCGGCGAGGGCTTGTGCACAGGAAGATAGGGTTGTGGGTGCGTTGGCGAGTATGGCGGATGGGGAATACGGCGTTGCGGCTGGTAGTTGGGAGGAACTTGTTTCTTCTGCTGAGGGTGGGGATAGGCAGGAGAAGGCGATGTGTAGGCAGAATTTGGCGGTTTGTTATTTGTATCTTGGGAGGATGGATAGTGTATGTTCTCCCCTCTCTTCCCCGACTTTTTCTGGTTTGGTGGAGAAAATGCTAATGGAATGAAAACAGGCTAGAGAAGCACTTGAGGGATTAGTAGACGAAGGAAATAGCTTCCATGCGTTGACGTTTAATCTCAGTACGATTTATGAATTGTGTACTGAGAGGAGTCGGGCGCTTAAGATTGGGCTTGCGGAGAAGGTTGCTGAGATGGCGGGGGAGAGGAGGGAGGGTGGTGGAGGGATTGGGGAGAAGGTTAATGGTGATTTTAAGCTTTAGTTAGTTGCAGTGGATGAGGTGGGAATTTAGACGCGATTGGAGTACCAAATTGAGAGTTTTTCATGAAGGATATCTATCAACCGGAATTAAAATGAATCACAAGACGCCTTCTCCTTCAACAACGAATACTGCACTTCCACTTCCTGGCTTACTGACTACGACAGCTGCCTCCTTCTGCTCTGGCGTCAGGTCTCTGCTCGCATAATACTCCTTCTCCCAAGCGCTTGTTACAGCATTTACTTTATCCGCCGGCACTAAATGTACACTGCAGCCTCCCCATCCAGCTCCTGTTAGTCTACTGCCGTAACTACCCGCTTTCCGCGCGATAGAGCAAATTTTATCGAGTTCCGCACAACTACATTCGTAGACATTGCTACAGCTATCTTGGGTCTCGTTCATCAGATCTCCCAATTTCTTGTTGAAAGCCTCTGTGTTGCCTCCGCTGCTTGTGTCTGGGTTCTCCAAGACAGACATGAATTGCAGGACTCTGAGAGCCTCGGAGAAAACGTGGAGTGCTCGTTGGCGAAGCTTGAAGTACTCGCCGCGGATGGGGAAGGTAGACGTGAAGCGTTGATTTAACTCTTCGACTGACATGCCTATCACAGGTGCGATTTCTTCTCTAGTGTAACCCTCTTCTTTTGTAAGTGTAGATTTTGTAAGTTCGATAAGTTCGGTGAGTTGGTCCTCGAAGGATTTGGTTGTGTTCTTGAAATAGGTATCGTGGAACCCTCGTATAGAGATTCCTAAAGGTCCCGAGTCTGCGGGAAGTGGAGAAGTAGTCTTGTTGAGCACAGCGTGGAGATATGCAGCGGCCAAACTGCATTCTACTACACGCAAGTTGTAACAGACGGGACCAGTAACGTACTTATCGGATTGAACGAAAGATTGAGCAATCACGAAAGAGAGCTCGGGCGATGTCTTGGGGAAGTGAACAGGTCTCGCGGTAAGAGTTGGGACGAAGGAAACGAAGAGCGCCGAGCCACGGAGAGAGAACACTGATGCGGACTGATCCATGCCTCCTGAGTTGACACCAACAGCTCGCTCACTAACGATTGCCAGTTCTGTCAATTCTGTCTTGTCCACTGATTTCTCCCCGTTGGCGAACATGACTGCTAACGCAGATGCGCTGACGAAAGCCGCAGAGCTGCTGAGTCCTCCGCCAGCTGGCACAGTTCCATCCATCAATATTTCCATGCTCTTAGCCTTGAACCCAGCGCCATGTTTCTTCCGTAGTAATTCCAAAGCTCCTCGCAGACCGGACTTGAAGTAATTGGTCCATTCGTGGACCTTGGCATCAATTTCGACGGAATCATATGGGATGTCGAATTCGTGAGAGGGAAACTTCGAGGATTGGACATTGGAGACCTTGATCTTATAGGAATTCGAGGAAGGCTGAGCATCATCGATTACTGCTACTGCCAACAAAACGTCTGCTGTAATGGCCATAGGCAGCACAGAATATAGGGAGTAGTCGATATGCTCTCCAATGATGTTGACTCTGCCTGGAGATCGCGAAACGAACTGCGGGCTGTGGCCATAAATCGACTCGAATTGCTTCAGCAGCTTCTCCCATCTTCCTGTCTGCGTAGGGATCGCATCCTCTGTGTATATGTCCTTCAACGATTTTGCGACTGGCACAGGTCCTGCCATGTTGGGGTGCTCTTGAATGATCGTGGGGCTCGAATCGCGGGGTATTATGATCCGAATGTATTCTTGCTCAATGGCTCTGTGCGAGGTAAGAACGATGAAGCTGTGCAGGTCAGGAAATCGCAGAATGCCAGAAAGAAGGAGAGGCCGCCTCTGGGGAGAACAGCCGGTATTGTATTGTCAACATCGCGTGACGGCAGTCAATTTCTATCTTTTTGTATGCCATGGCTGTGCCTGCCCCGCCCAATGCCGCCGTCAGATGTCGCGCGAAAGAGAAGGAGAAGGTCCGTTTGAGGAGGAAATGATTGGTGCGCTTGGCGTGGGGAGACATTTCTGCCCCCCGTTTTCCACCCACGAGAGATCCATTGTTTCCACTCAACCCCCTCGTGCGTTTCTTTTTTTGAGAGTAATCCGTGGCCTTGTCGACGAGGCTGACAGGAACCTCGTCAGATTGACAAGGCCATACTTACCACACTTAGATATAGGGATCATAGTAATAGCAATCGGCGAATTACGACTTCACGTATTTACTGGCTCCTGATTGGACCTCGGCCGGGTTGTACAAGGGTGGATGGCCAGACTTCCCCACTCGCTGACCAGCTCCGATCTCGCTAAGTCAAAAAATACCATTTCTTGGGCAAAGCTGGAGTGATTCACCCGCCTTTCGAGCAAGATCAACAACATCAACGCCCCTTCGTCGCTGCTGCATACCGATTACAGAGTGTGCGTAGGATACGAGTGTAGCAAGGAAGGATCCTCGTCCACCTTGTGCTACAGTCCTCCGTGTATTAAAAGAGGCAGCCAAGCCGCTGGCCCTCCGATATTCTCTCTCGACTCTTCTCCACTCCAGTCTATCCTGATACCCATACCATGCTTCGATCTATACCTTCACGCGGCGCCGTGCGCGCCCTCAAACAAAAGCAGATATGCAATACTCGGCCTTTCTCGAACTCGCCAGCACCTGCAGCCATACCAATTGTCAAGAAAGCACCAGCGGGAATTAGAACGCAAACAACCGCTGCGGCAGCCAGCGCCCCCTCACCTGCTCCGTATGTCTTCTTCCACCCACGACTCCTAAAATACTAACAATTGGGAAGCCAACGCAGAGAAACTCCAAGCCCAGCCTTCAATTCATCAACCGCAAGCCATGAAAACCCCTTACAAAATGCGCGGCAACCAGAGATGGACGAGTCGTACGTTCTGAGTCACCGCCACCCAAGTTTTATATACTGATCCGCAACACAGTTTCATTGGAAAGACGGGAGGAGAAATCTTCCACGAAATGATGCTTAGACAAGGCGTCAAGCATATCTGTCAGTACATTTGGAATCCGACATCAATTGGCATTGCTAAATGAGTCACAGTTGGTTACCCTGGTGGTGCGATTCTTCCCGTATTCGATGCTATCTACAACTCGAAACACTTCGAATTCATCCTCCCAAAACACGAACAAGGCGCTGGGCATATGGCACAAGGTTATGCTCGAGCAAGTGGTAAGCCAGGAGTTGTTCTCGTAACTTCAGGACCCGGTGCGACGAATGTTATTACTCCCATGCAGGATGCTCTCTCCGATGGAACACCAATGGTTGTTTTCACTGGCCAGGTGGTTACTTCAGCAATTGGTAGTGATGCCTTTCAAGAGGCCGACGTGGTCGGTATCTCGAGAGCATGCACAAAGTGGAACGTGATGGTTAAGAACGTCGCCGAATTACCGAGGAGGATAAAGGAAGCCTTTGAAATCGCTACGACTGGACGACCTGGGCCAGTCTTGGTGGACTTGCCTAAAGATGTTACCGCTGCCATTCTCCGGAAGGCCATCCCCATGAGCAGCACCCTTCCAACCCTTCCCAGCCAAGCCTCAAAAGCTGCAATAGACCACAGCCAAAAGCAACTTGCAGCAACCATTGAACGCGTGGCTCGCTTGGTCAACGTGGCCAAGAAACCCATCGTATATGCTGGCCAAGGTGTTATTGCTCTTCCCGAAGGTCCTAAACTCTTGAAGGAGTTATGTGACAAGGCTTCTATTCCTGTTACAACTACCCTCCAGGGCCTCGGTGGATTCGACGAGCTCGATCCGAAGGCTTTACATATGCTCGGTATGCATGGTTCAGCTTACGCAAACCTTTCCATGCAAGAAGCAGATCTCATCATCGCACTTGGAGCCCGTTTCGATGATCGAGTGACCGGAAGCGTTACAAAATTTGCACCTCAGGCCAAGGCTGCCGCTGCAGAAGGCCGAGGCGGTATTGTGCACTTTGAGATCATGCCAAAGAACATCAACAAAGTTGTTCAAGCCACTGAGGCCGTAGAAGGCGATGTGGCTGCAAACCTGGCTAAGCTCTTGCCTCTTGTCAAGAGTAAAAGTATGACAGAGCGAAAAGAGTGGTTCGATCAAATAAACTTCTGGAAAAAGAAGTTTCCCCTCTCAGCTTACGAAAAGGCTGACCGAACCGGCCTCATCAAGCCACAAACTCTCATTGAGGAGCTCTCCAATCTCACAGCTGACCGAAAGGACAACACCATTATTACGACAGGTGTAGGCCAACATCAAATGTGGACCGCCCAGCATTTCAGATGGCGACATCCAAGAACTATGATCACCTCTGGTGGTCTTGGAACCATGGGCTTTGGCCTCCCATCCGCTATCGGGGCCAAGGTTGCCAAACCTGATGCTCTCGTCATCGACATCGACGGAGATGCTTCTTTCAACATGACCTTAACCGAAATGTCTACAGCAAAACAGTTCAACATTGGCGTCAAGATCATTGTGTTAAATAACGAAGAGCAAGGAATGGTCACGCAGTGGCAAAACATTTTCTACGAAGACAGATACGCACACACGCACTCCGAGAACCCCGATTTCATGAAACTCGCCGATGCTATGGGCATCCAAGCACGGAGATGTATCAAGCCAGAGGATGTCAAAGATGCTTTGAAATGGTTGATTGATAGCGATGGCCCTGCATTCCTTGAGGTCATCACCGACAAGAAGGTTCCTGTGTTACCGATGGTACCGGGCGGAAACGCGTTACATGACTTCTTGGTCTGGGATGAGAGTACGTTACCTTTCCCTTCCCCTCCTAATCACGTACTAACAACATCCACAGAGAAAGACAGACAACGCCGGAAAACAATGGTGGAAAGAACAGGTGGCAAGCACGGTGTCTAATCAAATCTTTCAATTATATATTCAGCACGCCCTCTTTTCGCTGGAATTGGTGTTGGGAAAAAGTCAAAATTTTTCATTCCGTTGCGCGCGTGTTGCATTTGCGTGGATGCATGAGCTTGGTTTGTTCATTGGGATCACGAAACGTTCGCGCTTGAATCTAGGGATTGAAGTTGAGGGGCGAAAAATGTGTTGATGGAGATGTTTGTAAATAGGGAACATACGGTTAATGATGGAAAATATTTGCAAGTCCAGCAGGTAGTCCTGTGAAACCTTTCGCGTGAAGATGTTTATTGGGAAGGTGCATTCGGCATATGGGAGAGCCGAGTCGAAGCATTTAACTTAGAGGTGAAGAAGCTTGCGGGGAAGGAGCTACTGGGTAGGGCTTGGCTTGATAGAGACCTTTGTTGTCCCTTTTGGTGTATCGAGCTTGTTTCACATCCTTTCGTAGAATGCTGGTTTTGTGTTACTCTTCTTCGGAGGGCAGGCACGACCGTGTGCACAAATGGCAATTGTCTGAGAAGTTTCTCAAAATCCGTCCAGAAGTCTATCGTAGCCATGAACGGCCAGAGTCGTCACTCAATTTCCAATTCGGGAGTACCCGTGAAGTCGCCGACTTTCCAACTTGTTCCTGCATCCCACGTTGCGGCACAATAGATTTCAAAAACACCCGGTTCCTTATGTTGGTGTTTGAGGCCGGGTAATTGGTCGCATGTGCGGGTTTAATATCTGGGGTGGGATGGCATTGCAGGTCAAACAAGGAGGATTGTTGGTGTTCGGTAGGGGTCGTTTTCTATAGCATGTGGCCGACACTCTCAAAAGCTTCACTAAAGCTCTCATCAAGTTGTTCAAAACTTCCAGTAAAAGATGTTGACTGTATTGCGAGTTGCCTCTTTCCTGTACATATGCTCTGTCTCTTTCGCGACCGTTTCTCCCGTTGCTACTACTACAGGGCCTTAGGTGCCTGGGTTGACTTTCACCAATACGTTTCCGCAAAATGTTCCGGCCGGTAAAGATCTTCTCATCACATGGAAGGGATGGAAAGGTTCAAACACGAGATTTAACCTGATACTGGATATAAGAACTGAACCAGAGACGTTGAGCTACATCGCGTGTGGGTGTTCAGAAATTGGTATCTACATGCTTCGGGGCTGACAATTTTTTCAGTCAACCTTACCGCCAACTCCTTTTTGTGGCCTGTTCCTATATCGATGCCTGCCGATTTCTTTTACGTCGTTCTAAACGATACTACCGGTGTTAATACGAACACTCAACGACTTACACTTGTCAATCAAGCCCCGGCCTCAGCCTCTATAAGCACTACTACCTCTCAATCTCTAGCAACTTCTCAGTTGCCATCACCTCCGCCAACTGCTCCAACGCCTGTCACTTCTACCTCTTTCACGCAGACACCTATGATTGCGGTCGATAGTTCAACGACCGATCCCAGCGATCCTAAATTGCAATCAACAAATCCATTCATTACAAGCGTGCAGGCCTCATTGCCTGCACAAACAATTGCGATAAGCCTTTCGTCGCCCCAAAGCTCTCTCGCCGAGGCAACGTCGTCTCCGTCACCTTCTGCTTCCAAAGGAAGCTCCACCACGCCTAAATTCGCTCAAATGGGCATGGGGATAGGAATCTCGTTCGGCGTTGTTGCATTCATTGGATTGCTGGGACTAGCCTTCCATTTCGGGAGGAAGTACGCATCTCGGACAACTGTTTCCAAGACCCACAATTTTGAGAAGCTTGAGCTGGAAGCTGGTGAAGTGGTGAAAACAATGCCTAGATTGCCTTCAATGGGTAAGGGGCCGTACGAGCTTGATGGGAAGAGTAGGTCGATTCGCCGGGCTGAACTTGGATCTTGAATTATCATGAGTTCTGGAGTTACCACTTTTCTGGAAGATGATCCCTGGATTCAATCGCTCAGATGCGACCTTATGCAGGTCGCCGGTCACATGGAGGCTTGCGACCTGCGGACCGTGCCGAAGATGGATACACTCCACGTTTCAACTTCGCCAAGAAGGAATGGAAACTGATTGCATGTTACTTGCTGAGCCACAGGGTAATTTGTTGGAGTGGTCTCACGCCATTTCATTTCTAGTCACTGAGGAGGGACGTCGCCTACAACCACCAGAACAGCTCGGTCTTCATTATCACTTGCATCTATCCTCAAATGATGTATGCCATTGATGTATCCATACAGATATATATGGCAATTACCTTCCAACCACTCCTACAGAACACAAATCCAGTTTTCAAAATATCAAACAAAGCTGTCAAGTCTTTCCTAGCAACCCTTATGCCCTCCCATGCTGTGCCCACTTGCCAGTCCCGCTGAAAGTGATGGACTAATCCTGTTAGATTTGACAAGGATTCCTGCGTTTCCGTTTTGCCATACTGCTTAGACCTTCTTGTCTTCACCTGGGTGGCCAAGTTGGACGAGCTGAGAAACGATCGTTGTGTCGGTTCTTCATCATTCTTCCCTCCCGGTCCATGGGCTCAAGAGGAGCTCGCTTGAAGCCAGAAGGGTCGCCCTCGGGGTGATAGTTCACACCTTGGACGTTCCTGTTCTAATCCGTGATTGTTCTAATCGCACCCGGGCTGTTGTAAGGATTCTGCACCTGATGTGCGCGTTCCTCAGGACGAACTGGGCGCTGAACCTTCCAGAGCGGATCCTTCTTTTTCGTGTAATCGAATGGTTCCTCGTGGGGTAGTTTGGTCACAAACTCTTGGAGATGACCGGCCCTGCTCATTTCCCATTCTTGAAAAGTATGTTTGACCTGCTTCCCGTCTTTCCCCCCCTCATTGTTTTTGTATTGGTGTGGAAGGCCCGATTTCTTGTGCCGCTCGGGAGGGGCGACCTGAATGGAATGTGCAGCCAATTGGCTCGGTACGACACCTCTCTGTGTGCGGAATTGCTGGAACACGTACGTCAGGCGTGGGTTCATGCGGAGGTGGACTTGAGCGAGGCACACTTACCATATCGTTGTATTGTCTATCAGTATTACGCCTCTGTTGCTTTGACTCGCTGGACCCCATAATTTATGTGAAAGAGCGGTTGCTAGCAAGCCCAAGTGCGTCAGCTTCAGCGATCCTCAACTCAAGGGGACCCAAGCTCGGCACTGATGACTTACTCGAAGGAGAATGAAGTATATGAAAATTCAAATGAGTGGCCAAAGCGAAAGCTGGATAGTCTTTCTTGATCTCAAATCAAGGTAGAGTATAATCTTGATTTTTGGTGGACATGAATCAAAGAGTGATGAAGTGATGACTTGAGCTTCAAACCCATTGGGGCTTATAGGGACATTTATAAGTACAAGAGATCAATATTTTGTACTAAATGTTAGTACTTCCAGGGTGGAGCCAGAGATGGTCATCCTTCTGGCTGGATGGCGCTTGCATACTCCAGAAAGATTAGAGGAGTAGGGTGACAACTTTGCCGCCGACCGCGGCGACCAAGTCTGCAACCAAGCATAAATAAATGTTCCCACTTTCCGGGGTAAGCGCCGTGAAAGCGTCAATGCAACCTCTTTTATGTCTCACAAGAGGTCACTTAGTTGGCCGCTAAAAGCGCAATGACCGCGATGACTGCTACGCAAAAGAGCAAGTAGGCCGAAAGGATATATATTTTACGAAAAAAGATGCTTGAATTACGGAGTTAGATATTGTGCTAACTTGATCTTGATTCAAATTGTTCTGCGTAAAGTCGAAAATATCGAGGTAGCTTGCGTTGTATTAGATTCAAGGTGATTGGTTGACTTTGGACTGTGGATACTTTTACAGAGAAATTGGAAATATGCTTTTCTATTGATCCACCATGGTGACCAGGTATCGAGCAAATGATAAATACGTATGAATCCCATAAAAAGAACGAATCTTGGGACAGGAGAGGGTTCTTCCTGTCGAAGATACCTAAAACTTAAAATCTTGATCGTATGTGATGCCTGAAACTTCGTGGAATTTGGCCTTTGAATTAAGCTCAGAGTATAAGGTTACTTAACTACGGATATAGCGTCTAAAAATTCTTCCAGGTCCCGGCTAGAAGCTCAAGACCCTGTAGTGCCCTGTATTTTGGAGGATGTTACGAGCCTACCGGAAAAAGTCCGTGTTTTTAGGGTCTAAGCGAGCCGCACCTTATTTTTTTTGAATAATTTCAAAATACCTCCAGGAACCCCTCTATTACAATTTGATCATTAATTAAACAAGGAAATCCTTACTAAATATAAAAAAATAATATATTAATTTTATAATTTTGCAAAAATCCTAATTGAAAATTTTATAATATAATATAAATTTGGGAAATTTATAATTATTAAAATTTTTATATATAATAATCTAAAACGTTTTCGAATTATATAAATTAATAAATTTTTTATTTTAATTAATAAATAAATCGACAAAATTATCGAATATATTATTAAATTATAAAAATATAAAATTTTTAATTAAAATTTAATTGTTTTTTTAATATATTAAAAAAATAATTTAAATAAAAAAATTATTTTAGATATATAATTTATTAGAAATTTTATTTTATTATAATATAAATTTTGGTATATTTTTTCTGGATTATTATATATATATTTTAAATAATAAAATAATTGAAAATTCTTTGGTTTAATAAAATTATATTTTTAATTGAAAAAAAAATTATTAAAAAAAAAAAAAAAAAAATATTATTTTATTTAAATATA
>Ga0247778_1000550_pt1 | contig 41767 bp, 46 predicted proteins | sample UWRJL049202B5_FD_179939 | JGI IMG/M metagenome (GOLD analysis project Ga0247778, IMG submission 179939) | Plant litter microbial communities from Arlington Agricultural Research Station in Wisconsin, United States - UWRJ-L049-202B-5 | ecosystem: Environmental > Terrestrial > Plant litter >...
GTACTAGCTCATCATCTACAATTGCACCCTTTACCCAAGTACTAGTACTACACCCTTTTCCACCCCTGTGATTCCAACACTCCTTCGAATAGACAAACATTGGCGCATATGAAGGCCAGATTCGCTGAGCAGCCGGGACATGCTAAAGTTTACGCAGAGGCCCTATGTCAGGGGGCGATACGGCGGCTTTTTCGCCTTGCTTGAACGATCGGTAGCATCCGCAACAACGAATAATAACTACCTACCTAGGTAGGTAGGTGACTAATATCGAAACTGGCCAGAGGTCAAATTGTAAAGCAGCCCATACTTCATTATAGCAATTCCTTACTTAAATCAAAGGACTCGAAAGCTTCCGCAATGCTCCCAGGTGCAAATTTTGCGGGAGCAGGCCCGCTTGTGAAGTGATCTTTCCATTTGTGGTCGAAAGGCGTCAAACAAGCCCCAAATTCTTGCCAAACAGTAATAATGAATGTATATAGGGGCCCCAAGGCAGACTCCACTTCGACTTTGAACTCCGTAGCACAGCGGGGGCATTGATGGATACCAGAGCAAAAGGAACAAATTTCGCCATAGTGGTGCGCCATCTTACAGCGCATTATCTTAATCAGCACACTCCTTTCATAGTAAGGGAGATCGAATGAATCATGAATGCTGGTACATGGACGTAAATGGTTAGCCCGTGGTTCTGATAGCTGTTCGAGGCGTTTACTCGAGCGGTATTGGGTACGAAGATAGAATGAACTGTTGATGATACGGGCTTCGCAAAATTTCCGATTGCCCCCGTTCCCGTACGTGTGCGCCTCCCAGAGGGTGCATAATTCGGTCAAATAGTGAGCCGTCTCAAGGCCTAGTCGGTGGAATTTCATTGCCATTTGGAACTGAGAAAATTGGAAGCCAAAGATCCTGGCTCGATCTTTGAGTCTGCACGGAAGTCTTGAATCATCGCCTGCTTCCAGCCACTTTGCCGCTTTCGCATGATGCAATATCTTGCAATAGTGGCATAGTACCATGTGCTTGACATCTCTATCGAGTAACTTAAGGAATTCGTATCGTTGACACCGTTCGGGCTTAGAGCAAGGCCGTCTCTCTTCATCCCAGTCACCGTGAGGAGTGCCATCAGGAGGACGACTGAATACCTCCAAAAATGCAGTACCCAACTTGAATATGATGGTCTTCGAGCAAAGGCATAGAGATGCAATAGAAGGGGCATCTAGGTAGTCTGTGATATGCAGAAGGAGTTCGGTGGGCAAGTCGCCGAGCGCTTTTACGCACCCTAGAAATTCGCCATCCTGTGACTTAGAGTAGCAGAAGTCGTCTACTGACCTACACTCCTCTGTCTTTGTAACCTCTCTCGACTGCGTGTCTAGAGTGCTTTCGAAGTTGTCAAAATCGTCTTGAATGCTGGGAAATGTTATGTCGTTACATGTAGATTTGGAGCTTGGGTTGTGTTGAATAGTGCCCGAGCCCGAGCAGGGGATGGTCCATGTGTCAAGGGTCGTTGAAGTGGAAGGCTTGTCATTCGAAACACATTCGAGCTCTTGAGTATTAGGTAATGAAGTTTCTGTGTTTGCGAAATGAAGCGCCGGCGCGTCGGAAATAGAAGTGATGGAAGGAAAGTCTGCTGTTCCCTTCACATATCCTTCAACAGGAGGTGGGTCGGCATGTCCGATGGTGAAGCTGGAACTCGTGGCGCTTCTTGAAAAAAGCCTGCGGAGAAGTGCAAGGCTTGCTGAGCAGCAGGCGGAAATGGCTGAGATTCGCATCCTTGTGGTGGAAATAAAAACTACGATGAGTAGGGGATCCGTGCAGATATAATTTCATTTGTGGTGGCTTTTTTTTTTTAAGGTGTAACGCTTAGCATTCCATTCATTAGCCCTAAGTAGAATGAGCCCAGTGCTGACGCCATCAAATTTTATAGATTGAGGTTAGACTCGGAAAAACTATCATCCAGCTCCAGTATCACTGTATCACAATAGTTTAGTTTAGTTTAGCTTAGCTTGCTCTAAGCTCCCTAGGCTGACGGGAAATCACGAAAAACGAGAAGAAAAAAAAATAAGAAAAAGAGCCCAGAAATTTCACCGATCATTTGATCGTCCCCTTTTAAGGCCACTTACAGCCCTCAATACTCTTGACGTGTTGAATTACCAAGTCCGTAGGAAATGCATTACGGAATCATCCCTCGGAGATTGGATTTCTTTCTTTAAATAGCTTTACGTGGCTTGTTGCATGTGTGGGATTAACAATTGATTCACAATTATTGTTAAGGCTGTGATAGTAAGCTCTATTGGCACGGATTCAATTTCTAGGTAGTTATTGCCAGCAAGGTAAATATGGCAATATGATATGACGCTTCCTCAACGGAGCAATCAATTGCCTTGCCCTTGTCCTCGACCCTGACTATCCAAAACGTCACGGCTCATGTTCCCCTAAAACCATGCATATGCTGGAGAGCTCTGACCTGAGAAGATCGTGGAGTCTTTCGGTACGCCAAATTCCTTCAACTTTTCCCACCAAGACTTTGCTGCATCCTTCTTATCTTGCTCGTCCGTATCTTCTTTAGCTTCGACAACCTTCCGGCAGTAGCCGCAGATATGATGCTTGCAAGCACAAGTCTTCTTCTTCATCTCATTCTCCTTTCGGCACTGGATATGGCTCGCGTTAGCGTGTTCGCCGTTGAGACGTGAACGCAACAAACATACGTGATCATAGCAGCAGATCCAGTATTTGTTGAGTTTGGATTCATCTTGATGGGACGGAACATAGAAGCAGGTTATGCACCAAGAGGAACGCTTTTCTCCGCAGCCTTCGCACTTCCTCTTTTTATCCGGGTTCTCTCTGTAGCACTAGGCAAACGCAGTTTAGTGTAGATCATTCATGGTTGGGGTTTTTGTCTTACATCGTCGTCGCAGCACAACCATGTTTTTTTGCCGTTGTCTTTAGGTGTAGAGTTGAACATTGTGTCAAGTCTTTGGCATTGATTGTATGAGTAAGCTTGGGTCTATAGTAGGTAAAGGTAGGGCAAGCAGTCGAAGCTGGAAATTTGCACCAAAGTAAGGGGGGGAAGAGCGGGTTTATACTGGTGATATAAACCCGAAAATCTTGGTTTAATGTGTGAATCATCTGGCCAAGGTAAAAGGGACCACTTACAACAATAATCATACGTTGTGACGAACACTTCGATACTGAGATTCACTTTAACAAAAATAAAACATTATGTAAATTGAATCTAGTGCAGTCCACTTCAACCTGTCCCCATTCGTTGCCCTACAACTCTGGCTTTAGCAACGACTACTAGTGCGTGCAAATATAGTATGTACGGCAGTTCCAGTCTCAAACTGAATGTTTTAAACATAATATAGTTAATCCTACTCTTCAGCGGATTTGCCTGCCAACCGAGGTTCATACCACGATTTTGACCACCCTAGACTAGACAAATTGCCTCGATATGACTAAGCCTCACATGCAAGCAGCTCTACCGCATCCATTAGGTCTATCGCGGTAAAGGTCGACTCTGTACACATTGTTATTGCTGAGTGGTTCAGGAAATACACACATGTCCCTGATTCCTTCATGTGCCGCTTGAATCATGGCATCTGCCCTTTGGGGGATATAACAAGAACGTCGGTATTTGTGCACGAGTCGGAAAAGTTCGAAAGTAAACGGCAATTACAAGCTCATCAATGAAATTTCTATAAACCTTTGATAAAGTTGCATACGTTTTTGGGTCATCGGTTAGATTCAGTAAATAGGGGCTCGCTTAGCTAAAAAGCTCGTGACTCTGTACATCTTCATTTTCGATTTCCGAGTTTTTGAAGACTGCCTCACGATAGACACAAAAAGCGGCACTAATTATTGCGGATATTGAACATCTACACTCTTTCCGTTCGAAATAATCACAAGCGGACTGACTCTGGTTTCCAGGTGGGGAGGCCACAAATTGAAGCCATTGGGATCCCTCCGGGACTGGACAATTATTCCAGATATCGCAAAGATTCACGTGCAGACTTTCCCTCCGTGTGGCCGGTATGGTCGTATTAGGGAGAATGCTATGAAGCCTTTCCTCGAATCAATTCCCAGAGTTCGATGGGTGACTCTTGAAAATTCCAGTGACATAGGATTTTGGGAAGAACGGGAGAGATATATGGAGTTGCTGAGTGATTTCCTAGCCAGCTCCTAGGTAAGTTTCAAGATTGAGAGATACTACTTCAACCATTCGAGAGCTGGAAAAGGCCAAGTGGAAGGGCACCGCTCAAGCCACGAGCTACAAGTTGCCTCACATTGCCATCAATTACCTGTACGTTCAATTACTCCAAATTTTTATTCAATCAAAGACAGAAGTATCTTCCCTTTCCTGATCTACTATTTTCCCCGATCCACATGCTAAAAGTCAACAGGGGCTCGCTTAGCCACGTGAGCTTACGAGGGTTTAGTTGTAAGTTCCCCTCGTAACGTTGATTTCAAGTACAAGACAACAGCCGCCATATTACACAAACTCCAGAATCGAAAATCCACTGAAGTAATCTAACGTTGACCACGTTGCATATCGGAATCCCTCTCCGAACTACTTCTTTATCTTCTAGAAGCGATATATCTACGTGATGCTCCTTTGAAAGATGCCCCTGATACTGTTCTATGAGGAATTTTTTATTCTCGTATTCCAGAACCATGACCAGAGGTAGGTATGGTTTCATTTCTCAATTCCGAATGTGAAACATAATCAGCCCCGTTACTCAGCGCTTGCCTTCCCACACTTGCCGCACATTTTGTGCTTACAGGTGCACTTCTTCACATCCATATAGTACTTTAGCTTCGCATTCTTGCACTAAGAAGTTTCAGGTCAGCTTTTCTTCTAGTGTTTCGGAAAGATGCCAGCTGGTTTACATCGACGTCACAGCAGTACCAATAGCTCAGTGAGGCCAGAAAATCTGCTTCAAAGTTTGTGACCTTCATAGTGATATGCTTATTGTGACCAGAGATAGTCTTTGATGTTAGTTAAGATCAGATTTTTGAGGCCACTTTCCGAAGAGATGGTAAGTTTTGTTAGATAGTGGTCAGGATACAGGCATAGAGGTAGAATTTATATGCACAAAGGGTGAAAATGTCAGGCCTCGATTGCAAGGTGAATGGTCATCGAAGCTGAATACTCTTCTTCTACCACATATACCACGCACTGCGTCCCAAATGTCACTGGTGGCATATACTTTCTCTTGTGTGGTACGCTCTGGCACAAGTCTTGAATACTGAGGGATTAAATTGTTAGGAGATCTATATTCTTGCACAACCCCGAAACATACGGTGAGTACCGGGTTACACTTACGGGCGAGTGCTAGTTCTAACCAACCAATAGCTGCGATGCCGGCTAGGAGCCCGTGGACTTCACTCACTGTAATCTTGTAGTCACAATAAGATCATTTCGGCCATGTCAGGGCCAGTCAAGAGATCCACCATAGATCATAAACAGAGATATTCATAGGCACAAATACAAAATTCAATAACGTCATCGAATTCTTAGATACTACGTGAGACGTATTCCATAACCCCCAATGGCCATCTCCCCTTACTTTGTCACCAATTCACACTTGGGACACTTCAAGTGAAACTTGCAGTCATCATCGGGATCCGAGCAAAACAACTCTTTATGGCAGTTCTTGGTGAAGCACTATGTTCGGATTAGCCGGCATGAAATATGAAGTGAAGGGTAAGGGAAGTCTAACCTGACAACATTCCCAGCGAGGGGTGCAGGTGCAGGGATTGGCGCACATTCTTTATGTTTGTTTGGGCAAGCTTTCACAGTTGGTTTTAGGTGTGGTGATAATAGAAAGGAGAGATTTCAAGGGGTTCATATAGGAGTTTTCATTGACAAGTGAAATGGTGTGAGTAGTGAATCACTGATTGCCTCACTTGAGCGAGTGGGTGAAGATGTTCTGTCATTGTCACAGCATTCTTCAGAAATCTTCAAAGGCTTTGAATGATCAAGCTGTCAGTCTTATTTGATTGACAAGACCAACCGTGATTGAATGTACCATTTTCATTGACGGATCTCTGCTGCTGTATTGTGCTGGAAATTTTGAACATGATTTATATTACGGCGGAGACCCTGCTCAAGAGTGTTGGCTTTTGAGTGGTTCGAGCACTGATAATCCCCGTGGAGTGGGAGGGCCAATGGTACCTATAAATTTAGGGCGTAACCGCTATTTTCCTGAGACTCTACCTGCTAAAAGTAAGAGTAGTGTTGTGGCAACTACCAAAATTAACACCTCACTTGGGCCATCTGGGAGCCCTTACAGGGCTGGAATGAGGAAGATTAGCGACGGGTGCTAAATGCGAAATAGCCAGTACGCCTTGCTCCTGAGCAAGTTTTAGTAAGGTCCATTATCAAAAGGCTAGGACTGTTGAACGTAGACTCGGTAGCAGGCCCCCCATTTATCACCATCTTGAATTTCAATTTTCCTACTTATTTTTCGCCACCTTCAATCGCGGGGCTTCTAACTTGTTACTTAGCAATACTATTTAGTTGGGACTTCTTGCAGATCCTGGAGCCGCTAACAATTGCGTCACTGAGGCATGTCCGAGCCCCAAAGCCAGCAGCTTCTCGCTTCTGGAAATTGAAAGATCCCAAACATCTAACATCGCTTAATGATGTAATTATTTCTATCAGGAATTGAATCAGACACGCAAGGTCAATTGTTTAAGAATCACTAGCATCATAATTGCATATTATCGGGGGGATTGGGGGGTGAACGCAAAAGGACATCCATACGGTCCCACCCAACAATTAGATTGAAAATCGCAAAATCAAAACCTGTATTTTCATCGATTACATGAATCACGAATCAACAAAGTAAGCTTCTTCATGCATAACCGCTCTCACAGTTCCAGATCCCCCAAACTTTTAAGTGTTGCGGCACCACGGCACGTGCCTCGTGGTCCCTCCCTCTAGTCCCTCAAGCCACCAACGCTACTATGCGACAACGCCAACGGGATTGGACACCACTGTAGTGCTGCTTAAATTTAGCAGATGATCGCCTTCAGCCCTGAAGTTTAAGTTCGATCTAGAAGATGTGCTGTACCGTAGGAAGTAGATTTGCGAACTGGCCCCCAATATTAATGCTTCACGATGTCCCAACTTTGTACTTCGTACTTCCCATCTCCTCAGGGTTTATGTTTGCCTTAGAGTTAGTTGTTTGATTGATTCAATTTTTAATCAATTCCTCTTAGCGGCTTTTCAAGATGTCTTGCCAAGATGTCTATTGCGGGTTCTGGATTAACTGGGGTGAGTTGTCGGAACACTTTGAAAGTCAAAGCAGCTTGGGATAGATTTGACTATTAAAGATTACGGCAGAAATCTTGGAGCGACGCTCACTCTACCGAAATCATCTGGTCTGGTATTAGTTTCTTTCTCAACTATGTTGATCGGGATTGGCGGCGCAGGTCTCTGGGGAATAATCTGCTGCGCATCCCAAGCCGAAGAGGATGACGTTCATCACCAAATCCAAACCCCCCCGAGAAATGCATCAAGTGGATGGAGCGTAATACTCGGCTTGCTCAATATCTTCTGGAGCTGAAGAAAGACTGCATCCGCAGTGGTTATGGGAGCCCTTCCACTGCTTTTGACATCGGCGATTTGTTTGGGAGGTCTTGCGGCAGCAGGACTTTTGTCTTCTCATGCTATTGTCGCGAAAGATGGCGATCGAGTCCTTTCTAGGGGTGCGAAGTGTGGTTGGCAGGGCGAATTCCCGGAAAGCGGCACTCTGAGAAGAGTGCAGGACTTCGACACCGCTAATGCTCTCAGTGTTGAGACACACTCAAGTCTTCAGAAGAGCTCTGCCTATGCTCCGGAATGTTATGGAAACAGTGTGGATGCGACGACGAATTGCGACACTTACTCCCAGCGAAACCCTGATCCAACCATTGACGCCGCCGCCCCGTGCCCCTTCGCGGATGGCACTTGTGTTGCGTCGGCCATCTCTATTGACTCTGGTCTCATAGACTCGGGCTATCATCTAGGTGTAAACTCACCTTTTGATGATAAAATGTTCTTTCGCAAGACACTCACTTGCTCCCCGCTGAATATGGAGAAATACACGGACGTATTAAACAGGAGTGGTATGGGATTTTCCTTTTGAAAAACTACCATGCGAGCAAGCCCCTTCCCTTAGTATACCTTTTACACTGGCAACATCTCCAAAGTGGCTTATTCTGGAAACTATGACATGAGGTAAGAGACTACCTGCCGCATGTTCTTTCGCAGCTAAATTGCGCTTAGTATGGGCTTGAACCTTTACTTCCCCGGCAATGATTCTTAAACCACTTTCAATGCGATACCCGATTTGAATCCTGGAGATGGGGATATAACACTGATACCGTTACGCAATGAGATCGCCTATATTAGCCAAGTCAACGACCCATGGTTCCGTGCCAACATATCTTCCATAAACATACTCACACCGTTGAAAAATCAAATCGCCTACTTTGAACCCGTAGATGGCCCCTGGTTGCGATCCAACGTAACCACCACGAATGGGACCCAGGCCATCTACTACACCCCAAACAATCTCTTCTCATATCTCGGCTGCGTGGAAAGATACCAAGTCTGCCTGGGCGATTCCTGTTCTCCCTTCACCGGCTACTACAACATCAAAAACAGCAACTTCACCATCCCCTCATCCACCACGAGACCAACCTAGAACGCCATCTTCGAACTGATGTGGAAAGCCATCTGGGCCTCGCAGACCAAATACGTCGTTATGTTCCTGAACGATCAGGTGTTGCTGGCGAATAATTACCTATGGGGCTATTTCAAAGGCCTATCTGCCCCGCTTCCGGAAAACCAGTGGCAGACGGAAGTGATAAACATGCATAATACGTCCATGGCGCTCCTGCAGCGGCGCATCGTTGACTTTGCGTCTCCGCCCAACATGGAAGTGCGACCGAACGTCAGCTCGAGCTCGAACATCGTATCACCCAACACGACCGCTTCGCAGGAGCTCTGTTCACAGATCAAAATCCGGACATCAGCCTACATGTCATTCAGCGTGCTCGGTCTATTCCTACTCATCGCGCTCGCAATCCTCGTGGTAGCGATCAATCTGAGCTTGACGGGATTGGTGGATAGTGCGCGCAGGAGGCTGGGGGCTAATATGTATAAGAGCTGGGAGTGGGTGGAGACGAGCCCGATGCAGTTGCAGAGGATGGCGTGTGAGGGGAGGGGTACTGGGCCGTAGAATGATAAGAGTGTGTCGGTGCCGAGGACGCAGGAGGTGGGGTTGAAGTTCTCGTTGACGGTGTTGAGTTTGAGGGAGATGTTTTCGAGATACGGGTCTGAGCGTGATGAGAAAGGGGTTGGTGGGGGTGAGAGGGAGGTGTGGCCGAAGGCAGGCGCGGGGAGGTGATCATGAATGGTCTGATTGATGAAGAATGAACAGGTCATGGTTGGTAGTCAGCTATCATGGCAAATTAGTTGCACTATAAGTAGCAAAGACTTCAAAGACAGCAAGTACTCACAGGCCCGAAATTGAGAGAATGGCATGAAAAAAGAAGCCTCCATGAAGATAAAGATGCTCCAAAATGCCGCTCAAGAAACGCAATACCTAATCCCATCACTTCTCAATCTCAACTTTCCCCTTGCCCCAAATCCCCCAATACTCCATCCACGCATCCTCAGCCCTCCTATCCCTTAACTCAACAGCATCCGCCAACGACCTCCTCATATGCGGCAACAACGGCTTCAGCTCCTCAACCCTCTCACCCTTAGCAACCAACGCCTCTGCCCTCTCCAAATGCCCCTTGATCGTCTTCACAGGGTTCTCATAACTCGGAGGTGGATTCTCCGCATCTATGACCCGCTTGTGCGCAGCGACGAGATCGCAGTGCTGACAACGGAGTTTGGTGCGGTCGAGTGGGTAGTTGGGCTTTATATGGGGGAAGCGTGTTAGGAGGAAGGAGACGGAGGGAGGGAGGGCAAAGGTCTCGGCGCAGTGGCCGCAAGGGCCGTTTTGGCAGCGCGGGGTGGAGGAGAGGGATTTGCAGTGCGTGCAATTTGGCATTTTGATGGCGTGTTTATGTGTATCTAAGAAATCCGATTTTGAAATCGCGTTGTAGCAGTGCATATAGTGCAAGGAAAGATATGCTATGACATGACGAAGTTTGAACAAACTTTTGTGAATCATGGCGAATGGACTTGAGACAATACAGCAAGGTATGACATTCAATACGAGGATCGAATCAGACAAAGGCATCATCATCTCTGACTCTGAAAGGGAAAAGTCTCAAGGCCGAGGCTATGCGGCGAGGCAATCTCATCTTACCGTAAGCTCTTTGACGACGTCCTTTGTCAGGAAGCTGAAAGCGGTGCCTCTGCATCATCGCAGCAACGTGACAGCCATTGACAGGCCGGCAGGTTTTCGGAGTGGTAGGGCTTTCTTGCTCAGCCTTATATGAGGCTCAGGCTATCAAAATGATGGGCGTGCAGGGTGTGGATGTCCCGTTGTTTTTGTTTCTGCAGGTCCCAACGCACTCTCGTGCCATAGGCCGCAGGGTAAGTCAACGATTATAATTCTCCTCTCTCCTCCACTTTCCCCTCCAAGACCTGCCACGGAGAAAAGGCGTAAGCCAGAGTGAATATGAAGGATTGTAGTTTTATGTAAAGAGGAAAGAGGAGCGCGAGGTTCGAGGCCGTGATAAAGAAAATTTCCGGCTTATGTAATTTTGATGAACTTAGGCTAGAAAAGGCCTAGCTTGTGTCGGGCCTCAAGCGAGCTTTAGCGCAGATTGCGTTGACTCAGGTGGGGTTATTTGTGTTTGGGCCCCTCCATCTCAAATACAATCCCCTTGACTGGACTGACTGTGACTCGCCTTCCCTCGACTTTGTGGTTCTTGCTTTCGTTGCTGCTCGAGTATCTTGCATACTACAACACCAACGCAATTCTCCTTGCGCAAGCGCAACCCAGCCTTTCGACCCCACAACAACAGAAACAATCATGGCGCCAGGTGGACCCCCAGGTGCTGGGCGTGGCCGTGGCGGTAAATTTAAGAAATTCACCCGTGGAGGTAAGCGCTGTCAATCAAGCTTTCTCGATTCAACATCTGACAGTTTGTCTATTACAGGCGGAAAACACTTCTCAAAGAACCTCCGACCCCTCGACTCAGACGGAAACGAAATAGTCGAGAAGGACCCCAACGCGACCTCATCAGAAGAAGAGGAAGACAGCTCCGAGGAGGAGTCTTCCGAGGAGGAAGATGACAAACCCGCCATGACCCGTGAGGAGCGTCGCGCTGCTGCAAAGGCTAAGAAGGAGGCTGCGATAGCCAAGAAGAAGGGTGTGCCACAACCGGGTGATATGCCATCCAGCTCTGAAGAGGAGGAGAGTGAGGATGAGGCAATGCCTGCCAATCCTAACCACTCAAAGGCGGCAAGAAACCAGGCCAAGGCTGCTCCTGTCAGTGTGGATGAAGCCACCGAGGCAGTCAAGGATATGAGCGTTGGTGGGAAGGGCAAGAAGCCAGCTGCGGAGTTGAGCCGTCGGGAGCGAGAGGCGATACAAGCGCAGCAAGCCAAGGAGAGATACCAGAAGATGCATGAGGCAGGGAAGACTGATGAGGCGAAGGCTGATCTTGCGAGATTGAAGCTGATCAGGGAGAAGAGAGAGTCTGAGGCTGCTAGGAAGCAGGCGGAGAAGGAGGAGCGTGAGCAGGCTGAGAAGGCGAAGAAGGCTGAGATTGATGCTCGTGAAGCGAAGAGAAGAGAGGCTGCGATGGGTCCATCGAAGGGCAAGGGTAAAGCTAAGAAGTGAGACTTCTTTGGCAACATACCTCGTTTGTTCTATACTTCCTTATGATCTGTATGGACGTCTTCAAGCTGTGAGTTCTTGTCGTTGGCATAGTATTGCGTTTCACGAGAGACATGAGTCTCCTTTGTATTTCTCCTAGAAGAATACCCAGCCTGAAACACGAGTCTTTTCTCGCCACCTAATTGTGCTGCGCTGTCCTTGATTTAAAATTCAGCGCGTGAGGCATCTCCAGTTGTCTTTGCCAGTTTCCTGTCATCTATCTAGCTGCCTTCCAATGAACTGCGTCTATCCATTGCCAAATCATGATTTTGTGGGTTAAGAACATTGAAGCGAACATTACACGAAACTACACTCATAGTCTGTACTACTGCATCTTCATATGGGCCTCGATATTCACTTCGCTCCCTTTTGACTCGCCTCTCTTCGCTTATGCCTCCTTCCGTTTGTACCAGACAATTTACTTCCTTCGATCTCCAACTCTCCAAAAAAAATTCAACATCGCACCACCCCAATGGAAAGACTGAAGTTGTTCATTCCATCTGCCAGTGGAATCCCAAAAGAAAGCCAAACAGGGCCAAAAAGGAATGAGGACTATCGGATTTGAACCGATGACCATTTGGAGATCCTGCAAGAAACTGGAATCAAACATGCTACCACTACACCAAGCCCTCGATTTGTACCCGCTTTTCCCTATTTTAATACATAAAGTCCATTGACAGAACCGGGGATGTGGTGGCCCGGAGGAAGGTGCTGATTGGTTGTTTTACGGTTCAGGAGGGAAAGAGTGAGCGGCTTAAGCGAGGGATTGTTTTGATTGACGGCTGCGACTTCTGCTTCTTCAATTCATTGACCAGAACTCGACAACATCTTCAACATTCATCCCCATCATTCGGATTATCTCTACCAACGAGGTATAGCGACAGCAAGCTCCCGATTGTCCAATAGCTTTAACTTGGCGGTGTCGACTCCGCATATCTGAACACAGGTCGTTGTTCCCGACTATCGAAAGAGCTCTTCATTGTCTCACACCGAGTCGCGAACTCTCTCCGTGTCCCGAGTAATTCATAATTACCCGGATCAGTACAGAAATTCACGGTCATGTCTAGCAATGATGACTCAAATGCAAGTTCCGACGATGCAGACATGCCGGCAGCTCCATCTCTGTCGCCAACGGCTTCGAACCCACCAGCGCAACCACTAGCGCAACAGCTTGACGCGAGATATCGAATACCCCAAGAACTTTGGCTCATGGTTGCTAAGAATGTAAGCTTGGCCTGAGCTCTCAAAACGGCGGTTGCTAATACACAAGTAGATTGAGAGTCGAATGACACTCTACGCCCTCTGCAGAGTCTGCAAAGGCCTCTACCAAATGTTCAGCCCTTTATTGTATTATAATAACACGTACACTTTACGGGTGGCAGGCCTCCAGGTCTACGCCAGCATTCCAGAGACGCCACCAAAAGACTTACTTAAGGAGGTCGACTCATTTGTAGTAAACACCAGACTTCCTCCATTCGACTTCGAAGCAGAGCTTGAGAACGTTCCCGAGCTCGAGGACGAGTCAGACGAATTAGGAACCTTCGACCTTCAGGACGAGGTTACCCTTGGTACCATAATGGAATATGTCATGGAACATTTGAAACACATGCCGGGAATAAAATCTTTTTTGTGAGTCAATGGTTACGCTGCATTGTATTTCAGGATCTTATTTTAACGCTTGGTCAGCTGGGGTAACGGCAACTACAATCGAGAATCAGCGCAGATCTTGGAACCGGCTAGGCTGTATAAACTCCTTCAACAGAAAGCAATCGAGCACCTCTCCATCCAATTCTCCCATCACCCACGCGGTAAAGCATATTACCAGAGATGCCCGCCGCAATTGCAGCGAATAGGATTTGATAATGAATTTTTCACAAGGGGGCACCGCATTTCTGGTTTCAAAAACCTTACTTCCCTTGAACTTTATAGCTTATCTTACGAGTGGTATGAGACAGACGATCTCATCGCCGACTTTGCTGAACTTTTATTGGGAAGCCCGCATCTGAAAAAATTGGGGATTAGCTTGGCCACCAGATGGGATCCTAACACTTCTTTGATGATTGACTCTCCTTATTTCCCCATAAGCTTCTATCCAACTCTCTCCAATGATTACGCCCGGATGGAAGGATCTCGGCCACTCGCAATCGAGACTTTGCGTCTAGGTGACGGTATTGAGATAGCTGAGGACGTGGCCGGGCAATCTCATCAGAGTAAGTGCATCTATTAGCCCGTGGTCTTTGTACCAAGGAAATAGAGTTCTTCGAGTCCGAAGACTAAACATGGATTTGAATAGGGCGCCATTACGTCCACAACATACTAGACGCAACAACGCTCAAGACATTTCATGTATCAAATGCGCCGTTTGTCACAGGGGCAATGGTACGCAACATACATTTCGATTATGTTCCAGATTATCCAACCCTTCGACAACTGGCAGTCTCAATCTTGACGGATGATGTTTGGAGGTGGCTAGATCATCCGGAGAATAATGTTGAGGAACTCATCGTCACGGGATCCTATGTCCACCACCCTAGCCCTTAGGAGCGGCTACGTCACTCTTCTTTCGACGATTTCAAGAAGCTACAAAGCTCCTTTACACTCATATACGTTCGGGAACATTATGCCCAATCACTCAGCAATTGCGAGATGGAAAAGCTCACGATCCTAGACAGATTGAAGCCCATGACGATGAAAACACTTCAACATTTAGCTTTGAGCGTTGATGGGAAGCAACTGGCGAGCCGCACTCACACTACCCTCTATCTGACTTCTGCTAATACATACACACAGAGTGGCTTGCTGGAACACCTCCGACATCTTGATTCCTTAATTTCTCTCCGGCTCCTGAAGATGGACGGCATGCCCGATCAATTCGTCGAAACAATCAGCGGAGATATTCGACTTAACCCGCGGGGTAAGCATTCCCTAATTCCTGCAACAATCGCAAGTCGCTGCGCTAGGTCCCAGATTTCCGGGGCGCTCAAATATATCATGGTCGATTATTATAATCATATTGCATTGGCGATAGAGCGTTCTTGGAGGAAAGTTCGGAAAGATCGTTTAACGGGAGATTGGGTGAAGGTGAATGATGACCAGAGTGTAGATGATTCTAGATGGATAAAGAGATCCTCACACAGGCTTTTAAATAGAGATGAGATTCGGGCGATCCCGATTTTTGCTATTAGGGACGAGGTGGGGTTGTGTGGATTGCATGTTGTTGAGCAGTGAAATTGGATTCTGGGGACCTGCGTCCGGAACTTTGGTAATTGAAGAATGCTCGGAAGGCCCGATGTCCAATGTCCTCGGCCTTGAACATGCATGACCTGGAATACGTATTATTTGACGGGAGTGCGTATTGAATTATTAGAAGCAAATCCACATTCCATATCTTTGAAATCATATGTGAATGCTATGTGATGCTGATTAGGTATCTTTGAAACTAAATGTAAACATTGTCCGGCTATCCATTGCGCCTTGTATCCTGACCTATCCATCCCAAACGCCGCGCTTTCCAAGCAAAAATCAACCGGATTCCGTTCCGCTCCGCAAATATAAACATAATTTCCTCTTCATCCTCCCTCCTATTAAACCCCCATTCAAACCTCAACACCAACTCTCCTCTCCCCCTCCACCTCCACCCCCACAGCAAACCTAACCCTCCTCTCCCCCTCTTTTTCCCTCTCCCTCTCTTTCTCCGCCTTCTCCTCCCCCCTCCTCCTCTCACTCCTCCTCGCCCTCGCCTCCCGCGCCTCCCGCGTCCTATACCCCTCCATCTGCATCCTCCTCTTCTGGGCCCGCGCATACGCTTCTGCCGGTGTGGGCTTAAACCCGATTCCGTTTAGGCCTTCGCCGTCGTCGTCGGGGTCGAGATCATTGGGGGTTATTTCGGTCGGTTGCCATGTGTGGGGATTAGGGTTTGAAGAGGTGTTGTTTGGGGTGGAGGATGAGGGGGAAAGGGAGATGGCGACGGTGTCGGGGGAGAAGGGTTGCGTTAGGGTTGCTGTGAGAGGGGGCGTGCTTGGGCGTTTCTTGGGCGGTAGGGGTTTTGTTTCGGGGGGAGGGGGCAGGGGTTTGGATTCTGGGTTCGATTTCGAAGTTGACTTTGAACTGGAATTTGGCTTTGGGGAGGAGGATCGTCTTGGTTTTCGTTTTGATGGAGAAGAGCCAGATGTGAATGCCATGGTCGGATCAACATCGTTGTGTAACACCACTGCCCGCGCCTTTTCCGCAATTATCGGATCTACGTTCCGCGTTCCTGGTATGATGATATTGAAGCTTTTCGAGGGTCGCATATCTGGTGTTTCTGGGATCTCGGGTTCGGGCTGCGCGAGCATCTTTACGCGTTTTCGCACGGAGAGTTCGTCGTCTTCTAGCATGGTGGTGTTGTTAGGTCTTTGGGCGGAGGAGAAATCCAGTTTCGAGACGTCTTCGAGTTGCAGGCCTTGGAAGTGGTAGGCTACTTTTGTGCGGGGGCTGCCGGCTCGGTCTGAGGCTGAGGCTGGAATGCTGGTGTTGAGACGCATGGTGGAGTGAGGGGATGAGGATGGTGGGGTTGGTGGTATTTGCGCGCGCTTTCGTTTGGGGGAGTTGGTTATGGGTTGGGAGGAGGAGGAGAGAGGTGGCATTTTCTGTTGAAGTTATTGCATGGGCTTGTAGATGAGACGTTGTTAATGGTGAGGCTGTGGAGTGTGGAGTCCGTGCTGAAGGATCACCGATGATGTCAATGGCGCCCTGTTTAAGGTTTGATAGGAAGGGGACGACGACCATAAGATGGAGTATATGGCTGGAGATGACGTTGGAAAGTTGTTATACGTGAATAGTGAGGGAGTGAGGACAAGTGAAGTGAAGTGAGGTTAAAGTGAATTCTATTGAGCCTCGACGTTGCAGGTGCAGCCATTTTTGGCGGGGTGTCTGTCCACCAATCATTAAGCTCTAAGTCCATCCACGTGATCAGTCGCATCAGGTTGCACGTGCACGTCTTTTGTTGCACTTCGCAACATTCTGAGGGCTGAAGGATCCTGCTAGCGACTTCCTGACGTCTATTTCTGTTTGCGAAATCCTGTCTTGATGTTTCCCATCCCCATCATCACGAGACTCAATCACCGCCCCCACTCCTACCAAAATCCCATCGCTGCGTCAGCCCGCTTCTGGAATCTGTACGTTCTATACGACTTCCTGGGTTGAGTTTATTTCGGTCTGCTTTCCTAGTTGGGAAATTTACCATGCAGAAAGAGTGCTGACGGCGCCCACCCGTTTATTCATGCATCTCCTCGATTACCTGATCTCCAGGTCGCTGACTTTAATATGTACCGGAGTCTTCGACGATTCAGAGGAATTAGGCAACGACCATTCAAGAAACTAGAGAACAAAAGCTTCTGTAGATATGTGGGTGGCGAATCAACGCGGAAATCTCCCAGCTCTCATAAGCGTTAACCCCGAAATCTCCAGCATATACTATTCCGAATTCTCGGGATGCGGCGCGGCCAAGGCAAGGCAACGTAATTTGACCTCTAAAAGAAGACGACGGCGCGGCATCGCTGTCAGATTGTCAGATTCTAGAATAATAATGGGAACATGGAGTAGCCTCCAAGACCAGGGGTAGCTGTATGTCAAAAGGCGGCAGCACATATCATTGGTGCTTAGGAACGATTCGCGAGTTGCATCAGGACCCCGGTGCATGGTCGACTGGGAAGAGACTGCCAATGATAAAGGTATCTCTACGACAAGCGTCTCGGCCGGGACTCTTCGAGGAACAATCTCGCGGATCTTCTTACACCAAATCGACGATCCTCGCCAACATCGGCCTGGCGCTACAATCCCTCAGCCCTGTGAATGAGAACTTGCGGTGACCGTGGCTCGTACTTCGTATCAATCAATGCCAACAGGATGTTTCATCCTTTTGCTGTTATTCTGGTTGGTTTACGAGTTCAATGATTGCATTTGCTCAAATAGTACCACGGGTATGGAGGGCTAGTTTCGAGCCTCGAAAGGGCCGACCCTAGCTTCAATTCCTTGGCTCCCATTTGTGGCCAACACGAGGGATCCAAGGGCGGCTGAAATTGAACTCCACGGGGAAGGGGACAAGCGACCCTTATATCCGATCATTTGATTAATGGGTCCAAGTCACCCCTGAGACTCGGAGTCGCATTCAATCATAAGACGGGGGAGCCTCTATTTCTTGGTTCGGCCTCCCCGATTTCACTTGGCCTCCAGGGAAACTCCACTACCTCCGCAATCTAGACCATATAGTCTTCTCATACAACCTAAAACTCGCACTCGATACCATTCTAGTTTCCTCCAACACAGCTTCATCATGGTTACTATAGCTCCACTTACCAGCGGTAACAGCTCACAGTCTGAAAGTAAGAAGCCGCGGGCAAGTAAACCCAAGGTTAGGAGTGGTTGCGTTACTTGCAAGTTAGTCCCATCACCCTTTTCCTACAGGAAATCCAGTCAATGGGAAGTTCGGCGTCTGCCATTCAGTCAAGACTTTCAAGCATCTCTTCCTCTGCCGACATGATGAAGAAGTGGAGATCATCCTTGCATCAGGCTCTTGGCTTTCTGTTCACATGCAAAGTTCGCATTGAGCAAGTGTACTGCAAAATCATTCATCCCTCCTTCAGTCTGACACATATTCTCTAGACAGCGCCGTATAAAATGCGACGAGACAAGGCCTGCATGCCACCGTTGCTCCAAGTTCGGACGAACCTGTGGTGGCTATTTGAGCGACAAGAACGAGGAAGCCAAGCCCAAAGGCTCCAAGGCAGAAAAGGCTATCCTGCCTAAATCCAATGAAATTGTACCATCGATTCCTGTTGAGCCTACAACACAATTGTTTCGAAATGAGCAAGACTATTCTTATTTCAACCTTTTTGCTAGCCAAACGTCAAAAGAGCTCTCGGGTGTCTTCGAAATACCCATATGGAGCACGATTGTTCTTCAAGCGAGTTACGAGCACGAATACATACGCGATGCCATTATAACAATTGGCAATTTCAGCAAGAGTGGCAAGAAGGCGCTCACGAGCTCACAACCAAACCTCGACTTCACCCTCGAGACTTCGGATCTGTCCCATCCAGTAACGGAACGTGACTTTGCCCTATGGCACTACCAGCGATTTCTTGCCGGCTCACGACGGGCAGTCACAGACGGAGCTCAAGACACCAGACTCACGTTAATAGTCTGCATGCTAGTTGTGTGCATTGAGAGTCTCCAATGGCACCACCATCAAGCTTTCGTTCATTCGTGGTCCGGCATGGACCTCCTCGAAGAATGGCTCTCCAGCCGCGTAGACTACCCCAGGTCACTCCCTGGAATATCATCTCCGGCCCCGCTCATCATCGAAGACGAAATCTTCCAACAAATTCGCATGCTAGATGCGGAGGGAAGCTTACTCTGCGATCCCCGGCCAAGAGAATACCACGAGCGTCTTCGCCTTGAAGGCAGCGCGACGATCCATTCTATGCCTGAGGTCTTCACCAGCGTCCAAGAAGCCCGGCTGTATCTCGACCTCATCCTCCGTCGCACCCACCACTTCATCAGCGCCGTACGCCCGAATAAAACCGGTCGCACCGTCATACCCTCTGAACTCGAGAGTCCCGGCCTGCGCACACACTTCGACACCCTCGCTCCCTTCGATGGGCTCTACAACGGCTCATCCGAGACTCTCCACCGAGAACGCGAACTCTACGCGTTCGACCTCATCCGCTGGAGCGCGGCTTTTACTCCTCTGTACTCCACCTCACCCCTCGATCACGACTTCCTCCCTTTCCAGATGCTGAAGATCCGTGCTTATGTTCTCACGATCATGCTTTACGGCGAACTGGGCACTGACGAGATGGTATTTGATTCCTTCATGCCGGAATTTGAGAGTATTATTTCCTTGAGTAAGGCATTCTTGGAACATCACTGCACGCCTAATTTCCAGGCCGAGGGCAGTTTTAGCAGTAATTCGGGACTCATACAACCGCTTTATCTCGTTGCTGCTAAATGTAGGGATGGCAGGTTGAGGAGGGAGGCTATCAGATTGCTGGGCGCGAAACCGTGGAGGGAAGGCGTTTGGTGGAGTTTAGGTGCTGCGAGGGTTGGTGCGTGGTTGCTTGGTGTTGAGGAAGCGGGGATGGGCGGCGTAATGCCGGTGACAAGTGAGAAGAGAGTCAGGTTGTTGAGTATGGATTTTAGAGAGGTGGAAGGGGAGAGGGCGATGAGTGTTTGTGCTGTTGGAGGGGATGGGGAGGTGAAGGTTGGGGGGTGGAATTGGAGTTTGAGGATGGATGGGATGCAGTCGGATGGGAATATTGATCCGATGCTTGGTGGAGCTGGACTTCACGCGTGAGAAAATCGGTGTATGGACTGGCGTTTGGTTTTTTTGGGGGTGTTGGTGGCGTTTATTTGCAATTTGGTGGTTCCTGGGAACTGCACCGCCAAGCATCACCCCGCAGACAAAAAGTGGGGTCGGCGATAAGGGGGGTTTATCCGCTAAGTACACAATATCTTTCTTCACCCCCGAGCAAGGCTTCAGTGCTTATGAAACTCATCCGAGTTGTAACTCGTTCAAATCGAAAGCAATGTCTTTATGTTTCATATCATTTTCATCGATCCCCAAGTTTTATTCACTACCGAAAACGGAAGGCACCAAACTCTCCGCCATGACATCCAAGATTCCAAGACAGGACGCGCGATCTTGGCATCATGAATCAGGAAGGTCGCGACGGCATCGTTTATGAGGAAATTGAGTAAAAGGCAGTGACGATCAGGCTATTTGGCTTGGTGTTGATTGCGATGAGGTATATATATATAGGTGCTTTGGGTGCCCTTTGATTTGAATTTGACGATGTTCTGAAGGTTAGCTCGTGTAACTTGGGTTCGGTATCGAGACGAGCCGCAAGCGTAGCACATCCCACAGCAACTAATCGGTATAGAGAACCGCGAAAATCTTCACTCTTACGAAAAATAGTGAACTCGCATTCCCCTCGTTTTCACTTAAAGTCGATCGAGCAAAATGCGTTCTCTCAACGTACGCCCCTGTCTTCCCCCATTCCCTTCCAACCCCTAACACAACCCCCAGTTCCTCATCGCCGCATTCAGCTTTCTACCACTCACCCAAGCGCTCCCCTCCCCAATCACCACCCGCCAAACGGGAGGCGGAGGCAAACTAGTAACCCTCACCGACGCCCTCAGCTCAAACTTCACCGTCAAACGCACAACCCTACAATGGACATCCCTGGGCTCCGACGGCTCATACGTAGATCAAACTGCGTCTAATGATTTAGTGCTCGCGAATATTGTGAGTGGGAATAGCTCTACGTTTGTTGCTGCGCAGGATATTGGGGAGCAGGCGAGAGAGTATTATGACTATGCTATTCAGGGGAATGGGTGAGTTGTTCTTTTTCCTTCTTTTTGGGATGGGGAATGAGGTGAGGAGCACGAGAGGAGAGATGGGATGCTGATTAGTGGGGATTTTTGATAGGGAATATGTGCTTTTTACGGCGAATTATACGAAGTTGTATCGGCATAGCTATTTTGCGGATTATTATGTTTTTAATGTGAAGGAGAAGACGACTGTGCCGTTGGTTGAGGGGCAGGTTGGCGGTATGTTTCCCTCCTTGCTTTGAGAAATTGGACTAAGTCGAAATTAGATATACAGTATGCGGCTTGGTCGCCGGCTGGGAATACCATTGCGTATGTGAGGGGTAATAACCTTTTCATTTGGGAAAACGGTACTTCGACTCAGATTACCAAGGATGGGGGGCCGGATGTCTTCAACGCGATTCCGGACTGGGTCTACGAAGAAGAAATTTTCGGAGATAGGTATACGCTTTGGTTCAGTCCAGACGGGAAGAAATTGGCGTACTTGAGGTTCGATGAGACTGGTGTTCCCACTTTCCAGATCCCGTATTACATGGCTCATGGCAGCGTTGCGCCGCCTTATCCGGAATGGTTGCAGCTGCGGTATCCGAAAGTTGGGGAGACGAATCCCACTGTTTCGTTTCATCTGCTTGATCTTGAGGATCTGGCCGCGGGGCCATCGGAGGTGCAATTTGAGAGTTTTGGGAAGGAGGATTTGATTATTGGTGAGGTGGTTTGGGTTACGGATGATTATTCGAATGTTATGTTCCGGGCGTTCAATCGGGTTCAGGATCAAGAGAAACTGATTCTCGTTGATGCTAACTCAAAGACTACATCTGTAGTCCGGGAAAGAGATGCCAGACCGGGTTGGATCGACAACAATATTGCGATTCACTATATCCCAGGAACGGATTCCTACGTGGACATGTCCGACGAGTCCGGCTGGAACCACCTCTACCTCTACCCCGTGAACAGCTCAACACCAACCGCAATCACGAAAGGGGACTGGGAAGTGACTTCCATCCTAAACATCAACTCGAAAACCAAAAAAGTCTATTACCAATCCACCGAGCGCGATTCAACAGAACGCCACATCTACTCCGTCAACCTGGACGGCACCAACAAACAAGCCATAGTAGACGACACCAAACCAGGCTACTGGACAGCCTCCTTCTCCGCCGGCAATAGCTTCTACATCCTCTCCTACAATGGCCCCTCCCTCCCCTTCCAAACCCTCTACTCCACCAACTCCTCCTCCACCCCCCTAAAAACCATAAACGACAACAGCGCTCTCGCCACAAAGCTCTCAGCTTACAAACTGCCCAACGTCACATGGTCAACAATCGAGCATCCAGATGGGTATAATTTCAATGTCATGGAACGTCTACCGCCGAATTTCGATCCGAGTAAGAAGTATCCGGTGGTGTTTGATATTTATGGGGGGCCGGGGAGTCAGCAGACGGCGAAGACGTTTAGGCAGGTGGATTTTAGGGCGTATTTGGGTAGTGATCCGGAGCTGGAGTATGTTGTGCTGAGTGTTGATAATAGGGGGACGGGGTATAAGGGGCGGGATTTCCGGATTGCTGTTGCTGGTCAACTTGGTACGTTTCCCTTTTTTCCCCCTCCTTTTTTTTAAGTTCAAATTTGGTGGGGGTGGAGCTGACTCGAGGGAACAGGAAAATTAGAAGCCATTGATCAGGTTTACGCAGCGCAACAGTGGGCTAAGAAACCATATGTCGATGCTAGCAAAATCGCCATTATGGGCTGGAGTTATGGTGGGTATTTGGCTTCGAAGGTGGTGGAATTGGATAGTGATGCGTTTTCGTTTGGGATGATTACCGCGCCGGTGAGCGATTGGAGGTTTTACGATAGCATGTAAGTCCTTCCCCTCCCTTCTCCTCCCTCCCCTTTTCCCGGTACTAACAACAAAACAGGTACACAGAACGCTACATGAAAACCCTCTCCTCCAACGCCGCCGGCTACAACACCACAGCCGTCGTCCACGCAGACGGTTTCAAAAACATCCGCGGCGGATTCCTCATCCAACACGGCACGGGCGACGATAACGTGCATTTCCAGAATTCGGCCGTATTGGTGGATACCCTGACGGTGGCGAAGGTGGGGCCGGGGAAGATGCATGTGCAGTGGTTTACGGATAGTGATCATAGTATTAATTTTCATAGGGCGACGACGCTGGTTTATAAGCAGATGGCGAGGTATTTTTGGGGGGAGAAGATGAGGGTTGAGGGCGCGGAGGGGGAGGTGGTGCATCAGTTTGATAAGAGGGGTGAGTGGGGGACTTGAAATTAAAAGAGGCAGGTTAATGTTTGTAATTTAATGGAATTGAATGGGCCCGAGATGATGGATTATTATATTGATGTGATTCGTTCAAATATCCGGCCTCGAGTTTGCTCCTTTTTAAAGTGTCCTATATCAATTTCTCAATTTCTCTCTCTTTTGCACTTCTTTGCCATTCAACCCAAATACCACAAGCCTAACAGCAGTAGCAAGAATGTGCTACATTGTGGCCATATTATTGTGTCGAGTCACCCGTACATTCTCTTGAATCTCTTTCATATTTTCCGTGGCAGTCCAGAAGCGTCCAAGTCAGCCACGAGGCTTTCTATCTCTTGTAATTAAGAAAAAAAGACGTCCTAAAGGGATTGTACCCCATGTTTATTGATTAGGACCCTCCATTTCTTCTCGGTCGCATTCGTCAAGGGCATGATTGCGCATGAAGTCAACCTAAATCAACTGTTCTAAGCAATGCCTTCAGACACAGTAGTGGGAGAGGAGGTCCGAAACTCGGCGGCTGCAGCAGATGTCCCGTTATCGAAATTTTCAACATCTGCAAACGTTATTGTACCCCAGTCACCGGCTGCGTCGGATATCTCTCTACCCAAATCTCCAACGTATCAGAGATTACTCTAACACAATACTCACCTCCCAAAATCCGAAAAGCAATGCCTGCTGAAGATGAAACATTGGAAGAGAAGAGCGGCACTTCAAGAACGCCTAGAGACACCGAAATACCCTTACTATCGTCTCGGAAGGGCAGCGGCGATGATATCGCGAGGATTGGATGTAAAACCGTGCGGAAACCGTTATTTCTCCCATCATTGCCGTCCAACTCAACAGACGAGTGGGTCCAGGCCAAGTCAGAACAGCTATCTTCAAGTGAGAGCATCACTCTTATCTCTGGAAGTAGTAATGCGGCAAGTGACTTTTCGGACCAAAGCTCATATTCTTCCCAAACTTCAAGGTCGACTGTGTCCATGAAGGATCTGAACTCTCACTCGCCCGGGACAAATTCCACTATCGGCACCATTTCATCGATCCTTGAATTGGAGAAAGAACCACTATTTAGTGCTCTCATGTCCTATGAACGTGTGGAATTCAAGTTGTGGGGTCCAGTCCCGTTCAATTTGTTTCTAGTCAAGTTCATCTCAATCAACCTCAACTGGCAGTTCATTGTAGTAACGGGATTAATGGCCCTTCTCATTGACCTAGTGAAATGGAATAAAGCCAACAGAACAAAGATTAGACGCTATCCACGTGTTCAAAAATATCGAGATTTCCTGACTCTGGCTTCTTTTGTTGCCATAGTACCGGATACCGTATTCCTAGGCATCTTCAGAGCTATCCTTGGACAAATGGCCATGGCGTGGAGTTTCAAACTGGTAGGAAATTTTTCGTGGTCATGGAAAAGATGGTAGATGGAAAGAGACGAGATGCAAAAGTCGGAAGAGATGAAGAGAGAATGGGATGGAAGAGAGAGATTATCGAAAGACTCGGCGGAAGAAAGAGCCGTTTATTGGGCATGGCAACAAGCTGTACGGCGGACCCAGAGTATGAGAGATGAAAAACAAAATGGAGACGGTCATTAGCTTACGAACATTTCGAATATTCATCCATTTCTATCTGCCCCTTGCAGGTTGGAAAAAGAGGCGGGAAAAGACGGGGAGGGGAGGAAGCTTATTAGTAAGGAAGCATAGAAGCCGCTCGATGGAAGGCGGAGGAAATTATCCTGCCTGTAGAGGTGGAAAAAGAAAACTGCGATTAAACAGTTATTGCAGACTTTGTATGATGTATACTTACGTATGTTGTTCACTCGGTAGCAGCTGAACAGTAGACGGATATAGCTGTGGCATTGAATATGTCTTCCTTCACTCTCCGAAGAAATTCGGTTATCTATTTCCTAGGTATATACGACACGATCATCACCAAATTCACAGCCATTGCAAGGTGGATCAATATCTGTGATCTAATATTCACGAGGTACAATACTATGAATTATTATCTTACTGATTCAAACCTCTAGACTCCGAGTTTCCACCGACAATAAACTTACAAAATGTCTTTCATCAGTGTTTGAATTCCTCGTTATCTATATCTCTAAAAAACATTTCAACCCCGAATACTACAGGCCGATACGAAAAAGAAAAAATGTGCTCCATCGTCTGCAACTGCCCCAATACCAGTCCAGGAACCAGGTACTGAACTAAATGGAAATGTCATGCAGTTAACCCTCTGTCTTGTTCCTCAATATCATAATCCCTCTGACATAGTTTGTAGTGCCATGTCCGAGACTGCAAAACGAAGATACACTGTCGAGAGCAGCAGTGTTTAAACCATATGTTTTGTAACACGCCATCTGAAATTGCCTGTATGTATCGCTGGTGATATTTTATTGCGGAGGGTGGGATTTGAGCTAGTAGATAATGGAATCTATGGGATTTCATGCGTACCTGTCTCCTTCCACCGCTGAGAATGGACTCTGCAGGATTCATCATACACCTCTATTATCAACTCACATCCAGGTTAGAACCAAGCTGTTACCTTCAAGCTAGTTGAAGCGTCGCGTCCGAGGAGCAGATACATACATTGAATGCTTATCCGTGTAGAAGACAGCCGCTGATATTTTCACCAATGTGTGAATGGAATCATTGCGGCTAATTCAATCTGCTCCAAATATGTTGTTCAACTCAATCATACGATTTGCACTCGTAGTGACGTGATTCAAGTCCCAAGATCCGCACTCCAAAGCTCCTTCATTCTGCCCTATAAAGTTTCCAATCTCCCTCCCTACCTAAACCCCAAAACCCAAACCCCAAACCTAAAACTCCCAACCCAACACCTCAATCTCAAAACAAAATGTGCAAAATCGTATGCTTCTGCTCAGCCATAGAGGGCGAGGACAGCTGGCCATGCCGAAGTGTAAGTTCCACCCTCCCCTTTCTTTTCGGCAGCAGACTTTCTAATATACCCGAAATAGTGTGAATGTACCAAAGAGATTAGCTGCAAGGATGCGAAGGAGATTTGCAAGAAACATCGATTCTGTCACCATAAATATTATTGCGAATATGCGCCGCCACGTACGGGTAGATATTTGGTTGGGGAATCAGAGGGCTCGAGAAATCAGGGTGGAAAAGCATGAGGTGGTGGAGGGTCGGTTGTATTTATTGAAGGAGCGGTCATAGCTGAGTGGGAAAGTTCTGAGTGGATAGGGAATGAAAGTTGATGGGAACCTAATCCTTCGCATGAGACTTTGCCGTGTTGTGAATGATAAATTTGAGAGAATATTCCAAGTATCGTGTTCGATTCAACACCAGAACTACGAGCTCTACGAGTTTTGAAATCGTAGAGACGCACCAATTAAAATGTATGATCTAATTACAAGCTTCATATTCACAATCTGAAGAATACCAATGATTCGGACTTCCCAACGTCTTTACGTTATCCCATGCTATTATTCACACCCGTCCATGTCCCCACACCTATTTCACCTCTCAGGTTTCTCGTCTTGCCGATCTTCATCAGAGCACTTTCAAGTCTGCAATCAAACACCAGCCCACAACCACCTACCTCACAGTTCAATCCTACAGCTTTCCGAAAACCAAAATGTGCCAAATCGAATGCAACTGCCCAGGCGCCCCGCTCAAAAAGAAAACCGCCTTCAATCCTTGGCCATGTCGAAGTGTTTGTCTCTTTTCCTCCTTTCCCTTCCATACCACCTGAATAAGACTCTAATACATCAACTGTAGTGCGACTGCGAGAAGACTAAAGATTGCCAAACAGCTAAGGAGGAATGTAGGAAACATAGGAATTGCTACCACAAGCACTTTTGTTCTAATGCACCGGCTCGAACTGGTCGTTATATAGTTGGGGAAAAGAAGTGATTGGTAGAGAGGGGAGGGGCGTGAGAGATTAAAGGGGAGGTTGTGTAGAAAATGAAATCGTTGACGTTCTTGTGGAAACTGGTAGTGATACAAACCTGCTTGTGGGATCTTCCCATATTATTCACAAGCGTCCATTTCTCTAAGTCTATATCAATCAGCAATCTTCCCTCTTCACTAAATCTTACCTCTTTAACAATATGGGTTACCCACTCTACAAGCCAAGCAGTCGCGAAGCAACGCCCAAAGTGGCAGTGAAGGTCACAAATCGTGAAGCTTTCTGCAGATGCACGATGCTTTGGGCGTGCGGTCGGGTCACTGTCCTTTCTATTTGAAGCAAAGTTATGGCTGACATATAATTCTAGTGCGATGCTCAAAATTGCTCTAAACGGCTTTCGTGCCGGGACCCTTGGCGTGAGTGTGAAAACTATTCAAAGTGTGCTCAGTCTAGCGAGTAGTGGATACTGGGAAATAGTTGAGCATGCGATGTGGATGAGAATCGACGTTGTTCTTTGATTGGAAATGCCAGTAATTCCGGACGTTGTGAAACACGCCGCTCGATTTGTCTTCCGTATCATGACTTCAGAAAGACTTGTAAAGGGTAGACGAATCAAAAGATTTGAAAGTCTATAAAAGTTTTATTTAATGGCACTTAGTCCGCAACGAAAGTAGCTTCTTTTCACAGTTAATGAATTCGCGAACTGAAAACTTTGACCACATTGCGAGCATCCATAGATATCAGTGATTTGAATTTTCTCGGGGTCTTCAAACTCAAAATGTTGATTATTCACGTCGTTTTAGCGCTGCATCAAAGAAATCTATCATCCAGTCAATCTGTTTCTTGAACCTCAATGGTATCATTTTGAATTGCAGAACTACGTGGCAGACCGCGAAATGCGCAAAAGTACTTGCAAAACTTACTCGTCGGCAATTTCATACAGTGTTGGGAGTATTTTATAATTTAAAGCTACTCTAGTTCTATTCTCAACAAGAAGATTCAACCACTCTTAGAGAGTAAGAGCTTATTGAAAGGCAAGGTCTCCTGCCAGTGGCACGTGCTATTTCCCCGTGACATTACAATTGTAGTGCAAGTACCAAAAATGTCCTGACAGACACCTATCTTGAGTAACCACAGCGACATTTGACCTGTCCTCATTCTAAGAAATTCGAGAGATTTATTGAAGCAAAGAGTTATAGACTGGCATTTTAATGGTGCTCCTCAAGTCATTGTTGACTTCAAGAAGTGGGTCAAAATCTCGATCCCACTTCAAACTCGGGGAATATCGGAGGGTTGTCCAGAAGGCCGCGTCCTCGTCGGTAGGGATCAAGGGGGGAGAACAAGGAGGGTATGAATTGTGGTGTGGTCTCCTGCCTCCGCCCCCCGTCGTATTGCATGGGCTTGGCTGCCGCTCGGTGTCACGGTTCTATGGGGAGTGTGGGTCCTAGCTCGTATTGTAACATCAAAGACATACCCTATCATTGAATGCACCGGGAGAGAGCTTGCGAGGTCATTATGTAGCTGTATTGAACGTATTATTTAAATGGGAAACTCTGTATCGTCCATGATGATTGACTCTTTACTTGCATTTATTTCTCTAGAAAGCCACCCACAGTCGAGTTCCGCAGTCGAGTTCCGCAGTCTACAATGTCCATCCTTGTGCAATTATATTTGTTCCTATTTTACACTGCTCTCGTACTTGCCGATTCTGATAATATTGTAATCAATTTTGAGACGGGATTTGTTGATGGAGTTCCTCTCCCAGGGGATCTGGCAAAACTTGAATTCACTACCAGCGTCGGTCGCGAAATTGCTGCAATTCTTGAGCTCAACATAACGGCTCAAGGTGATTCCAAAACCCTGATCGCTTCAGAGGACAAATCACATCCATGTTACAAATGGTCAGTGTTGTCTCTCAAGAAACGAGTATCTTCATTGACTATAACATGCATACAGGTCTCAGATATCTCATAACCTGACCACTATGTTCAAAAATACCACGACAAAAGAATGCACATCTGATGCCAGAGCCGCTATACGCGCTGGATTCCATGATGCTGGGACTTGGTCATCGACACTGGCCCTTTCAGGTCAAGATTATGGTGGTGCTGATGGATCTATCTATTTGTTTGGCGAAACAAGTCGTCCGGAAAATCATGGCTTAGAAAGAATTGTTCAAGTTTTAGGACAGCTAGCAGTTGAGAACGATGTTCGGGTTGCGGATATGTTTCAATTTGCCGCTGCTCATGCGGTTGTTACCTGCCCACTAGGACCTCGGATGAGAACGTTCATTGGTCGACAAGATGCAACCCAAGCTGCGCCCGATGGGCTTCTTCCTAGTGCAAAAGCGGATGCGGAGACAAATTTGGCCTTGTTCTTTGACAAGAATATTGGACCTATTGATCTCATTGCCTTGGTCGGTGCTCATAGTGTAAGTACGCAGTCTTCGTTCAACACCACACGTGCAGGAGAAGCCCAAGATGCAACACCGGGCATCTGGGACACCAAGTTCTATGAGGACACAATTCGTTCCGAGTTCAACGAAGGTTCTGGGATTTTGACTTTCCCATCGGACAAGGCATTGAGCTTGTATGGTCCTCTGCAAAACGAGTGGAATGGATACGTCACCCGACAGAGCGATTGGGTTGAACACTTTTCCAGAGCTTATTTGCGCTTGAGTCTGGCTGGAGTTAATAAAATCCAAGAAATGGTCGAGTGTACGTTATTCATGAAAATTGAAAACAAGAAAATTGCTAATAGTAATCCCAGGCACAAACGCGCTGCCTCTGCCCACTACCTAATACAAATGTATGCCATTAGAAATTTCCGAGAATAACTACCTTCAATGAAAATTAAAAATTCTCCAGCCGAGATTTAAGGAAAATATGTCGAAGCCGTGCATTCTTTATTTTATCCTGTCAGAAATTACCCACGTAACTACACATAGCATGTTCCAATACACCATCAAAGCGTTAATGTCATTTGTCCTCCGTGGCTGGAGGTAACGGTGACCGTATCTAGCCCATGCTTTATTGCAACCTCCAGGATGTAGTTACCATTTCCTAGAGAAGTCATATTACTCTGTCCTAGCGGATTGACCCCCGTGCCAGTAGCTACCAGAGTGGGCAATGGCTCAGATGTATGAGAGCTGACGGCGGTGATGGTTAAGCGAGTAGTCCCTTGACCTTTGTCTTCTGTCACACTGAGAATAGTTACCGTATCAACTTGCTGAACTGGTGGCGTTGTTCCTGTGGTTGCTGATGTCGATGTGACAGTAGAAAGTGTCGTGCTTTCGCTTACTGGCAGACTTGTTGTCGGAGTTGGAGTTTGTACCACACAAGTGGGAGTTCCAGGAGGTTTAGCTCCAGGCCAGGGGCTCAATTGCCCCACAATATCTGGGGGGGCTGTTATGTTTGGACCTGGAACTGCCTCGATAAATGGACCAGACCCTTGACTAAGAAATGGAAAGTCGCTGAAATCTAAATTTACAGTCAGTAGAGTAGCATTTGAGTTGGAATTTTTGGCACGTACCGAAGGGAAACATCTCATCGCCAAACACAAGTAATTCCGGGAAGGTGAATGAGAAAATTGGCTGGATATAAATGCCAGACTCAATCCCATTGGCATTTGTCGAGGTGCCGGTCAATAACTTGAATCCAACGTTCTTCGTCATGGGCGACACCCCAGCTTTGCCCATTCTGAAGAGTGCTTTGCCCCAAATATCACCAGCATTGTTGGAAAACGGTTGTACTAGTTGCAAATTTCTTTCTGATTCAACACCAGTGCAAGGATCGACATCAATAGCATACCACTGCATTGGTGTGGATGGATCTGTGGTGAAAGCAACGGCACGTGTCTCTCCAAGCTCTGCATTAGCCGGAGCAGGTACTCCTATTAGAGCTTCTTCGACGCGAATGTAGGCAGCTAAAAAATAATTTTAGTACAACGAATAGACAGTAACAGGCTTCATCCTTACGTTTCTCGTTCGGGGCGGTGTACAACCCGAGGTTCGCAACTAGGGAGTATACGGCAAGCAAGCCACCGCCAACTTCGATCCCGTTAATGGTTACATAGTCTCCAATCATTAAAGGGGCCGCTACGTTTGGATCAGGATCCGATGCGGCGCGAGTTGCTGCAGTCTTGAATTGGCTGTGTTTTCTATTAATATGTAGATACGGGAACAGAAAGGGAAAGGTTTTTACTCACATGAAGGTTGGAACATCACCGTTGATTATCCTGTTCTTCAGTGGACATAAAGGATCATCGGTCCCATTAGAGTATCGAGGAATGCAAAGCGGAAAGCCAGTAGCTGCTGTTACCGAAGGACTTTCGGCATCGACAGTCCACAGAGGGTGGTCCAGGTACTCTAATCCGTATCTTCCTAAGGACAGAAGTTTAGCATCCGACCACAACATCGATGCCAAGCTTATCAAAGCACCATAAGTATAGACTTACCGACTGGATCATTGAGTCGCGCTTTAATACCAGAGCCTGGCGTGGCAGAATTTCCAGCGACCCAGAACTCGCCCGTCGCTAGATCAATGGCATTAACGAAGCCTCTAAAGACTAATTAGTATGGTGTTCTAAAAGCAGACCCAGAGTAATCAGAAGCCAAGGAGGACTCTCCAAGACCTCAGTAAAAACACGGCAAAGGTTTGCTTACTGAATGATCCTGACGGATGACTGAGTGATATAGACTAGTCCGACTATGTATGAATCCTCAACCCGATTACCAAAGACAGTGGCTTCCCAGCTGATTCCGGGGGCCCCAAATTGTGGCAGTTGTGGTACTCCATCAACAAATAGCTCTGACCACATCACAGAGATAGATGGAAGTGTCACATAAGAGTTGTTCGGTATGATCATCGGAATGCCATCGATAGTAATTGTTCCTCCGGAGAAAAGGTCAGAAGAGTCTACTGTGAGACTAAGACCCTCGTTAGTTTTAAGTTCGAGAAAGGGTAAGCTCTAGATATTATACTCGTTGATGTTTCCAATATTACTGAATTGACTAGGGCCGTAGGGAGGTGCAACTGCTGCGGCTTTTCCGATAGTGATGAAAACAAAAGACAAGATAAGAGCCACCAGAGCTTGGAAATTCATTTTTTTGGCGAAGAACCACATTTTTAAAAGCGAACTTGGGGAGTCGATATGAAAACCACTCGTTAGCTTAAGACTGCATCCCTCAGCTAAAGAAAGGGTAGGGAGTCCTGTATTTATCATAATTCAGAGCCGCCATATTTAGTCTCGATGAAGACTTTAAACTCTTGGAATTTGCTCATCTGCCTCCGATTTTCTCAATTTGCGTTTACACGACCAACTCTATGTTACATCTGTAAGCAAACTTGACTCAAGACGTAGACTGACATTGTATCGGTCACTTGTTCTGTGAATGGATCTATGCCGGCAGCGCATCGATAGCTTCAGCCAAGATCCAATGTCCGATGCAAGGTCAGTCACTGACTTATTCAACTTATTCGATCATCTCACGGCAGTTCGAAATCATTGAGACCACCTGGAGTCAGGTTTTGCAGGCATTTTCTATACTGAACGCCCTGGGGTAAAATGGCTCATGCGATAATCAAGGATGAAATCATGTAGCCTCAAGAAACCTGAACCTGGTGATAGTTACCCAAGGGTCTCGAGATAGGAGGCTCGTGTGACCAAAGTTTTGCTAAATAAAGCCTGGAATACGGCTACGATTTCCAGATCGGTGTGTCGCTTCGATGTCCTGCATAAAGACCCTTGGGGCTTTTAGTGGTGCCTGCTTGCCAAGATCCCAAATCCAGGCTTTGCTCAAGCCATGACCTTGATTCAATATGTAGTGCCGGCGCTTGGCAATCCTTCTAACTGCAGCCCGATCCTAGCTCCCGCTTTCACAAAATTTTCCGAGCTAGCGTTTGCTTGACGGAAACGTCGATCCGAAGTCGGGAAGATTCTTACACCCCACACTAGAGACTGTTCTGGTTTGAAATCCTTCTTGCCAAGCTGTAGCGGACTTGGCAATTCTGTGCCGTGCAGCGGGCCGCTACCGCTCTTCCATTCCACGTGAAAAACACGCTTGATATGCAATCAGGCACCAAGCTGAAGCAAATCCTAGGCGAAAGTGCATTCATCGCGTCAGTGGCGTGCCTGGGGAGAATCGAATCACAATACATCGCAATAGTACTTCAACATCCACTTCAAGGGGGAATGTATCGCTTTTTAGAGGCACATGTAGTAAACACCACGTGAAGTCGCCTCCACTAGAGAGATGGTGGGGAGAAGTAGAGATAGAGGGGAAGGATGTGGGGAGGGGAGGGGAGGGAAGGGTGGCTGCGAGAAGGGACGGGCCCATAAAAGTTCGTCAAATACCAGGCACAGGCCGTGCTCATCCCGGTCCCTGCTCATTACAAGAATGGGGTTCTCGGATTCAAATCCGGAGAAATGCTCTTTAGCTCAACTCTAGACATCTTGGCTACTTCGGCCTAAAATTCCGAACTCTGCAGCCAATGCTAAGCTTGCTTAGGAGAAGCTTGATCACTTCTCTGTCCTATGAAAGTAAGCAAACCTTGTTATACAGATTAAAGTGACCAGTAACCTATGTAAGGATCTAGAGACGTTGAAAGTGATGGAATTAGAAGGCTTGCTGTTATACGGATGCGAAAACGACAAATCGAGGCACAGCCACAAGTAATAGTGTGGCAACCATCAACATACGGCGTGACCGCCAAGATGGTAGCGCTGAAAGCTCCTCTTCTGAGACCTACACCAATCATGAGCTTCTCTCTACACACTCAGCCGCTTGTCCCGTCCAGCATTGCATTCCCATGTGGCCCCCCAGGTGGCTTCTCCATGTGTAGGCATGAATCCCAGAGTCGAATCCTTGATTGGCTTATTTTTGCATACGATTCCACTTCCTCGTTCACAACACCTATGAGTAGTATTACGAATGTGAAAGGGAAGGAGTTCTAGACGCTGATAATTTGACAACCTCTAGCTAGTAGACGATGCCAGACAGAGGCGCTAGTTACTTCCCCTGACTCCTGCTTCATGCATATGCAAAGGGCAAGGAAAAGAAGCATTAAAGGTATCTCTGTTGATTTTATGGAAGAGAACATTTCATTGGATAGACGCCATAGTCACTAGGAACCTCGACTGTCTTAGCTCGACGTAATCCATGAGAGCTCCATGTCTCAGAAAGTTAAAGATATCACGAACCCGCAAAGCTTGCTACCTTTGACGGGAAAGCCGCACTTTTATCTTGGCAGCGGCTCGCAAATAGACAATTGAAAGCCAAAGCCAGGGGATTGAAGTCTTATTTGGGACATCTGAAAGTCCAAACTGATATCACTAGCTCTTCCGGGGAAGGTTCAACCGCTCAGTCTCGTGGGCCGTATCATCTACTGCCTTCACGATGTAACGTTCAAGTGGCTCATTACAAATCTTTTCACCTGAGAAAGATGCTGCCGCTTCCTGGTATCTCAATATTGAGACGCTTTACTCAATGTTTTCGTTCTAGAGACAAATTAGGAAGCCTCTGGCTTCCAAAACCTGATATCTCCTGATCGAAGCGACTTACAAAATGTTGACAAACCGCAACTGAACACGGAGTGAAGCCTCAAAATGGATAGAACAAGGCTCACGTTTGAATTCATAGAGAATGTATACCCCTGTACTAGCGGCAGGTGGGAAAATCAGAGGATGTGAAAAGCTAGACAAGATTTGGGTCGGCTAGGTTCCTACAGCGGGATGAGAAAGCTAGTGGATGATATGGAGGTCCGACTAGATAAATATGCATATATATATATGGACGGCAACTCCTTGATGATCTGTATCCTGCTCAATATCTCTCATCTCTTTTGCTTGTCCTCTTTACATACAGAATAATCATGGCTGTCAAATCATTCATCAAACTGGTAGCCCTGTTGAGCATTACGAGTCAACACAAAGCTCTAGCTTTGCCTCAAGTCGCTGCTGCAGCAGCTCCTTCTGCGTTAGCAAAAGGTGGCGTTAAAGACTGGCTTAGCCCAAAGTAAGCCACAAACTATCACTTTTGTACGGAACTTAAAACTTACATAGCTAGATACTCCCCTGTATTTCAAGCGCCGCTGGTCATTCTCCCTACTGCTACACCAAAGGCAACATATACAGAGCCTGTGAATGGTACCGTCGTAGATTTCTATGAGATTGATATTCGCCAATTTACTGCACAGACTGTAAAAATTATCACTGGTCCCCTTCAGAAAGTGAACAAGAACTGACTTGGCATTAGTATCCCCAGAATTCAGGAGTCGGACCCACTACTTACGTGGGTTATGAAGGGCTAGCACCCGGCCCGACACTTCATATGACAAGAGGTCGTGAAGCGGTCGTTCGTTTCACAAACTCATATGATCGACCATCGTCTATTCATCTTCACGGAAGTTACTCAAGAGCTCCATGGGATGGATGGGCAGAGGATGTGACAAACCCCGGCGAATTCAAGGTAAGTCGTTGCCCTAAACGTAATTTACGCCCTCTCACATGTCTTAGGACTACTATTGGCCCAATGGACAGCCACAGCGGACCCTGTGGTATCACGACCACGCAATTGGGATAACAGCAGTGAATGCATACTTTGGACAAGCTGGTAAGATTGAAGTTCAAGAGCCAGTCAAACTTTAGCTGAACCTCGCAGGATTCTATATTCTTGAAGACCCCTTGAAGCCCACCACGCTCCCTACGGGGCAATATGATGTCCCTTTGATGCTTGCTGCGAAACAGTTCAACAGCGACGGAAGTCTATTCTCCCCAATCGATGAAAGAGTATCATTGTATGGAGATGTTATAACAGTCAATGGAGGTAAGCTCAGCAGGAGCTCCAGAGCATTTCCAAACGAAAGGCGTCAAGCTAATTTGGTACTTTAGTCCCTTGGCCTTTCCAGAACGTTGAACCGAGAAAGTACAAATTCCGTCTACTTGACGCTAGCGTTTCTAGAACATTCAGCTTGTATCTTGTGAGTAATGAGATATTTGCTATGACTATGAGTTTCTGACAAAGATAGGTCGACGAGGCTGCTCCAAACGTTCGTCTTCCATTTACTGTGGTCGGTGCTGATGCTGGCTACCTTGACCATCCCGTCAGTACGACGAGCCTCATAATCGCAATGGCCGAGCGTTGGGAAATTGTAATTGACTTCGCGTTATATCAAGGGAAATCGTAAGCCATCAACTATTTATAGGTCTAACTAGGCTAACCTCGACACAGATTGGTTTTGAAAAATGAGCGTGATTTCCAAACAAATGAGGATTACCCTGAGACTGACAAAGTGTGAGTGGCACAGAATACCTATATTTGGCTGATATCTGACCAATAATAGAATGAAGTGGGTAGTCGGATCTGTCGTGACTTCGAATGACAACAACGGACCCCTCCCAACTCACCTTGCGGACCTGCAGGATCCAGGAGCCCACACAACTATTGACCACTCTTTTGAATTTGAGAGAAAAAACGGTCAATGGCTGATAAACGGCGTTGGATTTGAAGATATTCCCAATCGCATCCTGGCTAAGCCGGTACAAGGAGAAGTGGAGAGGTGGAGACTAATCAACAAGTCTGGAGGGTGGTCACATCCCATCCACATCCATTTGGTCGACTTCAAAGTTGTTTCGAGGACTGGTGGCAGAGGTACAACAAATTCTCTTCTGATCGAAAAGCTTGCTGACTGAATCGGTGACAGGTGCTGTCGAAGAGTACGAAGCCGCGGCTCTGAAAGACGTGGTATACCTGGGCGAGAACGAAGCTGTCGAAGTCATCGCAAATTATCAACCCTGGGCAGGCGTTTATATGTTCCACTGCCACAATCTAGTACACGAAGACCATGATATGGTACATCTTATTATTCCCATCTCAGAGTAACGAGCTGACTGTGTGTTGTAGATGGCTGCTTTCAATGTCTCGTCCGTGGACCTCTCATCTTTCGGATATCCGGATAATGCCACGTTCACTGACCCAATGGCTGCAATCTGGCGGTCTAAACCCATCGTTGGACCGACGAGCCTCCAAGATATCCAGAACAATATTTTGCCCCTATTCGCTGGCTTGGGCGCCTACCCTCCAACGGTAGCAGTCGAAGCTGCGCTACAAGCTTATCATGCCGCTAATGGTGCTAAATTGAAGTCTAGAAACGAGGAAATTGAGAAATTAAGCAGAAGAAAGAGCTGTTCAAGCGACGATGACGATTCGACACGCCACCACGGCAATAGGACAGAGAGCGGAGATGATCATCGGATCTGACATTTGATAGGCTTGCTACAGCGGAGCTGGATTTCAAGGGGAATGAGTTTCCATGTTTCTTTCCGCTGATCAGCTTTTCGTAGTTTGATTTTACGGGTACTGTTTTTCAATTTCGCTATGCCGGTCTTTCAATAATTTTCAGCTTTTAGTCTTAGACACAGATAACAGAATTTGAAATTTTACCAGAAGAAATGTCGTATTCTGTTAAGGAGAAATGTACTGACTAAGAGGCCCCAGCTTGGCTTTGTCTTGTTTCGGGAAAGATTCAGAATACTTCTGCCATCCTGAGTCTTCCTGTGGGATGATTCGTAACTGCGATTGCCTCAATCCGCCCTCTCCTCCCTTCTTTTGGTTAACGCTACGCAAGCTAAATGACAAGCAATGTGCTTTGCCTGTGAAAGGTTCCGGAAATTGGGTAAATATTGCGCTTGCACGGAAGGAGAGAAAACGACACCATACCCCAGGGAAGGATTGCTACACATAAATGGGATCTCAAGTGTCAAGTCGCGAGAGAATAACGCATTAATCAAGTCAGAAAAAGACAAATTCCCTCCTCCGCGAAAAGTAGGCACATTGTAACTCGGGTGACGTTGAAGGACGTGATGTGTTCAGTTGTTGCCTGAGGCACAAACAGAACCAAGAGGTTGACGGCGGGGCATCCAACTTCCAAGCTGTTGAAATTCCCAGACAACAACTTCTCCTCCAACGTCAGTATGGCAGGCTTTCTGCGAGGAAAACAAGCTGGTATACAGAATGATCTGTCAGCTGGCATCTTGCCAGACTCATTCGCCCCCGATGATCAGGCAAGATATGGCATAAATTCCATGGTTGGGTAATTCTTGGAGCCCCTGAAATCAATTTATTGCTGACCTTTTCTTGACCATTAGATCTTTAGCTTACGATCCCGTACAATCACTCTTAGCAATAGGAACAAATGAAACTACCTTTGGCAGTGGTCAGATCTATATTTTCGGCCAGAAGCGCGTCAAAGCTACGCTTACATTACCCCGCCGAGCATCCGTCAAAACCCTCCAATTCGTGGCCGACCGCCTCATAAGCCTGGACACAAAGAATGAGGTGATAATCTGGGATTTGGCAACCCAAAAGAAGGTCGCTAGCTATGCTCCACCTGGGATTGTGACAGTTTTGGTCACCGATCCCATGCTCGACTGGGCGCTGATAGGACTGCAAAGCGGAGATGTCATTGCGTATGATCTCGACAGAGAAAAGCTGGCTCCTCTTCGGCTTCCAAACTTCTGGCGAGAGCGAAGTCCTAGATCGAGATTGCTGTCGATAGTCTCGATGCAACTGCATCCGCGGGACATTGGACAGCTTCTCATTGGATATACCGAGGGAGCAGTCATCTATTCCTTTAAACAAAACAAGCCGATTAAATACTTCGACTATGAAGTTCCTGCTGGAGCTCTAGGCGGAAATGCAGACCCTATATCAGCAGAGACTGCACGACGGCCGCATCTGACCCAAGTCTTTTGGCACCCGACTGGGACCTTTGTGGGTACAGCGTATGATGATGCAACTCTGGTGTTTTGGGATCCTAAAGACGGCCGTGTTGTGATGTCAAGGACCTTGACTGATACCCATGTCAACGAACTTGGAAAGCAGTCAAGCAGCTTTGGCAACACGCCCGGCACATTTTCCTTGAAGGAGCCATTTTCTCGTATTGCCTGGTGCGCAAAAGAAAACCCAGATGACACTGGACTGCTCGTAGCGGGTGGTGTTCCGACATCTATGCCACAAAAGGGCTTATCATTTCTCGAGCTAGGTCCTACTCCCATTTATGCGACGTCGTCGTGGCAAGTTCTCACAGATCATTTTGAGGCCAAACGCCAGCATTTTCTTCCAATGCCTCCAGGCGCGGAGGTCCTTGATTTCTGTCTTGTTCCAAGAAGCTCTCCGCACTTCGCTGGAGCACAAGATCCAATAGCTATTATCGCACTACTCACTTCCGGAGAGCTTATCACGTTGAGCTTCCCGAATGGACACCCAATCTCCCCAACAAATCAATTGCATCCTTCTATCTCATTCATTCATCCTTTTGTGACATCGATTTCTATTGCACCCGTTGACCGTACGCGATGGCTTGGCATGGTAGAAAATCGGCAGCAGGGACCATTACTTTTGAGGGGTGGAGCAGAAGGCACCAAGCATTTGAGGAGACACGAGGCTAGGAATATTGTCCAACTTGCGCATGGAGATGGAACGGTGAGAATTTGGGACGCAGGGCACGGCGATGAAATTGAAAACAGTAGTATGCTCCAAGTTGATATCGCCAGAGCTTTGGATCGATTCGAAGATGTAAGCATCACGCGTGTGAGTATGGCTGGCGCTACCGGCGAGCTGGGGGTTGGTACTGTGACCGGCGAGGCTGTCATCTACCGCTGGGGTGGAAACAAATTGTATGGCCGTGAAGCACCGCAGCCGGCTCAAACTGTCGTGGGTGGCCTCACGGACATTTCTACTCGAGCTGAGCCCACGCTAAAAGAAGGCCTTCAACCTTTTGTGCTCTATGATATGGCACAAGGACCTATCAGCGCTATCAAAATGTCAGATGTAGGATTCGTCGGAGTTGGTTCTGAGAACGGAGTGTTATCCATTATCGACCTTCGAGGACCAGCGGTCATCTTCAACTCCTCCATGAGCGAATTCATCAAACCCGAGAAGCGGGGTAGCTTCATGAAGAAGGGTAGCAGTCAGGCTTCCGGAAAGCCTGACTGGCCGGTAGTCATCGAATTTGGTGTAATGACACTCGAGGGCGATAACTACTCTAGCATTGCTTGCTTTGTTGGCACAAATATGGGCCGAGTCGCCACGTTCAAGATTCTACCTCAGTCAAATGGTGGGTATACAGCTCAATACGCTGGGGTATCAACACTCAACGACAGTATCGTATCGATTACACCTATCGTCACGAACACCGGAAAGTTGGCGGCGGCCACTGGAGAAGTTGTTGCAGCACTTCGAACAGGTCAACAAACCCCAGGCGCCTTGGTTGCTGGTAAGTCTCGAATCAATTGATTTGTGAAGGTAGTCACTAACCCAAAACTAGTCTCTCAATCGGAGGCTCGAATCTTCAAACCTGCATCAGCCAAGGGCGCCCACAAGAGCTGGGATGACTTCTTTTGCGAGTCGGCTTCGGTCACCGAAACAATAGATCGTGGTTGTGCTCTGGTGGGTGTATTTGGTGATGGCACAACCAGAGCATATTCTCTTCCCGCACTGAAGGAAATCGGAGTAGCTAGACTTGATATGCTGGACAAGACGAGAATATCAAGCTCACTTGTCACGACCTCGGGGGACGTTTTTGGCTGGACCGGACCCTCAGAGGTTGCTATGCTGGGCGTATGGGGGGCAGGTCTTCCACTGCCCCAATCTCAGGATAAGCTCTTCAATCCACAGGCGCTGGTCCCTCCTCGACCAACAATCTCTAATATGCAGTGGATCTCAGGAACACAATATGTTAGCCCTACGGATCTTGATTTGCTAATTGGAGGGCCCGACAGACCGCCCAGCAAGCGCATGTTGGCCGCCGCAGCTGAAGAGGATAGGCTAGCACGATCAGGTGGTCCCAGCCGAGCCCCCGGAACACAATCTACAGAAGGTTGGGGTGATTATATGACTAGGCAACTGAACGAGAGGACAGAGAAGCTGAATATCATGGGTGATGGTATGGATAAGATGCAAGAGAATAGTGCTGGGTGGGCCGATGATGTGAACAAATTCGTTTCAAAGCAAAAGAGAAACGTTATACTTGGAGGAATCACAGGAAAATGGTTTTAGATGGTGGTCAGAGGCGTTTTGGTCTGGGTTCGATTAGCATCGGTATCTTGGGACTGGTCTGGGAAGGTCTTGGAAGGAGTAATATGGAAATGACGAGTGCGGCTCTGATACCAATCACTGCGAGCTAAAACATTCTATTGGCGTTTTGCTATGTTCATTTCCCCCGCTCACGAATCAGAAACCCGCGTGACGTTATGTCAAATATGCACAGGTCTACTGGCTCAGTAACGGTGTTCTCACTGTTCCCCTTCGGGAACCTGTTCTAACCTCATGTTCAAAGTACTCATCACTCCCTCCTCAGCCCCTCTCCACCCCAGTCCCAGGCCTAAAACACCTCCAAACCCCCAACCTCCTCTTCCCC
>Ga0247778_1000551_pt1 | contig 41766 bp, 46 predicted proteins | sample UWRJL049202B5_FD_179939 | JGI IMG/M metagenome (GOLD analysis project Ga0247778, IMG submission 179939) | Plant litter microbial communities from Arlington Agricultural Research Station in Wisconsin, United States - UWRJ-L049-202B-5 | ecosystem: Environmental > Terrestrial > Plant litter >...
CGACTGCAGACATGAGAGAAAGAAAGAACGAAAGAACGAAAGAACGAAAGAACGAAGAAAGAGGAAACGAGATCTGACAGGGCTGTGGGGAGACATTTGGTTGTGTGGCCCCAAACTCACCGCAGCAGGTTGGTAGGATTTAGCTGGGCTGTTGATTTGAAGATTTCCGCAACCTGCATTGGGGCGCAGTCAACTTCGGGTGGTGCTGCTGATATCACCAATGTGACAGGGGTTGATAGGGGACAGAGGCATTTACGAGCCGATCGCGAGTGTGCCTCTCTGTGCCTGTCCTATTCCGGATCTGAATTTTATGCTTAACGTGGGAAAAATTTGTCCGACTCAGGGATGCGCAGATTCTTATTGAAGGTTAAATTTTAGTAAATTTTAATAAATTTTAATAACGTTCAGAGAAGAAAGTTTCAGATGGGACCGGATGAACTACAAAATGTTTGGTGGGGAACGACATCGACATCGACATCGTTTGAAGCGGGTCAGGTGATCGGATGAACAGGGGGTCTTTTTTCTCTCATTTTAAAACATCCAGCCAGCCAACTTAGTGACAATCGCGTCAAATCCCGAGCAGTCCGGGAAAACTTTTCCCCAACGCCGGGCCGCGCTGCGACCATGCGACCAAGCGACCACGAACCAACCACCGAGTATAAGATTTATGAACGGACAAGAAATATTACGATGCAAAATTTAAAACAATCAAACATTTGTTAGGATCGTGTCGAGCGATAAATACAGGAAAGAACACTCGTAAGCACTCCCGATCTTTTTTTTACCTGCGTTTCCCTCCATCTGTCTCACTACTACTCCTTTGCACACCTTCTTTTGGACACAAAATTTGAACTGTTCTCTTTTATTCTTCTACTCAAACCTTCTCCTCCTCATCATCATCACCACGCAATTTCCTTTGTTCTCGCTCGCAATTAAATCCTTTCTTTGAATCACCGTTCGCCGAGCATGGATATTCCTTGAGATTACATCTCATCCTTCTCATCAAGCGACTCAACCTCGTCGCTCTTCAGCATCATGTTGCTCAGGGGTCCCTTCTTGACCATCAAGCTCATGACCTCATAGAGAGCATCTGCTGCGGCCATGGTCGTATGTTCGGCATTCGTATCATATGCCGGCGCGACCTCCACAATATCTGCGGCAATCAGATTGATCCCTTCCAAGCCACGGAGGATGGTTCGGAGCTCGCGCGTCGACCAACCGCCAGTCTCGGGAGTGCCAGTAGCAGGCGCGACTTGACGTGATTAGCTAGGAATTGATAGATGGATGGGCCATTCTTACAAGCTGGATCGAGAGTATCGATATCAATCGAGAGATACACCGGCTTGGTAGTACCAACGCGCTCGTGTATTTTCTTGATGATACCATCCATTCCGATCGTATCAATCTCTCTGGCCTCCACGATCTCAAAGCCGCAGTATCCATCGTTCTCATAGTCGCTGGGGCCGCTCAAAGTTGTTCGGATACCAGCGTGGATGTTACTGTCGTTCGCGAGTAAACCTTCCTGGGCTGCATGGTAAAAATATGTCCCATGATTGATGCTAGCAACTTTGCTTGGGGAGCCTCCAAACACCTTTGGCTTCCATGTGTCAAGATGCGAGTCGAAGTGAATTACGGAGATGGGGCCGTATGCGCGGTTGATGGAACGCAAGAGTGGCAAGGTGATGGTATGGTCACCTCCAAGCGTGATGACCCGAGGAAGCGTTTTACCATTCTTTGCTGGGCCCTTCTTTTTGGCATCCGTTGCAGGAGCGCGAGTTAATATTGAATTGTGGCCTTCTTCGATCTGGTGCAGAGCCCAAGTGTTGTCGTATCTACCAGATCAAGGTCAGTGCCTCTCTCTTCGAGTGAAAGGCAGAGCTTACGATGTCACTGGGATATCCCCACAGTCCAAAACCGTTGCCCAAGAGTTGAAGGGATTGGTGTCCAATGGGACATTATAGCCTCCGCTGAATCCGACTCTGCGTGAGCCTATGTAAAGTGACGAGGGTCATCAGCGTCTATGCTGTTTGGGGGTACTGACTAGAGATTGAGACGGCGAGAACCTTGTCGGATTCCTGAAGGCCCAAATCGGGCTCCTGGTCGGTACGAAGTTCCAGTGTCGAATGGAGCCCCTGCAAGCCCATGTTAGTGCTGGCACCTGGATGGGTGGCGTGGTGTATAAGTATCCCACGACGTACCGATGAAAGCAATATCATACTTTGCGTCGTCAGAAGCCAAGCATGGAAAATATGGCAGACGACCGAACGTCGAGATACCAGAGAAAACCGAATCGGCCTTTCGACAGTCAATTGAAGTCCCCCATGGCAGTGCATCTCTGCGCTCAATTGGCCTACCTGGGTCCCACCATCACCTGGAAGGGTGTTATACCAAAGGGCCTTGTGTGGCCCTTGGATTGGAATCTGGTGCTCATGGTCACCATGTGCAAGTGCACTGGTTGCCAAGACGGCGACGGCGAGGATGTTAGTGAGCATGACTGTGGAAGAGCAATTGAGAGAATGAAGAAGAGAGAAAATGCCGCAATCGAGGGGCTGGAATTCTTAAGAAGCGCTGCGCTGGCAATGCTTCAATGCGTCTCGCCCTATTGGCGTCATGTTGACTGCACGATATTACAGGCAGAGTCGTGGGCTTCCGATGGGTAGGTCGGAGAGGCTTATCCTGCCAAAGTTGGTCTGACGAATGTGCTATCTCGGCGGCATGCTTCCTTGACGATTACTTGAGAATATCTTTTGGTAGTGGGCATATTTTTGTTATGTAAATGGGCAGAAAATACAGGTACCTGGGGGAAAACATTGGAGCTGGCGGGGCAGAGATAAACAATGCGGAGGGGCAGCCATGCCGTAATAAGACATGGGCCATGAATAATTGAAAAGGCGTCAGATTCAGGAAGAACGGCCTTTTCCCAAGAAAGTTTTCCAATTGGTACTGGCAATTTGGTAATGGAGAGGTAATCGACCGTGTCATTGAGACAGGGATTGATTATACTTTTGGACAGCGGTGAGGTAATGGCTGATAAGGACGGAGGGGAAGCTTTTATCGCATATCGATGTCGATCGGACGAGACGAGACGAGACGAGACGAGACGAGGGGCAGCGCTGCTTGAAGGAGCGAAAGCGCGGGGTAAGGCAGCGAGGGACGATGAAAACGCGTTGCGAAAGACGGAGTGGATGCCTGAAATGTGGAGAGGTATATTAAGGCATCTTAAGGCATCTCTCTCCCCTTTTTTGTCAGCATGCACGTGAAGCACTACTGCAAAGGCAAGATACAAGATACAAGATACAAGTTACAAGTTACAAGTTACAGCATCTGCGCCTGCGCCTGCATGTCTGCAGGTTGAATCACTTTGGACCGACCGACCAACCGACCAACCGCAACGAGCATTGAACGTTCCGGCAAGATTCCGGTTTCAGCCAATGAAGTTCTAGGATTTGCTGAACAGGCTCCTTCCCAGATGGGCCCAGTTACCAGCCTCCCCGATTTCTTTCTTTGCAGAGTCTGGCAGTCCAGCGTGACGCATATGAAGGAATTGTGCAGAGCAGCCATCCACCATCCACCAGTGTCCTTGTGCTGTGTGCATACAGCTGCAATCGCTCTAGACTTTCTCCGAATTCTTTCTCTGTGACCACTGCACCAACCTTCCGTAAGACCGCAAGTCCACTGGTGATTCGTCGAAGAGCTATACTATTGCAGGAGTTTCATGCACCCGGCTCCTGCCTCCTGCTTGTCGAGGAATCAACCCACATCCTGTCCGCGACAGCTTTGCGCGCTGATTCGAGGGCTGATGCCAAGTTGTATGCCAGTATTATTAGTGCCTCGTAGTCCTCGCAGTCCTCGTAGTCGCACGCGCAAAATCCAGCCCACCCAGCCCAGCGTTAGGAAGCACAGGGAAGGACCGGGCCACTCACATCAAACCGTCGCTTCCTTTGCGTCAGTGTGCCCACCGGCTCTGGAGTCTGGTGGTCCAGCACCCAATTAGGCTTTGGCTGTCTCCTCACTGGGTTCCTCACTCTTGGGCTTTTGCGCCAGATTTCCACCGTCTTGTCGACGACCAGACAGACGACTCCTCTCATACCACTTCGAACAGAAATCTGTACATACAGGCTTGTCGCATTGCCTGCCATTCCCCGCCAGCGACGCCGACCCTCTCACCATCAGTCCCGAACCTCCCGTACTCGAAGCCGACTGGCCTGAGACCACCACGAGAGGCCGGGTGCAGCCTGCTGCCATCGACGATCAAATCTCCTGAGCATCTCGAAAATCCTTGGTTGAGACACCATTCGCGATTCACACCGACGAGCGCCACATCTTCCGTTTCCTAGTCGTGTATCTTCGTACCACGCTCCTTTCACGACGCTGCGGACCCTCGTTTTCCACCGAATATCCTGCGATACCTTCCACTCCTCACGAGCCACGAGGCCAACGTACTGCCGATAAGATCTATGCAGCCAACCGTCGTATCGCTATGAAAAGTGGTGACTTGTTGAAAGCGAGTTCGACGACCGCTCGGTGACCGGACGAGGAGACGACGCTCCAAAACTCTCTCCCAAGATTCCGTGTTGACTCGGCGTGAATGCTCCTCACACAGACAAACTGGCTCAGAATGCCGGCCCGAGAGCTGGGAAGCTCTTTTGATGCTCCAAACGGCGTCCAGGGCGTCGGCACGACGTTGCTCAAGAAACACAAGATCCTACCTCACCCTCGAGAAGAGCGCCTTTCAGAATTTTATCCTTCAACCCCTGCAACAAAACCACGAGATCTCGTAATTGATACAGGCGTATCATCGACGCCAAGTTCAGATACATCGAGTCCACGCGCTTTGAAGCATGCATCCAAGAAGATTGGAGGTTTGCCGCCAACACCACCGACTCATTCACGTCAGTCATCCGGAAGCCATTCAATCTCTTCGGCTCCTAGGCACGATGTGACGTCTTCTAAGAGCTCAGCGAATATTCCTTCCATACCCAGTACCCCGCCAAATCAAAAAAGCCCTCCAACTCCAGATGTTACCCCTCCACGAGCTATGCCTCTAGCATTTCGACCTCACCTAAGTGATCGTTACCCCTCATCGCGCACAGACTCTTTCAAGACTGCTAGAGAGAATCCTTATTCGTCAGACGAAGACGAAGTCTCAACCGTTCGGCCGGTTCTGCCTTCTGCAAGACAATCCGCGGTGGAAGTCCCTCAGCTTCCAGGAAGAGTCCAGAAGCGGAAAGAAGTAGGTTTGGGTCTTGGACTTGAGTCGGACAATGAAGGAGCGACAACACCCCGGGCACACGATTCTCCACAGCCGGAATTTCATGTCTTTGATGGGGAATGGGGATCTGAGACTAGTGAAGTGGAACGGGAATGGGATGATAATCTTATGCGGAATGTAACGGTGCGCAAGAGGCCTGGACGACGACTACAAATGTTCACAAGTGGCCCGAACCAAGAAGTCATAGAGGACGATATTGTCTCGCCAACAAACGCTACGAAAATAGTTCGAAGTCTACCATTACAGGAAAGGATAGCGCGGCATCGATTAAAAAGGGAAACAGACCAGACACCTAGTGACAGGTTCGTGGAAGGTATTACATCGTGGCCTTCAGCTGGAGTGGATACCGAATCGCCTATAACCCCAGACGTCAGAAGGTTCTCAGCTATGTCTGGACGATCAGTAACCTCTACCATTGTTGAGGCAGTGGTGGTTGATGGGCCACCATCACGGCGGAAAACTCTTCGTCATACTAAAAAGCAAACTGGCCTACGAGAGTTCGGCTCAGACCAGTCAACACGGAGCTCCGCCCCAAACTCAGTTGTGTCAGCCTCTCTATCGAGTGAACCATATCGTGACTCCAGGCACCGTTTGCATCATTCAACAGGCAGAATTCCCGAAGTGCGGCATAGGAGCTTGGCTTCCAACGTGACTGTGAGCACAGCATCGTCAAGTGGAAAATCCCGTCGAGAGGTTTTAAAGAGCGGGGGCATTCCTGTCGTTCTCATACCGGATCGGCATTCGTCTACAAAGTCTTCGAAACCGCACTCTTTGAGATCAACTAGCAGCCGTAAGAGCAAAAGAAGCAACTCTCTAAACTCGGCGCCGCTATCTCACTCGTCGAAATTCAACGAGCCAGGGTATTTCGATTCAGTTGCACCTAGGAAGCGAACAATGTCTGAATCTGCTAGTGACAGGAATTCTATTCGTACGATCGATTACCCACCAAATATACCCGCTAGAAGATCTTCGCTATCTGCGCCAACAAGTCGGAATACTTCGAGAGCGGGTTCGAGAAATGGATCTTTGACGGCTGAAAGTCTCAAAGCTCATAATATGATTCAAGCCCTAACGCAGGTGCCAGCGGAACCAGAGCCCATACATGTTCAAGCCGCTGAGTCCCCGAAAGACTTGATAAGTCACAGCTCTCGATTGCATGTCGACCATAATGGCGACCCCTTCTTTGGAAACCGGTTATCAACACAAGTAACCCCTTTCTCACAAGCATCCTATGAAACTGCTGGCACATCTGCAGAAGTTTCGGAAGCCATGGCGGTCACAATTTTCCCACACCAAAATAAGTCAGTTCTTGTTGTGCAGCAATTGGCTCCATCTGAAGCGTCTCCATCCGCTTTGAAAGCCATTGCCTCAGCCCAACCCGAACCCCCGACAATGACTCTCAATGGCAAATTCACGGGTCCTGTTACACCACCTCAGCCAATACACCCAATGGACGAAGTCGACTCCCCACTTCGTAATCCTCGTGCACCTCCAGAGCCACCGAAGATCGCATTTATTCCGCCAACACCAAATGTACTAAGCCCTGGACAAGAGGAAGATCGTCAGCTAGGCTTCGATATGGATGAGCGACCGAGTACTTCTGACAGTAAGCCCAAGCGAGGCTTATCTCTCATGCGCCGGGCTTTTAGCACCCGCCGAAACTCCGAACCAGCAATTCATCTAGGCCCAGGCCTGCTAAAGCGTACGTTCTCACTAAGCGGCCGCCGCAAGGAGCTCTCGGACGAAGCTACGCAAACTGCAGGAGGAAATGCAAAACCAAGTACTGTATATCCTTCGGTAACAGATCGACCAGCAGATGGAAGCAAATTGCATCCATTTTGGCGACCTTCTCATTTCTGGGATGATCTCGACAATGATTTTGCCGACGATGAACTTGGAGGCGGATATCCGATTATTGACAACAGACCTGGTCCCCCGAAACGTAGTTTGAGCGGAAAGCTCAAGCGTACTTTCGCAATTCTACCGATCAAGGACGATTACGAACATCACCCGTACGCACTGGACCGGAGGGAAATGCGAAAGACATCAAGTGGCAATTTAAGAGTTGTGAAGCAGAGGAGCAATTCTAGTCTAAGGCGTGAGGCGAGCCACCGGCGTCGCTACTCAGAAGTACCCAAAGGAACTTTTGGCCACGGCTTCAAGAATGGAAATGGTGGCAGGGTTCACACGATCCCCGGCATCGGCTTGCGCGTAGAATACATTGGCTGGAGTGGTATGAAGCGCAGACTGAGTGAGAAACGGCGATTGCAGAGGAGCGAGAAGCTCAGGGCTACGATCAGTCCCCCGAAGGAAGTCCAGAGCGGTATGGATGACGTTTTGAGAAGGCGACAGAGCCTGATCTAATCCATCTGCTTTTTTCGGATCTCTTGGATACCCAGGGATGGAAAAGACCTAATGGGTTGTACTATCACGGAGGCGACAGGCGACAGGGGCGGCGGTTTTTTCGCACTTGTATTTTTTGGATTATGATATTTGGGAACAGAAGAAATCTGGGCGTGAGCGAGCGAGCGAGCAGCTTTGTTACGAAGGATATGATTTTTATGAGAAATGATGCATTACGTTTTACCATCTTTCGACGTTGCTGGGCAATATTCTTGTTATACTAAAAGACTTTTGGGGGGTTGCGCCTCAGTGATGATGCGACAGTTGGTTTTTAGAGCTTATGATGAGATGAGTATCTAAGTATGGTGATTTGAATGGATGGCTTCGCATATTTACCTCTACATTGGACTTGTTTATGAGCTGGAGCGGAGTGAGCATGAACTGAAAAACATTGGTCGAAATTTACATGTTTGTAGGGGACGTAAACTTTGCTTGTCCACGCGGTGGAGACGATTGGGAGCATTATTGACAGGGCTAAGATTCCTAAGATAAGAGCTTTTCTTCAATTTCTTGCCACTTAGCAAATTGTTTCGTGGGGTAGCACATGTAACTGCATGACCACATCAGCCTCGTGGCAGAGGGGAGGTGCGTTCATCCAAATTCCACCAGCAGATCTTGAACAACTCGAATATAAAAAGTGATATCTGATACCGTACCCCACGAGCGGGTGGGCAAGTTTCTTCATCCCGTGACAAATTTGTCCACTCCATGAAAAATTCCCCGTCAACATAAATTTTTCTTCCCCGGACGCAAAGCTTTCCATCGCCAACTTCTGCCAGCACGACATGCATTGGTAAAAGATAATCATAAAATGGCAGAAAATTTACGTAACCTGGATGCATTTACACAATCACGTGTCGTGTGCAGGAAGCACTATTACGAGAAGCGGTTATCATCTGGGGGCAAGCGCAGAGATAAGCACCTCATCTTGTCCAATGTTCGGTGGGACGAAGCCTCTTACCAGACCAGACCAGACCCTTCACGGTTCACGGTTCACGGTTCACCTTACCAGATGCTGCACAGCTGCCGCTGACGATGACAAGCCCGATCGCGGTGTCCAGATTGTCCCATTACAGTGTCCTATTACAGGACGGTTATCCCGTCAGGAGTCCATTGATCGATCCATGGCATCATTGGTACTGGCATTTGCATTTGCATTTGCATTTGCATTTGCACTTGCATGCCCGAATCCATTGACAAATCTGCCGTCCACGATTCGATTCGCAGACTCGCAGTATACAGTGGAGGAAGTCAAGGTCTCTCCTTGTGGACTGCGGAGGCACATCTCTGCTCCGATGCAGATCCCATTGGCCGCCGAGGATCAAGTATTCGTTGTTCATGCCTTTACGTCTCTGTTACCTAGCTCTTCTTATTATTATCCAATGTTCTGTCATACTATCAGAGATATCGGGGCTGCAGACATGCAGAGTGAATATCCCCTCCATCTCTCAAAGCGAGTGGGCTTTTTCTCCCTCTCTTATATCTTCCAATGTCTCAGTAGGAGATCTTGATTGCAGTTGATCGTCCTTCCAGATTTCCCCTCCCCCTCATTGACGCAATGGACGACTCACACGACAAAAAGTCATGGATCCCTAAATTCCTGCGTTCCAAAACTTCAACACCTACATCTACCCCGCCAAACGAGCATTCATCCCTCCTCCCCAAGCCCGCCGATCCCCAATCTCTATCTTCAGAAGGCGAAACCTACGAAGTCGACGACGATGCTTCTCCCACCAAACAATGGCTCTCGGAATTCCTTCTCCTGCTTCGAGGCTCACTCCCCGTTATCCTCGCATACACGCTTCAAAACTCACTGCAGACCATATCCGTCTTGATAGTCGGACGTTTGAGTCCTGAGGCTCTAGCTACAGCAGCGTTTAGTTATATGTTTGCCATGTCAACAGCATGGCTCATTGCTCTGGGGGGTTCCACAGCTCTCGATACACTGGCATCATCCACCTTCACCGGCAGCAAGAACCCGCATGATCTAGGTGTCTTATTGCAACGAGCATTCATAGTATTGACCGCTTTCTACGTTCCCGTTGCCATACTATGGGCTTGCTCCGCGCCTGTATTTAGACTTCTGGGTCAAGATGAATATATCTGCGTTGACTCGGCCAAGTTTCTCACGGCATTGATACCAGGAGGACTAGGCTACGTCTATTTCGAAGCCATGAAGAAGTACCTCCAAGCTCAAGGTAAGTTCCTACTATTCACACTTAAGATGAGATCACAATTGCTAATACCAACCCCAGAAATCATGCGCCCAGGAACCTACGTCCTACTCCTAACCTCCCCTCTAAACGCCGGCCTAAACTACCTCTTCGTCTACACCTTCTCCCTCGGCCTAATCGGCGCGCCCCTCGCAACAGGAATCTCCTACTGGCTCTCCTTCCTCCTTCTCGTCCTCTACTCGCGCTTCATAGCCGGTTCCCGCTGCTGGGGCGGCTGGTCCCGTTCCTGTCTCCAAAACATGTCTACTTTCGCCCGTCTCGCTATCCTCGGCGTCGTGCATGTAGGAACCGAATGGTGGGCCTTTGAAATCGTAGCCCTGGCTGCTGGGAGGCTGGGCACGATTCCGCTGGCGGCGCAGAGTGTGATTATGACGACGGATCAGGTGATGAATACGATTCCGTTTGGAATTGGGGTTGCGGCGAGTGCGAGGGTGGGGAATTTACTGGGGGCGAGGAATGCGAGGGGCGCGGCGAGGGCGGCGAATGTAGCGGCTTGGTTGAGTATGGTTATGGGGGTTATTGTGCTGATTGTTCTCATGGCTGTGAAGGACTTTTATGCGAAGATCTTTAATGATGATGTGAGAGTTGTTGAGTTGACAGCGGATGTTATGCCGTATGTTGCTCTCTTCCAAATTGCTGATGGGCTCAATGGATCTTGTGGTGGTAGTCTCAGAGGCATGGGAAGACAGCATATCGGCGCTGCAGTCAACATCGTGAGTTACTATATGGGTGCCTTGCCATTGGGTATTTGGCTCGCGTTCCATGGATGGGGTCTCGCAGGACTCTGGGTCGGACAGTGCATTGCTCTTTACCTTGTTGGGGGTATCGAGTGGATCATTGTTGCGTGGAGTGATTGGGAGTACCAGGTCTTGATGGCATTCAAGAGGATGGATCACGGGGAGAGGGCGGAGAATGGCGACGCTGGTGATTCGCTTTTGCCAGAAGGCCAGACGAATGGTGGGGTTGGTGCTACGGAGAGACCTGCCGTGTGAGCGAGAGGGACAGGCCAAAAGTGGCCGGTGACGACGCGATGATTTTACGAGTTTCTTTCTCATGACACGGTAGAGAAAACTTGCATGTCCCTTTCAATTATACTACCAAGTCATAAAGTGTTCACTCAGAATTCTAGCCTCAATTATGGGTTCCAGCATTCGACTTACTTTTGTATTACCATAGAGTCAATCAAGTTTGAGGTCACTTTAATGTCAGTGAAGGCATTTAGATCGTGTTCTATTCCTCTATGTTCTATATTTTCCATGTTCTATTCTCCATCATTCTATGTTCAAAAGTCCCAATTTTCTCCAGTGACACATGTCAGACGACTAAGAGGTCCAATTCATTCAATCATCAGTTAATTTCGGCCGCCCGTTGAAATAAGCAAGCAAAATTTCCGTGAACTGCTCACTTCCCAGCGTTTTAGAAGTCGAAACCCCCCACGCCCGGCATACGGGCCAGATCCCGGTTGGCTGATACGTCTATAAACTTACTCGTCACCCCATTTTCCCAGCTAGCGGCGCAGTCTAACAGATTCAGGGTCCTTCCAAGTACAGTACGTAAAAATCCCCCCAAACGAAAAGTGACTATAAGAAAGAACCCCTCCCTATAAAGCAACACCATCCAGCACTCCCTTAACTAACTCCAAATCCCTCTCCACGTCCACTTTCCACGTACTAACCGCAACCCTGACCGCAGGCTTACCATCCCATTTCGTACCCGAAACGTACATTTTCCTCGTCCCGTTAATCTTCTTTACGAGTACCTGGTTCAGATCTTCTTCTCTGGCGCGGAAAATGACGATGATGTGCGTATTGCTGAAATCTCCCCGCTGATCTTGGCCTTGTGCCAGAAGTTCATACCTGTTACTTTCTTGCAAATACTTTGCAATACCACGCGCAAGTCGCACTTGTCTAGCAAATATCTCCGCGAGTCCGGCGCTGCCGTACGCTAGTAGCACGGCATAGACGGGCAAAGCTCGGAAACGGCGCGAGTTCTCGAGGCCGATGTTGAGGGGTGAGGGGATTGACACGGAGTCTGTGGCTAGGTATGCTGCGTTTGGGTTTTGGAAGACGGAGGAGAGGGTCGAGGAGGAACGGGTGAGAAAGAAACCGCAATCGTAGGGGACGTTGAGCATTTTGTGGGCGTCGCCGGTGAGGGAGTCTAGGAGCTCGAGGCCGGAGCTTGAGGTGAGGAGGGATGAGAATTCATCTGTAGCTGGGAGACAGCGGGCGAAGGCGCCGAAGGCTCCGTCTGCGTGGAGCCAGGCTCCGTATTTGGTGCAGAGGTCTCGGATGGCTTTTATGGAAGATTGGTCTGTTGCGAAGCGGCCGGTGTTGACTTCGCCGGCACTGAGGGCGACGATGCTGACTACTCCTTCTTTCTCGCGCTTCAATTCCTTCTCCAGTGAATCGAGATTGATTCTCCATGGCTCAGCTTCACTGAATGGGATATCTTTGACAGAAGCTCGACCAATTCCAACTATACTAGCCGCCTTGTAAAGTGACCCATGGCCCATGGTAGTCAGAACCTGGATTTCCTTAATGCCAGCTTTGGCACAAGCACCCAGCAATCCCAATTCGCCAACTCCCTGCTCTTCACCAGCAGCTTTCAGACGGGAATTGATGACGGCTTCTCGTCCACATGCTAGGCCTAGGATATTAGATCCCGTAGCTCCGGTTGTGAAGATCCTACCCTCCCATCCTTGACCTAGTCTTAATAAGTTGACGAGCATTGACAACGCCTTGTCTTCCACGATGGTGCTGATGCTTTGGTCTGGAAGATGCACCTGGACATTTTGATCGAATGCTGTAACGATGTTGTCTGCTACTTCAGCGATTGGGAAGACGCCTCCTGTGACGAAGCCATAGTAATTGGATGATGTTTTGGGTCCATTGAAGCCGGGACAAATGTCTGATAAGAGATGGGCTTCTGTGGCTTCTTCCCCGAGTCCATTTGAAGGGAGATGGGCTGGTAATGATTCTACTCCTCTGGTGATAGAAGATGGAGGCGGGAGAGCATCGTTTGGGGTTTCATCCAAAATTGAGCGAATCTTGGCATAAGAGGAGGAAACGGAAAACGCCATGATCGCTGCTGGGATGATAGTCTTGCTTTCGTTTTGAGTGGATATCTAAATTAGGATGTAACGATTGGGGAGTTGTCAGTAATGCATTTGCATCTTGGGAATTTGTACCTTTGTACCTTTTATTTACGTGATGAGGCTTTATTGACTCACTTGAGCCTCCCAGAGGATGACTTGAGTGGGGCAAATCCCGACGGGATCTGATTGCATCCCGATTCCCAGAGTCGGAGATTTTGATAAGCGACCCTACGCCTCATTATCGGTAGTGACTTTGTTAGTCGCAGGGTTCCTCACATAAGTTCGATGAAGTGATTCGAGCAGAAATTAATGGGCCGACTCCGGCATGAAGCCGTTCATGTCATTCGTTTAGAACTGACCAGGCCTCGAGCACCAGCACCAGCACCAGCACCAGGTCGCCTCAAGTTTAACGACATACGATGTGTCGAATAGCAGTGGGAAACCGCAGGCAGGCGTCCAAATTCCAAATTCCAAATTGCCAGAAAATAAAAACATAATCAAGCGCCTTGGGCGCGACTTCTGAAAATTCTTGACTGGTGAGGCAATCGTGGATTCGTGCAAGCGATGGGAAAAGATGACCAGAGCGCATGCAAGCACAGGGGTGTAAGCTGGTGTAAGCAGCATATTCCCAAGCCCGCCACACCTATGAGATGGCTTTCGACAGCGGGCATACCTCTTCGTCGGATCCGAAAAGCAAGCCCAGTGCCATACTGGCGGAAAAGAGATCCGCTTAAAAGAGCTGGGATGGTTCCAGAGGCTTGCTCACTGCATCTCCCTGCACCGTGCCCGTGCCTCATGTACCACTGTTGGGGGTTGTCTGGGGCACAGGGGCTTTCGTGGCTCGGAAGAGCTACAGTAGAGACATTTGTTGAAAGTTTGAATAATAAAAATCCTAAAATAGTGACTACCTTGGAAGACGGGCAAAGTTGGACTATACTGTAAAGAGATTAGAGCACGGAAGTCCGAAGTTCTATATCTATATCGGTATCGGTATTGTGCTATCGGGTCATCTCTATTCGAAGTAGCTGTATGGAGCAGATTCTTGCACCGAGCAGCGAGCGTATACCGTATATGTCTATCTATGTACAGCAGTAACTCGCAATGTAATGTACATCGAACAGCGACGTCTTCGGTGTGCATGTTTTCATGTGTAGCGCACCAAATAGAGTAGGATAGAGTAGCATCTTACCAGTAAAGTCCAGGACCTGGTCAATCCGCCCCTGGTTCTTTTGACCCGGCAATCCTCGCAACCCGCTGTCTCATCCGGCTGCCCCGCGCCCAGAGCCCTCTGAACCCTGACTTTTGGCGGGAAACTTTAGGGTTTGGCGGGTGGATCTGGTGGACGAACGAATTACACGGATTTTGTTCAGTATCTCCGCTCGAGTTTCATAATCCTAGTGATCGTCCCGTAGAGATAGAGAGAAACCTTGAGGGGAGGGAGCTCTGACTCTCTGAGCAGGAAAGCTGCCCAGGAAAGGGGGGAGGGGGGAGGAGGGAGGAGAGGAGAAATGCTGTTTTCCCACGGTTCCGTTCAGTACTGTAGTCGACCTGGGTAGCGAGAGTGAGATTACCCAGCAATCGATTCATGGTTACATTGCAGATGCCGGTGGTCTTCTAGCTGGAGCAGAGAACCGCAGATATTGGTGGGATGGGCCATTCTGGCGGACACGCCGCCATGTATGCATCTATGCTGCATTGGTGCCGGCCACGAAGAACTGACCTGCCTTCTGTGGATCAAAGTGCAGGACAAAGTTGAAAGTCGTCAAGGTAGTTGCAGTTGCAGGATAAAGTGCGGGAGCGGAAGAGACATTTTATCAGTGATTCGCTGCTCGCTGCTCGGTACTTGGTCCACCAGGCCAGGTCAACCAGGTCCATCATCTGGACAGAGCACTGGCAGTCTGAGTCTGGCAGAGTCCACGGACGTTGACTTCCTCCCGCCAGCAGGACCAGCAGGACCCATGCAGGGTGCGAAACCGCCCTGCTGGAATTACCATGCCAGACCGTCGGGCACGCTTTATATGAGCTATCGGGGTCCAGCGGTAGGCCAGCGGGAAGGTTACTTATTAGTTATTAGGAGGCCCTTTTGCCTTTTTGCTTCTTCTAGTCCCCGCAAGCCAGACCTTCCCTTTCCCTTTCCCTTTCCCTTGGCCTCTCCTCTCCCTTTCCCCAACAGCAGCAGCAGGCTACTTATGGCATTGTCACACATAATTTTGTCTATTTCTCCTCCAGCGGTGTGTCGTCGGCGTGTGCTGATTCTGATTCTGCTTCTGAATCCAATATAATTATAAGCATAAGTATAAGTATGAACGAAGAAGAACCCGAGAGGGAATCGATATCCGGCAAAGCTCCAGCGCGCCATCAATACATCTCGATGGCAGCCACCGCGCATTCTCTTAGTCCTTCGCAAAGCTCTCCAACGACGCGACACGATACACCGATCGAGGCCGATGTGGGTGTTGTCCCCCGAAATACAGACATTTTATACAGTACTGACCCATATGCGCCCCGTAGTCGCCGTCATTCGTGGGCAGTGATCCAGTAAAAGACGAGTTGAGTTTCCACCATCCAGACAGTCGGAGAAAACAATGTTGGTGGTCGTGTCGTACAGTACACCTGCAGATGCTGTGCCGCTACGCACACATTGTTTCTCACCCATGCCGGCATTTGCATTTACTGACCTCTTACAGCGACGAGTCGCAGTCGCTCACCAGCAATGTTTACCAGTATCCCAAGGAGAACGGCCGCACATATCATGGCTATCGTGCTGGAAGTAATTACTCCTCGCCTCGAATATTTCCTCTCTGCCTTTGCTAACGCTACCCCGCTCAGCCTACCACTTCCCCAATGACCCTTCCGAGAGAGACCGTCTCGATTTCCAATTCGAGATCCTCAAGTACTGCTTCATGGACCACAATTACTTCGCACCCCTCAACAATCCTCAGCGTATCCTCGATATCGGAACGGGTACTGGCCAATGGGCCATAGAAATGGGCGACGAGTTCCCCGACGCCGAAATCCAAGCAACAGACCTATCACCCATCCAGCCAGTCTCTGTTCCGGAAAACGTGCATTTCTTCATCGACGATGCTTCCGAAGAGGATTGGGCTCTGCCCCCGGCGCATTTCGACTACATACATACTCGTGTGCTACTGGGCTGCTTCAATGATTTCCGCGAGATCATAAAGAAGGGCTTCTATTACACCAAACCGGGAGGATGGATGGAGAGCCAGGATATCATGTCGACGCCGTACTGCGATGATGGGACGATGCCGCCCGATTGGCCGTTTCTGGAATGGACGAAGTATGGCGACGATGCGGCTATGGAGGCGGACCGGCCCATGCGGATAGCTAATAAGTTTAAGAGATGGTATGAGCAAGCGGGATTCGTCGACGTTCACGAGAAAGTCTTCAAGCTTCCTATGAATGGTTGGCCTAGAGATAAACATTTGAAATCTCTGGGTTTGATGCAAGAAGAAAATTGGCTTTCTGGGTTGTCGGGTTTGAGCATGGCTCACTTTTCTCGGATCCTTAATTGGAGCAAGACGGAGATTGAGGTATGTATTTCACTCAGTAAAAGAGTGAAGCTTTACTGATATATCTCAGGTGTATTTGGTGAACGTCCGCAAAGCAATACAAGACAAGCGTGTTCACGCATATCACAAAGTCTTTGTAGTTTGGGGTAGGAGACCCCTGGAAGGGGAACAAGTTCCAACGAGACCCGGACCCTCCGCGCCTGCAGCCACCAACGGCCCAGCCACGGCTGGCGCCACAGCGGAAACCTCTCAGGCGTAAAATATCACTGGGTGGTGGGGAAGGCTGGATTACCGCATAGCATTGGCGTTTGGTAAAACGGGACAAAATTTGGTGGGTTGGCGTATCTGTTTGAAACTTGACGAATCATGTCCACGGGAGTTTCTGACAGTAAGTGAGTTTTGTTATCATGAGATGACTGTCATGTATCCAGCGATGATGTAAGGACTCCTGAATCTATGACTTTGTTGAACAGATTCTTATTATGCAATCATTGCTCCAATTGCATTGTTCGCTCCTTCAACGCCAATTCAATCTGTTTGCGATATCTTCGCTCCCACCATCAACATAAGCAAAAAAAAACAAAAAAAAAAAACACCAGATGATACGAGTTAACACAAGAAGTCACGACCGGAAATGGGGATCGGCAGGCTCATTCGAAGTCCAAGCCAAATATTTGCTGAATTTCATGAGAGGCTAATTGTAAGAGTAAAGATCCATTCCATTATCCCCATTAAATCCAATAACATTAAATCGCTGTTCACCCACGATACAAAACAAACTCCCCAACCGTAGCACCAGCCCCATCCTCCTCCCAACACCCATCGATCACCAACTTCACGTACCCACCACTCCAGGCACCACCCGCAACCGTGACATTCGTCGTATTTCCAACCACAGGCACGACTTCCTGAGCACTGGCCGCGGCCTCCGTAGCATTATATGGCAAGCTCGGCGTGATGCCGTTTACGGTAATCATTACTTGGTTACCTGTTCCTTCTGTGCTGTTTCCGAGGTACACAACGGCGTTCTTGGGTGGCCGGGCACCCCAGTCGAAGAATACTCCCGAAACGGGAGAAGCGGGAACGGTGGTCATATTTATGACTAAAGAAGAGGAGGAATTGGTCGAAGGCTGCCAGCGGGTCGCGGATGAGCCGTCGATGGCTGCAACGGGGAATTGGCCGGCTGCGTAAGCGTCTGTGCTGTTTACAGGGAGGCATTGAAGGAGGTTATTGGTGTCTGTTAGAGTTTGCCAGTAGAGACGGTTGGAGATTGTGAGAGACTGGTTTATGGCGAGTGTGTAAGGTATATCGGACGAGTCAGGGGTGCCAACTGCGAAGGGGAAGGTCGTGTTTGCATAGGAGTCGACCACGCCAGCGGTAGATGGTGTGATGGAGCGGGATATGACTGTGTGGGTGCTGTTGAGCGTTGCTGAGAGCGTTGCTCCGGAGTAATAGAAGGTTCGAACCCTGACGTGGGGGATTTGAGGTGGAAGAGAGGGGTTGATGTACAAGACAGGTTGGTCTGTTCGAATACCTAGGAATCCGAAAGGTACAACTTGATCAGCGCCACCATGGCCAGTGAGGAACGGAAAAGCTGGATTGGTGTTCCCGTTCAGGGAAACATCATCGACTGCTTGCTCAGAGAATTGGAAGAAAGGCGCCCGAAGATACGGCAGGAATCCGTTTAGTGTGTAAGTATATGCTGAGCAGCCAGATGTTGACAAGGCATTGGCATCGACAGCAAATACAGAGTAAGTCATGGCTGGACCATTGGGAGACTGCTTGTTCGCATAGTAGTCGAGGTCAAGCTGCTTCTTCTCAATGGTGTAGTTCTGGCTGTAATCCAAGGGATAAGTCAGGAGTACAACATCGGCTTGTTTAACTACGATATTGTCAGTGACCGATGCTACGCTCAAAAACGGAAGCAAAAAGAGATAAATTCATCGCTTACCAGCAACACTGTTGTTCATCGTCTGATACTCGAGAGTAATATTCGAAGGAGCAGTCGGAAAAGCAATATTCTCAGATTGATTCTGCCAAGTCGCGTTGGCCGGTAGCCCCTGAGAAACACTCAGCCAGTTCGCCTGCTTCAATAATTCCGCGGCCGAAGCAATTGTGAAAGCTCCATTGTCAACATTATTGGCATACTCGTCGGGATCAGTCATATTGTGCAGCCAATAGCTCTGAGTAGTATCGTTATACTGCAAAAGATGCCCGGTCATGACAGCCACAGAATCAATAAGTTGCCTTGGTCCATTGTCGAACCAAGTTTCGTTGTTCGTGATGTTGTATTGCTGAAGCAGGTTGAACGCGATGTCGTAATTGAGATGGTATTCATAATCAACGCAAGGCCCAGTTCCTGTACAATTGCCATATCGTCCAGCAGTCCAAGAGTAAAGAGCACTGCCATTAGGGTAGTTATTGAAAGCAGCATTATCGAGAGCTTGCGGGTGCTGCTTGAGGCGGAAGTTGCTGATCTGCTTAGCCCAGCCAGGGAACGCGAGGTTGAGACCTGGCGACATCCAGTAATCAGCGTCCCAGAAGACCAAACCTGCATACGAATCAGAAACCAAGCCACCGACAGCTATCGAATTATCGTTTAGGCCACTGCCATCTGGCTGGAGGTTCTGGAGGAGATAGTACACATTTGCTACTGAAGCAATGTGCAAAATTTGGACATTGATATCCTCCGGCAATTCTCCAGTGACAGGATCCGTGAAATCGTCCACGGAGTCTTCGGTCATGATTTCTGACCATGCAGCAATATGTTCTTGCAGAAGTGTATCCCAGCCATCCTTTTGGGCTACAGCCTGAGCATCTGTAGCCACGGACGACGCATCGGCAAATTTGTCGTTCGAAGCGGCACCGACGTATTTGTAGAAAGTGGCAGTTTTCCCCTTCTTGAGGCTAATATTGAAACTCTGTCCAATTGTGGTATCATTTGTGGGAATAGAAGGACCTTGTGCCAAAACTCTTGAAGACATATTGGTATATGAATTCGAGAAGTTTGCTCCAGAAACCAAATACGCGGTGATGTTGGAAAGTCCATTAGGATGAACAGAAGTATGGATGGTCGTGCTATTTGTATCGAGTCCTTTGGTGTCCAAGTACGATCGATCAGCACTTCTTCCGTCTAACAAATCCGTAACAGTACCCGAAACATCGTCGGATGGTGTTATTGAAGCTTTCACTGCAACGACATTCGGTCTTGCCCTGCTGAAGATTGTGGCATACGAGACGTTGAATGAAGGCCCTATTTTAGGGCTCCAAGTGTAACTCCATTCTCCAACTCCAGTCTTGAAAGATATCTTGGATGCAAAATTCGAGATCGTGGTATTACTGACGGTGGCATCGAGGTAATTATCTCCGAAAGCAAAGAGAATTGCCGTAGGATGCGGAATGCCGGAGATGAATGATTCCCAGCCGTACTGGTTGAGCCATGGGTAATTGGTCCCCGTGGCATTGGGCTGGACGTCGTAGAAACCGGAGATTGTAGAGAAGCTTATTCTAGTGTCGAAGAGTGGCCCTGAACATGGGAGATTAGTTTTGATTTCTTCGGGCAATCTCTTGTGACACCAAGTGAAATTAAAACCTCCGATTTGACTTACATCCATTGGTAGGCTGTGTCCCTTGGGGATCTGTCTGATTGACGTCTACTTCGAAGCTGGAATCTAGATTAGCAATCGATCTCCATCCCAAGAATACATTGCTTATTGAACGTAAGAGGGAACCAAAACTTACAAAGGTCCAGCTGCAGCTAGCGAAGCTCCAACGTAACTATTCCCGTCAGCCTCGTCTTCACCCTCCATCCCAGCAGCAAACTCACCCATTAGCAAGACTCAATCTCGATTGATATTGCCCAGGAATATATCGCGTAGCGGTCAACGACCACTCGCTCTGATTCCACTCATAATTCGCACTCTCCGTGACTGAGAAATCTGTCTGGGCATGTACTCCGAAGCTCAGGGCGAGCAGCGAAAGAGGCAACGACAACAAGAACTGCATTTCTTCGTCCTCGCAAATCAACAATAATGCAAAAGGAATCAAGCAACGCTCTTCACACCAACATCCACATCAGACGGGAATGCGCCCCTATATCCCCAGCTGAGAATACTCGTAAGCCCAGCAGCATACCCCGCCATTTCAATTTTTTAAGCTCGCCCGACCATGACGTGCCTCCCAGGATGCCACTTTAGGCAGGCCTGTCGGCGGTCTGATTAGCTCGCTGCGCCGCAAGCCCCAGGAACGCGAGGCTCAGAATGTAACTAATACAGGGTTTGGGCGAGAATATTCCCCGCAAGAGGAGCCCCGCATGCTGGATGCTCGGACAAACTCTTGCCCATGTCGGCCCTTTTTATGCTGATCCAACGCGGCTCAGGCCGTGTTTACTTCTTGTTTCTCTGTCGGGAGAGGAGAAAGTCTTGGAGAATTCTTGGAGATGGGCTGATTTTGTTTTGTAATGGATCTCGGGTAGAGGAAGAATAAGGTTAGGGGCGTGAGCCGCTGACGATAGGCACACGGGCGGCACGACAAACTCAATTCCCGGTTTTGAAGGCAGCGGTAACACCAGACGGAAGGCAGGGTATATATTCCTTCAAATTGTGATTGGCGTTGGATAATTTCAATTAATCTCACGGGTGACACAGAGGGGACGCAGGCCCGACTGGAAAGTTCAACCTTTGAACCCAAAAAACTTTGAGGCTTGTATTGCAAGCCGAAGCCAAACTGTAAACTGGTATCATCTATAAAGTATCTACCTCTTCCGAATTAAATGTACAAAATCTGCTAGATGACCTACACGGTTCTAGCCATTTCAAGTCATTACACATTACACATTATGCCGACATGCCAGATTGCTTTCTTTGCACAAGTATCTTGTCTATCTCATAGATCTAGCGCTTATTGAACCCCAAGCATCGGGACTATGTCGCCCATTCTGCCAACCAGCATCTATACTCACACTCTCCTGACTCACGTGCCTTGCTCCATTTTGAGACGAAGGGAATGGATTCATAGTTCCTGTCGTATCTCCAACTGGACTCGGCATACCGCCGCCGCTTGACATGAATGGATTCCTGCTCCCTGCCATCTGCGTTGAGAGAGGGCTCGACACACTTCTTGGTTGCTGTTGCTGCTGAACAGCGGGAGGCTGGGGCATCGCCATGTTCTGCTGCTGAGATTGATCTTGTAACTGCTGTGGTTGTTGAGGTTGTTGGGGTGCCATTTGCGGGTAATTGTACAGGTCGAGAATGGTGCGCTTGTCAGCTCTTCCGGTCTGCTGGGGCATCAGAGGGAAACTTTGTTGCCGAGGTGGAGGCTGGAATTGCTGTTGCTGCTGTGATTGATAGTCATACGACTGTTGAGGTTGGTTGTTTTGGAGGAATGGATTTGATTGTGGTTGCGGTTGATTCTGATGGCTGTGGAAAGCCGAGACCGAGCGATACTGCTGAGGTGACTGGTCTATTGGGCTTTGATACGTATTTTGCCCTTGTTGCTGCTGCTGCTGCTGATGCATAAAAGGATTGCTTTGGAAATTGGTGTTGATTGGTGGTGCTTGCTGAGGCTGTGCTTGTTGGGGCTGTGCTTGTTGCTGCATAAATGGATTGTAGCTGGTATTTTGTTGAACTTGTTGAACCTGTTGCTGAGGATTTTCGTATATCACGGGAGGGTAGTACTGCTGGGGTATAGAAGGAACTGGTGGTGTCATAGATTGTTGGTAAAGTGATTGGTGTTGAGATTGTTGAGGACCAGGGAAACCACCGGTATGATTTGGGAAAAGAGGTTGCTGAGATGGTGAAATGGCCATGTTTTGAAATGCTTGATTCAAATTTACTTGCGATTGAGAAGGCATCAATCCAAATGGGTTGGAAGTCTGTTGGTATGGATTATTTCCCATCATTTGTGTCTGCGACTGGGGAAGAGATCCGGTAGACTGAGAAGACTGGGGCTGCGCAATAGGGGGCGGATTATCGAGCATATCAAACGGATTCGATGATTGTCTCGGGGAATCCTTTGGAGTCTCCTTCTCTCGTGTCCGATTTATTGTCAACCCAGCAGTCGGACTTATTGGGGTTCGTGATCGAGAAGAAGGCCCGGAGCCAGAGCTATCCGCAGTTTTCGGCATTCGAACCACTCCATTACCTTCTCCAAGTCTGGCCAACGTCTCAATTGACTTTTCCAAATTCCCAGAAAGGCCCTTTAGAACAGCCATATTCCTCTTGTCATCCATAAATCCCATCTCTCTTAGTTTCGCCATTTTCGCGTCTAGATCACTATCGCTTCCGGTCCCCACATTGCTGCCAAATACTCTCGAGTGCTTGTTCCTTCCGGGGGATGGCGATCGCTCGCGCGAAGCCTCGAATTCTTGTTGCCGTGCGGAATCCCGTTTAGCTTTGGAGGACAGAGGAAATATCGAAGACGCTGATCTGAAGCCGAACCTGCCACCGGTCTTCGGCGGCAAAGGCGGGGGGTGGTCATCTGAGTTTGTGCTTCCAGTATTGTTGCGCGCCGGTGCTTTAACTGGTCTATCCTGATATTTCTGTCTAATGAACCTCTCCATCGCTGAATCTGCTTCGTCGGCGTCGATCGGGATGGGCGGTCGTGTGTTCTGGGGATTGTATATTCGGTTCGACGCAACATTTCCGACACGCTTCATATTCTACCTGACATTAGAGCATGTACTACCCGGGATGTGAATTCCAGACATACCTCCACCTGATCGTTCGACCAGGAGTCCATGCTGAGTGACTTGACTTTTGTAATATGGGTCCCCAATTTCCGGTGAAGGGCGGCGCACCGCATACATAGAAATATACCTAACTGCTCGCTGTAAGTATTCATCCCATCTCTCCGCTCTGCAATTTCACTTGGAGAAGCTTACACTCCAACTGGCCCATCCTGTCGCCGTTGTTAGCACAGCACAAACGGGTACGATAATGGCATGTCTCACCTGGATTCCTGGCCTGGCAATCCGCACACACATTGTTCCCCGGCACCGATTTTATCAGTTCCTGCAATGTGCGCTCATTGCGCGCCTGCTGCCTCTTGCTCAGAGCTCCGGCCATAGTGAAGGACAGTATGCGGACTTGTGATTAATCAGAATGCCGATGCGATGCGATGCTTATGCTGGTGATTCGAAAACAAAGAAACCGTCTCGAACTCGAATATAATTGCGCCTTTATACAATGCATGTAGGACAACGGAATGTACAAGCGCTCGTGAGGGTCGTCCAGTCGTAAATCATGAGGAAGGGAAGGAAAAAGCGCAACCGTGCTCGCGTTTTGCGCGGGAGAGGATCGAAGAAAGGAGATTGTGGTAGCGTGGTCGTTGCGGAGGAGCTTTGGGCCAGGCCCAGATCAGACAAGCCTCCTAAAATATTGAACCGAAGGACCGTTCAGGGGTACTTTTTCGGGAAGGCGAGGGCGTGGCAAAGGTCGCACAACTCTAAAGTCCCAAACATCTTTAAATCTTCCTGGGGATGGTCGAAATTGGTGATATCAACACCTACTTTCGTCGGAACATCAGCGAGTCTTCCGTTGGTGTTCTCCTATGTTTTCCCGTAAGATCTTACAGTGCTTTCTTTACTTCACTATTGCGGCGGCGTCTGAAATGTTGAAGTTTCAGTTTGTGAGAACAATCATCAAGATGTGAATGTTTTCGCAATAGGCGTCTAACAAGCAAGCTTTTATTCATGACAGCCAGTTATTCTCGGATCTCGATTTCTCAACAATAGCTTCCTTGCTCCGCATGTAATTCATATTCACCGTATCCTTCTAAGTCCGAACGCTTACGGTATCAATCTCACTTATTCTCTGCTTGCCGTGTGCCAAAGAGTCACATACTTAGGTCATCGGAGTACTCGTACGAAGCTAAGGAGACAAGATTAGCTAAATTTTTATTTTGCTGACGGATTCCACACACATTCTCTCTGTCTCTATCTCTTTGAGGCGACGCAATACGACCCTTACCAAAGGACCAGACGGTTCCAATATATTTTCTTTCTCCGGCTACTCCCCAGCATCTCAGCCATGGCAACCATCCTCACCCCCTCTTTCGTCCCCTCCAAAGCTCCCGAAGCGCCTCAAATCCAGTCCCTCATCTCGGCCCTCCGCCTGGAACCAAACATCGAAGGTGGCTACTTCACCGAAACAGACAGAGCAGCCGATACTGTCCCCTCGCCGTTTCTCAACTCCAAATCCACAACCACAGATCACGCTCCCCAGCGTCCAGGCTTCAACCCCGCGATCCGGAACTCCTCAACCACAATCTTCTACCTCCTAACACCCCACGATCCCCAAGGTGGCTTTCACCGGAACAAAGGTCGTACAGTCCATACACTTCACCGTGGTCGGGGACAGTATGTGCTTATCCATGCTGATGAGCCGGGGAAGGAGAAGAGGATAGAGAGCTTTGTGGTTGGGCCGAACGTAGAGAAAGGCGAGAAGTTGCAGTGGATTGTTGAGGGGAGGAAGTATAAGGCTTCGTTTTTGCTGCCGGATGAGGAGGGTGGGCGTGAGAGTGAGTCGGGACTCCTGATTAGTGAGACTGTGGTGCCGGGGTTTGAGTATTGCGATCACGACTTTTTGGCGCCGGAGGGATTGGCAGAATTGCTTAGGAAAGAGACACCTGGAGAATTGAGCTGGTTGTTGAGTTCATTGGGGAAGAAATAGACATTGAGGTCATCTTGGCAAGGAGAACATTCGCCGATAGAATCACTGGTGGGAAATTTAAGTTGCAAAGGCTTATTAGACATCCTTAGATAGATGATTCAGATTACTCTTAATGGCAGAGAATATTAGACAGAGTTCATGACCTGAAATTATTGTGCAAACGTCTATATGTACACCCCCACCGCATTGCATCGCAATGACTTTTCTATCCAGCCCACCGCCAAATGCAGATAACGCCAACAAACTATGCCATGCCACATTCAAGCAGCTCTTGCGAGAAATAACCTGAGGCCCAAACCATATGCCCACCCTAAAAGATGGAAAGAAGTCGTTCCCACGCCCAAATGTAGAAGCATCAAACTCAAAACCGAAGAGCGTTTCACAATTATTACCACCAACATCATCTCAGTACCCCCTTCTTCTAGAGCGCCCTCCGCCCAAATCAATATTCTTCATTTCCTCCAATAACGCCCATGCATCGCCACCGCCAGCCTGTTGTGGTGGCGGCCCAGAACCCATTCCCATTGGTACCTTTGCTGGGATTGGAGGTGGACCTGTGGCGCCCCTGTAACTAGGACTAGGAGCGTAGTTCTCATTTGAATAGAAATCGCCTGTGTTCGCCCTAGGCAGACTCCTCGGCGTGTGGCTGTTACTCTGGTACGGGGTCATGGGAGCAAGTGGGCTAGAGTGTGGAGCAGGCTGAGCTGACATCCTGTTTGTCTTCTTCTGCAAGCGGTTGCGACCTGTGGGAGTAGCGGGATCTGGGTGACCGTTGTTTACATATGTAGGGGCTGGAGCTCCTGTTGACATGGAATGAGGCCGTGGAGCTACTTTGAGGGGTCTGCGACCAGAAGTCGGAGCTGGTTGCGGGCCGCTAGGTGGGGGTCGATAGTCCCGGCTTGGAAGCTGGGATGCATATTTTGGACCCTTGGATTCAAGAAGTGGAGCGTAGTTAGATTCAGGAATGTGATCACTGGGATCAATCTCCCTGCCGTCATGCAAGATGATCTTTGCATCCGGATCTGGCTCTTTAGTATCGTATCTGGCGCTCAGAGATGGGGTTGATGTCGAGCCAGATATCTTGGGATTCAGAGCGTTATAAGAATCGGGACCAAATGGCACTCCAGATAACCGTCTTCCTTCTGACGGAGCAGGAGCAGGACTGACAGATTTTCTTGCCGGTACTCGAGGATCGGGTGAAATTGCTCGCGGTTTGACAACAGGGACGGTAGCAGTCGAATATCGGCTTTGCCTGTCGTCATATGTTGCTGCGGCAGGAACGAATGGAGCTGCTGCCTCATGGTATGACAAAGGATGTGGTCGACTCTGCTGGTACGACGCAGCATCCTGTCTGCCTCGGGAGCTTCCACTTTGTTGACTGTAACTTACTCTTTTCTCGTCATATATTCTATCCGAGATTTCCTGTGCAATCATCGGATCCATCCCAGCAACGAGGGTTGCAGGAACTGGTGGTAAGCCGTATTCATCTGGCGATCCGGCCATCGGGTCACCGGAATGGCCCCCGGGACGTTGACTTGGTTGCGGCATTGGGCTATATGCTGTCCTCGAAGAGACAGAACTTCCTGCGTACGATTGGTCTCGATATGAAAGATCTGAGTTAGAAGTTGTGTATCCTGTAGAACTATTCGAGTACTGGTGACTTGGAACGCTGTTCGAGGAATTGTGACTGGAAGTGAAACTTCCGCGCCCACCTAAATTCAGAGGTGCTGGAGATGGAACTTTCTCATATTTTCGATCATCATATTGTGATGAGCGAGATCCACTGCCTCTCGGTCCAGAATATGGTGCAGAGGGAGAAGGTGGAGCGTCCTCGACGGTTGGTTGCATTGAGCCGTAGCGATTGGAGTTTGAATCGTACGAATGATGCCTCGGTGGAGACTGCTGAAAACTGCCGTTGCCAGCTCTTCTGAAAGGGTCTTCGTTTCCAGTAGAACCATAGCCTTGATAAGAATTGTTTGGGGCAGGGACAGAGTGGCGATGGAAATCGTTCGGGGGTGTATCGTACGGATTGGAAGGCCTTCGATCTGAAGGATATCCATAGCTTCCGTGGGATGTCATGACCGGAGCTGGACTGGCTTGATTACTTCCATGCCTACTTCTATGAGCTGGCGGGGGAGGTGGAGGTCCTTCCGGGCTATCTGGTGGACCAAAATCATCTGGTTGAGGAAGCTCATAAGGAGTATGTCGAGGATCGTACGCATCTCTCGGATCAACATCTTCTTCTTCAGCATAATGCCCTCTACCATTGGCATTGACTTCTATATTGTTATTCATTGCTGCCGTTGGATCGTATATCTCATATCGCTCGTGTTGATGAGGTTGTGAACTTGGTGTAGCAGGCATGTACCCATTCATACTTAGGCTATTATCGTAGTTTGGGAATTGCGTCGGTGGGGTGTTGTATTCCACATTTTGAAGAGGCGATTGGTTTGGGATGTAACTGGGACTGTGATGGCCCCTTGGCGGGGTTTGAACATGACCCGGAATAGCGGTTGGGGGAACCTCTCGAGGTGGCGTTGGGACGTATTCTGGGGTTCCTGATGTCTGATACCCGCGTTGAACATGTTCCGGAGTGCCGGGTTGTGGTTGGTATCCTCGAGGCGGTGTTTGGACGTGATCTGGAATTGCCGCTGGCGCCGGGGCTCCAGTGACAGGATCTGAAGGCAGCGGGCGTCTCTTGACGGGAGACGCCTTTGGCTGTCTTGGTCCTTTGAGAGAATCTCTTCCACCTTCCTCGGTCCCGTTCACGGCTGCTTGCTTCGTCTTCTCTGGTCTCTCCTGCTTTGGTCGTGTGTCGTAGTATGTGATTTCGATTCGAATCTCCCCGGCGTACTTCCCTTTGCAGTTCAGGTTGTGCCACAAATCATTTTGTCCTCCACCCGGCACCACCACATCTTGCAGGTTTATCCACGACTCTCCAATTAGGTCTGTCTTTTTGTCGTCGTTAAAAACAGACACCTTCAGCTGGTAGTAATCTGGAGAATCGTGGACAGTGAATCGAAGCTCTTGGTCCCTATGCATGTCAGTAAGTTTCAATGCTTGGATTTAATTAGGCTCCTCATACCATCTTGGTGTTTGACCTCCTCGGCGATCAGTCTCTGTTTTCTTTGCTTCCTTGCCAAGCCTTGCCGCGCAATACGGATCCTGCTTCCCAATAGTCTTCCGGTTTGGCAGGTTCTTCGCCCGGTCAACGATTACAACCAGAGTGCCAATTTCCGGACCATCGACGGTCATATCAGAGAAGATGCCAGCCGTATGCATATTGTTGGCCTTGGATTTGGTGGCCATGGTGTATTCAGATACCGGCTTGCCGCCTTGTTGTGATTGAAGCTCGAGGATATCGAAGCGGGAGTTTGTTTACACAGGCCGAAGCTCCAGCTGAGCATTGAGACGCCCCAGAAACACCAAGCTTTAGCACGACATTAATGGCCTTGACTGCAGGAAGAGAAACAAAACGTGTGGAGAATTAAAGAGGAGGAAGTACATATGCATCGGGATCGCGAGGAATTGTGTTGCAGAATAGCTACTGCATACGAATCCGAGGGGGCTGGAGGAGGTTGGGAGTACGTACGGTAGCCCTGCCAACATGCGTGCCAAGGTTTCATCCACTGCAGCTGAAGTTTATTTTCCGACCAAGCATTAACCCTTTGGCTTGAACATCGAATTTTACTTATTTCGAAGTTTTTAATTATTGACCGCACAAATTTTATCGTCTTGTTTAATGCGATTACCTAGGTATTGTCTTAATTGTTTACTTCGTCATCGAAGCTTTTCAGTGCAGGGGTATCAAGCGATGCCTTAAAATAGTAGCATCCCTACAAAGAATGCTCCAAATGTTTGACGAAGAGAAGAAACATGTACCAAAAACTGTACGAAACATCAACATTATCGAAACAGGCTCATCTGAAATAGCGTTTCATCTGGGCTAAACTTATTCTTTCAATTTTTTCAAGTTACGATAGGGCCAGGCTCTGACTGCTAGATATCCAGTCTAATACCATATAAATTGAAATAACTTTTACTTTTCACTTTTGAGAGAAATGAAACAGAGAAGAACAAATCGGCAATATAGCTTTGAATTTCACCCGAATGCCGGTTCTATGAGAACACTAGAGATCTATCTCCTAAAGACGCTCGTCAAAATCTCACACTTCCATGCCTTCCAACGCAGCCGCTAAAATCCCAGACTAATGAAACGATGCTCCATCTAAATGCTCATTATTTACAAGAACAGGAGAAATATGCAAAGGAAACTAATGAAAAGATTGGATATCGTACAAAACAGATGCAAGCTATCCTCAAATGCAGATCCAACCACGTATGCTCCAGAGGCATCAGCAACAGCATTATTCTCATCAGTATAAGAAGTCCAAGCAGCGCATGTAAAGTTCAAGGCTTTCTCAGGTGATAGATCAGGTAAAAATATATTTCCCTTGTTCCCAATACGTACTGATATTTTGTTGCTTAGTCCTGAGAAGTATTATGACATGCCTTCATAAACAGACAACTCCCGCTGCGAAACAGCCAATGCCGCTATGAGATTCGGCCAACAGATAAAATCAACATATCCAACGCCTACAATGCATATGCACGCTAAGGTTTCTTTTCAAGGAAGATTGCCACCGATATCCCCTTAAATATTCGTCCCGTATCCTTCATATCGTTCGCTGGGTATAAGTTCGTAGCCATCTTCTGGCGAGAGCACAAAAGCCGACGCAGAAATGAAGATCGCTGACAATATTGCTACAGACCATGAAACGGTGCAAAGAATCCAGGATTTGTCCAATTGCCACCCAACGAAGAACCGGTCGTCATTATCGAAAAGGTAGGCCTGTGACATAATTAGTACTACTCAATTGCCAGTTTCAGATAGCAAGGGCGTACCACGATGGCCATGGAAGCACATTGTACAATGCCCACAAGCATCAGCATGAAGGCCAAGACTTTCCAGCCTGTTTCCCTCTTTTGTTTGCCGCCCAAGATAACCACACAATAAGCCACAATGGTGACCAGCTCCAACACCGCCGCAAAACTCATCAGGAAGCCTACGCTCCTCCACATGGAGCAGAAATATCGATCGGGGCCATCGCAGTCTCTTCTCTGTGGAAAGTGCTCGCACGTATTCGTCAGGCCGTCGTTGGTGCAGCTTCGGTGCAAGCCTATGGTTTTCAAAACGTGGCCACCTAGCTGGGTAGTTATGTCGTAAGTAATCCAGTCTGGAATAAATATCGAGGCGAAGGTCATCGCCGTCGCTGTTGAAGATCAGTAACTGTTCTTTGCAAAAGATGCATACGTAATTGATAAATTGAAGACAACAATAATAGTTGTTGGAGCTTACCTGCCAAAAACGCAACGAGTGCGGTGCTGTATACTAGAACTCTCGTCATCCTGACTGACTGACTGCCTCCTCCTCGACGCCACAGAAGTGTACTCTCGAAACTGAGCCCGAGAAGAATAGGAAAATTTCTCGCGAGGAGAGGAGACTGAGGTTTAAGATAGTGCCTTGGTGGCTGGTGAGGGGGTAGAGCTGCTCTTCCTGGCCGCTAGACCGCAGATCTTTGCACACCGTGCGCGCACTGCAGCAGCCACCAAATGTCTCAAAGTCGGTGAGCGTATTACGCCTTGAATATCGCGCAGTGATAAAGTGATAAGGAGGGCTTGGCTAGCACTTTAGGATCTTGGGATGGTGGGGAAGTTGCATGCAGGAAATTCGACGAGCATGCGAATTTAGAAGGTCCCTGGTAGGCCAGTCGGCGCCGAAAGTCAAGAAAGGGGGCCAGCTAAGACAGTCATTGGGCGTGTTCGCTGCCTATGACGCGGAGTCCAAGACGTAAATGTAACAAAACTCCATCATGAGACCAGTTTCCTCCTGTGCGTCTTCGAGATAACGATTTTTTGCCATCGTTCATCACTGCTGTGTCCCGCGACATTTTGCATGTGCCGAGACTTTTCCTGGTCTCCAGGCCGTCTGAGGCACATATTGGTGGCCATTCAGAATCAAATGATGTGTAGCGGAGACATGTCCTCCCACTGAAAGCCGCGAGTACCTTTTAAATGGGAGGGACAAGATAGGGAACGGCCTGCTTTCGAGGAACTGATCGACGGGCAAGCAAACGTGCCTCATTTTCTTGTAATGCAGCCTCAAAAATGAAAGAGATAATTTTAGCATGTGAAAAGGCGCTTTGGGGTCACTGAATCGTGTTGCGACTTTGGCAATGTTTTCTTTCGATTATCGCGCTTCGTTCAAAAGGGGTATTCGCATTTTATGTCTGCCCATATTTCACTCATCCACACAGCACCTGGGAGCTCCTAACGCCGCAATATCTCTTCTCTTTTCAGCCGCGATTGATGTCTCGACGGCTCACTTGCTGTCGCTCTCCTCGCTCTCCTCCTCTGAGCCATCCTCGCTACCACTTTCCTCGGACCCAGAAGAGCTACTACTCGATGAACTCGAAGATGTATCGTCCGGGTTATCTCTCTGCGTAGTCGACTCGTCGGAGCTACTATCATCAGAATCGCTAGAATCCTCCTCAGAGCTGGTCTCATCATCGACGACCGCAGTCCTCTGCTTGCGTTTCCTGACAACCTTTTGAGAAGAGCCATCATTCATCCTTAGGCGCTTCTGACTCTCATTATCACCCGTAACCAGATCTTTCTCCCCAGTTGTACCTCCATTTGGCTTTCCCTCCCCAGATGTGAGTTCCGCGAGTACTCTTTCAACTCGTTTTCTTTTTGTAACTCTTTTTGGCATTGCCAAATCTGAAAGCCCCAGCAAGATGCCTTCCTCATACCGGACGTTGGGCCCCACCTCCGCAGCCATCATAGTTGCAACGTATTCGTTCATAGCAATATCGTACTCCCTCTTTCGCTGCTCTGAGTTCTCCATGTCGTCTGGAAATGGTTCTTCCAAGTCTTTGACTTTGACCGCAAGAGCTGAATCCCGCAACCGAGTCCGAACCCCGCCTTGAAGACCCTTGACGTATTCGTAGATATAATGTGCGTACTCGGATGGAACAACGTCGATATTGAAGAGGTGCTTGAGAAGATGCGTTTGGTGATTCTTATTGAATTTCCATGTGGGCCTCGAGTCGGTGTATTGCTTGAGATATGCTAAGAAGGGCTTCTCTGGCAATGTCTGGGTCGTGAGACTTTTCGCGGCTGTGGGTTTCCTTGCCTTCTTCGATTTCAATTGCTCAGTGGATTTGAGACTTTCTTCGGCTTGCTCGCCCTCAGCGGTGACAGGAGTCACAATGTCTTTTCTCTTTTTCGCTTTTGTCAAATCTTTAGCCTTTGGTGGCTCGTTGGGATCGGTCTTCCCTTGCTTCGGCGTCTTCACCCTCTTCACCCTCCTCTCCTTCTCATCTAGGGTTGTATCGAACGATTCTTCAACCGATGGATATTGCGGTGTCTGGAAAACTGGCGCGGATAGATCTTCTTGGTTCTTCTGCTCTGCGACCCAAGCGCCGAATAGCTGCTTAATGCTATCGCCGTCTTCCACCTTCGTCTCAGGTGTGAAGGTGACGGATTTCTTTCGTGCTGGCTGTGGAGTGACTTGCCCTGGAACGGATATCCCGGGAGGATCCGACGAAGGTTTTGGCTTCTTGATTGAAATACCTTCACCTTCGTTCGGTCGTTTTCTCTTGGAATTGGATATTTCGGTGGGAGGTGATTCTGGAGCAGACTTCAACTTCAGTCCCAATCTTTTCCAGGCGGGAACTCGTACTGAGGCAGTGGAATCTGTCACAGAAGGCATAGTGAGAAGAAGTGCAGCAGGCAATGCACTATAGTAGATTCAGGATTATATCAAAGGTCTCTCTCTCTCTGCTCGTCAGAGGGAGATGCTTTCAAAATAAAAACTTCTTATCGCGCCCCGCTCAAAGGCGGCACTGATTTTCGCGCAGATTCCTATCTAAATCCAGTGCCGCTTTTATCCACTGCCCAGTCGCCTCGCCTATCGAGTTAGAACTACAAGGCCAAAATTCAGGCACCAAACGCGGCTTCCTCAGGTAGCTCAAGAACGCGAAAGCAGGCGTTACCTGAAGCTCTCCATAGCTTGTCAACTTCCAAAGTCCATCTCCATTACACCTTCCCCTGCCTTTCACGAAAGCTTCCAACCGTCAGTCTTTGATATCTTACTCTTTACTTCCATCTCATAGTTCTTGGATCAGCTCTTGAACCTCCGTCGCCCAAGATGTCGGGTACGTTGACCTCCCGGCTCCCATTCAACAGCTTCGATGGATACCAGCTAACCACTTTCTATGAACAGGCAGTGCAGGATACGACAGACAGATTACGATCTTCTCAGATCAAGGAAGATTATACCAAGTTGGTACGCATAAATTCTACATCCAAGGACCTGCATCCTGTCACTTTCAGCTCCAAAGCGCCCTCAAAGCCAGGGTCAACGCCATTTGAGAACATATGGCTAACGTGGTTGTGGGAGGACAGAGTATGCATTCAAGGCCATTACAGCTGCGAATATCATGTCAGTTGGTGTGAGAGGGAAGGACTGCGCTGTTGTATTGTCTCAGAAGAAAGTTCCCGTAAGGCGGCTCTACTGACTATGCGAAGGCCCATGCTGATATTATCTTAGGACAAGCTCATCGATCCGTCATCCGTATCCCACATCTTCCAATTGTCACCTTCTGTTGGCTGCGTCATGACAGGCTCGATTGCCGATGCGAGAGCCTTTGTACAGAGAGCTATTGGCGAGGCCGCTGAATTTCGATACAAGTTTGGATACGAGATGCCTTGCGATGCTTTGGCTAAGAGGATTGCCAATATCAGCCAGGTCTACACTCAGCGAGTAAGCTCACCTAATCGGACCGCTCAGGACCTTATTTATTTTCCAGATATTGACCATTTGCATAGGCTTACATGCGACCTTATGGCGTGGCGACCACGTTGATCTCGCTTGATTCTGAATTCGGTCCTCAACTATACAAGTGCGACCCAGCCGGATACTATACGGGATACAAGGGTACTGCGTCCGGCCCCAAGCAGCAAGAGGCGTTCAATCATCTGGAGAAGAAGCTCAAGAACAAGGATTGCGCAGATGGCAGTTGGGAGGATGTTGTGGAGCTTGGTATCACTACACTGAGCACGGTCCTTAGTGTGGATTTCAAGAAGGGCGAATTAGAGATTGGAATTGTGGGTGGACCAAGAACAGACGGGAAGGAGGGTACCGATCCGGGATTTAGAGCTCTGACAGAAGAGGAGATCGATGAGAGACTACAAGCGATCGCAGACAAGGACTAAATCTTTCATTTGGTTATGATATCCAGAAGTGCGATTTAGCGTTCGGCGTCACCGACAAAGATACTGGCTACGAAAAGGTTCTTTTGCGGCTTTCCAAGTGCGAAACCGATGTATTAAAAAACGAATGACTGGCGTGAAGCCACATCTTTTTAAAACTTGCGCCATTAGTGTCAGTAACGTTTCGGGGAAATCTGCAGAGAAATCGTGCATCAATTGGGCATGTTCCTGAGAACGGACGAACGACACAGCCCTACTGTGGCTTGACCTGAGTCCCAACCTGAACAAAGCTCTGACATATCACTAGAGATGCACGACGTCCAGCCTTACGCAGATGAATATCGAGCAGGGAAAGGAAAGTATTGGCGACTCCTCTGGGATAATTGGGGCAATTTAGTGGCCGGTTTGGATGACTGGTCTGTCAAATTGGCAGCCATGTGTTCCCTAGGATGCAATCTGATATGGCGCAGTCAACGAACCATGCCAATCTGAGAAGATGCGCCTTCAGCTGGTGCAAGCGATGTCGTGGGCTTGCAGATAATGGCGTTTTGGCCATTTATTGGGTCTGTTCCAACGATCGCAGCGCAGGTTGGCCCTGAACTTCTCTAGACTTCACGTGGCAGCCCACTGTCTCCCGCCAATAAATGCCCTGTCACCCAACTTTGTGGCGCTCTAAACGATGCTGAGCCAACGCCACACACCCAAACAGTTCAGAACACTGGTGCACATATCGTCACCCCCGGTCATAATCAAAGAGGCTCTCACTACCTTTCCACCTTCGTCATGCATTCTCAAGATGCAGACTCTCCGTACAGCTGGCTAGGGGTCTAAAGTAGTCCTTAGCTTTGAGCTCGCAACGTGAGTATCAAAATAGCCTCTCTTGTGTGGGGCAGACAGGGCTCTTTTGTCTTTGGCAGTGGCTTCAATGGACCTAATGTGTTCTTTTGACTGCTGAGAGTCTAGTGATAGCCAGCCACACGAGAGTCCCCCATAGCGGAGGACTTTCTCTAGATACATTGCAACCTCTCCATTTGTTACTTATATCTCCGCGATGGGGACCGTTCCTGAATTTTCTGAGACATCCTCAACGGCTTTTCTGTTTCTTCTCTCATTAGTTTGATTTTTGGTGCCCGCCTCTCTCCATTCCATCTTCTTTGTTCTCTCGGTCTAGATATAGCCAATCATTCAAAATGGCGGATGGACGTTAGTATAGCCAATGCGGTCCAAGTTGGTCGATGTCAATTGGTCCAAAACTGACACAGATTGAATAGTCAATGATCAGCGAACTGCTCGGGTAGCAGACCTCCTGTCAGATTTCCGCACTCTGCAATATTATATCGCTGAGTGTCCTGTGGATCCTCAACACCAGGATGATTACTACACGGAAGGCTGGGCAGCTCTGCGACAGTGCTCCATTGATGGGCAGCATATTCTCAACTGCGCTGCAGAGACTCGAGTTCCAAGAGTTCGAGGAGGTCCGGAAGAGCAGGCTAAGGCTGAGCTACAGCAGTAAGTCCCTAGTCCATACTACGGGATGCCACAACTGACAGATCTCAAGAGTTATGCTAGACGCATTCTCCCGCCGACATGAAGGCCAGAAGATCTACCTCAGACAGCTAGCAGCCCAGCGCTGGATTGGCTGGCGAGACCAGGTTCTTCAAGGTGGAAGACCACACACAGGAAACACTGAGCAATTGGACGCCTGTGATGCGCAGCTACGAGTTGTATGTTGAATGTTGTACTTTCTGTGTTCATGATGCTGATTTCTTGCTGTTCAGGAACTCGCAGCCATTACAGATGATACCATCTACTCCGACCTGCGATCTTCGGACTACCAGATGGGGCGCTGGACGCACGAAGACCCACCACTTAGACATGTTCAGCGCTGGGTACGCGCCAGGCGTTGATCGCATACACAGATAATACCTACTCGGGGGAAACGAATGACGATAATGAAGAGTGGTAATAAGCATTTGCAAGGAGCAACGGGAATAGCATAGCATGGGAGCATGGGATTGGCGCCTTCTTTCGTTTTCTTCTGACCGGTACAGGAGACCGGTAGCTTGTTTCTTAAAAGTTTGAAGTTTGAGCATTGCCTGGCGCATCGCTGATACACTGTCGTCTTCACGGCATTTTTCTTAGCGTACAAGGAACTGATACCCATAGATTCTAGAAATCTTCATCAATGCATCATTTCCATCATTTGTTCTTGCTCTGAACGCATAGACCGATTCCAACCAGTGATAATGTCATGCCAATCCAGGTATCTTGCAGCAGTCAATTCAAATTGTCTTCAGGCTATTGGCAGAAATACATACCTCTACTAATAACTTTTCTGTCAACGTACCAATCACCCAACACAGTAAACAAGAAAGCTAACGAATTCGTAATCGGAACCGTAAGACTCAATTCTGCTCCATAATTAGCGCTCATTCCTGCCTTCCCTCCCTATGTCATTCCCAAACGCTCTGTCCGTCATTTCCACCTCAATTTCCAGAGCTCCCATCAATAACGAGAGAAAAAATAACTAAACTCACCAGCCTGACCAATCAACAAGAAAAACCACACGCTTCCCGTCAGATTAATCACCAACGGCACCGCATACCTCGGATTCTTCAACAAATCCACAACCCCAAAGAACGCCCCATACACCTTACTCTTAAACCAGCTGCTCTTCACGGCAGGCGAGTCTAGGACGGGATGAGCCAGCGGCTTATGGGTTCGCGCGGCGGCCCGGATGAAGGGTGTGGTGAAGCCCCAGGCTATGCCGATTAGCAAGAAGCCTACGATGTAGTTGAAGATTGGAGGGGATGGGGCGGAGTCGTCTGCCATGATGGGATGGGATATGTTCAAGGACTTAGGTGGCACTGGTTGAGGTGTTTGGAGATGAAGATATTGAAGGAAAGGAGGCCAGGTCACGTTGCTATTCCTGCGCTAGTGAGTCACGTGTAGTATTTGGGTACGTAAATTGATTTCAAGCTTTTTTCTTTCGAGGCGGTACTAGCTGTATAAGCTAATCTTGAAACATAAGGTAGTTGGTTTTCTTCAGCCTCCTTTCTTCATTACTCTAAAAATCTCCGTCAAGTTTTGTTGCTTAGAGAGTGCTCGCTTAAATGTGGAAGACTCACCTTCACCTCACCGTCAAGTGGCAGGAGAAAATGATCTTGCCAACATCTCAACAGCTTTTGAGCAATCATTCAACCAACCATTACAACATGAATAGCTGTCACGGCAATTATTTTTCAAGCGGGACGGGCCCAGGGTTACCATTCTGTGCCGCTGATGTGCCTGATTACAGTGCCACCGCCGACTACGCGTAGGCAATCCCCTTCACGGGTGCCGGCTTCCGATCATCATCGACCAATAACAGCGCATAAAATGACTCCCCTCCGTTTCCGTACCAAAGGTGGCGGTGATAAAGACCCCACCAGTGACCAGAGTTTTGAAGGCATTTTGAGTCTCGGCTCTTGAACACTTTCTTCTAGCTTTTCCGAGGAAAGCTCTTGTGCCTTCTGTTCCAATATATTTTCAAATTCAACTGGCTCAAGCGCGCCATGCCGAGTGCTTCAAGACCTCAAGTCAATAATTATTCACACCTCGAAGAAAACGGGCAGAACGATGGTGGTCAGCGCAAAAGCCCTCTAGTTAAACCTCCCAATTCCCCTTCATTTGAGGCAGAGAGAAGCAGGTCTTTTGTTGACGATCTTGACGAAGATGACGAACCTCTTCAAATTGAAATACCAAATAGGACGGAAGAGAAACAAAAGCCTGTCACGTGGGCAAGCCTCCCTCGAAAGAGCCAATTAGCAATTCTGGTTTTAGCAAGACTCTCTGAGCCTCTCGTGCAGTCTTCACTGCGGGTTAGTAGACCCTATCCCTTCTCAAGATATCTATTCTTACATTTTACAGTCATACATTTTCTACCAACTCAAGTCTTTTGATAAAAGTCTCCCAGACTCAACCATTGCCTCTCAAGCTGGGCTCATGCAGTCAGCTTTCGCTGCTTCTCAATTATGTACAGCTATGGTATGGGGCCGATTGTCCGACCAGAGAGGACGGAAGGGCGTCATTCAATTCGGGCTCATTGGGGCAATGCTTTCCTGTATTGGCTTTGGCTTCTCAAAAAGCTTTGCTCAGGCAATCGTCTTTCGTTGTCTTGGTGGGGCCCTCAATGGCAACGTCGGGGTTATGAGGACCATGATTAGCGAGATCATTAGGGAGAAGAAGTGAGTCTTGACGATCAATTCAAGAGCGACGCTGACATGATTCAGGTTCCAGTCCAGAGCGTTTCTACTACTTCCCATGTGCGCGAATATTGGTGTTATCATTGGCCCAATAATAGGTGGCTTGACCAGTGATCCTGCTTCAGCATATCCACGTTTGTTTGGCGGGATAGCTTGGCTTGAGAAGTTTCCATATTCACCCCCACAGGTGTTCAGTGCAATATTTCTAGGCTGTGCGGCACTCGCCGTGTTCTTTGGACTTGAGGAAGTAAGTTCGCTCTCCGTTGTAACGTCTTTTATTCATCTTAAGGACCTTGACGGTACTTCAAGGGGGCGCTTGCAGAATCATTAGATACTTCAGCAATCCCATTGCAATGGAGCCGAGCACAAACACATTTCTTTATCAGAAGCTTGGAACGAGTGAAAGATTCAGAGGTCTGCTTATTGTTACTTACCAATATCTATAGACCCACCAGAACTTTGGCCAAAAGGACGACTTTGGCATCAAATGCAGTAAAAAGATTGCCTCAATCTTCCGAAAACTACGAAGGAAGAATCAACACGACTCGGAAGGTTATTTACCTGTTGCTGGTACTGACCCAAGCACTCCAACTGTCGAAATGACACCCACCATTGCCAAACCGAGAAAACTTTTAGCACCAAATTACCCCAACAGGCTTCCATTCCGTCGCATGTTCACATACAATGTTATTTGTGTCTTGATATCCCACGGACTCCTTGCAGCTTCCATGGGAACTTTCCAAAGCATATTCTATACCTTCCTCTCTACGCCTGTCTACATTCCATCCGATTTTCCCGATTATACTCCTCACCCTCCACTTACATTTACGGGTGGTGTTGGACTTCATCCTGCCTCAATAGGATTCGCTATGGCAGTGCTCGGTACCATTGGCATAGCTCTGCAGCTCTTCCTCTACCCGGCCGTTAACACTCGACTCGGGACAGTGACATCTTGGCGAATCTTCCTTTATTGCTTCCCACTATGCTACGCCCTCGTCCCATTTCTCTCACTCGTTCCCTCTAAAACTCCTCCACCTGCGCCGAAGGATGGAGCACTGATATGGATCTCACTTACCTGCCTCATATTCATCTTCGTTGTCGGTCGAACTTTCGCAGCACCCGCTACTGCAATTCTACTGAACAACTGTAGTCCTCATCCAACTATTCTCGGTACAATCCACGGTATGGGGCAGAGCGTTAGCGCTGCTGCAAGAACCGTAGGTCCAGCGCTCGGTGGCTGGGTATATGGAGTTGGACTCGAAAAGGGGGTTGTGGGTGCTACTTTCTGGGCTTTGGCGGGAGTGGCGGGTATAGCTTGTTTTGCGAGCAATTTTGTGAAAGATGGAAACGGTCATGAGATTAGGCTTGAGGGTGACGATGAAGCCGAAGAAGAAGCGGAGGAGGCTAACAGAGGACTTAGGTGAGTACTAAGTAGCTCACCTGCCAGAGTCGATTTCAGCCACGCCAACAAAGATTCAAGAGGCTCAGTCTCGACGGTCTTCGCCATGGCCCATCAATTGTGCCAGAGCAAAATGTGGCAACCACCAACATTGCCTTCTTTCAACACCTGATGGTCACTAAGAGGAGATCTAACAGTAGTCACAACCAAACATTGCCAAAAGCAAACGTTGGATTTACAGTTTGACTCATTCGAGGGCATGAAATTGATTGATACATTACCATCGACCTCAAAAGCTTAACGAGTGATTTTGCCCAAGATATCCACAATTTGAGGGTTTTCTTGGTTACCCCTCTTTGGGCAGCACGCGAGCTACTCTATTTGACCTCGACTACATCTCAATGATCTGCAATACAACAAGGACAACGCAACTTCTTCCAGGAGCCCTGCATACCAGTCTGCACAATCGATAACAGCGCCGGATTCTAGCTCCATAAAATGCGCGAAACCCGGGAAAAGGGGGCAAACACGTGATATACTTCGTCTAGCGCGTAGTACACCGCTCCTTTCCAGCCTCCTAGTTTCAGACGATTCGCCATGCTATGCCCCGCTGGATCTGGAGCGGACGCATGAGAATCTAGCACGCGTCCATCTGCGGGTCGAGCCGCTGAAATATCGCTTTGTTGTACACGCAGAAAACTCCACACCGCTATGTATTTGTAACTGGAGCGTCTCGAACCACCCCCACTTGCGAGGCCGAACAGAGCAGTAAGTACCTATGAGCTACATGCAGAGCTATGCAGGCAATTCCGTTTCGATGCAATGGATAAATGCATGGTCTACCTTGGCGTCAAGTCCGGACTGTTTGTTTGTTGATCTGGGAGTAGAGGGGTAGCAGACGTGTCTCACCGTGCCTATGCTATATATCCACCTTTGCTACCCCTCCTTTCCTCTTCTCTTTCATTCATACTTCCTTCTTTTTAAACTGTGTCTTATTTCAAACATCCATACCAAATTTTCAAACCAATTCCTGTCCGAACAAGCCCAATTTTCAAAATGGCAGCAGCAGTTATGCAACCTCTCCAGGGCCTTTCTCTCGATGGAGGCATTATGCCACCTTCTCCTGTCTCCCAGAACTCTTCCCGCCATGGCCGTAGTAGGCACGGAGGAAGCGTTGTGAAGGGCAACAAGACCAGAGGTCGAGGTTATAGCGTTGTCGAGGAGCGAGATGCTCTGATTTCGAAGGCTTTGAGTTGGGTTCTGAAGAGGACCGTGACAGAAGATGAAGAGCAAGAGGAAGGAGAGGAAAAGCTGGTAGCTGACGCTGAAGGCTGGGTTGATTGTGAAGAAGTTGTAAGTGCTGCAAAACCGCTAGTCTTAAGAAAACGCCTAACAAATTGCAGCTACAACGCCCCAACCTCTCCACCCTCGAAGTCACATTCGCCGAAATCCAAGCTCTCGTAGCCTCTCCGGCCTCCAAATCCAAATTTGCCCTCAAACTCGACCCTGAGTCCGACGCCAAGGAAGCAGACGAGTCCGACTACCTCATCCGCCTCACCCCCTCTCAAACCACACCCCCTACTCCCACAACCGCAGCCCCGAAACTCACACCCCTCACAACTACCACCTAGGATCTCCCAGA